>Ga0265314_10001322_pt1 | contig 28097 bp, 10 predicted proteins | sample 4126metaG_FD_203106 | JGI IMG/M metagenome (GOLD analysis project Ga0265314, IMG submission 203106) | Rhizosphere microbial communities from Carex aquatilis grown in University of Washington, Seatle, WA, United States - 4-1-26 metaG | ecosystem: Host-associated > Plants > Roots > Rhizosphere >... | reverse complement strand
TGGGGCAGCCGGATACGGAGGAGGATTAGCCGGTATCAGTACCGGTGTCATCAATAATTCTTACGCATCAGGAAGTGTTTCTGTTACAGCAGGTACCGGTGGCGTAGCATCTCCGGGCGGTGCTGGTGGCAACGGATCAACGGGCGGTGCCGGCGGCGCCAACGGTGCGGCTGATAACGCCGCGGGCATTGCTGCCCGCGCCGGAGGCGCTGCATATGCGGGAGGATTGCTCGGATATAACAACACAAACGGAGTCGTACAAGGCGGCTCGTATGGAACTGGAAACGCAACCGCTATCGGCGGCGCCGGTGCAAACGGCGCCAATGGCGCGAGCGGCGGTAACTCCTCCGGGGCGGTCGCAGGCGGCACCGGTATTGTCGGCGGCGCCGGCGGTACAGGCGGTTTGGCTGCCGCCGGAAGTCTGGTCGGATACAATCTCGCAGCGCTTGTAAGTTCCGACTCATACGCCACGGGGAATGCATCTTCGACCGGAGGAGCTGGCGGAAGCGGCGGCAATGCCGGAAGCGGCGGGTCAGCTGGCTCCGTTGCAACGGGCGTTGCCGGCGTTGCCGGCGGGCTCGGTGCGGTCGGCGGCGCGTCATACGCCGGAGGAGAGATAGGATTTAACGGCGTGTTGGGCACTACTATCAGCATCGCAAATAATGTCGGGACAATTAATTCAATCGGCGGCGCAGGCGGCAACGGCGGCGCAGGCGGCAACGGCGGGTCGGGCGGAAATTCAACAGGTGCCATCGGAGGCGCGGGTGCCATCGGAGGCGGAGGCGGCGCCGGAGGTGCAGCGTATGGCGGAGGAGTAGCGGGCTCAAATGCTGGCGTGATTAGCGGAGTCTCCTACACAATTACGACTATAACTACTGCGGGCGGAGTGGCGGGCAACGGCGGGCAAGGCGGTACTGCCGGCGCATCAGGAAATATTTCAGGCGGCGCAGGCGCAACTGCGGGCAACGGCGGAGCGGGCGCGATCGGCGGCGCAACATATGTAGGAGGACTTGCCGGAGACAACCCGGGAGTCATTAGCAGCTCGACGGTCAGCGGAAGTATAACTGCCAGCAACACAGGTGGAGGGTCGGGAGGTATTGGAGGTATCGGTGGAGACGGGACAAGTGGAACCGGAGGCCACAGCGGTGGCACTGGAGGCGCGGGCGGTGCGGGAGGTGCAAGCGGCAACTTGTTTATGGGCGGACTTGCCGGCCAAGGTAACGGAAATATCTCAAACTCCAGCAGCGTGGGTGGGACGATGACAGTTGCTACAGACGGCGGCGGCGGCGCAGGAGGCAACGGCAGCGCCGGTGGAGCAGCGGGAAGCGGAGCGAGCAAGAACGGTCAAGGAGGAGCGGGCGGCGGCGGCGGCGGTACCGGAGCGGTATTTGTCGGAGGCGCTATAGGACATGTTTCGCTGTCGGACGTTATCATCGATAGTGTTTTCTCAACCGATAATGTAACTGTGCAAGGTGATACTGGCGGCAACGCTGGTACTTCGGCCAGCGGTACGAACGGCGCGCTCGGGGCATCTGGCACTTTGGCAGGTGCGGGCGGCATTACACAGCCGACCGCGACAAGCGCGGGAGGACTTATTGGCGATGCTGTAGGTGCTGGCGTTACGATTAGTAATTCTTATGCGACCGGAAATATCACTGTTGTTGGAGATGCCGGCGGCGTGGGAAGTGCCGGCGGCAACGGCGGTAACGGTGGTACATCTACCGCAGGCGCTGCAGGAGCAACTGGCGGTGGCGGTGGCGGTGGCGGATATGTATATGCGGGAGGTTTGATCGGATACGGAAACACCAATGTATATATAGGATACTCATATTCAACGGGGGCAGTAAGTGCTACTGCAGGAGTGGGCGGCGTGGCAGGAAATGGCGGCGCAGGAGGTAATGGAAATGGAGCGATCGGCGGCGCAGGCGGCAACGGCGGCGGGGGTGGTGCGGGTGGCATATCGTACACGGGAGGCATTATCGGCTATATTGTTTCAGGAAATGTAAACCACTCCACTTCGACAGGAGCGGTTAGCGGTACCTCGGGAGCGGGAGGTGCAAGCGGCAACGGTGGCGCAGGAGGCACAGGTGGGTCAGGATTCATCGGCGGAGGCGGCGGTACAGGAACAACGGGAGCTGCCCCCGGTGCTAACTACACAGGCGGGCTTGTCGGAATAAACACCGGAGCCGTCATCCAAATAAATAATCATACCGGCGGTACTGTTACCGGTATCGGAGGTAACGGCGGCACGGGAGGCGCAGGTGGTAACGCGGGCGCCTCCGGAAGTATTTCTGGATCTACGGCTGCTTCCGGCGGCGCAGGCGCGACTGGCGGCGCAGCCGGTGCGGTAAACGTCGGCGGCTTGGTAGGGTACAACTCGGTTGCCTCCTCAGATATTAATTTTTCATATGCGACGAGCAGTGTGGTGGCAACTGGCGGCGCGGGCGGCGCAGGTGGAGTGGGAGGTAACGGCGGAGACGGATCAGCGGGTACTAATCATGCCGGCGGGGCCGCGGGCGCAGGAGGCACGGGAGGCGCAGGCGGAGGCATTATCACTGCCGGTATCGCTCTTGCGGTCCAAGCGGGAGGCCTTGTCGGACAAAATCTCACAGGCGCTATTACCAATTCATATGCTCAAGGGGGAACCGTTACCGTTACCGGCGGCATCGGGGGCGCAAGCGCTCAGGGAGGCACGGGCGGAGTGGGAACGGGAAGCGCTCTATACGGAATCGGCGGCGCCGGAGGTGTCGGCGGTGCGGGAGGCGCGGTGTATGCAGGAGGTCTTGTGGGATATACAACCGGAGTTATTCAAACCAGTTCGTACTCTGAAACCGCGCTACAAATTACTGGCGGAGTAGGTGTAAATGGCGCGGCCGGACAAAGTGCTGCAACAAATAGCGGCGCTGCAGGAAGCAACGGCGGCAACGGCGGGCCATCGGGCATTGTCTACGCAGGAGGTCTGGCGGGATATGCTACCGCTGATGTTATCAACTCGTATGCAAGTTACGATTCCGTTTCAGGAAAAGGAAACATAACAGTGACGGGAGGGGCAGCAGGCAATGGAGGAAATGCCGGCAACGGAGGCTCGGGGCTTATTGGCGGAAGTGCGGGCGGTGCGGGAGGCACCGGCGGCAATGGCGGTGTAACAAGCGGCGCATTTGTCGGCGGTCTTTTGGGATTGAGCGCGGCAACAGGAGTAGTTACTACTTCTTATTCGGACACGCTTACTATCTCGGGGAACGAACAAGCGGGAGGCACCGGAGGAAACGGCGGTAATGGCGGCGCTGGCGTCGGTGCATTTAACGGCGGCGCAGGCACAATAGGCGGCCAGGGTGGCGCGGGCGGTGTGCGCGGATTCGGAGGACTGATCGGTGACAACCTCGGAGTGATCCGATCTTCTTCGTATTCTTCTGTAGACATAACGGTGACCGGCGGCGCGGGCGGCCAGGGTGGCAACGGCGGCGCGGGCGGAGCGTCCGGTTCCGGCCAGTCGAACGGAATTACCAATGCCACCGGCGGAGTCGGCGGCGTGGGAGGCGCAGGAGCCGCGACCTACGGTGGCGGTTTAGTGGGAAGAATGACGGGAACCACCCCTATCTTGCAGATACGCAATTCAAACGCGAGCGGAGACGTGAGCGTAACCGGCGGCGCCGGCGGTAGCGGCGGCACCGGTGGCACGGGGGGCGATGCCTCTACCGGAAGCGGTACCCATACAGGCTCGATAGGAGCCATAGGAGGAGCGGCCGGCGTCGGCGGCGAAGCCGACGCGGGCGGTCTTGTCGGCTACAGTTCTTTTTCCTCCGGTACAAGCAATTATATTTCTGATTTTGCTACGGGGAATATAAGCGCCACAGGAGGATCTGCGGGAACCGCGGGAGCTTCAGGAAACGGCGGCGGCTCGGCAAGCGGTGCGATAGGCGGCGCCGGAGGCGCCGCGGTTGCCGCGGCTTTGGGCGGTAACGCATACGGCGGAGGTCTTGTCGGGAACAACAGGATTACTACTACGCCGGGACAAAGCGATGTGATTGACTCATATGCGACGGGTATCGTTAGTGCAACCGGCGGCGTGGGCAGTGTCGGAAACACCGGGGGCAATGGTGCAACCGGCGGCACTACCGGTGGTGCGGGAGGAGCAGGAGGTACGGGCGGCGGCGGCGGCGAAGCCGATGCGGGCGGTCTTGTAGGGTATAGCAGCGTTACAACAGGCTCGAGCCATTACCTCACTTCATATGCCACCGGTGCGACTAGCACTGCAACCGGAGGCGTATCCGGAACGGGCGGGAGCGCGGGAGTAGGCGGGACAGGAGGGTCACTAAACGGCGGTGCATCGGGCATTGGCGGTGCCTCGGGTATCGGTGGTGCGGCATATGCGGGAGGATTGATAGGTCAGGCGACCGCGAGTGCGAGCAGCAACCTCGTCATTACGACCAGCACCTCGAGCGTGGCGGTAGTTGCTGTGGGCGGTGCGAGCAGTAATGGAGTAGCGGGTGTAATTGGCGGTACCGGCGGTGCGTCAACCATCGGCGGTACCGGCGGCAACGGAGGAGCGACCAGTGCAGGAGGAGCCGCCTATGCCGGAGGTCTTGTCGGCGGAGGTACCGCTGGGTTTGCCGGCATTATTGAAGCGACTTCATCCGCAACAGGAAGTGTATCCGCAACGGGCGGTACTCCAGGCACACCTGGCACAGGCGGTAACGGCGGGCCCAGCGGCGCGGTTTCTGCTTCCACCGCGGCAACAGGCGGCGTTGGAGGTGCCGGTGGCGCGGGCGGCGCAGCGTATGCCGGAGGATTAGTTGGAAACAACAGCACGCTCGGAGTTATTTTAAATTCTTTTGCCGCAGGATCAGTAACGTCGCTGGCGGGAAACGGCGCCTCGGGAGCGCAAGGCGGAGTCGGCGGTGACGGAACAAACGGTACCGGCGGTCATATCGGAGGTACAGGCGGCGCCGGTGGCGCGGGCGGAGCCGGAGGAGCTTCTTACTCCGGCGGTTTAATTGCCAACAACCTTAACGCCGCGAACACGGTCACTACCAGCTATGCAATTGGCACAACAGTGCAAGGCACATCCGGCAACGGCGGCAACGGCGGCACAGGCGGGAGCGGCGGCACCCCTGGAGCGGGCGGCAACGGCGGCGCGGGTGCCGCAGGCGCAGCTGCCGGCAACGGCGGCACGCTATATACAGGAGGACTCATCGGCTTTAACGACGGAACGGTGTTACTAAATTCATATGCAACAGCAAATGTCACAGGCACAGGCGGAAGCGGCGGCAACGGCGGTGGAGGAGGCAGTGGCGCAAACGGCGCTGTCGGAACTTCTGGCGCGGGTGGCAACGGCGGTGCCGGAGTAGGAGCCGCCGCAGGAGGCGCGGGAGGTGTCGCATACGGTGGCGGCTTTGTCGGAATCAACAACACTGGGAGAACCATCAAAGATTCCTACGCATCAGGAACAGTCACGCTCGTGAGCGGCGCCGGCGGCAATGGCGGCGCGAGCGGCGCAGGAGGTAATGGCGGCGCCGGAGTGTCATCAGGCAACGGCGGCAACGGCGGCAATTCCGGTGCCAGAACGGTAGGTCAAAACGGCGCCATTGCATACGGCGGAGGTTTTGCGGGGCAGAACTTTGGAACGATTTCAACCGACTATGCACTCGGTGGTGTTACGGTGACGGGCGGCAACGGTGGCACCGGCGGTGCCGCAAGCAACGCAGGCAACGGTGGCGCAGGCGGTCCTTCGGGCGGCGGCGGCACGGGCGGCAACGTCACTGCAACTGCTGCATTAGGTGCCGGTGGCACTGGTGGCACGCTCTACGCGGGTGGTCTTGTCGGTAACAACTTTACCGCAGGCCTTGTGCAATTTTCTTGGGCCGCAGGAAACGTCACTACGTTCGGCGGGGCAGGAGGTGCCGCCGGAGTAAGTGGCACAGGCGGCACGGGAGGCGCAGCGGGGACTACCGCTGCGGGTAACGGCGGCACAACCTTGGGCGGCGCTACCGGGGGTGCCGGCGGTGCAAGTTTTGCCGGAGGTCTTATCGGTGCAAACCTTTCAACTGGGAGTTTTAATACAAGCTACTCATCGGGCTCGGTAACCATGACCGGCGGCAACGGTGCAAATGGTGCAACCGGCGGCACCGGCGGCAGCGGAGGTCTCGCAGGAGCAGTCTCGGGTAACGGTGGCACCGGCCAACCCGGCATTCTTGGTGGCACGGGCGGTCAGGGTGGCGACGTCAGCGGCGGCGGCCTTGTCGGTCAAAATACCGGAGCAATTACTAATGCGTACGCAAAAGGAAGTGTTACTGCTACCGCGGGTACTGCGGGTACAGGCGGCAACGGCGGTGCAGCCCGCGGCGGGAGCGCAGGCGCTAACGGCAACGGAGCAAACGGCGGTCCCGGCGGTGCCGCAAACGCATCCGGAGGCAACGCATATGTCGGCGGCCTCGTGGGCAGCAACAACACTTCTGCAATAACAAATGCGTACGCGGCAGATATCATAAGCGGTACAAAAACTAATGGCGCTGCCGGCGGCACTGGCGGTGCGGCAGGTACCGGCGGCACAGGTGGCACAGGTGGCGGTACAGGAGCAAACGGCGTCTCAACTTCTGTGCAGGATGTTGGAGGTGTGGTCGGGCTTCCTAGCGGCGGCACATATGTTTCAGTCTATTGGGATACGGTCACCTCGGCCACCACTACGGGAGCCGGTAACAACACCACTCCTTCCGGCACAGCCGGCAAAACTACTACGCTGATGCAACAGCAGACAACATTTGTAGGTTGGGATTTTGCAACGCCGGTGTGGGCGATCGCGGCGGCAACATATCCGTATTTAAATTATCAATCCGCTCCTGACGCGCCGACGAATATTGTTGCCGTCGCGGGCAACGGCCAAGCAACGATAACCTTTACGCCACCCGCAGACGTGGGCGGTTCTCCTATTACCTCATACACAGTCACCTCAAATATTGGTGGCCTCACCGGAACCGGTGGGGCATCGCCAATTACGGTGACGGGTCTCACGAACGGAACGACCTACACCTTTACGGTTACTGCAACAAATGCCTACGGTACGAGCATTTCCTCCGGTACCAGTAACGCAGTTGTGCCGGCCAGCGCTCCCGATGCGCCGACAATAGGCACTGCAACCGGCGGCAACGGCCAAGCAACGATTACATTCACACCGGGCGCTACCGGCGGCTCAACAATCACGAGCTACACGGTCACATCAAATGTCGGTGGGTTTACCGCAACGGGTGGCTCGTCGCCTTTAACAGTCACGGGACTTACTAACGGAGTGGCGTATACGTTTACGGTGACCGCAACAAACGCTATTGGCACAAGTACTCCCTCCGCAACAAGTAATTCAGTAACTCCTGCAACAGTACCGAATGCGCCGACAGGCATTTCTGCAGTGGCGGGGAATGGGCAGGCGACTGTCACATTCACGCCGCCGGCATTTGATGGAGGGTCCACAATTACAACCTATACCGTCACCTCCAACACCGGCGGCTTTACCGCAAGCGGTGGATCATCACCGATTACGATCACCGGACTTTCAAACGGCACCGCTTACACGTTCACGGTCACTGCAACAAATGCGGTTGGCACGAGCACATCGTCGGGTACAAGCAATTCGGTGGTTCCTGCCACTGTCCCTGATGCACCCACGATTGGTACTGCCACATACGGCAACGGCCAGGCGACAATCACATTCTCAACACCGGGGAATAACGGCGGTTCGGCGGTTACGTATTACACGGTTACCTCAAGCAGCGGAGGATTCACCGCGTACGGCGCATCTTCGCCGCTCACCGTGACGGGACTTTCAAACGGCACTGCGTACACATTTACAGTAACTGCAACCAACGGCGTCGGCACCAGCACCGCTTCAAGTGCATCCAACTCTATAACTCCGGCAACGGTGCCTGATGCGCCAACGGGTGTCACGGCGGTGCGCGGCAATGGACAAGCAACAATTACATTTACACCGGGGAATAACGGCGGCTCAGCGATAACATATTACAAAGTGACTTCAAGTGTCGGCGGCCTCACGGTATACGGCGCATCGTCACCGCTTGTTGTTACCGGTCTCACAAACGGTTTGAGTTACAGTTTTACCGTCACGGCGACCAACGGTGTTGGCACTAGCACCGCCTCGAGTGCATCAAACACCATTACTCCCGCGACGGTTCCTGACGCGCCGACCATCGGCGTCGCCACAGGAGCCAACGGGGAAGCGACAATCACATTTACTCCGCCCGGCAACGACGGCAGCGCATCTATCACAAGCTATACGGTCACCTCTAACACCGGAGGCTTTACCGCAACCGGCGGCTCATCGCCGCTCACCGTGACGGGACTTTCAAACGGCACCGCTTACACGTTCACGGTCACTGCAACAAATGCGGTTGGCACCAGCACCGCCTCAAGTGCGTCTAACTCTGTCACACCTGCAACGATCCCGGACGCACCGACCGGTGTTAGTGCAACAGCAGGGAACGGGCAGGCAACGATTACGTTTACTCCGTCAGGAAGCAATGGCGGTTCAAACATCATCAGATACACTGTGACCTCTAACACCGGCGGCTTTACTGCAACCGGCGGGTCGTCACCAATCACCATCACCGGTCTCACAAATGGAACAACCTACACATTCACGGTCACTGCCACTAACGGCGTCGGCACCAGCACCTCCTCCGGCACGAGCAACTCGGTGGTGCCGGCAACGGTACCGGATGCGCCGACAATCGGCACAGCAATCCGCGGCAACGGCCAGGCGACTATCACGTTTACCGCACCGGCAAACAACGGCGGCTCCGCGATTACAACCTACACCGTTACATCAAATGTCGGCGGCTTTACCGCAAGCGGTGGCTCATCGCCGATTACGGTTACAGGTTTGAGCAATGGCGTCGCGTATACCTTCACTGTCACGGCAACAAATGCGATGGGCACCAGCTCGGCATCAAGTGCAAGCAACTCGGTAACGCCGGCAACGGTGCCTGATGCGCCTACCGGAGTCACTGCAGTAGGCGGCAACGGCCAGGCAACCATTACGTTTACTCCGCCTACTAACACGGGTAGTTCCACGATAACCGGCTACACTGTCACATCAAATGTCGGCGGTTTTACCGCAACCGGCGGCTCATCACCGATCACGATTACAGGCCTCACGAACGGCACAACATATACATTTACAGTTACCGCTACTAACGCCGTCGGCACCAGTACCTCATCGGGCACCAGCAATGCGGTTGTACCTGCTACAGTTTCGGATGCACCTACTGGTGTGAGTGCTACAGCGGGCGATGGTCAGGCAACTATTACATTCTCAGCACCGGGGAATAATGGGGGTTCGGCTATAACGTACTACACCGTCACTTCAAACACCGGCGGCTTTACCGCAACCGGAGGTTCATCGCCGATAACAATCACCGGACTTTCAAACGGTACAACATACACGTTTACGGTAACTGCAACCAACGCCCTCGGCACCAGCACCTCCTCCGGCACGAGCAACTCAGTTGTACCGGCGGGCGCTCCGGACGCACCGACCAGTGTCACTGCGGTGGGCGGCAATGGTGAAGCGACGATTACTTTTACTCCGCCCGTCAATAATGGCGGTTCGGCTATAACGGGATATGTTGTGATAGCAAGTTCGGGAGGTCTTACTGCAACCGGCGGGTCGTCACCAATCACCATCACCGGACTTTCAAACGGCACCGCATATACATTCACTGTCAAAGCAATTAACGCAAATGGCACCAGCACTGCCTCGACCGTAAGCAACTCGGTGACGCCTGCAACTGTGCCTGACGCCCCGATAAACGTTGCCGCCGCGATCGGGGACAGCAGCGCAACGGTCTCGTGGTCGGCCCCTGCATTTAACGGCGGCTCGGCGATTACGCTGTACACGGTGACGTCAAATATCGGCGGACATACGGCCACCTCAAGCGGCACGTCTGCGGTTGTGGGAGGGCTCACCAACGGCCTAACCTATACATTTACCGTTACTGCAAGCAATGCAGTCGGCACCAGCACATCGTCGGGCACGAGTAACTCAATAACTCCGGCAAGCGTACCCGGTGCACCGACAAACCTTTCGGCAACTGTTGAGGACAGCAGCATTGATCTTTCGTGGTCGGCGCCGGTTTCAACCGGGGGTTCGCCCATAACGGATTATGTTATTGAATATAAATTAACGAGCGGCGGCACGTGGTCGGTGTTTAACGACGGCGTCGGGACTACGCCGGCCACTACCGTCACCAGCCTTTCCAACGATAACTCATACGACTTCCGCGTATCCGCAAAAAATGCCGTCGGCCAAGGCACGGCCTCGGCGGTAGCGAGTTCAACTCCCGGCGCGCCGGCACAGGTGCTCGTCCAGAGCTTTTCGGATCTGACGAGCCCGAGCATCTCGACCGCGGTACGTATCACAAATGAGGGTTCGATTGCGTATGAATACCAATACACGTGGTGTGTGACGTCAGCGCAGACAGGTCAATGCAGCGACAACGATGTTATATTCAGCTCGACCGCAGCAAAACTGATCCAGCCGGGAACAAATTTCGACACCACTCTTAACTCAACAATAGCGTCGGCCGGTAATTATTGGTTCCATATTAATGTGCAATTCGGCTCCGATTCATCGGAGGCATCGCAATCGTTTACTGCTACAACCGACACTTCCGGCGGCGGAGACTCCGGTGGTGGTGGAGGCGGCGGAGGAGGAGGTGGTGGAGGTGGAGGCGGAGGCGGCGGAGGAGTTATGGCAGTCACTACACCGGCGCTGCCGTCGGGCGTCACAAGTGTCGCCGACCTCAACGGCGACGGCAAGGTCAACAGCGTAGACTTCTCCATACTGCTTGCGTTCTGGCACACAAGCCCGCCGTTTAAGAATCCCGGAGCCGACATGAACGGCGACGGCAAGGTGGACTCCGTAGACTTCTCGATCCTGCTCTATCGTTGGAATAAAAACTAATAACTACTATGCATAGAGGGATTACATACAGATATATAGTTGCTGTCCTGGCGGGAATCTTGCTCCTCCTGCCTACGACGAGCTTTGCCGCTTCTATATATATAGAGAGTGCCGCCGGCCCGGTTTCCGTAGGGGATACCGTCGTCCTTCGGGTGTATGCAGACACTGATGCCGCCTCCGCAAACGCGGTTGACGGGACAATAGCGCTGGCGCCTGCCCCTTCAGCCTTTACGATACAAGCGATAACGCTTGCGGGTTCGGTGCTGACGCTTTGGCCGCACGAGCCCTCGGTCTCTCAGAGTGGCAAAAGTATCAGCTTTACCGGCGGCGTCCCGGGCGGATTTAGCGGGACTCATCAACTGCTTTTTAGCGTGGCGGTGACCCCCAAGGTGGCAGGCACTATATCTTTTACTCCCGCAAGCGCCTCGCTCTATCTTAATGACGGCAAGGGCACCGCGGTGCACCTCTCGCCGAAACCATTCTCATTTACGGTTGTGCCGCCGCAGGCCGGAGTAACGCCGCGCAACGAGTGGCAGGCAGTAGTGTCGGGCGATACTACGCCGCCGGAGCCCTTTACGATTGCGAAAGCTCAGGATCCGTCAGTCTACGATAATAAAAAGTACATATACTTTCAGACAACCGATGCACAGTCAGGTATTGATCACTACGAGGTCAAAGAGGGTGATGCTGCACCTGTGGTGAGCGGCACTACCTACGTGCTCAACGATCAAGCGGGTCCCGTGAGCGTAACCGTGTACGCGTACGATAAGGCGGGTAATGTCCGCGTCAGTACCTATACACAAGGGAATAAGAGTCCGGGTGTTCTATCGCTCCCAGTGCTTGGTATACTTGTTGTATTGTTGTGCATATATATAGTATGGCGATTAAAAAGACACTCCTAGCAAGCGTCGTTGCGCTTGCCATGCTCGCGTATGCCTACCCGGCGCTTGCCGCGACACTTTCAATATCCTCAGGATCAACAAACGTTACGGCCGGAGACATCGTGACTGTCAGGGTTTCGGTCAATGCGGGAGGCACGGCCATCAACACGGCAGAAGGTACGCTCCAGTTCCCGACAGACGTGCTGCAAGCGCTCTCGCTCGACAAAAGCTCATCCATTTTTTCGATCTGGGTAGAGGATCCGAGCTTTTCTAACCAGAGCGGTCAGGTGTCTTTTAGCGGCGGGCTTCCGAATCCGGGATATTCCGGCACCAACGGCACAGTGCTCACCGTTTCATTCCGCGCAAAGACCACCGGCGTTGCGACACTTTCTCTGGCCAATGCGGTGGTCCGTGCCAACGACGGCCTCGGCACCAATGTGTTGCAGTCAACCGGCACACTGCAGTTAAAAGTAATATCTGCGCCGGCCGCTACGCCTGCTCCCACTCAAACGACACCGCCGCCTGCTAAAACTCCGCCTGCACAGTCCGCGCCTGTGGTTGTCACTCCGCCGGAGACGACTCCTGCAGCCACGCCTGTCGCAGCCACGCCAAAACCGGTACTTAACCTGGTGCCCGCGCACATGTACATCGGCGATCAGCTTTCTGTAAGCGGTCATGCGCCGCAGCAGGACGCGCAGGTATATCTCTATATCGCAAAAGACGGCGGCGATCCTAGCGTATTAAAAACGACACCGGACACGTCGGGTGCCTTCTCGTTCTCCGGCCCTGTACTTGAAAAGGGCACGTATGAAGTTTGGGCCGAAGGAGTCTCGCAGGAAGGGGTTCTCAGTGATCCGACCGACACTGTGCGCATAATAGTCGGAGATGAGCCGCACATCACTATCGGCGGTATATCGGTGAGTACCACTTCGCTTCTGCTGCTTTTGCTCGCGTTCTTGGCGCTAGCCTGCGCGGTTGCGCTTGTTGGCTGGTATAAGGTCTATCAGTATCGCCACACGAGCGAGGCGCTCAAGATGCAAAAGAATGTTCACCGCGCGTTTGTGGTGTTTAAGGACGGCATCGAAAAGCACATAGAAGCACTCGATGACGCCACTACGAAGCGCGAGCTCTCTTCGGCGGAAACAAAGTTAAAGACCGACCTCAGGACCAATCTCTCAGATCTCGAAAAGTTCATCCAAGACGAGCTGGGTTAAGCTGCATATTTGGACCGGTCATCCCTACTAGCGGTTGCTAACTGCTGACCACCCGCCCGCTTTACTTTTATCCCTGCTTCTGTAGGATTGGATGTAGACCATACATCAAGAGAGCGGAGATGCTAAGGGACTGTCCCGATGCTCCGCCCGCAACCTGCGCGACGCGCAAGGTGCGAATCAGCCCGCAAGGGGAAGATGTAACCTAACCGAACCAGCCGGCTATCTCTCCTTGAGGGGTAGCCGGCTAGTTCTTTGCATAAGAGGCAGCGATGGAAAAGAAGCAATGCAGCCGCCAGGACGGCGTGCGGCTGGCGGTACATGCGTGGGAGAGGCAAAATCAGAAGGTCGCCGCGCTTGTCCGCGATTATACGGAGGCGGGGAAGGAGCATCGCCATAACCCCGAGGCGTACAAGCCATTTTTGTACAGAAGAATCCTGGGCGTGCTCAAGGACATGAAAACCCTCTTTCCGGTAGAGAAGGAGCTCTAACGGGCTCCTTTTTCTTTAGTGGCCTCTTGTGCCCGCAGGTGTATACTTTCAGCGGGCGCTTATTAGCAAAACACTCATTTTATATGGACGTTCCCATCAACTACTTCGCGGTTTTGGTTTCGGCTCTTATCCCTATGGCGCTCGGGTTCTTTTGGTATGGGCCGATGTTCGGCAAGGCCTGGGCACATTTTGCGGGGATTTCGATGGATAGCATGCAAAAAGCTCCGCCGCTCAACTACGCGATCATGTTCGTGGGCGCGCTAGTGATGGCATACGTGCTCGACCACAACCTTATTTTTGCCGCAACCTACATGCGCGCAAGCGGCATCTCGGCAGGTCTCGAGGCAGGCATCTGGAATGCCATCGGGTTTGTGGCGCCGGCCGCGCTGGGCGTTGTGCTGTGGGAAAACAAATCCTGGAAGCTGTGGGCCATTAACGTCGGCTATTATGTTGTCTCGCTCTCGCTAATGGGTATCGTGCTGGCGATCTGGCAGTAAGTAAAAAATGAAAAGAGGATTGGTTATCGGTATTGTGCTAATTCTAGCAGTTGCGGCCGCGATATTTCTCTTTTATCGTGGTTCTTATATGCAGCAGGTACCCGCATCAACAACTACTTTGCCCACTAAACAGATACAAGCAGGCTCAACGACTGTTACCGCCGAGCTTGCGACGACAGAAGCTGAGCGCGAACAAGGCCTCGGCGGCAGAGCGTCCCTCGCAGAGGGGAGCGGAATGCTTTTCGTGTTCGCCGAGGACGGCGACTGGGGCATCTGGATGAAGGATATGCAATTCCCGATCGACATTCTTTTTATTTCCGAGAACGGCTCCGTTGTGTCGGTCGATGCCAACGTATCGCCTGATACCTACCCTGAGGCGTTCTATCCACCACTTGCGGTGCGCTATGTGCTAGAGCTCCCGGCCGGCTTTGCCGCCGCGCATGGCATCGTGCCGGACAGCAAGTTCAATCTCTCATCTATATAAAGGTATAAACCTGCCTCGGCCGGCAAGGCGGGCGCGCAAATCCCGCCTTGTAAGGCGGGATTCACATCTAGCGCGCGTATCTATAAGCCGAATTCTGTCGTGAGTGGCAATTTATCTGGGACCGCAATCGCTTGCGGCCTCAAGCGGCACTCTCCAGGATTACTCCCAAAGCACGACCTTGCACTCCGATAGGGATTTAGCCGTTTCACCCGAACTGAATCGGTTCGTCACTGTTCGCACCCCTTTTGCCCGCTAGGAGCAAACGACAGGCGTTACCTGCTACCGTCGCCCTGCCTTGCGGCCGGGCCAAGTGTTCGGACTTTCCTCTCTAGCCGTGAGGCTAGAGCTGCTACTCAATACGCTAAAGCTAATTATACCACATTTTTGGCCTGTGGGTATCTCCCGGTCGCCTCAAATAAAGGGGCTATACTGGTAGAGGTTCTTATTAATAGGAGAGGTATTGTACCTCTTTAAGCATTATTGTGTATGCACTCAAAACTCATTGAGTGGTCGCGATACGTGTATCTGGCGGGCATCGTGCTCGCACTAGTGCTCGTCATCCCGACCACCTGGTTCCCGTTCCAATTAGCAAAAGTCGCGGCATTCGCCATCTTCTTGGTGGCAGCAGTCCTCCTCTTCGCGGCAGGCGGCGGAGGAAAAGAATTACTCCGCACGCATGGCATCAAGCTGGTGCTCCTCGTGGGGCTCTTGCCGCTTGCGTATCTTATATCGGCTGCCTTTTCGGCGGACCATACGCTCGCCTTTGTCGGCTCGGGCGGAGAGACGGACACGGTGCTGTTTGCGGCGCTGGGCTTCCTCGCATTCATGTTCTCCGCCGTGCTCTTCCGTACGCTGCGCACGGTGTCGCTCCTTATCAAGGTGGTGTTCATAACGCTTGCAGTCGCAGTGGTATTCCAGTGGCTGCTCGTGCTGTTCGGCACATCCATCATCCCATTCCAGGTATTCTCCGACCGCTCAGTCAACTTGATCGGCAAGTGGAACGACCTTGGCCTGCTTACCGCGCTCCTGGCACTGTTCATCCTCGTGCGCTTGGAGCTTAAGCACAACAGCCTCCTGTGGCGGGGGATCCTCGGCGTATCACTCGTCTTTATCGCAGTGTTGCTCGGCATCATCAATTTCTCGATCGCATGGGCACTTCTGCTCGTGTTCTCGATCGCGCTCGCTGCAATCAAGTTCCTGACGCAAAAGGTCGAGGAGCCTGCTGCGCATGATGTATATGTGCCAGCGCCCTCCCGCTCGGCTATGGCGCGCATGCCCTGGTTCTCGGGGCTGGCGGCGGTCGTGGCGGTACTCTTCCTTTTGTTTGGCTCTACATTCAATACGTGGCTTACCAACGGATTCCCGATCTCTTCACTCGAAGTGCGCCCCTCGTACGCATCTACTATGCAGATAGTGGGCGCTGCCCGCGGAGACTCGGCCGAGCACCTGATCTTCGGCACAGGCCCCAATACCTTTGTCGATTCGTGGCTGCTTAATAAGCCTTCAGAGGTCAACCAATCGTTGTTCTGGAATCTTGACTTCAATGTTGGTTTCTCGACGCTGGTCACGGCGCTCGGCACCGTAGGACTCTTCGGCGTTATCGCCTGGTTGATACCGTTTTTCCTTGTGCTCGCGGGATTGGTGCGCGCGATACGGCTTGGCGTGCTCTCGCGCGATGAGCGGATTGCAACAACGACCATCGGCATCGGGAGCCTGCTTCTATTCGCCGCTCTTATGCTCTATGTCCCGAGCCAGAACAGCGTCCTCCTGGGGTTGACGCTTTCGGGCGCCGCATTCGGGTTCCTCTGGAGGCAAGGGCGCTCCAACCAAGGTGAGGAAGCAGGTCTTTCGCGCATCGGCTTTATAGGCGCGCAGGTTGGGATACTGGCAGTACTGCTTATAGCGCTCTGGGGCGGGTTCGTTTCCACGCGCCATCTTATCGCAGAGGCCGACGTCGGCCGTGGCTCGGACGCGCTTCAGAACAGCGATACCGACGGAGCGATCGCGTTTGCCGCAAAGGCCAGCCGTATAGAGGCTACCAACGGCGACGCGCTCCGCCTCGCTATCACTGCCGGTACCACCAAGCTCCAGACCATCGCCTCAGCGCAGACGGCTCCGAGCGCAGATGTGCAGGCACAGTTCACGAACCTCACGCAGCAGGTGGTGGCGCAGGGCCAGAACCTTGTCGCCGCATATCCGGCGGACTATCGATCGCATTTGTTGCTCGGCCAGATATACGACCTCCTCGCTTCGCTCAAGATAACCGGCGCATACGAGAAAGCCCTCGAGTCCTACACCGCAGCGGCAAAAGATGACCCTACCAACCCGCAGATACCGTTGATTCTCTCGCGCCTTGAGTCCGGACAGAGTGGCCACACGCAGCAGGTGCAGCAATACCTCACCCAGTCGCTAACCCTCAAGCCCAACTATACCGACGCGATACTCTTCCTTGTGCAGCTCGACGTCGCCAACAACGACATCCCGAGCGCCATCCAGGCGGCGCAGGCCGCAGTGCAGTCCGCCCCAGGTGTGCCCTCGATATGGTTCGAGCTGGGCCTCTTGTACTACTCGGCAGGCGACACCAAGAGCGCGATCGCGCCGCTTGAGCAGGCAGTAACGCTCCAAACAGATTATGCAAACGCGAAGTACTTCCTCGGCCTCTCGTACGCGGCGCAAAATAGGGCGGCTGACGCGATCAAGCAATTCCAGGATCTCGCTAAGAGCAATCCAGACAGCACCGAAGTGCAGTCGATACTCGCAAACCTGCAGGCGGGCAAGGCGCCGTTCGCGGGCGCAGTGCCGCCGGCCAGCACTCCTCCACAAGATAGGACTACCGCTCCGCTCTCCCAGTAATCGGCCATGGTGCGCTCCTTCTTTCTGTCCGTCGTAAACCGAGAAGTAAAGGGGATGCACCAGGCGGCATACGTTCTCGCTGGCTTCGCGCTCGGCTCGCAGGCGCTCGCGCTCATACGCGACCGCCTGCTTGCGAGCGCTTTCGGCGCGGGGCATACGCTCGACATCTACTACGCGGCATTCCGCATGCCGGACTTCCTCTTCGCCACGGTTGCCTCGCTACTGTCGTTGTATGCGCTCCTCCCGGTCCTCTCAAGGCTCGAGAGCCGGCATCCGTCGCTCGTTATCGCGCTCCTGCGCAATACGCTTCTCGTCTTCTTCGTCGGCATGGGAGCGGTTGCCGCTGCGGCGTTCGTGCTCGCGCCCCAGATACTCGCGCTTATTGCGCCGGGCATAGCCCACAGCGACGCTGATTCGCTCGTCGCGCTCACCCGCATCCTTCTGCTACAGCCGATACTGCTGGGCATCTCGAACCTCTTCGCTAATCTCACGCAGCTCAGGCACCGCTTCCTGCTCTATTCAATCAGCCCGCTCCTCTATAACCTCGGCATCATTGCGGGCATATTGTTTCTCTACCCGAGGATGGGGCTCGTGGGGCTCGGTTGGGGAGTGGTGATAGGCGCGGCGCTTCACGCGCTTGTGCAGGCGCCGTTCTTCTTCGCGGAAAAGAGGGAGCACAAGCTCCCGATGGGCGAGACCTTCAAACTTTTGCGCGAGGTGCTAACGCTATCCGTCCCACGCACCCTCTCCCTCGCGGCCAATCAGCTGACGCTCCTCGGCATCATCGCGATAGCGTCGTTCCTCTCGGTCGGCTCGATCTCGATATTCACCTTTGCATCCAATCTCCAGGCCGTGCCGCTCACCATCATTGGCGTTTCCTACTCGGTCGCGGCGTTCCCGACACTGTCGAGATTTTTCGCCGCCGGGCACCGAGATGAGTTTGTCCGTCACATAGAGACGGCGCTCAGGCACGTCATATTCTGGTCACTGCCGGCCACCGTGCTCGTGATAGTGCTGCGCGCGTACATCGTGCGCGCGATACTCGGCGCGGGCGCGTTCAACTGGTCGGACACGCGTCTCACCGCAGCCGCGCTCGCTTTGTTTATGCTCGCGCTCGTCACCCAGGCGCTCTTTCTCCTTGTTGCGCGGGCATACTATGCGGCGGGGAACACCAGGACGCCGCTCATCCTCGGTGTCGTCGACATTATCGTCTCGATCGCCTCCTCGCTCCTGCTGCTATGGTCCTTTGAGAACAATCAGCTCTTCCAGAGCTTTGTCGGGGCGCTTTTACGCGTCTCCGATGTGCCGGGCACCTCAGTGTTGATGTTGGCGCTGGGCGACTCGATCGGCTCTATTGTGCAATGCCTGCTTGGGGTTATACTGCTTGCGCGCGACTTCTCGGTGCCGGTGAGAGGCGTAGGGAGGCTGTTCTTCCAGACCTTCTGCGCTTCCGTTATCGGCGGCGCCTGCACCTACGCCACGCTGCTCTTTTTCGGCCCGCTGGTCGACACGACTACTCTTGTGGGCATCGTGTCGCAGGGCGTCCCTGCGGGCATAGTCGGCCTCCTGAGTACCGCAGGGGTGCTATGGATCCTCGGCAGCCAAGAACTCAAGGAGATTCTAGGGGCGCTTAGCCGGCACTTGCGTACACCCAACCGCGTGGCAGTAGAGCCGACCGACGTTTCGTGACCCACATATGCAACACATCAGAAATTTCTCCATCATTGCCCATATTGACCACGGCAAGTCCACACTCGCTGACCGGTTTCTTGAAGTTACCCACACGATAGAGGCGCGCCAGATGCGCGATCAGGTACTCGACTCAATGGAACTTGAGCGCGAGCGCGGCATCACGATCAAGATGCAGCCGGTGCGAATGGAGTACCCGTTTAATGGGCAGAAATACGAACTCAACTTGATCGACACGCCGGGGCACATCGACTTTTCCTACGAGGTCTCGCGTGCGCTCACGGCAGTCGAGGGCGCGATTTTGCTTGTGGACGCCACGCAGGGCGTTCAGGCGCAGACTTTGACGACGCTGCGCAGCGCGCGCGAGCTCGGGCTTGTTATCATCCCTGCGATTTCTAAAATCGACTCGCCACTTGCCGATGTAGTACAAACAAAAGTGCAGGTAGCAAAATTACTCGAGATAGGCCAAGAAGAAATTTTATTGTGCTCGGGCCGCACGGGGGAGGGTGTCGAAGAGTTGCTCAAAGCAGTCATTGAGCGCGTGCCCCCGCCCGCGCAACAAAACCTTCCTGAAAAAAATATCCAGGCACTTATTTTCGACTTTCAATATTCTGACCATCAGGGCGTGATCGTCTACTTGCGCATGTTCGGCGGCATAATTAAAAAAGGCGACGCGCTCGAGTTCGCCGCGAGCGGCCGCCGCTTTCAGGCGCTGGAGGTCGGCACGTTCTCGCCGAAGCCGAAGGCCGCAGAAAGTTTAGGTGCGGGCTCGATAGGGTACATCGTCACGGGCATCAAGGAGCCGGGCATCGCGCGCGTCGGCGACACGATCCGCGCACGCGCATCACAGACACCCGCGCTTGAGGGATACGCCGAGCCCAAGCCGGTGGTGTGGGCGAGCGTCTACCCCGAGTCGCAGGACGACTTTACGCAGCTGAAGCAATCGCTCTCACGGCTGCGGCTCTCTGACTCGTCTCTCTCTTTTGAGGAAGAGGCATCGGGCATGCTCGGACGCGGATTCCGCTGCGGGCTGCTGGGCATGCTGCATCTCGAGATCATTACCGAGCGTCTGCGGCGCGAGTTCAACCTTTCGCTTGTCGTGACAACGCCGACTATCACGTACGAAGTAGAGACCGCGAAGGGGGAGCGCATGCGCGTGTACTCGCCGCCTATGTTCCCCGCATACGGCGATATCAAACAGGTCTGGGAGCCGTTCGTCTCGGCCGAAATTATTCTGCCCGCCGAGCAGGTCGGCATCATCACGCCGCTGCTGTTCGACCATGAGGCGGTCATCGAGTCCACCGAAACCTTCTCCGAAGGCAGGATGCTCGTGCGCGTCGTGATGCCGTTGCGCGAGCTCATGCGCAATTTCTTCGATAAGATGAAGAGCGTCTCTCAGGGCTATGCGTCCATTTCCTACGAGCTCCGCGAACTCAGGCTCGCCGACGTGGCAAAGCTCGATATCTTTGTCGCCGAGGAGCTGGTGCCCGCATTCTCGCGCATCGTCGCGCGCCACCGCATCGAGGCCGAGGCGATCGCCGCCGTCGAAAAGCTCTACGGCATACTCCCGCGCCAGATGTTTGCCACCAAGATTCAGGGGCTGGCGCTCGGCCGCATCATCTCCTCGCGCACGCTTCCAGCCATGAGCAAGAACGTTACCCAGCACATGTACGGCGGGGATAGAACCCGCAAGATGAAGCTCTGGAAGAAGCAGAAGGAGGGCAAAGCTAGGATGAAGGCAGCCGGCCGGGTCAACATACCCGAGGAGGTCTTCCTCAAGATGGTTAAGTCGGAATAGAGCACTCCTTGGATAGCCGAGATCACTAGTATTTGCAACGATTCTCGGCAAAAGTTCTGGCTCTAAAAGCAACTTTTCTGGAACGCAGAAAATCTCCTGCTGATAGATTTTCCTACTGTACGGCCTCGACAGGCCTGTAGACATTCCAGCAAAGTTCTTTTAGGCCGGAACTTAGGAAATTTGCTTTCACGGAACCTTTATCCACACCCCCTCTCTTTTCATAAAAACGCGCTTTGCAGTATATTGAATGCCTACAGGGACAGATTGCCAAATGGCGATCTGGCCTTCTTTTTTTTGGTCAGATCGCCAGGCGAGACAAGTTCACTCTCCTTTCGATGCATCCCTCCGACCAAAAACCACAATCCGCTAGTGTGCCTCAAAATGCCCCGTCGGGGTATATTTCTGCCGTCGAGGCATCCGCGCGCTTTAGCCTCACCAACGACCACATTGCCTCCTTGTGCCGCAAGGGGAAAGTGCAGGGGCTCCTCCTAGGGCGCTCGTGGTATGTGAGCCCGGAGTCGCTTGCGGCATATATGCAGGAGATGAGCGTGCAGAAGGAGACGCGCAAGAGCGTGCTTTCAAGCCAGCTCAAGCGCGAGTACCAGGAGCGTACGCCCGCTCCCGCAGCCGCCCCGGCTGTGCGGCCCGCCCACAAGCACATGCAGCCGATTACACAGGCTCGCCCCGAGCCGGTCGTAAGCCCGTTTGCAAAGCGCGCGACAAGCGCGCCGCAGTACACGCTCGTCGCACTTTTCTTTTTGGCGGGAGTATCGCTCTCGGCCGCCGCGCAGATTCCGCAGTACATCGGGGACACGGCGGTGAACGCGGCCGCGGCAGGCATGAGCGCCGCATCGTCGGTCCCGCTGCCGGACCTGTCGCTGCCCGACAAGAATCTTTTTATCGAAGCACTCGGCGAAAACGGCCTCGCGATCTGGGACAAGACGTTCGGAGCGCTTGGATATGCGGTCGTCGATCTCGCACAGCAAACCGCCGGTGCGGGCCCTGCTGCCGTCGCGAGTTTGTATTCGCAACAGGCTGCTGCGCCGGCGACGCAACTGGCGCCGCAGACGTCGAATGTGTTTACGGAAGAGAATATACAATTGGTCGCCGCGCCCGCCCAACTCGACGAGAGCGCGATTGCGCAGGCCGCATGGCAGACTGCCGCGATAGGCAACATGCTCTTTGACGGTTCTGCACAAGTGCCAGCGGATACCGCGCCGCAGGTCCTGGGTGCAGAGACCGAGTATGCAAGCCCGACTCCCGACTATTCTTTTGCGATTGCACTCGTGTCGCTGCCGTACCAGTTCCTCGCCGATATGATGAACGGCTTTACCAGCGAGATAGTCGCGGCGCACCATAGCATCGCGTACGCGCTCGATGCAGCCTCCGACGCGCAAAACAATGTTTATAAAAACTACGTCGCCGCTGTCTACGCGGCGGGCGACATCTACACCGGCTTTATCGGCGGCTTCGGCGAGGGGTTCGTGGAGTCGGTTGCGCCGGTGGGCGACGAGGCCGCGGCGGTCTACGGCGGTGCGGGGAACATATTTGTCGCAAGCCTCGACCAAGTGGGCGACGCGCAAGCGAATGCATACAACACGTATGGCAGCCTGCTCGGCGGGCAGTCCGACGCGGTACAACTCTCCGCAGCGACTGTGCAGGCCATGCCTGACACCTACGCCGGCTTGGTTGGCGGAGCCGGAGAAGACTTTTTGGTTGGCACGAACAATGTTGCGGATGCATATGCGGCCACGATAGGCTCTTTCGGAAATGGGTTTATAGAAGTAACTGACGCTGCCGTAAATGTATATGCGGCGGCAGTGGGGAACCTGGGCCAGGCCTTCCTGAGATGGGCCGACGCCATGGCAGACTCGCAGGCCGAAATCGACGCAACGCTTGGCGCCGCCGCGCCCCATCTGTGGGGCGATACTTTCGGTGGCTTCGGCCGGGTATTCGTCGCGAGCGTTGATGACTTGGGCAATGCACAAGCCAACGCATACACGGCGATCACCAGTGCCGTGGCAGACGGCCTGCAAGCCGGCTCGCATAATTTCTCCACCGCCGCAGTAGAGCAGGCCGCCGACACGCAATCGGGCTGGGACCTGGTGTGGGGCACCTGGACCGACTGGCTGGCGCAGAATCTCTATGGGATGCCTGCGACAGTAGCGGCAGGAGCGAAACCAGCAGACTCAGGGTACAGCGATTTTCCTGCTGGAAAATCGCCTGAAGTGCTCGCCTCGTCAGGCTCGCAACCCCCTTCATCCGTTGTTTCGCTCCCGCCGCAAACGCAGGCGGCGCCCCAAGGCTCAACCTCAAAAAACTCTGGCGCCGGCTATGCGCAGATATTCGGAATCGGAGCGCCTGCTACCGCTCCAACCCAGCCCCAACCGCAATTGCTTTCGAGCACCTTTGTTACCCAGACCTCGCTTACCAACCAGCTCAACGAGCTCAAAAACAGCCTGACCTCGCTTATCTATGCAAACCAATCCGCTCAACCGGCCACGGTCCCGTGGTATGTGGCAGCGGGCGGCAACAGCGCCGGCGTCACACCCTCGGCACTCGGGGGCGTCACTGTCGTCAACAACATTACTAACAACAATGGTGGTGGTGGCACTACTGCGTTCAGCGCTCTTACTGACGTAACGCTCTCTACTCCGTTGTGGGGTAATCTGCTCGAATACAATGGCAGCAAGTGGGTCAACGTAGCGACATCGAGCCTCGGCATCGTAGGTGGTGGAGGCAGCTCGTTTGCGTACCTTTTCCCGAACAACGCGACCTCTACGTCGATTGCGTTTAACGGAGGGACAACAGCAAGGACGCTGGCGGTGGGGGGCACAGCAACAACTACCATCGATGCGGGAGGCAACTTGCTGGTGCAAGGCGGCACGAGCGCGGGCACCTCGCTCGACGTCAACGGCACCGCCAACGCGCTCTATTACAACGTGCAGGGCTCGCAGTTTATCGACAATAGTAAAAATGCCAACTTCAACTCGATCAACGTAAATTCAGGGAAAGCAGGGATCACTTCGTCTGGCAACTTCACAGCCTATGCGTCATCGACAATAGGCAGCGGCACACAGGTGGGAGGGCTCACGATAAATGGTGGTGCGACAACTACCGGCAATGGATTAGTACAAGGTACGTTGACGACAAATGGGACTATACAAGTTAAACCTACCGTTACCGGTAATGGACAGATAGACTTGATTGCAAATGACAGCTCCCCGGTGCATGTCGCAAGTCTTTTTGAGAATTACAACGATTATTCTTTTAATATACAGAATAAGGACACATATCTAAACTCTGGAATTAACTTCTTTACACAATCAAGTGCGTCGGTACCGAAATTTGTTATTAAGAATGATGGGTCGATCGGCATTGGCACCACATCGCCTCAAGCGAGATTTGAGGTCGCTAACGACGGCAGTGGGAATCCGAGCCTTGCCATAAATGGGACAAGCACCCAGCTGACGTATATGGCGATAAGAAATTATGAGAGCGCCAGCCCCACATTCGGCCAATGGGGCTTGCTCATGGGATATGCCGCGGGCGCAAACCAATTTTTTAATGGCACTGCTCAGGGAGACGTGGCTATCAAATCCGTCTCGGGCGATGGAAATAAAAAATTGTTTCTAGGCGCAGGCGCGGGAAGTCCGCTTGTCATAGATACTACTGGCAACGTTGGCATCGGTACCACTTCGCCGTTCTCTACGCTCTCTGTAGCAGGCGACACCTACCTTAGCGGCAACTTGACCGCGACCGGGGCGCTTGCTGTCGCGGGTAACGGCTCGTTTACCTCTTCTTTGTCGGCGAGCATCGGCAGCGCCAGCGCCACCTCCACCTGGACCGACCGCACGGGCGCGGGGACTCGCGACTGGCGCTCTATCGCCGCGTCTTCGGACGGCACCAAGCTCGTTGCGGTGGTGTACGGCGGCGATATCTACACCTCGACCGACAGCGGCGCCAACTGGACCGACCGCACCGGCGCCGGCGCGCGCAACTGGATATTGGTGGCGTCATCAGTCGACGGCGCGAAGCTCGCGGCGGCGGACTCAAACGGCTACATCTATACCTCGACCGACAGCGGCGCTAACTGGACAGCGCAGACCAACTCCGGCCAGCGCGCTTGGGGCGGCCTCGCCATGTCATCCGACGGCACCAAGATCGCGGCGACGGCCTATACGGGATACATCTATACCTCCACCGACAGCGGCGCCAATTGGACGGCGCAAACCAACTCTGGCATCCGCAATTGGCAATTCATCACCTCGTCTTCCGACGGCACCAAGCTTGCGGCTGTCGACTTTGGCGGGAATATCTACACCTCGACCGACAGCGGCGCGAACTGGAGCTCGCATGTAATATCGGGTTCGGGCACGGTGTGGTACGCAATAACCTCATCTGCGAACGGCTCCGTTATCGCTGCAGCCGACAACAACGGCTATCTGTACCTTTCGACCGACGGCGGTGCCAATTGGGCGGCGATGACCGGTGCAGGCACCCACGCATGGCACGGCCTCGCCATGTCATCCGACGGCACCAAGATCGCGGCAGTATCGTACGGGAACATCTACCTTTCGGGTGATACGGGCACTACCTGGACCACGCAGACGAACGCAGGTTCGAAGAATTGGAATTCGGTCGCCGCGTCCTCCGACCTGGGCAAGCTGGCGGCTACGGTCGTTACCAGCGGCGACATATATACTGCCGCCGCAAGTTATGTGGGGACGACGGGCCTGACGGTCTCCTCCACCGGCAATGTAGGCATCGGCTCCTCTACTCCGGGCACGCTCCTGTCACTGGGATCAACCAACGGCATTAACTTCTCGACCGCGACATCTACCTTTAATGCGGCGGGCGGCGTCAATATTGCGAGCGGCTGCTATGCAGTGCGCGGCACCTGTATCACGGGCGGGGGAGTCGCGAACCTCTATGCCTCGACGACTATAGGCGACGGCACGCAGGCAGGCGGGCTGACTGTAAGTGGCGGCGCGACAACGACCGGCCGCGCGTATTTTGCAGGCTTGGTCGGCGTCGGCTCGACTACGCCATGGGCCCGATTATCAGTCGACACTTCGAGCTTAGCCGCAGGCGTGCCGGAATTCGCTATCGGATCCTCGAGCCGCCAAGATTTTGTCGTAACGCAATCGGGGAATGTGGGTATAGGGACAAGCAATCCCGGCGGCTCGTTCCATATCGTCAATAATCAGGCAAACCCGACCAAATTTATTCTCCAGAACACCAACTCTTCGGGCCAGGAGGTACAAATATTTGCCGGCAGTGCCAACCAGTGGAACTTCGGCCAGGCCAACAGTGACGGTAACTTTAAGATATCTTTTGACGGCAACGGCAACCTCAACTCAAGCACCGTGTTTGCAGCGACGACCGGCGGCAATGTTGGCATCGGCACTACAACCCCATACGCGGCTCTCTCGGTCGTGGGTCCCACCGGTATCGTGGCGGATAAGATCTTTGCTACCTCTACGGTTGCGACCTCGACCTTTGCGGGCGGACTCAATGTCGGCTCCGGCCAGCTGACCTACGATCTCTCGTCGGGCGTTACATCGATCAACAACCTCGCTTTAGGCTCGCTCAACTTCGATGTCGACGCGGGCATCGTCAATTGGGCCGACTTGCCCGTTGACTCTTCAGCCACGGCCGGCACGGTGCAGAGCTACACGGCAAACGTGGGCGGTTCGCCTGTGCTCACGGTCTACGGCCTCGCCGACGGCGTGGGCGGTGTTGCGAGCACGAGCGTCGGCATCGGCACCACGACCCCCGCGTATCTGCTCGACGTCGCAACGAGCAGTTCGGGCGTCGTTGTCGCCCGCTTCACCAACGGCACGGGCTCGTGCACCATCAACCCCACCTCCGGGTCGCTCGGCTGCTCGTCCGACGAGCGCCTCAAGACCAACTTTGCTGCGTTTGACGCCTCGACCACGCTCGCCAAGGTCGTCGCGCTCAACCCGCTCTTCTACAACTGGGTCAACGAGGCGAGCGGCACGCCCGAGCACTCGGGCTTCTTGGCGCAGGACGTGCAGCAGCTCTTCCCCGACCTGGTCGCCACCGACACCGCGAGCGGCTTCCTCACGCTCAACTACGCGGGCTTTACGCCGTACTTTGCCTCGGCGATACACGAGATAGCGACGCTCGGTGACAGCTTTAAGACAACGCTCATCAATTGGCTCGCCGACGCGCAAAACGGCATCGGGAAATTGTTTGCCAAGGAGGTCCACACCGACAAGCTGTGCGTCGGCGACACCTGCGTAACGCAGGCGCAGTTCCTCGCGATGGTCGAGGCCTCGGGCGGGGGAGCTGGATCGCCGCCATCTGCGCCGGTCTCTCCTCCGGCTCCTTCCGCAAATGACGCAACGTCCACACCTCCGGCAGACGACGCGACTTCGACGCCGCCGACAATAGACGACTCGGACGCAAGTTCGACGCCTCCGGTTGTAGATGACTCGTCCGCATCCTCAACCCCGCCAGTCGCAGACACGCCTCCGGCAGATACGCCGCCGGATACAGACGCCTCAAGCACTCCGCAGTAATAAAATAATATGAAAAAACTAATCCTGATTGTCGCAATTGTTCTGGTACTGGGTGGGGGAGCGTGGTGGTATTTTACTCACCAAGGTTCGACTTCTTCGCCAGCTCAGGCGCAGCAAAGTCTGCCGCCTTATACTGTGCCCTCTTTGACGCAAAGCTATACCAACTCCACCTACAAATTTACCCTCAAGATGCCGGATGACTTTGTCGCAACCGAGATCCCGGGCGATCCGGACGGCACGCCCTACACCGTGATCCTCCAAGACCAAAATAGCAACGGCGTCCAGATCGTCATAAGCCCATTTGACGAGGATACCACCGGCTCCTACACGCTCACGCAGGTGCGGATACTCCAGGATGTGCCCGACATGCAGATTACCGACCCACAACCGCTTGAGGTCGGACCCAATTACACGGGCCTGGCGTTCAAGAGCAACAACGACGCATTCGGCGGCACTTCGCGCGAGGTGTGGTTTGTGTTCAAGGGCAACTTATATCAGATATCCACGTACGAGCGGCTGGACGACCTGCTCAAGGGCATATTCCAAACATGGCAATTTCAATAAGGCAAAAAATAGTTATAGCCGCCATCATCTTTTACGCGACTTTTGCGTGGACGGCCGCCGCGCATGCGGCTATCATCAAACCCGCGAACAACCTCGGGCTCATTGGCTATTG
>Ga0265314_10001321_pt1 | contig 28108 bp, 21 predicted proteins | sample 4126metaG_FD_203106 | JGI IMG/M metagenome (GOLD analysis project Ga0265314, IMG submission 203106) | Rhizosphere microbial communities from Carex aquatilis grown in University of Washington, Seatle, WA, United States - 4-1-26 metaG | ecosystem: Host-associated > Plants > Roots > Rhizosphere >... | reverse complement strand
GCTGACGGCCTGACGTGTTGCCCGGCAGCGACAGCGTATGGCCTTCCCAGTTGACGTTCACCGTCTTGCCGTCAGCCGCAACCTGGCCGCGAATACGATTCGCATAAGGCACCAGAATGGCCGCGCCAAAACGGTACCCGCTGTCGCCATTGGCGTTGTCTTTAACGTCGAGCATGTCTTTGATGGTGGGCAGGTCTGGCGAGTTCAGCACGTTGACTTCGCCTTTACCGGGGAAGTTTGCCGTGATCTGTAGAACTTCCATGCCGCGGCCCGGCGCCACAGTGACACTAGTGAACTCCGGTTTGGTGTTGTTGGTTGCAGCACGTTTGATGGTGACAACTTTTTCGCCGTTGATCTCAATCGCATCCTGCGCGCGGCAGGCGGGAACGAGCAAGCCCGCAATCACCATCGGCAGGACTCCAGAAAGTAAAGCAAAATTACGAATGCGGTTCATGCCAACACTCCAATCTTTGATTCCTGTTCTGATTGATTACCGGCCACGAAATACTAGCGCATGCTTTGCAGTTCAACGAGCCCGAATGCTATTGCAGCCGATAAAGGCCTCTTCAGAAGCCGGAGCCATTCTATCGGAGCCGCCCGCGCTCTCGTGGAATGGCGACAAACGATCTTGACATTGGTCTGACCACGCGGATAGGCTTTGCCGGCCCAAGTGAACGGCGCAAAATCAGCAGTGGTACGACACCATGCGCTGATGCGGACACCTTAACTGCAATGAGCAGGATCATCGGCTTCCCTGTCTGACAACCTGACTGCGATCGCGCAGTGTGCCTGCACAAAAGCGATTTAGGGACGATTTGGGACTAACTTTTCAATCGCTCGTGCATTACACTGTTGGAGCTAATTCGATTGCGGCTTTGCGCTCGCGCAAAGCCGGTCGATCACAGAACTTTCAGGGGAATGTTAGTTATCGAAGTTAGTAACTCAGTAAGCGCCAGTACGACTCCGGTGAAATAAGAAGGGAGCACGGTTCGGCAGAATGACAGCATCCACATCCTCGAGACAAAAACCGGTTACTTCCATGATCAAGCGGGTTACCAAGCTGTCTATCAGCGAGGAGATCGCGCGGCAGATTATGGACCTGATTGCTGACGGCACTTTGAAGCCGGGACAGCGGCTGTTATCTGAGCGCGAACTCTGCGGGCTATTTGGGGCCAGCCGCTCTTCGCTTAGAGAAGCATTGCGCTGCCTGTCGATTGTGGGCGTGCTTAACGCTCGCGTCGGCGAAGGCACCTCGGTTGCTGAAGACGGCGGCAAGTTCCTGCGCAAGATCATGGAGTGGAGGCTGATCAGCGAGAACCACGACATCGAGAATCTGCTTGAAGTCCGTATCGCGCTCGAAGGTGTTTCTGCAGCGAATAGTGCCCTGCACGCCACGCCAGAAGATATCGAGAAAGCCCGCAAACTGCTGGACCAGATGAAGAGGGCGCTGAAAGACAAGAAGCAGTTCGCCATTCTCGATTTGGAATTTCACATCACGCTGGCCAATGCATCAGGAAATGCAGTGCTTTCGGACTTGATCTCGGTGATCCGCAGCCAACTCGCCAGAACGCTGAGCAGAGTTTTGAAGCTGCCCAATGCCCTTCCCTTGTCGCTCAAGGAGCACACCGCAATTCTGGACGCGATCGAGGGCCACGATGCGGAAGGAGCGCGCAAGGCCATGCACGCCCATTTGGATGCCGTGCTGATTCGCTATGCAAAGGCTCTCGAGGCCGGTGATGGCGCAAAGGCGGAGCAGAATGGCGCGGTACCTATCACGAAGAAAAAAGCGCGCCGCGCGAGTTAGCCCCCCTGTAACTCAGTCGACGAATCAAAGCAAGAAGCCCGACCGGTGATCGCCGGCCGGGCTCTTGTTTTGTGTATTCCGATTATCAGGCTTGGCGCTTGTAGATGGCGTAGTACGGCTGGTTCGACAGCGTGGCGTTAAACGCCGGATGAAACCATGCTGCCTCCGCGCCCCCACGAAGCTCGAAGTAATACTCCAGCGGATAGGGAGAGTTTGTGTAGTCTGCGGGAATGCTGGCCGTGTAACCACCGCTGCCAGGTTGCATGTCCATTGAGAGCCAGCGCTCGCCCTGATTCACATGCCGATAGTGCAGGCGCGCTGACGCCACCGGCGCGGACCCCTGCGACACCTGCAGGCTTACCGGCAACGCCTGACCGGGATGGAACATATGCGACGGAGCGTGGCGGGCGGTGTCGGGTACGCGTGATGGCGGAGTAGTGGCAGCCTTGACAGCACGCTCAGCGTGCTCGGCCGCCGCGGATGCAGCCGGCGGATTAGCCAGGCTCTTCTCCATTGCATCGACGTCGGCATCGATGGCGGGCAGGCGATCGGCCCAGCTGCCGCGGCGAATCTGCGGGCTGCCGTAGCTGATGTCGGCCATGTAGACCTTTGAAGCGCGCTCTGCCATTTTGGCCCACAGTTCGCGCCCTTTTTTGTACTGCGCCAGCGCAAGCTCACCGGCTTTGGCGTTGCCGGTCTGCTTGAAGATTTCGTAGTAGGTAGCGCTACGCAGTTGTGCCGCAAAGAATCCGCCAAGCGCATTCATGATCAAGACGTCTTCTTCAATGCGGCGGAACTCGGGTGAACTGGCACCGCGAGCCTTGCCACGAGCGGCTGTAAGCGCTTGCGTTGAAGCATCGATCAGGCTATCGACCCACTGCGCCGCTTCAACCGGTGAATACTTCGGGCTGACGTTGCCGTTGAGAAGATCCTGCACGTGCTCCACTACAGTAGAGAACAATTGCGGATCGAGAGGGCTGACGGTTTCAAAACAGCGCGGAGCAGGCGAGTCGAAAAAGAGCCGTCCTGGAGCAGTTCCAGCAATGGGCATGTTGGTTGTGATCTCAACCCACCAGTCGTGATGAGAAGCCGAGACCAGGTGTGCCGAGGTGATGAGCGGCAAAATGCGACTGGAATTGGCAAGAGCGACTTCAACGGGCTCAGCACCGATGCCGAATGTGGAACGCAGGCTGCGCCTTGTAGTTTCAAGCGGTGTATCCGGGTTGTAGAGCTTGCGACCCCAGACGCGATAGTAGTACTCGTATTTTTGAAAGTCGTATTTCGGATTCAAAGACTCGTCGCCGTAGGCACAGCGGCTGCCGGCATGACCTGAGCCTTCGCGGCCTTTGAAGGTCAACGGTTCCATAAGATCAATGCCCGCCGCACCGCAAAAATGCGAGGTGCGTCCGTAAGCGGCGGCCATCTCAGGATCGGCAGAGAGCAGGTGGCGCTGCGTGCCGGGCCAAAGGCGATAGAGTACCTGTGCCTTGCTGCCCTCGTAGAAGAAGTCGCCGTAGCCATAGCGCGTGAATGACCTGGCGCCGCTGCTCAGGCTGAAAGGCGTTTGTTCTGCATTGGGAGTTGCTTTGGGAATTTCGAGTGCGCGGATATCGGACTGGTTATAGCCCAGACTCTGATGCTCGGCTGAATATTTTGCGCCGAGTTTGATGGGCATTCCCGTGGCCACGCCGATGTCGATCATCGTCTGGTTGACGCCCTTGGCATGCATGTCGATTTCAACGGTGCGACCGCACTTGGGAAAGACTTCAAACAGCGTCTTCCAGAAATCCCAACTGCCTTCCGGGATTCCGCTTTCACCGTGAACGCGCATGGTTACACCTTGAATCTCAGGACACTCTCTGAGAAGGATGGCGAGTGCATCGCGACAGTAGGCCGCATGCGTTTCCGGCGTGAGTCCCTCAATGTTGTGGTAAGCATTTGGACTGTCGGTCCACTGGTAAGCGTGGGTCCAGACGCCGAGTTGGAAGTGAAGTCCGCGCGCGCCGGTTTCCGCAGCAATGAACTTGAGCGCGGCGAAGTTCTTTTCGCGTTCTTCATCGCTCAGTGGAACGGGCGCGGGCAGCCGGTTGCCTTTCTCGTCGGCAAGTTGCACAACGCGCACGTTCTCATAACCGGGCACTTTTACCAGATATGGATAAGGCAAGTGAAGATAATCGTTGGTTACGCCTCGCGGAAAATCGTATTCGAGCCCATAGGCAAAACAGAATCGATTGAAGCGCGCCGCCACCAGGCCGTCGAGATAACCGCGCCAGAAATCCTGATCGTAATACCATGGCTTGTCAGAAATTTCGCTGCAGAAATAACGGCTCACGCAGCGCACGCCGTTAGCAGGCTTCTCTTCAACCGCTTCAGAAAGATGCAACGCAGAATCGGGATCGGTCCCGTGTTCAACACGCTCCGCGAGTTCGAGCAGTCCGTATACATAGCCGAGAGGGTCAGTACCGGCGACGAGGATTGCGGGGCGACTTTGAAAATGCCCCGGCGCAAGAAAGATGCTCTCCGTGGTCATCTGAGCCTTGGGCTGAGGAAAGCCTTTGGCGTGATCTGAAGTTGGGCTGGTAACCACGATGCAGGAATTCGCACCCTTCGCTTCGTCGGCCGATTGCACGATCTGACAATTGACGTCCTTGGCACTGAGCGCTTTGCGGAGTTGCTCCGCCGCCCGCTTTACGGGCGCGCTCGCCGCTGCAGGATCATTGGCATCAATGAGAATTGACGTCCGGCCGCCTGGGGCTGCAAACGCGGTGCGCGAGAGACCAAGGACTGATGCCGCACCAGCGGCCTTTAGGAATTGCCTGCGTTCAATGACTGCAGATAGATCGGCTTTCATGAATAATTCTCCTCAGTACCGGGGCTACTTCGATTGCGATTAAGTCAATGCTGGTGCAGATGCACGGAAAAATGTCCGAGCGTGCATCGCAAGAAATGTATCAGAGATTGTGAATCGGGCGTGCTAGAGCAGTTTCGGAATTCACGCGAACTTTTGAGAGCATCGAGAGGTGGCGGTTTGTTGATTAAAAAGCCACATAGCCGGGTGTTTTAGGTTTTCACCAATTCCGAAACTTCTAGGAACAGCGGCACGCCCGAGGTTGAAGTTTCAAGTTGTGTGCCCGTCCTAGAAGATGACCTTGAAAGCACCCTGCATGATGCGAGGATCCTGTGCAGATTTCACCTGACCGAAGGTGCTGGACGTCGGGTTGGATACGCCCGGGGCATTGAAGTTGGGATGGTTAGTTACGTTGAATGTCTCAACGCGCAAGTCGACGTTGACTCTCTCCGTCGCCTTGAACTTGCGGCTGATTGAGCTGTCTACGTCAAAGTAACTCGGCGACCTGAGCATCAGATGGCCCGCGTTGCCAAAGGTTCCGAGCGGATTAACAGAGAAGGCCGCGGGGTTTACGAACTGATAAAGTTTCGAGCTGCGGCTGGTGTTGATGTACAGAGGCACGCCGGCATTCACGTTGGGCCGATCGAGGCCCACGCCGGTCAGCGAACGGTCGGTGCCATCGACTGGGTTGATTGGCAGGCCCGATGAGAAGCGAATAAGGGGTGCAATCTGCCAGTCATTCAAAAGGAACGAGGCGAAGCGATTCTTGGATGGAGAGTGGCTGAAGTACACCACGCTGGCGTTGAAGAGCTGGGGTGCGTCATAGGTACAGGGGCCGTAGTCGCCCCTCGGGTTGGCCGGGTTTTGAATGGTGGGGCCACCCAAAGAAGTGACCGGGACAACACCATTGCAGCGCGAATAGGTGTAGTTGGCGAGGATGGTGTAGCTGTTGGAAAGGCGATGGTCGATGGATGCCAGCACGCCCTCATAGTTTGCGCTAATGCCGTTGAAGCCCAGGTCTGTCGCGGAATAATACTTACCCTGGGCAGGATTGATCAGGCTGAGGAAACGACGCGCCTGAGTATTGCCTGTGCCGGAACACGCGGTTCCGTTGGCCCCGGGCGCCACAGTAAGCGCACCGCAGGTTCCCGGTCCGGTCCATGTGCCGGGTATGTAGGTGGCTGGATTGATTTCGTTGCCCGCCATCAGGTGCGAGGTTTCGTTGCCGAGGTAGGTGATGGATGCGATCCAGTTTTGCCCGAACTGATGCTGAATGCCCAGGTTCCAGGTTTCCAGCGTCGGAGGCAGTGAGCGCGGCTCGAGGAACGTGTCTGTAGCGTTTTGCGGAAACACGTAATTCGACGGCGGAAACAGCGGCAATGGGAAGGGATTGCCCCCGGGCACGTTGGCCCACGGATTGTGGAAGGAATATGGGCCGCTGGTTTCGCTTACGGTGACGCCCCAGGGTGCATTCTGGCCAGTAATGCGATAAGTGAGGAAAGTGGCCAGCGAATCATAGAGGATGCCGCCGCCGATGCGGACGGTGGTGCGTCCGTCACCCTTCGGATCCCAGACGAAACCGAGGCGCGGGGAAAGATTCAGCAAATGGTCGGCAGAAAAGTTCTTAGTGACGCCAGGATCGCCATAGAAATACTGGCCGGCTGGGCCGTTAGGGAACACAATGCTTGGCTTTCCTGAAATATAGCCTTGCAGTGAGAAAACGCTGCCGCGATTGAAGTAGTCTTGTGACAGCAAAGTCGGCTCCCAGCGTAAACCAATATTCATCACCAGGTGCGAATTCAATCGCACCGTATCCTGCGCGTAGAGTTCAACCAGCGTCTGACGGTAAGAGTAGTCCTGTTGCAGCGTCTGCGTGAAGCTGGGCATAGTGCCGGTGAGGAAGTCGAGCAGCGGGTCGTTGCTGTAAACGCCGGTAAAGCTGAACGTGCCGGAGTCGTTGTACTCGTCGTTCTGGTTGTTCTGGGTGCGAATGACTTCTCCGCCAAATGCGAGTTGATGCTTACCGCGGGTGAGGTCAACGTCGTCAGCTTCCTGGTAAGAGGTAACGCCCCATTTGGAGAACCCGCTGCCACCGGTCGTGAAGCTGTTGCTCACAGCCAACTGCAGGTTGTCCTGAGCCAGCGGGGGCGTCCAGATGTTTTGAACTCCAAGTTTGGCCGGATCGATGCCGTTGGTATTTGGAAAGCGGGCCCATCCTCTGCGTCCGAAGGTGAAGTGGAACGAGTTAAGGGTAGTGGGGTTAATGGCGTAGGTCTCGCCGATAACCATTGTTTGCGGTTTTTCGATAATGCCAAGGGTCGTAGTGTAAAGGTAGTTGGTCGTGCTGAAGGGTGCCGGCTGGTTGTAGTTGTCATGCAGATAGCGCCCGTAAAGCTGATTCTTCTGATTGATGGTCCAATCGACACGAGTAACGTACTGGCGCGCATTGTAGACAACCGGAACGCCATAGCGGAGATTGCCGCACTGATCTGTCTGTGAGATGGGCAGATACTTGGTAGCAAAAAGAACCGTTGACGGATCGAAACGGGTTGGACTTATGAAGTTTGTGGGTCCAAGGCTCGCGCCGCTCTGCGGGTCCTTGATCGCGCGGGCTTTGCCGTTTGCCTGACAGGCAGCGCTGTCGATCGTGCTGAAGTCACCATTGAGCGCGGCCTGGGTGGGAATTACCGCGCTGCTACCCGAAGGATCCTGGCGAAGAATCGTTTCCTGAATACCGCCAAAGGCGAACAGCTTGTTGGGAATAATGCGTCCACCGAAGGTGCCGCCGAACTGATTGCGCTTCAGACTGTCCTGGCCGAGAGCGAAGTAGTTGACTGCGTTTACGCTGCCGTTGCGCACGAATTCGAAGACATCGCCATGCCACTGGTTCGAACCGGACTTGGTGACCGCATTAACCAGACCGCCGGGATGGAGACCGTTGCGTGCGGGTAGAACGCTGGTTTCCACGCTGAACTCGGCCAGCGCATCAGGGAACGGGAACGGCATGTTCACGTTCGTAAAGCTGTCCATATTGTCGCCGCCGTCGAGCAGGTAGTTGGTGGTGTTGCCTGCGCTACCGGCAACCGCAATTGACTGCGATGTATAAAAGCTCTTGTTCCCGGTGTTGGTGCCGTCGGAGTGGTTGATGGCCGCGCCGGAGATGGTGATGAGCTGCGTGGGGTCGCGTCCGTTGAGGGGCAGCTCGACAATGCGCTCCTGGTCAACGACCTGAGAAATGGAGTTCTGCTGCGTCTGCACCATGTTGACGTCGGCTTCCACTTCCACCTTGTCAGAAACCGCGCCTACCTTCAGGGTCACGTTAACCTGGGCGGCCTCATTCACCTGCAGGCTGATGCCCTTCTGGGAGTATGTCTGGAATCCCGGCGCCGAGACTTCAAGGGTGTAGGCGCCGATGGAGAGGCTCGGAAAACTGAAGAGCCCGTCTGATCCTGTAACCGCGCTATAGACGGTGTTAGTGGAAAGCGCCGTAATTTTTACCTGGGCGCTGCTTACTACAGCTCCGCTCGGATCGGTGACGCGGCCGGTAACCGAAGCAATCGAAACGGACTGTGCCTGGATCTTGACTCCGGCTGCGATGATCAAAACTGCCAGCAGCACGCTGGTCGCTGATACCAGTTTTCTGGCCAAATTATGCATGGTTCTAGCCTCCTGACGAGCATTGAATGTAGGTGCATTGAGGGGAAGTGCCCGTTGGGCCGGCGTTGCTCGATCAAGAGCAATTAAGTCGGCTGTTAAAGGTCGCTGGTGTATCACATGAATGCTTTCAGAATCACCATAAGGGAATTGGCGGACGAGCACTCTACGAACGACCGGATGGTAGAATGGTCATACCATCAGTGTCAAGCATAATTTTCCCCTAATCTTTGCGGCCATTTTTGCTGCCAACAGTTGCTGTCGGATCCGGCATTTTTATGCCCGGCTCCTGGATGGCGATTACGGCTCAAAATGTGTGGGAAAGCCGGAAATAGGGAACGCCATAGTGAAACATCTCAGCGCCGCGCTTCACTCTTTCTGCTGAAGATGGAGAAAAGAAGAGGAATTCGCGATTGCAGACGCGCATCGACGTTTGAAGTACTGCGGGGACCAGGTTGGGCAGATCAGGCGCCCGCGGAAACGCGCCGAATTGCTTACCCGTTCAGACCATAGAAGTTTTGCGGCAAGCCGCGGTGTCCGTTGCACAGCGCGTAGAGACGCAAGCCAAGGCTGCTGGGGGTGATATTGATCTCCTCCGGCGGCATCAAGGACCTTGACCGGACACTCTGTTCAAGCAGCCCCAGATCGGCAAGGTGAAAAACGTCGCGCTCAATCTTGGCAAGGCTTTGCACTCCGGAGATCTGTTGAAGCACCTCGACCTCGCATATGAGCGGCTTGGCAGCTACCACCCAGTCGTCGGTTTCGAACTTTTCGGCCTGGGTGCAGGCAGCCTTGAAGATGCGCATGTGAACGGGAGCCAACTGGCTAAACCGATCGGCGAGATCCGAATCCAGTTGATCCTTCGGATTGACAGCGCAGGAGGTGGCTAGAAGCCCCGCCCAAAGCTGCTTGATCCAATCCTCATCGGCCCACGACCCGTCCGCTATGATCCGCTTGATGGTCCCCGCGTCGGCCCGCATCTTGTACCCATTGGGGTCTGAGGCAAGCATGGCCTCGGCTTCGAGCGCGATTTGCACTGAGTTCGCCACCCGCATATTTCCCAATCCGGTGCGCACCAGGAGAACGATGTCCTGCGTGGCGTGGGGACACAAACGGCCAAGAAATTCAAGAACCTTGGCCATCCTGAACGGTGGCAGAATATCTTCGGAGGGCGTATGGTCCGCCGAACTCTGCAGCGCCGCTTCCCAAAGTTCGAAGTTGATATCCTCTGGGAGGGCAAAGGCCAATCCGACGCCATCCTCTCCCCAGCGAACGACCCTCGATTTTAATGTGACCCGCTTTTTCGAATCCTCCTCAAACGGGCCTCTCCTCTGCAATGTGAGCAGAACATGCGAGCCGGGAAGCCAGCGCTCCTCTGTTAGCAAGTAAACGCCCGTAGAACTTATATCCTTGATGTCGGCAGATTTGCGGGCTTCGCCGTTAGGAAAATACACGAAAAACTCCGGTACCGCCCTGCGCTCATGCCTGAGCCGGTGAGAGGTCAACATTTCGTTGAGAGCTTTGATCAACCCCATATAGGACTCCCGGTAAAACTATGATCCTACAACAAATCCCGATTGAACTCACGCGCTGACGCGCACTCTTCAATGATGGTGATCGGGCCTTCAACACAATTACTTACGAGCAATCTAAGCTTTTTATTTTGTCGCCTAATTAGGAACCATGGAACGAGTGACGCCGTATTGCTCCGATTAAACGATCATTTGGCTAGGATATACGCGAAGCGACCTCTGTCGCATCACCCGAAGAGGGCATTCGGACAACCTGATAGACCCCTGATTTGGATTACGGCAACGATCTTCGGTATCTATTTGGCGCAATTCAGAACGGCACCGGCTATCAAATGCAGCGGCGGAACCTTGTCGACACCGTTCAACTTGATGGCTTCCTTCGGCATTCCAAAAACAACACAAGCGGCTTCATCTTGCGCGATCGTCACGGCTCCCGCCTGCTTCATTTCCAGCATTCCGCGCGCGCCGTCGTCGCCCATGCCGGTAAGGATGGCTCCAACGGCGTTGCGCCCGGCATAGCGGGCGGCCGAGCGAAACAGGACATCGACTGAGGGCCGATGACGGCACAGCCAGAATCCTGTGGAAGCCGAGATCCATCTCATAAACCACTGATTCAGCGAATCTTCCGCAATTTATACTTCAGGCCGCATTTTTTCTTGCAATTTATTGCAATCCGTCATATCATTATTTCAATCTGCAATATGGACCTCGCGACCTGACTTCGCATCCGCAAAGGGACTTATGAAGCTGGGTGAGAAAATTCGCTACCTGCGGGAAGTGGAAGGAAGCCTGCGCGGCATGAATCGCGCCATGAGCCAGCAGGAACTGGTGCGCGCCATCGAAGCTGAAACCAAGTCAAAACTCAGCCAGAGTTACCTGTCTCTTCTTGAGAGCGGAGCACGGCCACACATGACCAGCAAGACGCGGCAGATCCTCGCCGGCTTTTTCAAGATTCATCCTGGATACCTGGTCGATGATCCGGAGGGTTATTCACCTGAGTTGGTAAGCGAGCTGAAGAATTTCGAGAGCAAGCTCGACCTGTGGCTTATCTCGGGTGCGGAACGGTTCCGGCGCGATCCGGAACTGCAGCATGCGCTGATCACTCTTGCCAAGCACGAACATACACGCGAGTGTCTGCTGCTGTTGGAGGCTGTGCTTGAAACGCCCGGCCTGGCGCCGCGGCTGATGGAAGTTTTGCGGCCGCAAAAACAAGAAGCGGACGAAAAGCCGCTGGTCAATTCGGATCGATCGTCAACGCAAGACGATCAACACGACAAACGCGCAAAGAAAGTGAGGACGCGGCAATGACGTGGGAGATCTTTTACCTGATTTGCTTTCTGACAGGCCTGCTGCTGAGCGCCGTCTCGCTGTTGGGTGCGATGGGGCATTTCGGTGCGCACATGCATGTACCGCACTCTGTGCATGTGCCCCAAGTGCCGCACCCTGGACATCTGCCGCACGCTGCTGGAGTGGCGCATGGCACTCCCCAGGGACCCGGCACGATTCCGTGGTGGAATTCCTTCTCAATCATGATCTTTCTTTGCTGGTTTGGAGCAGCGGGCTTTTTACTTACGCGTCACAGCAGCTTTGTAGCGTTGATTGTGCTGCTGGTTTCACTCGTGTGCGGTATCGCGGGCGGCGCCATCGTGTTTCTGTTCCTGGCTAAAGTAATGCTGCCTCATGAGCACGAACTGAGCGCGGATGAAACTGCGGTGATTGGCGCGGTGGGAACGGTGACTTCTGCGATTCGTGCGGGTGGAACCGGAGAGATGGTTTATGAGCAGCTCGGATCGCGTTGTTCAGTGCCCATCCGATCTGACGATGGCAGCGAGATCGATAAGCAGGAAGAAGTCTTCGTTGTTCGTTACGAAAAAGGCATCGCCTACGTGCGGCGCTGGGAGGAGGAATGTGACCAAGTGAATAGGAGGAGGGAATGACCGATACGACTGTACTGATCATTGACATGGGAATCCTGGTTGGAATTTTCCTGCTGGGACTGCTTGCGAAGTTGTTTCCGAGAGGCAGCGGTAACGCCCACTCGAAGCGTTAACCATCAACCATTAAGCTCCCGAACGAAAGGATCGGGAACGAAATGACTAATGAAATTGTAGTATTCGTCGGATTAGGTGCACTGGCGTTGATTCTTGTACTGGGCCTGCTGGCGCGCATGTATCGCAAGGCCGGGCCCAATGAGGCCCTGGTTGTGTACGGATTCCGTGGGCCGCGAGTGATCAAAGGCCACGGGACGGTGATTTTTCCGATGGTCGAAAGCTGCAAAGAGCTGAGTCTGGAGCTGATGAGCTTCGACGTTGCACCGCAGCAGGATCTCTACACCAAGCAAGGTGTAGCCGTGACCGTTGAAGCGGTAGCGCAAATCAAGGTACGGAGTGACCAGGCGTCCATCCTCACAGCCGCCGAGCAGTTCCTTACCAAGGCGCCGCAGCAGCGCGAGGGCCTGATTCGCCTGGTGATGGAAGGCCACCTGCGCGGCATCATTGGCCAACTGACTGTGGAACAGATTGTGAAGGAACCAGAGATGGTGGGCGATCGCATGCGCGCCACCTGTGCAGATGACATGAGCAAGATGGGCCTGGAAGTAATTTCATTCACCATCAAGGAAGTCCGCGACAAGAACGAGTACATCACAAATATGGGCAGGCCTGATGTTGCGCGCATTCGCCGCGATGCAGATGTGGCGACAGCGGAAGCCGAACGCGATACGGCGATCCAGCGCGCCAACGCACTCCGCCAGTCTGCTATTGCCAAAGCGCAGGCGGATCAGGACCGCGTGATTGCCGAAACAGCTTCGCAGGCGCGGCAGGCAGAAGCGCAGCGTGACCTCGACATCAAGCGTGCGCAGTTTGCTGAGCTGAGCCGCCGCCAGCAAGCGCAGGCCGATAAGGCCTACGAGTTACAGACCAACATCACGCAGCAGCAGGTAATGGCTGAGCAGGTAAAGGTGCAACAGATCGAGAAAGAAGCCCAGATCAAGGTGCAGGAAGCTGAGATTTCTCGTCACGAGAAGGAGCTGATTGCCACCGTGCTCAAGGGCGCGGAGATTGAGCGGCAGCGCATACAGAACCTTGCCGAAGCGGAGAAGGGTCGCCTTACCGCCGAAGCGGAAGGACGTGCCGCGGCAATTCGGACGCAGGGTGAAGCCGAAGCAGCCATCATCTTCCAGAAGGGCGAAGCCGAAGCAAAGGCCATGAACGTGAAAGCCGAAGCCTATCAGGAATGGAACCAGGCTGCTGTGGTGGACAAACTGATCACCAACATGGCGGACGTTGTGCGCGCCATGGCCGAGCCACTCGCCAAGGTAGACAAGATCACAATCGTTTCCACCGGAGGCGATACAGCAGGTGTGAACAAAATTACTGGCGACATGACGAAGATCGCCGCGCAAGTTCCGGCGTTGTTTGAAGCCTTGAGTGGTATGGACATCAAGCAGTTGATGTCAAACATCACGGCTATTCAGACCAAGCCGGCTAATGGAGCCGCAAGTTAACTGGACTGCACTTCTCAGCCCCGGCAATCGCCGAGTAACTTCGGGAACCGGGGCTGCACCATTAGTCGAAGACGAGTAGGACAACGAACCGATATCGCCGCTGCCAACTGACGAGCGGCCAGACAGTAATGAAGGAGGAAGTCATGACACTGCTGGATAGAGTAAGCACGCTTCTCCGTGCGAATCTGAATGACCTTGTCGAGAAAGCTGAAGATCCTGAGCGGATGCTCAAACAGGTTGTGCTCGATATGGAAAATCAGCTCCTGCAAGTCAAGACGCAGGTGGCTATCGCTATTGCCGACCAGCACCTATTGGAGAAGAAGCACAAGGAGCATTTCGACCAGGCGGCGGAATGGCGCCGCAAGGCGGAGCTGGCAGTCAAGAAAGGCGACGACGATATGGCTCGCGCCGCACTTGAACGCTCGCTCAGCCAGGATCAACTCGCCGCCGGATTCGCTCTGCAGGCTGAAGATCAAAAGCACGAGGCCGACGGACTACGCGATGCGCTGCGCAAGCTGGATCAGAAGCTGAATGAAACGCGAGCGCACTGCGAAATGCTGGTGGCTGAACACCGCCGCGCCAAGGTGGTAGGTCGCGCTGCAAAGGCGCGCCATGCAGTGGGCACGGAACAGGAAAGCACTCTGAACAGGATGAAGAGCAAGGTGCACGTGAAATCCGCTGAGACAGCCGCAGAGAATGAAGTGCTGACGCCCGAGTCTCTCGAAGACAAGTTCCGCGCGCTCGAAAACACCGACCGCGTGGAAGCGCTACTGAACGAGATCAAAGGCCGGCACGCGGTGAACTGAGCCTCTCCGCACCGAAAAGAACTAGCGCGGGCTCTGAGCAGCTTTGGCGAAATGGAAGACGCAGTTGACCTCGTGCGCGGCGGGTTCAGTCTTCACGTCGTAAGTGGTGATGACCGTCTGAAGCCATTTCGTCATCTGCTTGTCTTTCCTCGCGGCCTGCGCCGTAAAATTTGCGACGTAGCTTTCGTCAAACACATCGCCGGGCGCCATCTTCCATGCAAGCTTTAGCTTGGCGGTCATGGCGTCAGGAGCTCCGTCGAACTTGATTGAAGCCAGATGATACTGTGAACCCGGAGCGATTTCGAGGTTGTAATTCACTATCTGGGTAGTCTCGTTGTAGGCGGCATGTGAAACGACCGAGCAATCGAGATAGCCAATTGCGTGGTGCGCGTCGCGGACTGCCAGTAGAAATAGATCGAGCGGCCGCCCGGAACCAGTGGGATATTTCGACAGAATTCTTTCAACGTCTGAGCGCTTCACCATCGAGCTGGCCGGAAAGTCGATGGTTCCGAGTTTGTAGACACCTCCTTCCTTGATCGCGATGGAAAAAGGGATTTCGACGGACTGGTCCGAAACGATGGCAGGATCGACCTGTGCAACATTCACTTGCACCGCTGCGTACCCCTGGTCCTGATACAGATCCTGGAATGCGTGCTGAAGTCCGATGGCCGTATTCTCTGTATCGAATTCGTTTCCCGTTTGGCCAGCGGCTATCAGGTTGGCCTTGGCCTGCATGGCGGGTGAGACGGCCGCAAGCTGAATGCGGCCGATGTGCACTGTAGGCGACACGACCGAGAAGTTGATTGCCGTTATCCTTTTGGGGCCAAGACCGCTGGTGAGTGTGGCTTTCACTGTTGCCTTGATGCCCTTTGCCGCCAGCATTTCTTCCAACATTTTGCAGACTCCATCGTCTACCGATCCGCTAGCCGGCAACAGGCCCCGATAGAGCGAGAAGCGCTGGTGGATCTTTGCGTCGAGCTCTTTGCCCGGCGCCAGGGGCACGTTCTCCAGATGCATGGGGAAAAGCTGACTTGACGGCGTCAAAGTAAACAGCAATGCCTTGCTGCTGGGAACAAACTTCACCTCGTCGAAGAAGCCCGTGTCGCTGAGTTGCTTGGCGTGAGCCTTGCCTTCGCGAGCATTCACACGCGCGTCCGTCGTGAGGCCTGCGGCTGCGAGCAGCTCCTGTTGCGAGTATTGGGTTGCGCCCTGAAAGCGGATCGCCACGGGCGGAGCTTTTTTCTGCGCGAGCAAGGGAGCAGAACAAAGCAGAAGCAGAGCGATACCGACTGCGCCAGACCGTTTAGTCATCTTGCGCCAAGATTAGCAAATACGGCCCGGTTCAGTCAGTGAGTTTGGCGGCAGATTCGAAAGAATCAAGTTGCCCGTAAAACTCTGTCCCCGACGCACGACGTCCTTGGCTTGTTCATGCGGCCGGCCATCTGATTCGGCTCCTGGCAACGAGAGTGAAGGATCAAGGTCGAAAGTGGTAGTCTCCGTGATGCGGCAGAATATGCTCTTTTAAGCGGAGTGGATTTAGAATCCGATTCAAACTAAGAACAACATCCGATGTGCACACATCTCAGTCAGGTTGGCTGAGGGAAAGGTCTCGCAGCATATGCGGCACTTATTTGTGAATGATCCGGTTCTGATGGGCGGTCCATGCCGCCTCAGGAAATTTCTGGAAAAGGCCTTCGTCTTGACATTGGTCGGGGTCCTGCTCACCTCGGTTGGCGTGGTAAGCGCCGGAGCCCAGGACGAAAATGGCAAGTTCGTTCTGGCGCGTGAAAATCGGACGCTCGTGCTCGAGCCTTATGGCCCTGGCGTTATTCGGGTCACCTTGAGCCGCAGTAAGGACGCTGCCCTGGCGGCGCCTGGCTATGGATTTGTGGGTACGCCATCAATGACCGGCTGGACGCACACGCAGGATTCGGAGGGTTACGACGTTGTTCGATCTGGCCAGTTGATCATTCGCGTTGCGCCGCAAAACCTGCCGCTGCCGAGCCACCTTCCACTCGATTCGATCAACCAGAAACTGAGAGATATCTACTTTCCACCCGGCAATCGCCGCGGCGGCCCAAGCAACGACGCAATCTCTGTGACAACCGCTGCCGGCAAGCCTCTGTTGACAATGTGGCGTTGGTCGATGATTCCAAATCGCATTGATTCAGCGGCGAACAGAGCTGAAAAGGATAAGGAAGGCCCCGGTTCCCGTGTTTCGGCAACTTTCGATTCGCCAACCGACGAGCACTACTACGGTCTGGGACAGCAGCAGCATGGTTTTCTCGATCTGCGTGATCACCGTATTGAATGCTGGCATGCTTATGGCGCTGTTGGCGGGGAAAACGTCTGCGTTCCTTTCATGGTGTCGAGCCGTGGTTATGGCCTGATCTGGGACAATCCGTCGAAAACCACTATCGACCTTGGTTTCAATCAACAGAACGTGTGGTCATCCGAAGTGGGCGATCGCGTTTCGTTTTTTGTAATAGCGGGCGAAAAAAGCGATGAAATTTATCAGGGATATCGTCTGCTCACCGGCGTCACGCACCTGCTGCCGAAGGCCTCGTATGGATACATACAGAGCAAGGCGATCTATCCGACGCAAGAACAGATACTCGACATCGCAAAAGGATATCGCGATCGCAAGCTACCGCTGGATGTACTGGTGGTCGACTTCTTGAATATGACCAGGCAGGGCGAAATGGATCTCGATCCGGTGCGCTGGCCTGACCCCGCGGCAATGAACAAACAGCTCAAGTCGATGGGCATTACGACATTGCTGAGCGTGTGGCCGCACTATGCCCCGGGAACGCAGTTTTACGACATGCTCAAGCAGAAGGGCTGGCTGATCAGCAATGCGGAAGGTGTTCCCGATACCAGAGGATATGCCAGCGACGTTATTGGACCCAATATTGATACCACCAACCCTGAAGCAGCGAAGTGGTGGTGGGACAAGATCAGAGATCGCTATGTGAAACCGGATGGCTTCGACTACATCTGGCTTGACGAAACCGAACCTGACATTGATCCCTATAACGACTTCTTCTACGTCGGATCGGGCAAGCGGTACTATAACATCTACCCGCTCTTCCATACTACCTCGGTCTACGACGGCTTCCGGCGCGATTTCGGCGACAGCCATCGGGTGATGAGCCTGGCCCGCGCGTCTTACCTTGGCGCGCAAAGCAATGGCACAGTTTTCTGGTCGAGCGATATCTACTCCACCTGGGACATGCTGAAGCGTTCCATCCCCGCCGGATTGAACTTTACCGCCAGCGGCATGCCGTATTGGGACACCGACATCGCCGGTTTCTTCTCGCCGCCACTCCCTGTCAACTATCACGCCGCGCACAAACCGCTGGTCGATCCTTCTGACGCCAAAGACAACGTGTCCAACTACGAAGATTATCCCGAATTATTTGTGCGCTGGTTTCAGTGGGGAGCCTTCCAGCCCGTTATGCGCGCGCACGGCGAGCGGATGCACAATGAGGTCTGGGCGTATGGCAAGCAGGCTGAAACAATTCTCAGCAAATATCTGCGCATGCGCTATCAGCTGATGCCTTATATTTACTCTCTCGGCTACAACAGCTACCTCACCGGCGCGCCATTTACGCGGGCTCTCTTTATGGATTTCCCGAACGATCCCAAAGTCGTCGATATTCCAGACGAGTACATGTTCGGCCCGGCGTTTCTTGTAGCGCCTGTCACGGAGCAAGGCGCCACCAGCCGCAGTGTTTATCTACCCGCTGGTTCCGATTGGTACAACTACTGGACGAATGAACGGATCAAGGGTGGGCAAACGATTACGGTCGCTGCGCCCATCGATACGATTCCACTGTTTGTTCGCGCGGGTTCCATTGTGCCGCTCGGAACCACAATTTTAAGTACGAGTGAAAAACAGGACATTGCAAAAGTCCGAGTCTATCCGGGTGCGAATGCCGACTTCACGCTCTTTTCAGATGACGGCACCACCTACGCCTACGAGAAGAATGCCAGCTCCATCACAAAGCTGCACTGGAACAATGCAACCGGAAAGCTTTCAACCGAAGGCGCTAAAGCGTGGACAGAATCAGACAAGAATGTAATTGAGGTGATTGGCAGCAAGAAGAAATAGCCGAGCACCGAGCACGTACAGATGCGGTAAGTATTCTCCAGTAAACCGGAGCATACTTACCGCTATATTGTGGGTGGAAGAACCAGGTTTTTTAACGCCTGGATCGAACTACTTCGGCATCGGAATCGATTCGGCCTTGCCAATCGCGCGCTCGGTAAACCAGAGAGCATCGCTCGAAGGTTCAATTCCTGTTGGTGTCTTCAGTCCCTGCTTCAGTTCGGTAACGTGAGCTCTGTCTCCGCTAACTTCGAGTGAGGCAATAACGCCGCTACCGTTTTCAGCCACGTATAGCTTGCCATTTGCTGCACGCATGCCGTCCGGCCCTTTGACTGGCGCATCCATCCAGATGTCGACAGGTGCCCCCGGCTTTCCTGCGGCATCAACCGGAATGCGATAGAGCTTGTTGAAGAACACGTTGTTCACATAAAGAATTCCGTCCAGAAATGTGATGCCGTCGACGCCTACCAGTGTCCTGTGTTCCAGATAAAGCTCCGCGACAGAGGCTCCAGCCGGCAATCTGAAAATTTTGCCGTTGGTTGTATCGGTTATGTAGAGCGCCTTGTCTGGTCCTATGGCGAAATCGTTGCAAGTGCTATCGTCACCAGGCAGGTCCCAGCGCAGCTTTGGTGCGCCGGTCGCGAGATCAAATGCTCGCAGCGCGGTGTGCTTCTTTGCTGGAGTCGTTCCCGGCACCGGAGTCAGTTGGCAGGCCCACAATGTCTTGCTTGGAGCATCGGCCAGCATACCGAAGAACCAGGTTCCCGCCGGTTGGTCACTCGCATCCACAAATTTCTCGGCGGTGGTGGAGCCTGATGGCACTTTGTAGATGAATGGCGAACTCGCGCTACCAACGATCAGCGTACCGTTCGGCGCCACAGTGAGACTTTCGGGCTGTGATTTCGCGTCGCCGATCAAAATGTCGGAGGCGATAGCAAATTTCGTGAATCCCAGAATCAATACCGCGAAAAAAGCTGCACGTCGAACGTTCAACTTGAACATCATGGAAGTCTCCTCAATGTTTAATCCAACAGACAATCTTGAATTATCCACACTGAGGGGCAGGAAAGATAGAGAAACCGTTGCCTGACTCGTGAGCCGGACTCCGCCGGCAGTTTTCAATATTCTTTGCGTCATCGGAGTCGCAAGCAATCACTTGATAGTTCAGGGCCGCCTGTTCGGAAATCAGGCGGGCGAGAAGATCATTCGAGGTCAGACCGGAGTTATAGAGTGTGGCGCTCATTCCGGGTCTCGCAGTGAAAACCAGTAGAATCTGCGCCAGCACCACATGCAGCGTACGGGGCGAAGTGCAAATGGACCAAGAAGTCCATCGTATGGACGCAACTCGGCTGCTTTGAATTTAACCGAGTTGCACCGCGGGCAGGCGCGGCGAAACCATAAAATTCGAGGTAGCCAGTCCGGCCAGGTCATGGCATCGATGTTCATCTTGAACTCCTTTCAGGGCGTGGCGGTTTGCATCATTTCGCTAATTCGTCTGCCGTAGCGCGATTGGCTTCCAACCATAAGAGAAGGCAACGAATACTCCCAATAGCCAGAGCCATGCATGAATCAGCAGCCCCGTAGTAGAGATATATTGTGTCTCCATCCGCGCCGATGGTCTGGCCGCACGGGAAAACGACGTCACTCACATCTCCGCCACGTTCGTACGGTGCTTCCGGGCCGAACATCCATGAGTTCCCTCGCATCAGGCAGACTTCCGGTTTTTCCAAGTCAAACAGAGCCAGGCCAAGCCGGTAGATACTTCCCGCGGCTGTTTGTCGCACGCCGTGGTAGATGGTCAACCAACCTTGCGGTGTTTCAATCGGCGGAGAGCACAGGCCGATCTTGTTGGCGTCCCACCACCCTCCGCGTCTCGCTTCGAGGATGACTTTATGTCCGCCCCAATACCGCAAATCTGGAGAATACGAGATCCACATGTGGGCTCCGGTGGGCGTCACTGGCCGGTGGATCATCGCCCAGTTACCATTGATTCTTCGCGGCAGCAGTGCGGCATCTTTATCTTCCGGCGGCATGATCACGCCGAATCGCTCAAACGTAATGAAGTCCTTAGTCAACGCCAATGAAACCCCGGGCCCCCCGCGCGCAAACGAGGTGTACGCCACCGCATATTTTTCCAGCTCCGGGACGTAAGTGATGCGTGGATCTTCGATGCCCCAGATCTCTTCGGGATAGTCGCGCGGATTGGCAATCAGCGTTGGCTCGGGATCAATGCGCCATCCATTGATACCATTGTCTGAGCGCGCCGCGCACAAATGTGAGAGGCCACTGCGGTCTTCCACGCGGCAAAGCAGCAAAGTCTCCCCGCTGGATAGCCGAACTGCTCCTGCATTAAAAACGCTATTGATCGGATAAGGCCAATTCTCGCGGCTCAGGATCGGATTGCCGGGAATTCGCGTGAACAATGAACGATCTACACATGGGCCCGTATCCGGCTTTTCCAAAGTAGCAGCCTCTTGTGACGCATTTGAGAGAATGGATGGATTCAAAGAGTGAGACTCATTTCGCGAGAGGTTTCTTCTGCGTGTGCCACATTCGCTTCCTGCATTTCCAGAAGCGCCATCAGGAATGAAAGCGTTGATTCCGCTCCCTGATTTTCATTTACGCGGTCGGGATGAAGCCCGTCCCTGCATCCGCCGGTTGTCGCATCATAGAGCGACACCTGCAGATCATTCTTGCCCAAGAACCATTTGAAGACCCGGTGGGCTTCTTCACTCCAGCGCTGTTCATGAGTAAGTCTGTACGCGTGAAGACAAGCAGAGATAGTGGCACATGCTTCCACGGGTTGTTGATCGAAGCGGGCTCTCTCCGCACCCTCTGCGAAGAACCCGCTGGAGCCGACGGGGACAAAAGTGTCGATATCACCGCAGTGCTGAACCGCAACGAGCCATTCGAGAGACTCGATTCCCGCGGCGATCATGTCCCTGTTATTGCTGCGCCGACCAGCTAAGATGAGCGCCTCAGACAGCCTTGCATTCGAATACGAAAGACTTTTTTCAAACCAATGCCAAGTCTCGGAGCGACTGCGCTGATAGATATCCAGAAGCCGATTGGCGAGTGCATTACGCATCCCCTGCATTGACCTGTCGCCGGGGAACCAGTCCAGATAGGCTTGCAACCCGAGCACGCTGAATGCCCATGCGCGCGGACTGCTGAAAGTCAGTGACACAGGAACAGCAGCTTCGAAGAGCCTTCCTGCAGCTCCCCGCAGCCCCGCGTTCCGCGAGCGGCCGAGCACACTGCCCAAACTCCACAGCGCCCTTCCATGGCTGTCTTCCGAACCAACATCCTCCAGCCATTTGCGGTCATAACCTAAAAAGTTTCTGAACCTTCCCGTATCTGAATGGAAGGCAAGCCAGAGAAAACTCAGATATCTGCGCGAGAGATCGAGTTGATCCACTCTGTGTTCTCGCGACATATCCTCATCCAGCCGGGTGGCTACGATGAGCGCTCGCGCGTTGTCATCAGTCGTGTAGCCTTCACGCGTATTGGGTATCGTGAAGATCGCGTGCTGCAACATGCCTGTATCGTCAGTCATGGCCACCAGATGCGAATCGTTCAGAAGCGGCAACGCATCCATTGCAACTACTGGATTGAATGTCGCATTCTCCGGTTGCGCTGCTCGAGGAAGCAAGGAGCGCTCAAAGCGCGCTCGTTGAAAGCTTGCCATGTAAGCCCGCGCCGTCTTGGGCCATGTTGTTCCGCGCGAGTGAAGGTATGCGCGCTTCCGCATCGCGTGGCGTGCGGCATCGTTTACCAGCAGTTCCGTCACTGCCCGCGCTATCGCGTCAGGATTTTCGAAAGGAACAATCACACCTCGGTCTTCCGCGAGCAACTCTTTGGCGTGCCAGTAGGGCGTGGAGATGATCGCCTTGCCTGCGCCAAGCGCGATGGCCAGCGTGCCGGAGACGACCTGTGCCTCCTGCTTGTAGGGCGTGATGTAAATATCAGCGGCGCCTATGTGCTCCACAAGCTCTTCATCACTAACGAATCTGTTATTCAATATCAGATTCGATGAAACACCAAGCTCCTTTGCGAGGGCCTGCAGCTCTTCGCGATAGCGTTCGCCTTCCCGCCGTCGAATGTGAGGATGAGTTACTCCACTGACGATGTAGACCACGTTAGGATTTTTGGCAAGTATTGCGGGCAGCGCTCGGATGACGTTCTCAATTCCCTTGTTGGGAGACAGCAGCCCGAAAGTAAGCAGGACGGACTTTCCCTCTGTGCCAAATCGGTCTTTGAAAAAGTTGGGGTCCATGAATGGGAGGTCTGGTACACCGTGTGGAATTATGTCGATTTTGCCGGTAGGAACCCCATACACATCGCACAAGAGCTGAGCGGCAAGCTCACTCATGACCACCAGGCGATCCGAGAGCTGTCCGATCTCCTCAAGCACGGCTCGCTGATTGGCGTCTGGTTCGCGGAGAACCGTATGCAGCGTAGTCACCAGCGGCATCTTCAACCTGCGGAGCATTGCCAGAATGTGGCGACCGGCAACACCGCCGAAAATGCCGTATTCATGTTGCAGGCAGACAAGATCGTTGCCATTGAAGTTCAGGAATTCAGCTGCCTGTTCATAGGAGACAATATCTTCCTGCGTCAGTTCCAGCCGAACCCGCTCGGGGTAGTCGTAATGAGAGTCAGGGTCATTGACTGGGATCGCAAAGAAGCGTCCTTCTCCGTACTCAGACGCCAGAGCATTGCAGAGGTCAGTTGTAAAAGTGGCTATGCCGCACTCGCGCGGCAGATAATTTCCAACAAACGCAATACGGGTGGGCAACGGTGGCGCACAGGCTTTGAGCACAACGGGAGTTGATGCCAAAGGAGCGGCTACTTCAATTCGCCCGAGCGGACGTATGATTTCGTGGAGAGGCATGTTGTCCTGCTTTCAATGGAAGACCCGGTCAAGCCTGGATGCGATGTACTCGGTTGCCCGGATGCACGGTACGCGATCCAGATCCCGCTATCCGGGGTTCGACTTATCTTGCTGGCACCGGCTGTGGATGTTGCTCGAAAATCTCATCCAGCGAGGCTTTCTGCTGAATCTGGATGGTTTGTACCGTGACGTTCGCGATCTGGAATCCCGGGTATTGAGTGATCTCAATACAATCAAGCTCCGCCGCGTTGTAGTGTTTCGATATTCCATTGAGCGCCCGTGCCAGAGCTCGCCGGATCGCTGCTTCCTGTGTCAGTCCAAAGCCAATTCGGGAACAGCGCCCCTGAAGCCACATAAAATGCCAACCGGCTTGGCGGATCATTGTGTCAAAAACGAGCGCAGGAATATCTTCAACCAGCGACCACTCAGCTCCGATAGGTTGCAGGCATGGTTCTAGGCGATCCGGCAGGATGCACCTGCTCCTGAGGAAGACAGAATGTTGATTCAATCTTGCACGCTTTGGGTCGCGGCAGACTGAGCAACATCGCTCACATTGGAAGCGCGATTCCGAACGGCTTCCAATTTGTTTGCGTTTTCCCGCTTCGGCGTACCCTCTACCGGATTGAGTCCAGGCGATTCCGCGGGCGCAGACTCAACCCCAGAGAAACCTGTGGCATCGGGTTGGCTCATCGGCTCGATCAGATGTATCTGGGATCGAGTGCGATGAGTAAGATGATTCTTTACATCGCTTTGCTTGCCAAAGCTCATGGACAGTTCCAGTCGAAAGGTTGCGTGCTTGAAAAGTGCTCGTCTGGAGCGAAGCATGGAATGCCGAAGGCCAGAAGGGGAAAGAAGTGCTGCTCTCTCAAGCATACGCCCATTCAAGCCGACGTGCCTGGAGCTAAAGGCGTGGAGCTCGACCGGAACTGCAAAAACGGCATATCAATCTGATTGAGTGTTAAAGTGCGGCCACTCGGCTAGTCGTTGCTCTGGAGAATGCCTTCCAGATCGGAAATGCTGAAGTAATCTGCGGGCTTGACCTGCGAGTGATTCTGAAGCACCTCGCATTTCTCGCCGTCTGGATCTCCGAGACATGTCAGCACGATGGAAGCATGTGCAAAATCTTCGGCGCGCGTGTAGCTGCTGACAGTAACGATGCACTTCATTCCGGCACCATAAGCGGCCTCAACTCCGTTATTGGAGTCCTCTACTACGACACAAGCTTCGGGCGGAACGTTCAGCGATTGGGCGGCCAAGTTGTAGATGTCGGGCGCTGGCTTCTTAGCCTTGACCACATCTCCGGCCAACACCGCAGAAAAGCGCGCGGCAATGGCATCTCCGGTGGCGTGCCTAAGCACAGCATTCACCGCCTCTGGAGCAGACGTTGAGGCCACTGCCAGAAGCCAGCCGTGCGACAAGGCTTGCTCGCAAATGCGCCGGATACCGGAGCGGGCTGGAATGAGACCTGAGCCGATGAGTTCCTTATAGATTTCAGTCTTTCGTTTGTGCCAGGCGGCAATAGTTTCTTTACGCGCAATTTCGTCGCAAGGAGCGTCGGACCATGCACTGAGAAATGCCGGTTCGGAAAACAGACTGGCCATCCGTTCCTTGCCGCCGCCGATCAGCAGTTTGCGCCCGTATTCTTCTTCCGACCACTGCCACGGCACGCCCAGTTCCTTCCACATCTGGTTAAAGGCCACCAGATGGCCGAACCGTTCTGTGTCGCCGAGCACGCCATCACAATCGAATATCAGCGCTTTGTTCATGCTGCTTTCCCCACACTGCCAAAGGTATGCAGGAAAGTCTCAACCTGCGCGACTAGTTGCTGCTTGACGGCACCGAGCAACTTGAGCGGATCGTATTCTGTCGGATGCGCTTCAAGATAAGTACGGTATCCGTCTGCGAGCGTGATCTTCAACTGGGTGGAGATATTCACCTTTGGCATACCGCGCTTGATCAATTCATGGAAGGTTTCGTCAGAAAGGCCGGTTCCGCCGTGTAGCACCAACGGAATTGGCTCCACGTTCATGATTTCAGAAACGCGCTCGAAATTTATTTTTGGAGTGCCCTTGTAAAGCCCATGCGCGGTACCTATTCCCGGGGCAAAGCTATCGATGTGCGTCTCGCGAATAAACGCCACGGCCTTATCCAGGGCGACGATTGGTCCGCCATATTCATCTCCAATGCCATCTTCGATGCCCTTCACCGCTTCCAACTCGCCCTCGACCGCAACACCATGCTGATGCGCCAGCGCCACCACTTCCTTGGTCTGCGACAGATTCTCTTCGTAGCTGAGTTTGGATGCGTCAAACAGAACGGAATTCCATCCGGCCGCGATGCAATCCTCGATCACTTTGCGATCCGGGCAATGGTCCAGGTGCAAGGTTGCCGGAATCGACACCCGGTTCGCCATCTCCTCAAACATCAGGCGAATTAACCTGGCTCCCATCACCTTGACGGTCTTTACGGAAACCTGCACGATGACGGGCGACTTAGTTTCAGCGGCGGCAGAGATCACCGCATCCATCGTGAGCGAATCGACAATATTAAATGCGCCAACGCCGTAGCGATTATCGAGCGCGTGCTTCAAGATTTGCTGCATTGGAACGACTGGCATGATTGATCTCCTCTTATCGAACTAACTTAGAACGACGCTATAGGGTACCGGCGCGTGTTCTGGTTCTTGCTCATGGATGCCGGCTAGCATAGCCGCGCCCATCAACGATGACTGATCTTGATACTCGTACACAAAGTCACCCATCCAGCGCTTTTTGACTTGGGTGAAGCCATGGATCTTGGCCTCACCTCCGGTGGTAATAACTCGCCGCCCCAGTTTGACCATGGTGCCGACTTCGCGAAGATGCTGACCGTGGTACATTGCATTGCCGCGGATCAAGCTCAACAGCAGTGCCTTTCGATCCGTCTCAAGAGTCAACCCATTAAAGGCGGCTCTCATCTTTTCCATGCTGTAGCGGCAACCGCCGAGGAACGGGATATATCCAGGCAGTTCGGCCTCCACTCGGTCGCAGTCGGAGCTGGCAAAGAATTCGTCCAAAACAGAGGGAATATATTCGCGGTAAAAACGACCCTCCGGCATATCAGCACAGAAGACCGAGCGAAACCACTCCAAGGCCTTGCCGCCGGTGTTCAGGACAAAGAACGTAAGCCAATGCCCTGGGATGACGTGGCAGCGCACATTGAAATTGGGCGACGAGACCGGCTGGTCCACGCAGACAGAGGTAATCTCGCAAGTCCCGCAAACATTGTTGATGCTGCCGTGCTCAGTGACTCCGCCGGAAAGAGCTGCAAGGGTAGCGTCGTTGCCGCCGCATAGCACTCTGCAGCCATTGGGCAGGCCGAGTTCCGCTGCAATCTCAGGCAACAGTTCTCCGGCCACATCGTAGGAGTTCATCAGAGGGGGGAGCTTGTGGTCGGAAATCCCAGCCAACTCAAGTACTCGGCTATTCCAGGTGAGGTCATTCGCGGTGGTGTTGTAAAGGCCGGTAATGGAGACAGTGGAAGGGTCGATCGCCCAGTTCCCGGTGAGTCGCTTGACCATGTAAGTATTGGCGTGTCCGAACTTGTTCGCAGCTGCCCACACATCAGGCTGATTTTCGCGAATCCAAAGGATGGAGCAGAGGGATGAACCGCCTGAAACCGGCAGGTTGCAGGTTTCTTCCAGAAATCGATCGTCCCCCACCAATGCGCGGATAGCGCGAGCCTGAGAGTGGGAGCGTCCGTCGAAGAACAGAATTGCGGGCCCGAGGGCACGGCCGTCGGCGGCCATGGGAGTCAGGCCAGGAGTAGTTACCGACAGCGTAATGACTCCCACCGGCGAAAGGAAATCGCGGACTTCTGTGCAGCATTCGCGCAGTGCGCGCCACCATTTTTCCGGCTCGATATCGGCATAGCCCCCAGAGTAGACGTTTACGCCGTAAGTACAAGATGCTTCAGCCTTGATTTCAAGTTCCGGGGTGAGAATGGCCAACTTGAAGGCAGTGGTACCAACGTCCATGCTGAGTATGTGGTCTTTCATGAGAGGATTGCCTCTTCAACGAGTACGCGGCGGATTTCTTCAATCTGCGCGTGGGTGACGGGCAACAGTGGGCGTCGCGGAATGCCGCCTCTGAACCCGCCCAATTCCATTGCGGCCTTTACGCCTGACGGGCCAAATGGCCCGGAAATAGCTCGGTTCACTCGTGTTACGCGTGCTTGAAGCGGAATGCCACGCGCTTCATCGCGAGCTTGGCCCAGGCGAAATAACTCCATGACAACATTGGGAAACGAGTTGGCGAGCGAAACAGTGCCGCCGATCGATCCGCCCATCATGGCAGGAAACAGGAAGTTGGCCGAACCAGCCAGCACATGGAATGAGTCGCTCTCAAGCTTGAGAAACTGCTCGATTCCGGACGCCGCGCTGTCTTTCATGCCGACAATTCCTGGGTGCTCTGCGAGCCGACAGGCCAGCGACGGCGATATCGTAATTCCGCAGAAGCCGGGTGCATTGTAGAGAAGCAGCGGAATTGGAGACGTGTCTGCCAGTGTCGAGAAGTAGCGGTACAGGACCTCATCGGTCATTTGTTTACGGAAGTATCCTGGCGAAAGCACTAGTCCGAAATCCGCCCCAAGGTCAGCCGCTTTCTTGAGAAAGCTTTCCGTGTCGCGCTGGGCGTCATACGTTGCACACGCCATTACAACCTGGCCGGCAGCCTTATGGGCGACGATTGTCGAAAGTACCCGCAGTTTCTCTTCTTCCGTCAGGCTGCGGTTTTCGCCGTTGGATCCAAGTGCCAGGTAGCCAAGTACACCGCTCTCTGCATAGCGGCAGAGGTTGTAGATGAGGGCGCCGAGATCCACCGACTCGTCTATGGCGAATGGCGTACTGATTGGAACAAAGACGCCAGCCATTCTTGCGGAGAGGTAATCGTTATCCATATAGAGCGCAGCAAAAAAC
>Ga0265314_10001320_pt1 | contig 28114 bp, 21 predicted proteins | sample 4126metaG_FD_203106 | JGI IMG/M metagenome (GOLD analysis project Ga0265314, IMG submission 203106) | Rhizosphere microbial communities from Carex aquatilis grown in University of Washington, Seatle, WA, United States - 4-1-26 metaG | ecosystem: Host-associated > Plants > Roots > Rhizosphere >... | reverse complement strand
CGGGGGCGGACGGGGGCGGATTTTTTGCGGTTCTGCTTGATTGTGCGCGTGGATTCTTATTAGAATTTGTGGCTTCCCGTGCGGAGGGCCGCCAGGCCCGCGGCGGGGAGACATTTAAAGGAAATTGAGCTGTGAAGTTGCTCATTGATATTTCCTAAGCCCATGCCGAGGGATTCGCCCGATCGCATGGGCGGACATCGGCACGGTGCGGTTGAATGCCACAATCCAGAGCCGTTGCCCGCGAGAAACGCCCGTCGAGCTGCAGATTTCAAGGAAACTGCGGATCGGCAAGAAGGACGCTTCCGGCGGGAGTGTTGTTTCTACGAGCCGGTGGATTCACAAAGACGAGATCGATACGCAATTGACGACAGAAAAATTTGAATCAGCACTTTTTGGAACGCAAGAGGAAATGAACATGGCACGCGACCTGACGAAGTTCCGGAACATCGGTATTGCCGCACACATTGACGCGGGAAAGACCACAGTCTCGGAACGCATTCTTTTTTACACCGGCAAGACCCACAAGATCGGCGAAGTGCACACCGGCACTGCGGTGATGGACCACCTGCAGGAAGAACAGGAACGCGGCATTACGATCACTTCCGCGGCGACCACATGCCCGTGGTTCCTGCATGGTGCGGGCAACACGCGGCTGACGGATGACAATTACACGATCAATCTGATCGATACGCCGGGGCACGTGGATTTCACGGTGGAAGTGGAGCGTTCGCTGCGCGTGCTGGATGGAGCGGTGGCGGTTTTCGACGGCCGCGAAGGCGTGGAGGCGCAATCGGAAACGGTGTGGCGTCAGGCGACGAAGTATCATGTTCCGCGGCTTTGTTTCATCAATAAGATGGACAAGGTTGGGGCGGATTTTGAATTCTGCGTGGGGACGATTCGCGATCGGCTGGGGGCGAACCCGGTTCCGATTCAACTGCCGATCGGTGCGGCGGACACATTTTCCGGCGTCATCGACCTGGTGGAACGCAAGGCGTATGCGTGGGACGATGAATCGCAGGGGATGGAATGGTCTGAGATTCCGATTCCGGAAGAGTTGAAGGAGAAGGTGGAAACGGCGCGCGCGTACATGGTTGAGAAGGCGGCGGAGTGCGATGATTCGCTCACGGAGAAGTATCTCAACGGCGAGGAGCTTTCGATTCCGGAAATCCGGCAGGGGCTTCGCAAGGGCACGATCTCGCTGACGATCAACCCGGTGCTGTGCGGTTCGGCGCTGAAGTACAAGGGCGTTCAGCTGCTGCTGAACAACGTGGTGTTTTACCTGCCGAGCCCGCTGGACAAGCCGCCCTTGAAGGGGTTTGATCCGCGGAAGAAGGACGTTGAACTGGTGCGGAAGGCGGACATCAACGAGCATTTCTGCGGGATTGTGTTCAAGATTGTGTCCGAGCAGCATGGGGATCTGACGTATCTGCGCGTTTATTCGGGCAAGCTGGAATCCGGGGCGCGCATCATCAATTCGACGCGCGACAAGCGGGAAAATGCCTCTCGCATCCTGGAAATGCACGCCAACGACCGCAAGACGCGCGACTATGCGGAAGCGGGCGACATCGTGGGCATCAACGGTTTCAAGTACAGCCTGACGGGGGACACGGTGTGCGATCCGGACCATCCGATCCTGCTGGAGAAAATGGAATTCCCCGAACCGGTTATTTCGATGTCGATCGAGCCAAAGGCGTCGACGGACAAGAGCAAGCTGGGCGAGGCGCTCACGACGCTGCGGCGCGAGGACCCGACGTTCCGCTCCAACTTTGATGAGGAAACGGGGCAGACGATCATTCACGGGATGGGCGAGTTGCACCTTGAGATTATCGCCAACAAGCTCAAGCGCGATATGAAGGTGGACGTGGTGGTCGGCAAGCCGAAGGTGGCGTACAAGGAAACGATCACGCAACATGCCGAGGCGCAGGGCAAGCACGTGAAGCAGTCCGGCGGGCGCGGGCAGTTTGGCGATTGCTGGATTTATGTCGATCCGTATCAGCCGGTGGAAGGCGATGATTCGGAGGATACGATTCTCTTTGAGAATGGGATCAAGGGCGGATCGATTCCGAAGGAATTTATTCCGTCGGTGGAATATGGATGCCGGCAGGCGGCCAAGACGGGCGTGCTGGGCGGGTATCCCTTGATCAACGTGAAGGTGGAGCTGTTTGACGGCTCTTACCATGACGTGGACTCGAGCCAGATTGCGTTTGAGCAGGCGGGGATCCTGGCGATGCAGGCTGCGGTGCGGAAGGCCAAGCCATGCCTGCTGGAGCCGATCATGAAGCTGCAGGTGGTGACGCCGATTGAATTCGCGGGGCCGGTGCAGGGCGATATTTCGAGCCGGCGTGCGATGATTGAGAATGCGGAGCAGCGCGGGAACACGCAGGTGATCGACGCGACGGTGCCGCTGGCGAGCATGTTCGGGTATTCGACGATTCTGCGGTCTCTGACGCAGGGGCGTGCGACGTACACGATGGAGCCGCACAGTTATTCGCAGGTGCCGGCGATGGTGCAGGCGGAGATTATCGCGGCGCAGAAGTAACTTTCACGTTGTGAAAGAACCACGAGACTTTGAGAGACCCTGGCGGAAAGCCGGGGTCTTTTTTTTGAGGCGGCGTTACAGGTGCGGCGTGATGGCGAACCACGGTGGGTGTCGGGTACGATTCTGTGCCTGCATCTGGGTGAACTTTCGATGCCGGCTCGGAGGATAATATGAACAGGCGGATGGCAATTCTGGCGGCACTGCTTGTGGTGCTGGGTGGGGCGATCGGGGTGTGGGGGCAGGAAACGGCCGGGCCGGAGGACGGGGCGGGGCCATCGCGGGGCGGGCGCGGCGGTGCTTCCCCGGGGGCCGCGGCGACGCAGGCCAAACCGATGGAGCCGCGGAATGATTCCTCGACGACGACGGGCGTGCTGAAACCGACGAGCGGGGCGGAGGTTCCATATACGGCGGTGGCTGGTTACATGCCGCTGAAGGACGAGCAGGGGAAGCTGCGGGCGAACGTGTTTTATGTGGCGTATACGGCGGGGACGGCGCCGGCGGCGGCGACGCAGGGGCGGGGCGAGGCGCCGGGGTCTGTGACGACGACGCGGCCGGAGTCATCGGCGGCGACGGACGCGAATCCGGAACGTCCGATCACGTTTTGCTTTAATGGCGGGCCGGGGGCGGCTTCGGCGTGGCTGCACCTGGGGGCGCTCGGGCCCAAGCGCATCGATATTCCGGCTGACGGGTCGGCACCGACGGCCCCGTATCGTGTGGTGGATAATCCTTATTCGTGGCTTTCGGCGACGGACCTGGTTTTTGTGGATCCGGTGAATACGGGTTATTCGCGCGCAGCGACGCCGGAGCAGGCGCGGGAATTTTTCAACGTGACTGAAGACATTGCATCGATGGGCGAATTCATCCGGCTGTACCTGACGAAGAACCAGCGGTGGGCATCGCCGATTTACCTGGCGGGAGAAAGCTACGGCACGACGCGGGCAGCGGGGCTATCGAATTACCTGCAGGAGCGGCTGGGGATGGGCGTTTCGGGGGTGATGCTTATTTCGACGGTGCTCAATTTTGAAAACATACAGCCGGGGGAGGAGAATGATATTCCTTATGCGCTGTATCTGCCGAGCTATGCGGCGATTGCGTGGTATCACAAGAAGATTCCGAATCCCCAGGGCGGGCTGGATGCAGTACTGAAGGAAGCGCAGACCTTTGCGGAAACGGACTACAACACCGCCCTGATACGGGGGACGGCGATGTCGGACGATGATCGAAATAAGATTGCGAAGCGACTTTCGGAACTTACGGGACTTTCGCAGGATTTCATTCTCACCAATAACCTGCGGATTGATCCGTCGCGGTTTGAGAAGGAGTTGCTGCGGGGGAAGGATGGGACGGGCAAGGTGATCGGGCGCTTTGATGGGCGCATCTCCGGCTGGCCGACGGACCCGGGGGCTGACAGCCAGGATTACGATCCTTCGCTATCGGGGTTTTACACGGCGTATACGTCGGCATTTAATGACTATGTGCGGCACACATTGAAGTATGAGAACGACCTGCCGTATGAGGTGCTTTCAAACCGGACGCAGCCGTGGAATTTTGGAAGCGGGCCGAATTCCGGAGGGACGGGGTTTCTCTATGTTGGCGATGATCTGCGAAACGCGATGACGCACAATCCACACATGCGGCTGCTGGTATGTTCGGGGCGGTTTGACCTGGCGACGCCTTATTTTGCGACGGATTACACCATCAGCCACATGCACATTGCGCCGGAGATCCGCAAGAACATCACGCAGGCATACTATGCCGGGGGGCACATGCTTTATCATGTGCAGGAGGGATTGGCGCAACTATCCAAGGATGCGACGGGATTTATTGCTGCGGGCAGCGCGGGTCATTAGGAGATGCAAATCGCGCCGGCTGCGGCGGTGCGTGCAGAAAGCGAAAGCGATGATCACAACCATTCTTACGCCGGACCAGCTTGACGGCATCGAGGCGGGGAGCGCGCAGGGCGTTATCTTTGACGTGCTGCGGGCCACGACGACGATTGTGACGGCCTTGGGGGCGGGGGCGACGGAGATTCATCTCTTTGATTCGCTCGATGGCGCCCGCGCGGCCCGCAGCGCATGGCGGAGCGAGACGGGTCCTGTTCGCCTGGCGGGTGAGAGCAAGTGTCTGAGGCCGGAGGATTTTGACCTGGGGAATTCGCCGCGCGAGATGGTGACCGAGAAAGTCGGCGGCGCGACGCTGCTGCTTTCGACGACCAATGGCACACGTGCCGCGGTGCGGGCGAAGCAGGCGGGGATTCGCACTCTGTTTGCGGCGTCGCTGCTGAACGCCGGGGCGACGGCGAAGGCGCTGATCCCGCGGCTGGATTCAGGCGATACGCTGCTGATTTGCTCGGGGACGGCGGGGAAGATTTCGCTTGAGGATGTGCTGGGCGCGGGGGCGGTTCTTTTTTCGCTGCTGCAGGCGACGTATCGCACGGATCTGGCGTTTACGGATACGGCGTGGCTGGCGTATCACGCGTTTTCGGCGGTGCGGGAGCGGCTTTCGGCGGCGCTGCGGCTGGGGCAGGGGGGCCTGAACGTGCTGGGGGCGGGACTGGAGGAGGATATTGATGCGGCGGCGCGGCTGAATTCGCTGGAAATCGTGGCGCCGATTGAATCTGTGGGTGAGGGGCTGGTTGTTCGCAGGAAATGATGTTTCAACTGCGGGCGACGAGGGCGGAATAGAGGGATATATAGTTCTGCACCATGCGGTCCATGGCGAAATGCTCGCGAACAAATTTGCGGCCGTTATCGGAGAAGTGCTTTCTGAGGGTGGGGTCGTCGAGAATCTGGGAGACCTTTTCCGATAGATGCTTGGCGGTATCGGCGATGAATCCGGTGTGTCCATTGAGAAGACATTCGCCAGCACCACCACCGGAGGTTGTGACGACGGGGCAGCCGGCGGACTGGGCTTCGAGGAGGGTGTTGGGTGTGCCTTCGAGGATGGAGGTTTGAAGCAGAAGATCGCTGGCGGCGTAGACGGCGGGCATGTCATTTCGCGGGGGGAGGAGATGGATGCGGTTAGCGAAGGGTGAGCTCGCGATTTGCGATTGCAGCACGGATTCCATTGGGCCGCCGCCGAGGATGAGGGAATGCAATTGTGCGTGGGACGACATCACCTGGGCGGCGACTTCGAGAAACAGGAAGGGGCGCTTTTCTTCGCTGAGCCGGAACACCCCGGTGAGCAAGAGTTCATCGGGCCTCATTCCGAGTTGGTGGCGAAATGCGTCGCCCCCCATCCGGCGGCTCGAATTATAAAGTTCTGTGTCAATGCCATTGCGAATCACTTCGAAGCGGTCTTCTAGAACTTGCATCCAGGCTGCGTAATCTGTCCGACCAGCCTCGGAATTGTTGAGGAAGCGGATGTCTGGAACTGTCGCCAGAAACGCGTACCACGGTTTGAACCATGGGGTATTCATATAGGAAAAGTGGGTGGGGTTTACGCTGCGGGTGGAGAGAATGACGTGCGGAATTCCGAGCAGGAGGGCGGCGATGGCACCGGTAATGTTCGTAAAATCCAGCCAGATGTGCAGGAGATCCGGCGGATCGGCGGCGAGCGTCTGGGCGATTTGAAAGGGCCAGGGCTTGAGCCAGTTGGGGAGCCGGGCGATGAGCGCCTCGATGTGTGGAAGCGACTTCAAAGAGGAAGCGGGGTCGGAGATGCGATCGATCGCGTAGGCTGGAACCGCGGACGCCTGAAGCGCGGGCAATCGGAAGGCGCATGGGCCTTCCAGCGGCTCGAGCGTGAGGACGCTGACATCAAAGTTTCGGGCCGCGAGGGCGGTGACCAGATTTACGAGTTGACGCTCTGCGCCGCCACCGCCAAGGGCACCAATCAGATGGGTAATTTTTGGATTCCTGCGGGTTGAGCTTCGCCGGGTCAGAAGGCGATTCGCGGCCAGCCGTTGAAATTCAGAAGGGATGAACGGATGGCGGGGATCGGGGGCGAATTCATCCGCCTGGCATCCTGCGCGAGAATGTTCGATTTGCAACGTCACGCGTTCACCCTATGCGGCCACCAGATTTGCGTTCTGCTGAGCCCAGAGCCCAAGGACCAGCAGGAGCCACAACGTATTGCTTTTGTCATTTTCTCCCGGAGCGTGGACGGACAGCATCTGTTCTATTGGCTCATGATTGAACCAGGCGCGAAGCGGGGAATCTGACGCGAGCGTTACTTCTTCCAGAAGCTTTCTTCCGGGCTGACCGGGCATCAACCAGCGGTCCCGGGGGATGCCAAAGCCCATCTTTCGACGATGCACGAATTCTTTCGAAAATGATTTCTCCAGAGAACGCTTTAATAAGATTTTTCCGTGGACGCGGCCGTCGCCGTTTTTGTGCATGCGGAGCGCCTTAGGAAGGCGGGATGCGAAGGCGGCGACTTCGACATCGAGGATCGGCGGGCGGACTTCCAGGCCATGATACATGCTGGCCACGTCCACCTTGGTCAGGATTGCACCCGGGAGATAGGTGCGCTGGTCCATGGCCTGAACGTAAGCGAGCGCGTCCAAATCGCTGACTTCGTTGTGAGCGCGTTCGAAAAGGTCGGTGGGGGCTTTGATCAGGGGGTGAAATTCATCTTTCCAAAGTTGATGGCGCTGGGTCCATGTGGTGTACTGAATGATCCGCTGCCATTCTATTAATTCGTTCCAATCGCTTTTGAGATGGTTTCGCGCGAGGCACCAGGCCAAACCACGGGCATTTACCTCGGAACGCGAATTTTTCCAGCGGGCCCATGCCAGGGGAAGATCCGGCTGCAGCCAATAGCGGTAGCTATGGTAACCGCCGAAGAGTTCGTCGCCGCCGTCGCCGGAGAGGACCATCGGCACATGCTGGCGGGCAAGTTTTGAGACGGCCCAGGTTGGGATGGCGGAACTATCGCCGAAGGGCTCGCCATAATGATTGATGAGGGCGGGCAGATCGTTCCAGAAGTCATTGCGGACTTTGTCGATGATTAGGGGGAATCCGCACTTTTCCGCGACGACTTTTGCGTATTGGAGTTCGGAATATTCGGCCTCGTCAAAGGCGATGCAGAAGCCCTTGATGGGGTGGTTGAGGATGCGGCTCATCTCCAGTGCCACGAGCGTGGAATCGACCCCGCCCGAAAGGAAAACGCCAAAGGGAACATCCGACACGAGGTGGGCCTTCACTGAGTTGTGCAGGACGTGCTCGAACTCCCGCTGCCAATCCTCCTCGCTGCGGCCTTCCTGTCCGGCGATTTTCCATTGCCAGTAGCGCACGGGCTGATCGACCCGGCCGTCGAGATTGAAGGAGATATAATGTGCCGGTGGAAGCTTTTGAACTTCGCAATAGATGGTATCGGGGGAAGGTATATACTGAAGCCGGAGAAAGAGTTCGATTGCGCGGAGGTTGACGGATAAGGAAATGCCGGCGGCGCGAAGTGCCAGGAGTTCTGAGGCGAAAGTGAGATTGCTGCTGTTGACCTGATAGAAGAGGGGCTTAATACCGAAAGGATCGCGGGCGAGCAGGCCACGACGCGATCGGAAATCGACGACGCAGAATGCGAACATGCCGCGGAATTTTCGGACACAGTCGTCGCCCCATTCCTCGAAGGCGTGGACGATGACCTCGGTGTCACAACGGGTGCGGAATCGGTGGCCCCGCTTTTCGAGGTCGGCGCGTAATTCCAGAAAGTTGTAGATTTCGCCGTTGAATGTCACCCAGACCGAATCATCCTCGTTGCTCATGGGTTGTTTGCCGAGGGCGGGGTCGATGATGGAGAGGCGGCGATGGCCGAGGGCGATATTTTCTCGGACGAGGTGACCGTCGCCATCGGGCCCGCGGTGAGCAATGGCGGCGGTCATTCTGCGGATCGGCGCGTCATCGACGATGGGAGACGTTCGAGAGAAGATTCCGGCGATGCCACACATTGGGGATGGGTCTCACATAAAATTCGGGGCGATTGTGTACTGTTTGCCATTGGAGTTGGGGTCGGTGTTGTCGGTTGCGGAAAAGAGAAGCTTTACATCCCAGTGGGAGTAGCGGCCGCTTCCGAAGGTCTTAATGTGGTGGGGATATTGGTGGGGGAATCCCAGGGGAACGCCATTTTCGAAAAGCATGATCTTGGAACGGCCACGGTTATCGTCGGAATCGGCGGACGCCTCCAAGTGCGGGATTTGCGCGATGTAGCAATGGCCGCCGAGATGTTTGAAGGGACCTTTGAGGTCCTCCACTTTGCTGACGGCGGGAATTTCATCAAAATAGGATCGGCCCTGACGGGGTCGGAAGAGGTATTCTGTATTTCCCTCGCCCGCGACGATGTTAAGCAGTTGCATCTTGAGCTTATCGGAGGCGAAGGACTTGGTCTCGGCGATGCCGGCGAATTCCATGGGCCAGCCGCCGAGCCAATCGCGCACGTCGGTCCAGTAGGTCATGCCGCGTTCACGGTTGTCGGCCAACAAATAGTGAAGTGGATTCTTTCGACGCTTCAGGTCAGGCCAGATATTGTATTTCCAGGCGTAGGCCCATTCCATTCGGCGCTTGCCCAGGCGGGAGGATCGGTTGTATTGGCGCTTGATGTCAAGCCAGTATTCGGGGGGCGGGTCGTTATAGACGTCTGTGGTATAGAGGGCGATGTAGAAGACGCCGTTCTGGTTCACGCGGGATGCGGCATTCTGGATTGCCTCCCACATGGAGCCGGTGTGATGCAGCACGCCCCAGGAATAGACGATATCCGCCTGGGGGAGTTTTTCGACAAATGACTTGTCGAGGACGGATCCTTGCTGCACGGACCAATGGGCAGGGTTGCCGATAAAGTTTCGAAGCTTCTGGGTGGCGGCGACTGAATTGGCATCGTAATCAAACGATATGATGCGGTCGGCACCCGCGCGCATGGCAGCCAGGGAGTGCAGCCCGGAACCGCAGCCGATGTCGAGGAACGTGCGTCCATTAAGGTTCGGCAATTTGAGGAAATGGAGCAGATGCTTTTGGGCCTTGTCGAGGCGTTCCTCGGAAAATGACCGCTCGACGAAGTCGGACCAGTTTTTTCCGAAGCCGAAGCGCAGCGGCGTATCGGGCCGGTTGTCGGCGGCGAGGGTTGCGGCGGCCGGGGCTGAAAGGGTCGTCATGGGTTGCTCCTCAAACTCATACCGCGGGACAGGCAGGCGAGAGCCGGGCCGGCGGGCTGATGTTCATGCGATCTGATCGTTCCAATTGCTGGAGAATTGTCTCCAGCAGAAGATCCATCTGGGTGCGTTCGTCTTCGTACTTTGCGACATAGGCGAGGTTGTTCCGCACGGTCTCGCGGCGAAGCGGTTCATCGTCGAGGTACCGGCGGATCGTGGTATAGATTGAGTCTGGATTGTTGCGCTGGGCGAAGAGCGTGCGGAAACCTTGCTGTTGCATATTGGCGTATTCGGGATGTTCGCCGAGAAGGGGTGCGCCGCCGCCGGCGGCGGCCTGAACGACGCTGAGCGATCGCATGTCACCACTTCCCATCACGCTGGTGTAGATCGCGGAAATCCCCATTAAATCAGCGACTTGCTCGATGGAAATCGCGCCATCAATTATGGTAAAGCGATCGGCCACTCCGGCGGCTCGGGCTTTTTCACGGCATTCCGCGGCGGCACTTTCGGTGCCCTCGCCGCCGAGCATTACAAAATGTGTGGTGCTGTTTTCCCGTGCGAGCCGGAGGAATGCCTCGAAGACATCCAGAGAACCCCACTGCTTGCGCAAACGGCGGACATTCAGAAGGATGGTTGCTTCGGGCGGAATGTTCCAATTGGCGCAGATTTGCTTGCGTCGGTCTGCGTCTGCGGGCTTAAAGAGGGTGAGGTCCGCACCCCACGAAATTGCCCTGAGCTTTTTGCACGAGATTCCGAAGCGCTTTGCGATGTGATCGACGCCATAGTGGGATGTGGGCATGATTAATTTCGCGCGCCACAATGCGGAGCGCACCATGAGGGAAATCAGGGGCGAGAGTTCCGGGCACCAGAAGACATCGGCGCCCCAGGGGAAAAGGAATTTTGGAATGCTCCCGCAGCATGCGGCGGCGAAGCCGTAGCTGAATACTTCCTGTGCGAAGACAAAATCGGGCCGGAATGCGCGGATGGCGCGGGCTATGGGAAATGCTTGGGAAAAATTGGCGTAGAACTGCCATTCCCAGGGGCTGGGCTGCTCGATGCCGGTGCGGGATTTGTAGCGTGCAAAGTGGCGCCGGGCGATCCATTCATCGCATGTTGCGGCGCGTTCCTGGAGTTTGTCCTGCCAGGGTTTGGTTTTGCGGTGGTAGAGGGGTTCGACAACGGGGGTGCCGTCGGGCAATTGCCGGGGGCCGCCAGTGACGCCGGTAAAGAGGGTGACGTCGATGCCGCGCTTCCGCCATTCGGCGCAGAGCTTGCGGGGAAACAGGCTCATGCTGCTTCCGATCATTGCGGCTCGAATGGGTCGATTCTGGTTCATGTCATCCCTGACGCGCATCGATTCAGGCGCGAATTGCGGCTATTTTCCTCTGTTTTCGATCGAGTCGTTCGTTGATTTCGGGCGCCCATTGCACGAATTGGCGAAGGAGTGCGCAGATGGTGCCCACCTGGCTGAGGTCCATGGTGGTACCGGTGGGGAGCAACATGATGCGCTGCGAAAGCGCCTCGGTTTCCGGCAGCATGAGGCCGGCGTGGGGAAAGAGTGCTTTGTAAGGCTGCATGCGGTGGCATCCGGGATAAAAGTAGCGACGGGCGAGGATATTTTCGGCATGCAGGAGCTGGATCATGCGATCGCGGCCGATGCCGCAATCGCGCTCGTCGACGATCACCGGGACATACTGGAAATTGCACTTTTCGGCTTCGTTGAAGGCGACGACGCGGATGCCGGGGACGCCCTCGAGTTCTTCGCGATAAGCGTGGTAGTTTCGGCGGTTGATGGCGATAAATTCTTCAAGTTTCGAAAGGTTGGTGAGCCCCATGGCGGCGCAGACTTCGTTCATCTTGCCGTTGGTGCCGATGTAGATGACGTTGTCATATCCGGCGAAGCCGAAATTTTTCATCAGACGGATTTTTGCGGCGAGCTTGTCATTGTTGGTGACGACGGCGCCGCCTTCCATGGTGTTGAAGAACTTGGTGGCGTGGAAGCTGAAGACTTCCGCCTCGCCGAAATTGCCGATCATTTTGCCGCGGTGGGAGCATTCAAAGGCGTGGGCGGCATCATAGAGAACCTTGAGGCCATGCGTGGCGGCGACGATGTCGATGGCATCGGTATCACAGGGCCGGCCCCAGAGGTGCACACCGATGATGCCGGTGGTGCGCGGGGTGACCATGCGGGTAATCTGCGCGGGATCGATGGTCAGGTTGACGGGATCAATATCGCAGAATACCGGGGTGATTTCCTGCCATTGGAGGGCGTGGGCGGTGGCGACAAAAGTAAAGGACGGGACGATGACTTCGCCTTCGAGCTCGAGCGCCCGGATGGCGATCTCGAGAGCGACGGTGCCGTTGCACATGGCGATGCAATGTTTGACGCCGATGCGCCCGGCGATCCGCCGTTCGAGTTCGGCGACGTTTTTGCCGGCGTTGGTGAGCCAACGGCGGTCGAGGATGTCATTGACACGATCGAGGAAATCCGCGCGCTCGCCGATATTGGGCCGGCCGACGTGGAGGGGTTCGGCCATGGCCTTGGCCCCGCCGAAGAGCGCCAAATCGGTCACCGCAGCTTTGCTATTGCCTCGCATCACGCCGACTCCATCCATGGGTCAATTCACTTCCTGCATCGAAACCTGCATCACGCGCTCCCCGAGCGGGAGTTCGAGCCCGGTATATCCGGGGAAGGTCAAACAACGAATCCGCCGAACGAGTTGTTCGGCCTCGAGCTTTTGCCAGTTCTCGGGGCGTTTCATGGCGAAAAATTCGGCCCGGGCGTGATAGGAACCGGCGCCCTGCTGGGGACGGGCGGGCAGGACATCTCCCGCGGCGATCTTTGGCCAATACTGATCGAAGAGCTGCATTTCGGCCTCGCGAATCCGCCGGTGGAGGGACCCGCCGGTGTCCGCATCGGTGTAGTGGACTCGGATTTGTTCAACAATCGGGCCGGCGTCGAGGCGCTCGGTCATCAAGTGCAGGGTCGCGCCCGCGGGCGTGCCATCGAGGAGCGCCCAAAAGGCGGGGTAGTAGCCACGGCCCCAAGGGAGAAAGCCCGGGTGCAGGTTGTAAGCGGCGCGATATTGCTTGAGCACGCTTGCCGGGAGAATTTTTGGGAAATGCACGGAAAGGGCGATTATGCCGGTGTGTTGTGGAGAGTCGTGCCGGGCGGTGAAGCCCCTGGCTTTGGCTTGTTCATGCACTGCCGGATCCGGCGTAATCACGGTGGCTATTTGCTCCGGGTGAACACGCTGTAGCACCCAGGGCGCGAGATCCCCTCCCAGATAAAGATCTACGCGCGGCTCACTCATAGCGCCCCCCCCCGCCGATGGCGGCGCGCACGCGATAGCGCATCTTCATGAATGTAGCGAGTGCGGGCACGAGCAGTCCTTTGCTCCGAGGAGTCCCTAATATCATCGTTCTATCGACAAGATGACCCCGTTTATAAGACTGATTTCCGGGGTATGGGCGGGCCCTGGGGCTGGGGATCGCCGGCGGCCCCCCTATCAGGCCCGATTCGCAGCGGGCGATGCAGGCAGGCGCGGATCAATTGTTCATAGGCCCGCCCCATCGCCGTCACGGAAAACGCGTGCTGGGCACGCTCGCGGTTGGCGGTTCCGGCGTGCTGGCGCAATTCCGGCGCGGCGATCATGGCGAGCACTTTTTGGGCAAGATCTGGGGCGTCCCCTGCTGCCGCGAGCCAGGGCTTCTGGGTTTCGCCGAGCGCCTGGCGGCATCCGGTGTTGTCGGTTGCGATGACGGCAAGGCCCGCCGCCATGGGTTCGAGGATTCCATTGGGCAGGCCTTCCTTCACGGAGCTGAAGACCGCCAGATCCATTGCCGCGAGCAATCCGGTCACATCGTCGACGGCTCCGAGCCAGCGCACCCATTTTCCGATGCCCAGTTCGGAGGCGAGCGTCTGGAGGCCCTTGGCGGTCGGCGTCATTTCGCCGGCGAGGCATAGGATGGCGGGGCATTGGGTTACGACTTGCTTCCACGCCAGGAGGAGGGTGCGATGGTCCTTGAGCGGCTGAATATTGCCGATCATGGCGGCGGCAAAATCTCCACTGGCAGCGCCGATTTCCTGACGCCATCGTTCACGGGAGCGTTTTGCTTTGGCGAGACAGATGCCGTTCGGGATCAGGGCGAGGCGTTCGCGCAAAACGCCGCAGGTTGTTTCAAGGAATTCAGCACCCGCGAGGGAGTTGGCGGCGAAGTGGGTCACCTTGCGCGTGGCCTGCGACCATTGCGGCAAATCCTCCTCGCCGGTGCCGGCGTCGCGCTGGCCCCAGATGCAGGCTTTCAGGCCGGATTGTCTCCAAGTCAAACCGCAGAGCACATTGGGCAGGGCGGTGTATGGCAAGACGACATCGGGTTTAAGGAATGCCAGCTCGCGCGCGAAGTGAGCGACGCTCTCCGCGGTGACCTCGCGGGCAGCGCCCGCGCCGGGCAGGAATTCCGGCATGCTGAAACGCAGGCAGGGTATGGCTTTTTCCTGGCAGATGCGGCGCACGGCCTGTTTCCCGGCGCCGCCGAAGAGCCCGGCCACGGCGACCTCGCATCCGCAGGCATCGCGGAGCGTCTGGGCGAGGAGCAGCGCCTGCCGCTCGGCCCCGCCGAGGTCCAGGGTGGCGAGGACGAAGAGGAGCCGGGTGCCGGCAAGAGATTGGGATCGCTCGCGGATCACGTCGGGTATGTGAACCCCCGGGTGATGCGCTGGAGAAAGGTCTTGACGCGTGCGTCATAGGAGAAGCGGAGTTTGACGGTTTCGTGCAATTGACGGCGGACGGATTCCCATGCGTCGCGGTCGTGGAGATATTTTTCAGCCAATGCGTGGAAGCCTTCAGCGGAGCGGAAGGTGATGGCGGGAATTTCGGGGAAGACGGTCGCGGCGGTGGCGAGTTCGCCGGCGACATAAAAGCATTCAAAATCCTTGAGCTGGAGCGCGCGGACCTGGTCGACATAGAACTGCTCGCGCCGCGCGGCGATGACCGGATCGTCAGACGCGACGAGCTGCTGGAAATTCCAGATGCCGAGGTCAAGCGCCCGGCGGGCCATGAGGTAAAACTCCGGGGCCCTGGGATCGGGGTCGTAGTCGGCGGGCGAATAGCGTGTGAGGAAGAAGCCGCCGGCGGCGAGTCCATCGAGGGAGCGTGAGTGCAGGAAGCCGCTGAGAATCATCTGGAGGTTGATCCGCGTGGCCTGGAAGAGGGCCCGCATGGGCAGGCCGGGCTCGATGGGCCCGCAGGCGAAGGCTGAAAACGCGCGATTTTTTTCCCAGCCCGCGCCATAGAGGCGGAGTGTTGCGCCGGTCTTGCGGCAATAGTCGGCGACCCAATGGAGCGCTTCGTGACGGAAGCGGCGATCTGCGATTTTTATCAGGGAGAGGGCGATGTCGGTGGTGTCGGCCGGCGGGCGTAATCCGTGCCGGGAGGCGGCGGCGCTGATGGCGGCGGACCAATGGGCGACATCGCCGTTCACTTCAGGCTCGCTTAGGACTTGGGTCACCAGGTCTTTCCAGAGCGCTGAGGGAAGATGCTTTTCCCAGAAGGTTCCCAGATAGCGGGCAAAGTCCTCGGGGGAATCCGCGGCGTTGCTGACGTAGGAAAAATCGCATGCGTGGCGTTTGATCAAGTCATCTGACATGGGCTGGGCGGAATAGCGGTGGGTGGCGGCGGCGGGATGGGAGAAGATGCAATTTCGGGCAGGCCATCTGGCGTGCTCGCCTGGCGCGTGATAGCCATGTGCCGCCGCGTGTCCGGCGACGTAGGTGAGGTGGTTGAGGCTGTGGCGGGATTCAGGCGCGCGCATGCCGGGGAGATAATCCTGGTCCCAGGAGAGGAACGGGATGGAAGGCGGGATCGCGGTATTTTCCCAGCGCATGCGTGAAATCTGGATGAGCAGGTCGGGCTGCACGTTGCGGATGAGCTGGAGGTCAGTGCGCTGCAGGGTGCCGTCGTCGGCTTCCATGGAGAGGTGAAACTCGTGGCCGGCGGCTTCGAAGGCTTGGGCCAATTCTTCCATGGAGTAGCGCAGGACGGTGGTGAAGCGGGAGGTGAGCCCGATGATCTTGAGCGGTTTTCCCCGTCCAGAGGTTGCTGATTCGTAGCGGTCTTGCCACCATTCCGGGGTTCGGCCGGCGTAGATTCCGGCGACGTCTTGTCGTAATTCGGCGGTCCGCTCGCCGCGCTGTTTGAATTCGGCGGCCACCAGGGCGACGAGGTCGCAGGTGGGTCTTGCGGTCAGGGGGTTGAAGTAGGAATAATTCGGGAGGGTGTGCGTGCCACGGGCCAGGAAGGCGGCAAACGCTTCCTTTGCCGCGGGGCCCAGGAAAAGGTGGGTTCGCGGGTGGGCGAGCCATTCGCGGAGATCGTGCATGTGGAGGAGCATCCAGATGCCAAGGGGATCGGGTTCGACGATATATGCGGCGGGCGAATAGTTCAGATAGGAGTTGCGGGTGGTTTCAAGGACACGGAGGAGGAGCCAGCCGAAGCCGGCCCCGTCGAATGCCGCGGGGGATGCGAGGTCGAGTTCGCCTTCCTTGTGCTCATGGGTCCAGAGCGAGACGATCGCCTTCTGGTCGCGCAGTCCACCGGACCAGCCTTCGAGCGGATTTGGATTTGCGAGGTCGCGGAGTTGATAATTTCCATCGCGCGCCAGGTGCAACTGGTAACGGGCGGCTCCAGTGGCGCACTCCGTGAGCAAGGCCTCGTATTCCGGCCAGCGTGCGAGGAGCGTCTGGAGATTTGCGTGATAGCGGCGCTGCCGGCTGGTCCAGGAGATGAGGCCGGTGGGGAGGGACTTGAGCCTGGTCCGTGTTGTCGCCTGGTAATTTTGCCATTGCGGATGAGAGACGTTTATGCCGCGGAGGAACCCCTCCACAGCTTCGGCGAGCCCCAATCCGAGGAGCACGTCGCAATAGCGCATGATTTCTGTGACCTGCAGGCGTCCGGTCGCGACCTTTTCGGCGATTGCCTGCAGTTCGTCGTAAGGCGCCTGGGTTCCGACAGGTGCGGCCGGTGCCATGGTCATGGTTTTGCCTCAATCCGTTGAGTGTCCGCGGCACTTCCGTGCGCCGCCTGCGGGGGGCCTGATGGAGAACCTCGATTCGCTTTTATCGGTCCTGGGGGTGCATGGGAATCATAAGTTTTGGTGCAAACGCGACCCCGATCCGGTCAGTCTGCCGGCCCATCGGAGCCTGATGGAAAGCGGTGGTCCTGTCCGATAATTACCTTATGCGCATCGCGCTTTTGTCGCACGATATCCCCGGGTCGAGCACGTCCGGCGTGGGAAGCTTTACGCTTCATTGCGCGGCGGCCCTGGCTCGCGCCGGACATGAGGCGCACATTTTCACCTTTCATGCGACAGAGCAGACGCGGCGGCTGGTTCCGGCGGGGGTTTGCGTGCATTCGATCCCCTCGCTGGCAGAGGGCGTTTGCGAAGGGCATATCGGGGGGCCATCGGGCCGGGTGCTGGGCAATGCGGGGCAGACGGGGCAGTTGCTGGCGCAGGCGCACCTGCTTTGCGATGCGGTGCGGGAGGTTCACAAGAAGCGGCCGTTTGATATTGTTGAAACGCCGGAGGTTTTGTTTCCCGGACTGCCATTGCTGCTGCATCCAATTCAGGGGTTGCCGGTGGTGGCGATGCTGCACGCGGGGACGGCGATATCGCGGCATTTCAATGAGGTCCCCTGTACGGGGGAGGATGAACTGGCGGCGGCGCTTGAGGCGGCGACGGTTTTGCTGGCGGATGGGTTGTGCGCTCCCACGCGGGCGGTGGTGGCGGCGACTCGGCGGTTCATCGCCTTTGAGGGGGCGGTGGAGGTTTTTCCGTCACCGCTGCCGAATACGGAGTTCATCGCGCCGGCCGAGGATGGGCCGCAGGATTACGTGATGTTTGCGGGGCGGATTGAACGACTGAAGGGGTGCTGCGAACTGGCACTGGCGGCGAACATTTTTCTGGCGGCCTGCCCGGATGCCCGGCTCCGGCTATATGGGCCGGATAGGCCGCTGGCGGGGCCGCCGCGGATCGCCGGGGCGCGCCTGGTTTCCGCTGCTTCCACAAGAGAATGGATGCGCGGGCAGCTTGATCCGGCGGTGAAAGACCGCGTGGAGTTCATGGGAACGACGCCGCCGGAGCGCATGGCGGCGGCATATGCAGGGGCGAAGTTTATCGTAGCGCCGAGCCGGTTTGAGAATTTTGGCACCACGGCTGTTGAGGCCCTGGTGGCGCGGCGGCCGGTGGTTTATGCGGCGGGCACGGGGCTTGAAGAGGTTGTTGCGGATGCGGGGCTGGCGGCCGATGCGAATCAGCCGGGCGATCTGGCCGCGCAGATGATCCGGCTTTGGAAGGATGGCGGGCTTCGCAAGGACCTCGCTGCCCGGGCGGCGGGGCGGCTGGCGACGGAGTTGTCCATTGAACATGCGGTTTCGCGACGGCTGGCGTTTTATGAAACAGTCCGGTTGCAGCCGCGGGAATCATTGCGCGGGAAATCAGCGCGCCTGGCGGGGCTCGGGCCGGCGGCGCTGCAAACGCTGCTGTCGTTTTCCAGCGGGATCGTTGGCCGGATGGCGGGGATGCGGTCGGCGGTGGCGACGAGCCCGGGCACCCGCGCCGCGGCGGCGCTTGCCAGAATGGATTCCGCCGGCGATGCGATTCGCTCGCTCTGGCTTTATCCCAACGGACAGCACACGCGGCGGCTGCTGCTGGAGCGATCGCTTATTGAGCAACATGGGGCGCGCATCGCCGGGATTCTGGACGACGCCGCGGCGCCGGATGAAACCGCTTTTCAACTGCCGGTGCTCACGCGCGCTGATGCCGGGAAAAAACTTGCCGCCGGCGCCATCCGGATCGACGCGCTGGTGCTGTCCTCGGATTCCATCGAGGAGGCGCTCTGGCAGAATACTGAGCCGTTCCGCCGTTTGAATATTCCTGTCGCGCGTCTTTATGGATGAACCCCCGGGAGCCTTATGCGGATTGCATTTCTGACTTTTGAATTTCCCGATGTGCGGCCGGGAGGCATCGGGTCGTATGTGTGCAAATGCGCGGCCTCGCTGGCTGCGGCGGGTCATGAGGCGCATCTTTTTACGCTTACCGTTCCGCCGCATATCAAGGCGGGACTTCCCAGGAATGTATTCGTGCACGATGTTCCGGATATTGCGGAGCAGATTTCATCGGGGACACTTCCCGGGCCGCTGGGTGTGACGGCTTTGAACGGCGAGCTTCCGATTTATAAGCTCGCGGTGGCGGCGTTGCTCGCCAATGCGCTGCGCGAGGCACATTCGAAATCCGCATTTGATATCGTCGAGGCCCCCGAATACGAGGCGCTGGCGCTTCCGCTGATGTTCCGGCCGCTGCCGGGCGTTCCGGTGGTGACGCAGATTCATCTGTGCACGCGGGTGAACGCTTTTGCCAACGACATTCCGGTTGGGAAGACCGATCAGCTGGCCGATGCGCTGGAACTGGCCGGAATCCTTGCGGCCGATGCGGTGTGCGCGGCGACGCGATCGATCGTTGAGGTCACGAAGCAGCTGCTTCCGTTTCGGCGGGAGGTCACGATCATCCCGTATCCGGTGGAGGCGCGGGTGTCCGGGCTGCCGCGCCCCGGGGACGGGCCGGTGCTGTTTGTGGGACGGCTGCAGAAGCGAAAAGGGTGCGAAATCCTTGCGTCGGCGGCGACGATTTTTCTCAAGAAGCACGCGAATGCCCGGCTGCACATCGCCGGGGGCGACACGAACACGGGGCCCAGGGGCACGTCGATGCAGCAGGAAATGATCCGCCGAATAGACGCCCATTTGCGTCCGCGCGTGACATTCCTGGGCGAGCTGCCGCAGGACCAGCTTGCGGGTGAGATCAGCGGGTGCCGCTTCCAGGTGATTCCCAGCACAGTTGAAAACTTTGCAAATACCGCGATCGATGCGATGGCCGGCTGTTGTCCGGTTGTATACGCCGGAGGGACGGGTCTGGATGATGTGGTTGGCGATGCGGGCCTGCGCGCGTGGCCGCTGACGCCTGAAAATCTGGCGGGGCAAATGGAGATTGCGTGGACCAATCCCGGGCTTGCCGGCGACCTGGCAGCGCGGGGGCTGGAGCGGATCAGGAATCACTTTGCCATTGAGCAGGTGACGCGGCAGCGTATTGCATTTTATCAATCGGTCATCGCGCAAAAGGCGGCGGGCGACGCGCTTCGCGTGTTCGACCGGCTGGGCGAGCTTACTTCCATGCAGGTGGGCTGCGTGCTCAATGCCCTTACCACGCTCTTGAATGCGACCGTCGGGCTGCCGCCGACGCTGGCCACACCGGGGCGGCACGTCAAAGCCTGTCTCGACGAGCTCTCGGGTCGACTGGGCCGGGCGCCGGTGGTGTGGCTCTTTGGCGCGGGGCGCTACACGCTGCGGCTGCTAGCCGAGCGGTTCCTCTGGGAGTCGCAGGGGCTCTCGATCGCCGGGATTATTGACGAGCATCCGCGCTTCGCCGGGATGACACACTATCTTGGCCTGCGGCTGCGGTCGCTGAAGGCAATGCATGCGGCTCTCGACGGCGGGGAAGCTGTTGATGCGCTGATTCTTTCCACCGATACGCTGCAGGAAGTTTTCTGGGAACGCACGGGATCGCTTCGGGATCGGGGGATTGCGACGATCAAACTGGTATGATCGTCAGACAGGGGAGGCGGGTTTTTCCATCACGGACAGGTTGGAGATGTAGAGGCCCCCTGAAAAACTGATGCGTTTTCGGATGGCCCCGCGCGCGATTCGGCGGAAGACAAAATCGCGCAGCTTCCAGAGCCACCAGGCCGTCGAGCGGCTTATCATCGACTCATCCCGGGCCCTAAATCGACAGCCGGCCATGATGGTACCGAGCACGTCCCAGGCATCGCCGAGTTGCCGATTCTCCAGGGCGATCAATCCGGATCGCGTGGCGAAGGCCGCGAGCGCATGGCTCGTCGGGCGGAAAAAATCGTAGGGCTCTTCGTGCAGGTAATAAAAAAAGGGGGACGTCACCACCAGCTTGCCGCGCGGCGCCAGGAGGGCGGATAAATTTTCAAACGCCCGCGGCCAATCGGCCACGTGTTCGAGCACTTCGGTGCAAAGAATAAAATCAAACGGGCCCGCCGCCATGACCGGCCCGTCCTTTAGATCCCCATCGATCGCGCAGGTGAAATCCACAGGCACGCCCGCCGACGGGTTGGCATCCAATCCGTAATATCGGTATTCCCTGGCCTCGAGCATCGCGCGGAACGGCTGGCCGCCGCAGCCGACATCGAGCGCCTTCCCGCCGGCATGCGTCGCGTGGGCGCCGATCGCCGTCTCCACGGCGGCCTTGACAAGGGGCACGATGAACGTTTCATTTTTGAACCGCGGCGCATAGGCCGTTCGCTCATCGATCCGCGGGCGCTCGGGCACTGTCATCCATGCACTCCCTGAAACGATCGAGCGGCCGCGATCGGTTACGCCGGCGCCCACCCCTTGACGATATTCTCCGCCTTCAATTCGGCCAGCAGGCTTTCGATCTGCTCGCGGGAATTGCTCACGCGGATATCGCGTTCCAGCGGCGCCGCGCGGTTGGGGCTGAAATCCGTGAGGTACGCGACATACGCGGGGAACCGCCCGCCTTCCATCTCCTTGTTGGTTTTCCAGAGCAGGAGCTTCCGCACCATCAGGTTTCCCTTGAGGGTCTTGGTGAAAACCTCGCGCTTGAGGATCTGGCTTTTGGGCAGGGCGAGCTGGCGGGCGTCGCGATCCATCATCGGGATTTCGATCACATCGCCGACCTGGTGGAGCCGCAGGTCATCGTGCCGGATGGCCTTGTCCTCGCGCCGGCGGACAAACGCCGGGGAAATGGGGCTGGCCAGGGGAAGCCGGCGGATGGACTGATACATATTCTGCGAGCGATCGAAGCCGAGCACCATGCGGTCGATGCTGCCGCCGCGGGTGGTCTGGTTGATCAGGTCGAGCACGGAGATCTCGATGACCCATTCGGGCCGGACCATCTGGTAGGCGACGGAATCATTGACCTCGGCGTAATCGCTGTCGGCGGCCATGTCCTTGAGATCGCTCAGCCAGGCGCGGCGTTCGTCTTCACTGAAACCGCCGCCAACGCGGCCGAGGATGTGGAAGCTGGAATCCTGCCGCATGAGGCCGACGAGGACATCGTGGAGCATTCCGATGCGGTCATCGACGCCTTCGGTGAATCCGAGGACCGCGACATCGAGCGAAATGCGCGGCTTGATCTTGAAGTGGCCGCCGGAATCGGAGCGCACCACAACGCCCTCGGCGCCTTCGCCATCCACCCATTTTTCGAAGAGCCGCAGGACGTCATCAACGGCCTTGCATTTGACGGTTTCCACGGGATGGATGCGCTTCCCGCCCTTGAACACCGCCTCGATTTTCTTGAACACTTCCGCATATGCCACGGGAGCGGGTTTGTCGTCGAGGTCCAGGATATCGAAGACGGCAAACTGCAACTGCTCGAGGTCGGCCTGTGATTCGGGCTGGCGGGCGACGCGCGAGACATCATGTACGCGCGGGCGGCGGTCGGTGCGCGCCAGATACAGCTCCCCCGCCACGAGAATCTGCTTGTGTTTGGATTTCCCGAGGAGCTCCGCCGCTTCTTCCATGAACGGCAGCCCCGTCCGCACGACACCGCCCGGATTCACCGAACAGCACTCGTTGCCTTGAATGAGCAGCAGCGTAAATTCCCCATCGATCTTCCGGCTAGCGAATGCATCGCATGCCGGGAGTTTTTCTTTCATGGCCAGCCGATCGAGCGGCATCATCCGCGACGCGAGGTTTCGCCGGTATTCCTGCGCCTTCAAGGGCACGAAGGGATTGGCCATGCAGTGCGATTTTCCGGTTCCATATTTGCCGAAAAGGATCTGCATGCGCGATACGTCGACGAGCGTGCTCTCAGGCATTGTCCTTCCCGCCTTCCGCCGCGGCCGAAACCGGCGCGGGCTTCAATTCCATGTTGGAGAGATGCATGATGAGGCAGTATTTGTCTCCCTGGGTCCGCCCCTCGAGGAACGCCCGGAACTGCTGGCCGCCGCGGGTCAGGACGAGCGGCTGATTGCCCTTGGGGCCGGCGCCCAGGAGCATCATGCTTTCGGCGGTTTCGAGTTCCCTGGCCATGCCGTAAAGAAAATCGTAGGTCAGGCCGTTGACGTGCACGATCTGCCGCTTGCCGGCGAAGACAAATTTGTTGTACACGTCTTTTTTCCGGAATAACTTGCCGGTCCATTTCAGGGGGATTTCGGCGGCGGCATTGGGGTGCATGATCTGCCGCGGCCGGCGTTCGCGTTCCGAGCCGTCGGGGTTGCGGATCACTTCGAACTGTCGGACGCGGTGAACGATTTTGCCATCCGGGTCGACAAAGACGCGGCTGGTCTCGCGGAGCATGGCGCCAAAATTTTCGGCATCGATCTCCGGATCGCCCTCCACGAGCATCTGGGCGATCCTGTCGCGTCCGCCGGCCTTGCTTTCAAGCGCGGCCAGATCGTGGGCCAGATCGGATTTCATCAGCCGGGCGGAACTCACCTGCCGGCCCTGTTCGTCGAGCCAGCGCACCTTCATCACCGACGCGACGGTCTGCGCCCCCACCACGGCATCGCGCCCCTTGCTGTTGGCCAGGTTGATTGTTCCCACGGCTCGATCCTTTCACCGGCTCGCGCGACACATCACATCATTCCAAAATCGACCGCATCCTCTTCGCCGTCGGCCTGGTCTTCGGTCACGCCGGCGGTTTGCTCGTAGCCGACAAATTCCAGTTTGGTGGGCGACCCCACCGCGAAAAAAGGCGTCCCTTCGGCGGAGAGGAGCAAAAAGCCGGCGTCGGCCTCGACTCCCCCGCGAAAGGAATACGGAAACTGAAAAATTGTGCCGCGCTTCAATTCATCTATCAGGGGCCCGAAATCCGGCCCGGCGAGTTCGTCAGTCACCTGGTAAACCGCGCGAATGTTGTGGCTCAGATAGGCTTCGATCGTGACTTTATTTTCAAGGGGAACCGGTGCCGCATAGGAGGATGCCACGGGCTCGATGCGTTTCCCCTGGTTGTCCGTGGGGACGAGGGTCTTTTTTTCCAGCCAGTGCCCCTCGGGGGACAGCGAGGCGAAGGCCGTCCCACCGGCCGGGATGACGCTTTTGCCGTCATCGGCGAGCGTCGCGAGCTGGCACTTACGGCCGAGTTCGTCGAGGGTCTCAATTTCCGCAAAGCCATACAAATCCGCCCGCTCGACCTTGCTGAGCGCGAGGGGAATCTCCACTCCACCAAACATGAACACCAGCGGCTTTGCCATATCCGGCCATTGAACCGCCCGAGGGACGGCAAGTCAATGAATAATCCGGTGCGGCCCTCACACTCAGTACGTGCGATGTCGCGCCACGCAAGGCCCTGTATACTTCGGGCAGCAAGACCACGCGGAGGATTCATGCACACCCTCGAACGCCTGCGCCTCAACATGCAGTCTGTCTTCTTCGGGCGCAAGGAAGTCGTCACCCATGTACTGGTGGGCCTGGTTGCGCGCGGGCACGTGCTGATTGAAGATGTGCCGGGCGTGGGAAAGACGGTTCTGGCGCGCTCGCTGGCGCGCTCGGTCAACTGCGACTTTAACCGCATCCAACTCACGCCCGACATGCTGCCCTCGGATATTCTGGGTGTTTCGGTGTACAACCACGAGCGGCAAACTTTTGATTTCAAGCCCGGGCCCATTTTTGCGCACATCGTGCTTGCGGACGAAATCAACCGAACGACGCCGCGCACGCAGTCGGCGCTGCTTGAGGCGATGAATGACGCCTCGGTCACCCTGGATGGCAAGACGATGCCCCTGCCGCATCCGTTCATGGTGATCGCGACGCAGAATCCGTTTGAGTTTGAGGGGACCTATCTGCTGCCGGAGAACCAGCTTGACCGGTTTCTGCTGCGCGTGTCGCTGGGATATCCGGAGCGTGACCGGGAAAAGGAGATCCTCAAGCAGCAGCCCGGCCGGTACAAGCTGGATCATCTGGACCCGGTCATGACGACCGATGACGTCCTGGCGCTGCAGGGGCAGGCCGCACAGGTGAAAATCGATCCGGCGCTCATGGATTATCTGATGGACATTGTCGAAGCGACGCGGAAGAGCGACCAGCTTCATGTGGGCATTTCGCCGCGCGGATCGCTGGCGCTGATGCAGGCATCGCAGGCCCTGGCGCTGGTGGAGGGGCGGGATTATGTCACGCCTGATGACATCAAGGTGATGGTGATCCCCGTGTGCGCCCACCGCATCATCACGCGCAACCATCTCTCGGGGGGCGACCTGCAGACGGCCCGCCTGGCGCTCGAACAGATTTTGCGGATGATTCCCAGCCCGGTGTGATGGCGGACCCGCAGGCGTTTGCTGAAAGCGCGGCGGTTATACCTAAGCGGCTTCCTGGGTGAGGATGGTGGAGAAGGTGATGGCCCCACGATCGGGACCGCAGGCGCGGCACCAGTAACGGGCGCGTCGGGAGGGGCGGCGGTGGCGCCAGTATTCCTTGCCACAGGCGAGGCAGCGGGCCTGCCAGCGGCCCCGGGGCATGACGGCTTCGCCCTTGTCGCAGCGTTCGGGTTTGCAGCCTACGCGGAGGCACATCATTTTCCAGACGGGGCCATGGCCGGCCTTTTCGCCGGCGAGGGCGTGGGCGATTTCGTGGAGGATGGTTTCGCGGACCTGTTCGAGCGAGTTGGCGAGGACGAAGTGGACGGAGAGTTCCATGGTTTTGTCGCGGTAGCGGCAGAGGCCCAGGGAGCGCTTGCGGCGGTTCCATCCGAAGTGCCAGTTCTTCAGGGGAAAGTGGGCAAGCAAATCCCTGGCCAATCCTTCGGCTTCATGCACGTCCATGAGACATCCTTGCGATACTGCAACGTCGGGCTCGATGAAAAAGCATACGGTGGATATGGAAAATGTCCATCGGAGGCGCGGCGATCTGCGCATTTGCGATTGCGTGGCTGATTTTTGGCGGGCAGTCAGACGGGGAGGGTGGCGCGGAGCCGGGAGATGACTTGCGGGAGGATGGCGAGGGTTTCCTCGATTTCGGATTCGGTGGTGAAGCGGCTGAGGCTGAAGCGGACGGCGCCGTGGCCGATGCGGTCGTTGATGCCCATGGCCTGGATGACCGGGCTGGGTTCGAGGCTGCCGCTGGAGCAGGCGGCGCCGGCGCTGGCGCAGATATCCTGTTCGCTCAGGAGGAGGAGGATGGCTTCGGCTTCGAGGCCGGCGAAGGCGATGTTGGTGGTGTTGGGGACTCTGGCGGCCGGGTCGCCGATGCGATGCGTGTCTTCGATGGTGGAGAGGATGGTTTTTTCGAGGCGGTCGCGGAGCGCGGTGATGCGTGGAGTGGTCTGGCCATCGGCGAGGGATTTGGCGGCGAGTTCGGCGGCGACGCCCATGCCGACGATGCCGGGGACATTTTCGGTACCGCCGCGGCGATCGCGTTCCTGGGGGCCGCCGCGGATGAAGGGGTGCCAGCGGGTGCCCCGGCGGATGATGAGGGCTCCTGTGCCTTTCGGGCCATGGTATTTGTGGGCGCTAATGGAGAGCAGGTCGACTGGGAGATCGCGGAAATGGATGGGAATTTTTCCGGCGGCCTGGACGGCATCGACGTGGAAGGGAATAGCGTACTGGCGGCAGAGGGCGCCGATGGCGGGGATGTCGAAGAGGATGCCGGTTTCGTTGTTGGCCCACATGATGGAGACGAGGGCGATTTCCTGCGTGCGGGCGGAGAGAGTTTGGGCGAGTTGGTTCATGTCGAGCGCGCCGGATTGGTCGACGTTGATGCGGATGGTTTCGACGCCGAGCTTGTTTAGGGCTGCGAGAGGTTCGCGGATCGCGCTGTGTTCGACGGAACTGGTGATGACGGCGCGGCGTGCGGCGGGATTGCCGGGCGTCCAGCCGCGGGCGAGGAGTAGGCCCCAGAGGCCAGCGTTGTCGGATTCGGTGCCGCCGCTGGTGAAGAGGATGTCTTTGGGGTCGCAGGCGAGCAGGAGCGCGAGTTTGCGGCGGGCTTCTTCGACGGCCTGGCGGGCTTCCTGGCCGAAGCGATGCGTGCTGGAGGGATTGGCGTAGGCGGCTTCGGCGAGGAAGGGGAGCATGGCCTCGCGGACAGCGGGGTCGGGCATGGTGGTGGCGTTGTTGTCGAGGTAAATCATTGAAGGATTGTATCGCAGGGGAGACTGGACGGTGCAGGGCGCGGAGGTCTTTCATAGTCGCCCCCGAACCGGACGCAGAGCGGCGGCGTACGTTTGGGTGTGGTAAGATGACCGCCCCAGCGTTTCATGGATGCGGCGAGAGAAGACATGAGCCAGGATTCGCTCAATCCCCCCCCACCCCTTGCAAGCCAGGACACAACCGTTGATCAGCCCCTCCCCCCGACGGTGCCGGTGGCTCCGCACAAGCCGGCCTCGCCCCCGTCGCTGCCGCGGCCGGCGGCTTCCGGGAGAAGGTATGGGTTCCAGTGTTCGTATTGCTCGAGCCGTCTGGAGGCGGTGGAGTCGATGGCGGGTCAGAGCGGGACCTGCCCGACGTGCGGGAATTCGATTGTGATTCCGATTTTGGATTATCGGGGGCGGCTGATCGATCCGACGTCGGGGCAGATCATCAAGCCCGACCCGCATCCGGTGCATGCATATGCGGCGGCGGGGCACAAGGCGCCGCAGATTGTTGCGGGGACGGGGCTGAATGACCGGATCATCCGGTGTCCACGGTGTTCGCGGGCGAATCCGCTGGCGTCAAACAATTGTGCGGGTTGCGGGCTGCCGTTCACGATGGAGGGGACGGTGGCGGACAGTATTTCGGGGTCGAACAGCTGGGCGGTGGCGAGCCTGGTGCTGGGGATTGTGGGGATACCGGCATCGTGCGTGGTGATTCCGCCGGTGCTGGCGATTATTTTCGGGATCATCGCGCTTCGCGCTCCGGCGCAGGCGACGGGCAAGACGCCCGGGACGGGGCTGGCGATCGCGGGGATCGTGCTGGGGGCGATTGGGATTTGCCTGTCTGCCTATATCCTATCAGGCTGGCGGTTTTAGATTTTTTCCTGGAGACTTTGCCATGAGCCAAACTGCATCCTCGTCGCCGCTTTCCCATGCCGGGGCAGCGCCGCGTTATGTGAATCTTTCCTTTTCGACGAGCGTGGCGATGCTGCTCCTGCGGCTGATGTTGGGGTGGGTGTTTGTGTATGCGGGGTCGGGGAAGTTGTTTGGCGCGTTTGGCGGGATCGGGATGGGGACGTGGATGCAGGTGACCGCGGGGCTAGGGTTGCCGGTGCTGCCGGCGGCGGTGTGGGCGTGGATGGCGGCGCTGAGCGAGTTTGGATGCGGGATTTTAGTGATGGTCGGATTGCTGACGCGGCTGGCGAATCTGCCGCTGATTTTCACGATGATTGTGTCGATCGCGGCGGCGGTGGGGCAAAATGGATTCGGCGGGTATTTTGACCCGGCGAAGGGATATCAGGTGGGGTATCAGTTTAATGTGACGTTGATTG
>Ga0265314_10001319_pt1 | contig 28119 bp, 28 predicted proteins | sample 4126metaG_FD_203106 | JGI IMG/M metagenome (GOLD analysis project Ga0265314, IMG submission 203106) | Rhizosphere microbial communities from Carex aquatilis grown in University of Washington, Seatle, WA, United States - 4-1-26 metaG | ecosystem: Host-associated > Plants > Roots > Rhizosphere >... | reverse complement strand
TTCACGCCGGTGGTTCTCTCTACGGGGCGCATTTCGCTGCAACTCTCTACGGAAGTCAGCGAACTCACCAATACCGGCGCCTTCACGGTGCAAGGCAGCACGTCCACGGATACGAGCGGCAACACGGTGACGGTCGCGGCGCAGACCATTCCGGCGCTTTCCGTTCGCCGGGCGGAAACCACGGTCGAGCTTCCCTCGGGCGGCAGCTTCGCCATTGCAGGGTTGATGCAGCACACCACCAAACAGCAGATCGATGGGTTTCCCGGCCTCAAGGACATGCCGGTGTTGGGCGCGCTGTTCCGCAGCCGCGACTTCCAGAACAACGAGACCGAACTTGTCGTGATGGTGACGGCCTATCTCGTAAGCCCGACGACAGAAGACAAACTGGCGTCGCCGACCGACGGCTTCGTGATACCGACCGATCTCGAAACCGTTCTGCTGGGTCGCCTGAACTCGGTCTACAAGCGCGATAAGAATCCGATCACGGCCTCGCAAGGCCAGGTCGGGTTCATCGTGCAATAGGAAATCGCCATGCCGAAAATGCTCCATATCATGCGGTACGTTTCGATCGCCGCCGTCGTGCTGGCCGGAAGCTGCGCCGCACCGATGAACGACGGCTCGACGCTGTCGGGCGACGGCGCGGCCAATCACCCGATCATGGTGGCGCCGCGCTATGCTTCGATCAAACTGCCCTTCTCGGCGCCCGCAGCCGGGCTGATGCCCGACGACACGGCGCGCTTCGACGCCTTCGTCGCCGAATACCTGCAACACGGCAACGGCTCGATCTCGGTGTCCGCGCCGTCCGGCCCTGCATCCACCGGCGCGATCGCCTATTTCGCGGAACGGCTGTTTGCGATGGGCGTGCCGCGTGACCGCATCATGGTCGGCACGCACGACGTGACGGGCGGCGATAACAGCGTGGAAATCGGATATGTCGGCTATGTCGCGAGCAGCGATCCGTGCGGCGACTGGTCCAAAAGCCTCGGCGACACGTCCGGCAACGTCACCTCGCCGAACTTCGGCTGCGCCGTGCAACACAACATTGCCGCGATGGTTTCCGATCCGCGCGACCTGGTGCAGCCGCAGCCGCTGGCGGCCGGCGATACCGAGCGCCGCACCACCGTGATCGGCAATTACGACAAGGGCAAAATCACGGCCTCGGACAAGAGTCAGGACCAGTCGGTCAAGATATCCACCGTTGGCAACCCATAGAGGCGTTCGAAAGATGAACAAGACGCGATCGCCGGGAGAGCCGGAAGCGTTCGGCGCGGCGCCGCACGAGCGGCAAGTGCCGCGCATTTCGATCCATGCTTTCTGCGAATTCCCCGACACCGGCGCGGCGTTGCAGCGCGCGGGTGCCGACCGTCGTCTCGCCAAAGCCAATCTCACCGTCCAGCTCGGCGGCATCGCCGGTGCGATCGAGCATTACGCGGGGCAGGTGACGCCCAATCTGCTGATCGTGGAGACCAGGCTGGCCGGCCAGCAGGCGCTCGAGGATCTCGACCGTCTTGCCGAGGTCTGCGATCCGACGACCAAAGTGGTGGTGATCGGCCGCGTCAACGACGTGGAACTTTACCGCGAATTGATGCGGCGCGGCGCCGCCGAATATCTGGTGGCACCGCTCGATCCGATGCATCTGATCGAGGTTATCGCCGGCCTCTATAGCGATCCGGAAGGACGCCCGATCGGGCGCGTGATCGCCTTCGTCGGCGCCCGCGGAGGCGTCGGCTCGTCCACGCTCGCCCACAACGTCGCCTGGTGCATCGCCGAAGAGCAGCATATCAGCACCACCATCGTCGATCTCGATCTGCCGTTCGGCACCGTGGGCCTGGATTTCAACGACGAGCCGGGCCAGGGCGTCGCCGACGCGTTGCTCGCGCCCGAACGGCTCGACGATGTTCTGCTCGAACGCCTGCTGATGAAGCGCGGCGATTACCTCTCGCTGTTCGCGGCGCCGGCAACGCTCGAGCGTGATTACGATGCCGGCCTGGACGCCTATGAATCCGTGCTCGATGCCGTGCGTCAGATCACGCCTTGCGTGATCGTCGATCTGCCGCACCACTGGGCGCCCTGGGTCAAGGCGACGTTGATCGGGGCCGACGACATCGTCGTGGTGGCGGCGCCGGATTTGGCCTCGCTGCGCAACGCCAAGAATCTGACGGAACTGCTCAAGCACAATCGCCCCAACGACACCGTGCCCAAGCTGGTGCTGAACCAGGTGGGCCAACCCAAGCGGCCCGAGATTCCGGTCAAGGATTTTGCCGAGACCATCGGTGCGGCTCCGGCGCTGGTGCTTGGTTTCGACCCGTTCCTGTTCGGACAAGCGGCGAACAACGGGCAAATGCTGGCCGAGTTGCAGCCGAAATCGCCGACGGCGAATGCGGTGCGCGGTCTGGCCGGTCTTCTCACGGGACGTAAGCAGGCGAGCGAAAGATCCGGAGCGTCGTTTCTCTCCCTGTTGAAGGGAAAGAAAAGAGCATAGGCGATGTTCGGAAAACGCGTCGCGATCGAACCAAGTTCCCGGCTGCAGCGCCCCGGCGCAGCGGTGGAAGCCGCACGCGCGGTTCCGCCCAAGCTCGACGCCGTGCGCGACAGCGCGCCGGTGCCGCCGGTAATTGCGAAACCGCCTCCGGCGAACGCCTTCGTCAACGACACGCGCTCCGAAGACTATTACCAGATCAAGACCACGATCTTCAGCGCGTTGATCGACACCATCGATTTGGCGCAGCTTGCCCAGCTCGATCCGGATTCGGCGCGCGAGGAAATCCGCGACATCGTCAACGAGATCATCTCGATCAAGGCGGTGGTGATGTCCATCGCCGAGCAGGAGCGTCTGCTGCAGGACATCTGCAACGACGTGCTCGGCTACGGCCCGCTCGAGCCGCTCTTGGCGCGCGACGACATCTCCGACATCATGGTCAACGGTGCGGGCCGCGTCTTCATAGAAGTCGCCGGCAAGGTGCAGCTCACCGCCATCCGCTTCCGCGACAACGCGCAGCTGATGAACATCTGCCAGCGCATCGTCAGCCAGGTCGGCCGCCGGGTCGACGAATCTTCGCCGATCTGCGATGCGCGCCTGCTTGACGGTTCGCGCGTCAACGTCATCGCCCCGCCCCTGGCGCTCGACGGGCCGACGCTGACCATCCGCAAGTTCAAGAAGGACAAGCTGAAGATGGATGATCTCATCCGCTTCGGCTCGATCAACGAAGCGGGCGGCAAACTGCTCGGCATCATCGGCCGTTGCCGCTGCAACGTGCTGATCTCCGGCGGCACCGGCTCGGGCAAGACCACGCTGCTCAACACCCTGACCGCCTTCATAGATGTCGAAGAGCGCATCATCACCTGCGAAGACGCCGCCGAACTTCAATTGCAGCAGCCGCACGTCGTGCGCCTGGAAACGCGTCCGCCCAATCTTGAGGGACAGGGCGAGATCACCATGCGCGATCTGGTGCGCAACTGTCTGCGCATGCGTCCGGAACGCATCATCGTGGGCGAAGTGCGCGGACCGGAAGCCTTCGATCTGTTGCAGGCTATGAACACCGGCCATGACGGCTCGATGGGCACGCTGCATGCCAACAGCCCGCGCGAAGCCATGAACCGCCTGGAGTCCATGATCACGATGGGCGGCTTCCAGCTTCCTTCGAAGACCATCCGCGAGATGATCGTGGGCTCCATCGACGTCATCATCCAGGGCGAACGCATGCGCGACGGTTCGCGCCGCATCACCAAGATCACGGAAGTGACGGGGACCGAGGGCGAGGTCGTCATCACCCAGGACCTCCTGAACTACGAAATGTCTGGCGAGGACGAGGGCGGGCGGATCAAGGGCCGCCATGTCGGCACCGGCATCGTGCGTCCGGCGTTCTGGGAGCGCGCGCGCTATTTCGGGTTGGAACGCGAATTGGCCGAATGCCTCGACAAGCTGCAGGTCTGACATGTTCGCGCTCGCTGCCGTCTTGCTGGTTTTCGCTCTGGGCGGGGCGGTGTACGCTTTTGCCGGCGATTCCGACGCGCGATCACACAAGCGCGTTGCGGCCGTCGCCAAATCGTCGTCCGCCAGCCGGACGCAGCGCGGCGCGACGGAGGGGGGCACCCAGCGGCGCAAGAGCGTTCAAGCGCTGCTCAAGGACATCGAAAACAAGCAGGCTGAGAAGAAGCCGAAGATGACGTTGCGCCGCCGCCTCGATCAGGCGGGCCTTGTGGCAGTGGCGGAGCGCAGTTTCATGATCGCATCGGGGCTGCTCGGTTTGGTCGTAGCCTTTTTCTGTTGGGCCAGCGGACAAACGCTGATCGTCGTGGCACTGGCGGCGTTCGGGGCCGGCCTCGGCCTGCCGCGCTGGGTTCTCGGTTTCCTCAAGAGACGGCGCGAAAAGAGGTTCACCAGCGATTTTGCCAGCGCCATCGACGTGATCGTGCGCAGTGTGAAGTCCGGCTTGCCTACCGGCGATGCGCTCAGGATCGTTGCCAGCGAATTTCGCGATCCGGTCGGCGGCGAATTCAAGCGCCTAAACGAGGGCATGAAGCTCGGCGTCACGCTGGAGCAGGGCCTCAAACGCATGTACGAGAGCATGCCGACACCGGAGGTCAGTTTTTTCGCGGTTGTCATGACCATCCAGCAGAAGTCGGGCGGCAATCTCAGCGAGGCGCTGGGCAATCTCGCGGCCGTGTTGCGCGACCGCAAACGTCTGCAAGGCAAGATCAGGGCGATGTCGTCCGAGGCCAAGGCCTCGGCCGGCATCATCGGTTCGCTGCCGCCGGTGGTGATGGGCATCGTCTATCTCACGACTCCGAATTACATCGCGCTGCTCTTTACCCAAAGGGTGGGCAACCTGCTGCTTGCGGCCTGCGTGATTTGGATGAGCATCGGCATCATGGTCATGAAGAAGATGATCAACTTCAAACATTGAGGATCATGGTCTGATGTTCGGCATAGATTTCATCGATCTTCTGTTCGACGCGCGCTTCCTGGTGACCGCGGCGGCGGCGATCTTCGCATTCGCCACCATCGTCACGCTCGGCGTTCCGCTGCTCGACCGCAACGTCCTCGGCCAACGCCTGAAACTGGTCGCGGAGCGGCGCGAGGAATTGCGCGCCCGCCATCACGCCTCGCTGAATGCCAAGCGCGGTCAGTTGCGCACCGAACCGGTCGGCACGACCAAGCTGATCAAACAGATCGTCGAACGTTTCGATTTGGCCAAGCTGGTGGAATCGGAAGGTTCGCGCGACAAGCTCGCGCGCGCCGGCATGCGCGGGCCAACGCCGGTCATCGTCTTCATGTTCTTCCGCTTCGTGATGCCGTTCATCCTGTTCGCGGCGGCGATCGTCTATCTCTATGTGGTGACGCATTTCGCGTGGTCCGGCACAATGAAGCTCGCCGCCGCGGTCGGCGCCGCGCTGGCCGGTTTCTACCTGCCCGACGCGTTCGTCTCCAATTTGATTTCGCGGCGCCAGGAATCGATCATGAACGCGTTTCCCGACGCCCTCGACCTGCTGCTGATCTGCGTCGAATCCGGCATGAGCGTGGAAGCGGCGTTCTCCAAGGTCGCCGCGGAGATCGGTCAGTCGTCAGCGGAACTGGCGGAGGAATTCGCGCTGACCACCGCCGAACTCTCCTATCTGGCGGACCGCAAGCAAGCCTTCGACAATCTCGCCAAACGCTGCGGCCATCCGGGCGTCAAGCAGGTGGCCACGGCGCTCAATCAGGCCGAAAAATACGGTACGCCGATGGGCCAGGCGCTGCGCACCTGCGCCCTGGAAAATCGCGAGATGCGCATGTCCGAGGCCGAGAAGAAGGCTGCCTCATTGCCTGCCAAGCTCACCGTGCCGATGATTCTCTTCTTCCTTCCCGCCCTGTTCGTGGTGATCATGGGTCCGGCGGTGATGAAGGTCATGAAGATGATGTAAGCCCCGCAAGGGGCGTGAAAGCAGGCGCCCGCACACCGTGCGGGCTCGGTCCTGCGATTGCTCAAATACGCTTTAGGGGCGATCGTTCGCCAGCCGCAATGCGGGGATCTTGTTGTTGGCGGTCTGCGGCGTTGTTGGTTGCGTGCTCTTGCGCAGCTTGGGAACGGCGGCAAGTTTGCGCGCTGCCGGCTTGACCGCTGCCGTCTTTTTCTTGGCGACGGGTCCGGCCAGGGAGTCGAACGGCACTTGCTGCATGACGATGGTCCGCGGCGGTCCGTTCGCCTGCGTCACCGCGACTGCCGGCGAATGATGGACGACAGGGGCCGGGGTCTCGGGATCGACCGGAATCGGCGCGGCGGCGTTGACCGGCGTCTGCGCCGCTGTTTGCGCATTCTTGTCTGCGAGCCCGTCGAGCATCGCCAGGTTGCGCTTGAGCTTGGGGTCGGCCGAGCCGGCCGCGACGGCCAAGGTCATCAGCCTGCGCGCCTGACCGATATCGCCCGCCAGCATCCGCGACATCGCGTAATTGTTGAGCACCACGGCTTCGCCCGGCTTCAGCGCAAGCGCGCGGTCGTACGCCAGGCGTGCGTTGGCGGAGTCGCCGAGCTGATCGTAGGCCACGCCCATCGCGGAATAAGTCGTCCAGTCGCCGGGCTGCAGCATGACGGCGCGTTTGAGGAATTGCAGCGCTTCGGACCCACGGCCCTGCTGGGTAAGGACCTTACCGTATTCGCCGACCACACGAGGATCGTCGGCCGCAACCATCATCAGCTGGCTCAAGATGTGTACGGCGCCGCTGAAATCGCCTTGCGAGCGCAACAGCTGGGCATGGCGGATTTCGCCGTCCAGATTGTCCGACATCGTGTTGCCGAGCTTGTCGCCGCCGGCCTGGCTGGCCGGATCGCTGGCCTGCGACGGCGTTGAGCTGCATGCCGCAAGAACGGCGGTGGAAAGGGCGAGCGCACCCAAGCGGGCGAGAACGTGCATGGCATGGCCTTTGACAAGCTGGTCCATGGCACAGGATGGACGGATGCGGTCAACAAACTCTTAAATTTGGCGTTTTATTGAGGTGGCGCTTTGTTAAGGATACGCGTCCAATTGCTGACGCAAAGCTGTGAGACCGGGGTAGCCATGGGTCTTCGTATGGCACGAGCAGGCGTTGTCGTGGGACTGGGCGTCTTTGCCGCCGTCCAGGTTTCTGCGGCCCAGCCGCCGCGCCTGTCGTTCCAGGTGGCCACCGGATCCACGGCGGGCACCTACTTCCCGATGGGCGAGCTGATTGCCGGGATCGTCAGCCATCCGCCAGATCTGGCCCGTTGCGAGGTGCGCGGCGTGTGTGGGCCGCCGGGTTTGATTGTGTCGGCGCGCACCAGCGACGGCGCGGTTGCCAATGTGCTCGCGGTCAATGCCCGTCTGGTCGATTCCGGCTTGGCGCAAAGCAATGTCGTGGCCGATGCGCTGGCGGGGCGGGGCGCGTTCCGCGAGCGCCAGACCCACATCCGCGTGATCGCCAGTCTGTTTTCCGAAACCGTCCAGCTGGTCGTGACCGCCAAGTCCCGCATCGCCAAGCTCGCCGATCTCAAGGGCAAGCGGGTGTCGCTCGGCACGGACGGTTCCGGCGCCTCGGTCGTCGCGCACCAGGTCCTGGCGGCTTATCGCATCCCGGAGAGCCGTCTGAAGCTCCGCAGCCTATCCTATGATCAGAGCGCCAGCCTGTTGGAGCAGGGCAAGATCGACGCCTTCTTCTTCGAAGGCGTGGCGCCTGCGCCGCTGGTCGCCGACCTGCTGACGCATGGCACGGCCAAGCTGATACCGATCGACGGTCCCGCGCGCCGCCGCCTTCTGAGCCGCGTGCCCAGCCTCGCCGGAGACACGATCCCGGCCGGCGCTTATCCTGGTAGCGGCACGATCCAGACCGTTTCGAGCCGTACGCTGTGGATCGTGCACGATTCCGAACCGTCCGATATCGTCTACGGCATCCTGCGCGCGCTGTTTCACCCCGCCAACCGCGCGCTGCTCGATGCGGGCGACCCGGCTGCCCGGCATATCCGGCTCGACGAGGCGATGCGCGGGCTCACCGCGCCGCTGCATCCGGGCGCGGAACGCTTCTATCGCGAGACGCTCCGCAAATAGAGGTTACGCCAACCCTGCGTCCACTTCGGCCTGGGCGGCGCGTGCCCAATCCTGCATCGCGGGCAACGCCATCATCCGCGCGCAATACGCCCTAAGGGCCGGCGGCAGTTCGACGCCGTAGGTGAGGAAGCGCGAAACCACCGGCGCGTACATGCAGTCGGCGATGGAGAAGTGTCCGAACAGGAATACGCCTGCGCCGGCGCGCGACAAGGCACTCGTCCAAGCCTCGATGATGCGGACGATTTGCGCCTTCGTGTCCGCGGTCATTTCGGGCGTGGCGTGAACGCGGGCAAAATCCATGGACAAGGTCCGGCGCAGGTCCGGAAAGCCGGAGTGCATTTCGCTGACATAAGCGCGCGCCAATGCGCGCTCGTCCGCATCGTCCGGCCACAACTTCGCTGCCGGATGGCGCTCGGCCAGAGTCTCGCAGATGGCAAGGCTGTCCCAAATGGTCGCCGTGCGCCCGTTTTCCACAATCTTCAATACCGGTACCTTGCCGGCCGCAGAGTGTTTCAGGATTTGCGCTTTGCTGTCCGGCTGGTCCAGACGGATCACGATCTCTTCGAACGGCACGGCCGCGGCACGCATCGCCAGATACGGACGCAGACTCCAGCTCGACAAATTCTTGGTACCGAGAATCAATGTGTAATGCGCTGCCATGGCTTTTCTCCGGTTACCGACCGTACGCCCCGCTTTTGATGCTCTAAGGAATTTCCTATGCCAACCCTGCGTCCACTTCGGCCTGCGCGGCGCGCGCCCAATCCTGCATCGCAGGCAACGCCATCATCCGTGCGCAATACGCCTTGAGGGCCGGCGGCAGTTCGATGCCATAGGTCAGGAAGCGTGAAACCACCGGCGCATACATACAGTCGGCGATGGAAAATCGCCCGAACAGATATCCGTCGCCCGGATTGCGGGACAGCTGCTTGGTCCAGGCCGCGACGATGCGCGCGATCTGCGTGCTGGTCTCCTCGTCGAGCTCCGGCGTGGGATGCTTGCGCACGAAATCCATCGGCAGCTTGGCGCGCAGTGCCGGAAAGCCGGAATGCATTTCCGAGGAAATGGATCGCGCCCTCGCCCGCTGCTCCGCATCGTCGGGCCACAACCCGGCGTCCTTGTGGCGTTCGGCCAGCGTCTCGCAGATCGCCAGGCTCTCCCACACCGTCGCGGTGTGCCCATGCTCGACGATCTTCAGCACCGGCACTTTGCCGGCCGACGAGTATTGGCGGATTTGCGCGCTGGTATCGGGCCGGCGCAGGCGCAGCACGATCTCCTCGAACGGTGCGCCGGTGGCGCGCAGTGCGAGATAGGGGCGCAGACTCCAGCTCGACCAGTTCTTGGTCCCGATGACGATCGTATAGCGCGCCGACATATGGTTTCTCCGGTTGCAGACGGAACACGCCGTTTCTAAAGTCCTACCCGACGGATTGATAGGTCACCTCATGCAATTTGGCCTTGCTAAGAGCGCAAAAGACGCCGTGCCGCTGCACGCCGTCGCGGCGGACGGACTGCGAAGCTTTCTGGCGGCTTGCGGCAAACGGGACGCCGCCTTCCTGAAGGCGGCGGGGTTCGCGGCGAAAGCCGACGACCTCAGACTGGTGCCCGATGCCACAGGCAAAATCGCCTTCGCCGTCCTTGGGCTTGGCAAGGTGCGGGACCCGCTGGCGCCGGCCCTGTTCTGCGAGCGGCTGCCGCGGGGCACCTATCGCTATGCGACGCTGCCCGCGTGGCTGACGCCGCCGCTCGCTGCCTATGCCTGGGCGCTCGGCGCTTATCACTTCGGCCGTTATCGCGCCAAGGAGAGGCCTTTGCCGCGCCTCGTTTTGCCGCCGGAGGTGGACGGCGCTGAGGTCGGCCGCATCGCTGAGGCCGTCTTCCTGGCGCGCGATCTGATCAACACGCCGGCCAACGATATGGGGCCGGAAGAACTTGCTGCTGCCGCGCGCGGCGTCGCCAAGCGCTTCGGCGCGAGCTTTACCGAGATCGTCGGCGAAGCGCTGCTCAAGAAAAATTATCCGCTGATCCATGCGGTGGGCCGCGGCTCCGCGCGCCCGCCACGCTTGATCGATCTTCGTTGGGGCCGGCCGGGCGCGCCGAAGGTGACGCTGGTGGGCAAAGGCATCGTTTTCGACACGGGCGGCTACGATTTGAAAACCTCGGCCGGGATGCTGACCATGAAAAAGGACATGGGCGGCGCGGCCGTGTCTCTGGCGATCGCGTCCATGGCGATGGATGCAAAGCTCGACATAAGGCTGCGCGTGCTGATCCCGGCGGCGGAGAATTCGGTGTCCGGCACTGCCTACCGTCCCTCCGATGTGTTTCCCAGCCGCAAAGGGCTGAGCGTGGAAATCGGCAACACCGACGCCGAAGGCCGCCTGGTGCTGGCCGACGCGCTGGCCGAAGCCGACAGCGAAACGCCGGACCTGCTGATCGATATCGCCACCCTGACCGGCGCCGCGCGGATGGCCACGGGGATGGAGCTGCCGCCGTTCTTCACCGACGATGAAACGCTGGCCGCCGATCTGATGCGCGCTTCCGCCGAGGTTGCCGATCCGTTGTGGCGGCTGCCCTTGTGGCGCGGCTACGAGGAGACACTGTCCAGTTCGATCGCCGATCTGACCAACGCGCCCGATTACGGTTATGCGGGCGCGATCACGGCCGCGCTGTTTGTCAATCGTTTTGTGACCAAGGCGAAAGCCTGGGTGCATTTCGACATCGCCGCCTGGACCGACCGTCCCCGTCCCGGCCGCCGCCGCGGCGCCGAAGCCAACGCCGCGCGCGCGATCTATGCGATGCTCAAGAGAAGATACGCAAAAGCGAATAGGGAGTAGCGAACGATCCTTTCTTCCCCCGCTTCGCGGGGGCAGAAAGTCCTATTCGCCCTCGTTAGTACGCCGTCGCGACATCCACGATATTGTCCACCCGTTCGCCGCGTTCGAATTTGGCGATGCCGTCGAGCACGAACTGTTCGGCGATGGCGGGCTGCGAAATCGCGGCGATGTGCGGCGTCGCCGTGATCTTGGGATGGGACCAGATCGGGCTCGTCTGCGGCAGCGGCTCTTCCTCGAAGACATCGAGCACTGCGCCGGACAGATGTCCGCTGTCGAGCGCCGCGATCAGATCGCCTTCCACCAGATGCGCGCCCCGCGCCACGTTGATGACGAAGCCGCCTTTGGGCATCGCCGCGAAGGTTTTGGCGTTCAGGATGCCGGCCGTCTTTCGCGTCAGTGGCAACAGACAGATCACGACATCGGCCTGGCCGAGAAATGCGTCCAGCTCGCCGTCGCCGGCAAAGCTTTTCACGCCGGGCAAATCCTTGCGCGTGCGGCTCCAGCCCGAGACCGCAAACCCCAGCTCGACGAAGCGTAACGCCGCGAAACTGCCGATCTCGCCCAGGCCGAGAAGACCGACGCGCGTGTCCTCGGTGCGCCGCGGCAGCACCATCTGCCGCCAGGTGCGGCTCTTCTGCATGGCATCGAACAGGCGCTGATGGCGATGATGGATCAGCACCTGCATCAAAACATATTGCGCCATCTCGATCGACAAGGTGGCGTCGACGAAGCGCACCAGCGGCACCTGTTTGGGATAATCGGGGTCGCACAGAAAACCGTCCACGCCGGCGCCCAGCGAGAAGGCGGCTTTCAGGTTCGACAGCGTCTTGAGCAGCCCTGGCGGCGGACGGAAGCTGAGAACGTAATCGATGCTGTCGGGCGCATAGGCGTCGCGACCGTGCACTTTCAGCGTCACGGCATCCAACGACGACGACCACAGGTCGGACCATTTGGTCGGCACGATCATCAAGAGGGTGGGCTTGCTCATGCACCGACGCTCGCCGCTTTGGCCGCTCAGTTCAAGAGTGCCTCGGTTTGAAATATCTGCGTTGCGCCATTGTCCGCCGGTCGGGGCGCCTGAATTCGAGTGCGAGGATACGGACACAGCGGCATTGCGTCTCGTCCGAAGCAACCTGTTTCTGGTATCATGCCTCCCATGTCCGGTAGGAATGGCAAGGCGGGGGGACATCGGTGCGCAACAGACGGACAGTCGTTTTCTCGTTGGTAGGAACGCTTGCGGCCGCGTCGATGATGCGTGCCTCTAGGGCGGCGACAGCAACACCTGTCAGTGATGCCCCGCCAGACACGCCAAAGGCCACCGTGATTGACGGCAAGCCGCCGATCCTCGATTTCGGTGACGGTGTGCGCGTGCGCTGCGACAAGGATGCCTTCCTGACGCTGTGGGAAGGACCGAAATACTGGCTGACCTTCGGCGCGGGGCGGAGCCATTATGCCCTTCAGGCGCAAGGCCAGTCGGTGAAATATGCCAAGGCGGCGATGAAGCTGCTGCTCATGACCTTGGCGTTCGCGCCGGGCAGACTTGAGCATGTCGATGGCAGCGGCTGGCGTTTAAAGTCGCGAGACATCCAGGACTTCGTGAAAGGCGATGTCGATCTTCCGGGCAATCCATACTGGCCCGGCACCGACGCCTCCATGGGCTTCGGTTCGACGGACGCTCCGGCTTTGGGCAGTCTGGGGTTCGGCGCTCTGAGTTCTTCGGGCGTTGCGGGCGGCCAGGATCTTTTGACCGGCAGTTCGATCTACGTCGATGCGTTTTCCGCTTATGTCGTATTCAAAAGGGACGTAACCCTGGACGACGTGCGTGCTCGCGCGCATGTGCTTCCCGGCGGTTGAAAAAATATCTTTGCCGGACCTGCCGGCAAACCTACGGCGGATTTTCGCATTCTGGAGACGCTGGGCGCGTCCGCTATTTCTTGGGAGGAATCGGCAGCGGACTGTCGCTCTGGGTGCGCAGATAGGCGATGAGGTCGATGCGGTCCTGCGAACTGCGCAGTCCGGCGAAGCTCATCTTCGTGCCCGGCACGTCGGCTTGCGGCGATTTCAGGAAGGGGTAGAGCTTGGCGTAATCCCACGCATCGTGGTTTGCCGCCATGGCGCTCGAATAGTCGAAACCGGGATGGCTCGCCCGCGCGCGCCCGACGACGCCCCACAGGTTGGGGCCGATCTTGTTGGGGCCGCCCTTGGAGAGATCATGGCATTGCTGGCAACGCGCGGAGATCTGCTGGCCGTTGGCGACACTGGCGCTCGGCAGCACGGCGCCGAAATCGGGCAGCGGCTCCTGGGCGGCCGCGGCCGATGTGGCGCTCGCCGTTTTTTCTTCCTCGACGCCTTGGACGACATAGCCGGGCTTGGCCGGGGTCGGCGCCTCGAAGATCGCTTCGGCGGCGAATTTGACCACCAGCACGAAAATCAGCGTGCCGAGGATGGCGCCGAAGATTTTGTTCCATTCCCAGGAATCCATAAAATCAGGCTCCGCAGTTCTGTGGCCTTGCGCCGTGTGGAAAAGGACGGGAAGAAAGGTCCGCCCCAGTTGGACCTAGTGCGACATTACAAACCCATGGTAGGGCGTCATTGCGGCGAAGCGTCGCATATCAAATGGCTTTGGTCTTTGGCCCTGACGCTCCGGAAAGTTCAGGGTAAGGGGTCCATTCGTGCCGCGCATCGCCGAAACCAGTTTGCCGCGGCTCGCAGCATAAGGGAAGTGAGCGCTTATGAAACCGATCGTCTTGATTCCGGCGCGCATGGCGTCGTCGCGGCTTCCCGGCAAACCGTTGGCCGACATCGCCGGTGTTCCGATGATCGTCCGGGTCATGCGGCAGGCCATGGCCGCCAAATTGGGGCCGGTTGTGGTAGCCGCCGCCGACCGCGAGATCGTGCAGGCCGTTGAACTTGCCGGCGGACGCGCCGTGCTGACCCCGCCAAATCTGCCTTCGGGTTCGGATCGCATCTTCGCCGCGCTGAACGCCGTGGACCGCGGCTTCGAACATGACATCATCGTCAACTTGCAGGGCGATCTGCCGTCCATCGATCCGGACCATCTGCGCGCCTGTGTGGAATGCGTGGTCGCGACGGGGGCCGACATTGGCACCCTGGTAGCGGAAATCGAAGAGGAAGAAGACGCCGACAATCCCAACGTCGCCAAGGCGGTGGTGAGCTGGGACGTGACGGGCGCGCGCGGCCTGGCGCACTACTTCACCCGGGCTCGGGTGCCGTCGGGCGAGGGACCGCTGTGGTTCCATATCGGCATCTATGCCTATACGCGCGATGCGCTCACCCGCTTCGTCGGGCTGCAGCCCTCGCCGCTGGAATTGCGCGAGCGGCTGGAACAGTTGCGCGCGCTGGAAGCAGGCATGAAGATCGCCGTCGCCCGCGTGGACAGCGTTCCGATCAGTGTCGACACGCCGGCCGATCTGGAGAAGGCGCGTGCGGCCATCGCGCGCGAGAAGCCGTAATGGGAGAGACGTTGATTTCGCGCGCCAAGAAGGTCGCCTTTCAGGGCGAACCGGGGGCCTATGCCAATCTCGCCGCGCGCGAGGCGTTGGGGCACGCCGAAGCGGTCGGCAAGCCCAGCTTCGAAGGCGCCTTGGAAGCGGTGCGCACGGGCGAGACCGATCTCGCCATCATTCCGGTGGAGAATTCGGTGTACGGGCGCATTGCCGACGTGCATTTCCTGGCACGCCAGTTCGGCCGGGCGATCAAGGGCTATGCCGAGGACGGGCAGAAAAATTTGTTTATTTTAGGCGAGCATTTTCACCGCGTGCGCCATCAGCTGCTCGGGCTGAAGGGCGCCAAACTATCCGATGTGAAGACGGTCTACAGTCAGGGTCCGGCGCTCGGCCAATGCCGCAAGGTGATCAAGGAGCTGGGTCTGATCGACAAGCAATGGTCGGACACGGCGGGCGCTGCGCGCCATATCGCCGAGAAGAACGATCCGAGCGCGGCGGCCATCGCCTCCACCCTGGCGGGCGAGATTTGCGGGCTCGACGTGCTGCGCGCGGACGTGGAAGACGAGCCGCACAACATGACGCGCTTTCTCATCGTTGGGCGCGAAGCGGACGAACCGCCCGACGACGGCCGGCCGGTCATCACCACATTCTTGTTCGGCGTGCGCAACGTGCCCGCCGCGCTCTACAAGGCGATGGGCGGCTTTGCCACCAACGGCGTCAACATGACCAAGCTGGAAAGTTATCAGCTCGGCGGCTCATTCAATGCCACCGAGTTCTATGCCGACGTGGAGGGCCATCCTTCTTCGCGCCCCGTGCGCCTGGCGCTGGAAGAACTCGAATTCTTCTCCAGCCGCGTCGTGATGCTGGGCGTCTACCCGGCCCATCCCTACCGCACGGAAATGCCGTAAAGGCGAATAGCGAATGGCGAGTGGGGTCGCTATTCGCTACTCACCATTGGCTATTCGCTGTTTTTCTCCACCCACGCCTTGAGCAAATGACCCGCGATGGCGAAGGGAAGCGGTTTGCGCAGGCCTTTCAACTCACCCGCAAGCAGCGCCTGCGCCTCGTTGCGCGCAAACCAGCGCGCGTCCGCCAGTTCGCTTGTGTCGATCTTCAGATCGCGTCGGTCGCACTCGGCGAAACATCCGATCATCAGCGACATCGGAAACGGCCAGGGCTGGGAAGCGTAATAAGTCACGGCCCCGGCGACGACGCCCGCTTCCTCGAACAGCTCGCGGCGCACGGCTTCTTCCACTGTTTCGCCCGGCTCGACAAATCCCGCCAGCGCCGAAAAAGCGTCCGGCGGCCATTTGGCGCCGCGCCCCAACAAGCAGGCATCGCCGTGCGTCGCCAGCATAATGACGACCGGATCGGTGCGTGGGAAATGCTCGCTGTTGCACGACGGACAGACGCGCTTGTATCCCGCATCGCCCGAAAGCGTCGGCGTGCCACAGCGCGAGCAGAAGCCGTGGCGCTGATGCCAGTCGAGCAGCGCCTTGGCCTGCCCCAGGATCGCCAGATCGTTCGCCGGCAGCAGCGCCGCTGTGCCGCGCAGCTCGCGGAACTGTCCGAGCCCCGCCAGCGGTCCCGCGTTTGCTGGATCGTCCGCTGCGGAAATATCCAGCGCGAAACAGGCGCGTTCGCCTTCCAGCCCCAGAAACACGCAAGGCGCGTCCGGCGCCGCCAGGCTTTCGCACAGTCCCGGCCGCAGGAACCCCGCGGCGAGCGCCTCGCCGTCGCCTACTATAAACGGCTCCAGCCGCCATACCGGCAGGATCAGCGAACTGGCGTCGCGCAGTTTTTCAGCAATCCACGCGGCATCGCCGCGCTTTTCGCTGGTGCGATTCAACGGGTTTCCGGAGAAGGCAATCATGGGCCATCACTAACATGTTCTTGCATCAACTATTATCTTCGCGACTCGCCTTCCGGAACACCAGCCACTATATGTTTTCCCGGGAGCCGGTGGCGGACAGTCGAATGCCCAACGGGGCATTCGACGCTCGCGAACCCGGTCAGGTCTGGAAGGGTGAGCGCGAAAAGCAAAAGCCCGTCCGGGCTTTTGCCGCTCGAACGCCGTAACGAAATCGGCCAACAACTCTGCACTCCATCGCGACTCGCGTTCTTGCGGGCCGCGTTCTATATCTTCTGCCGGGAGCCGGTGGCGGACAGGCCGCTCGCGAACCCGGTCAGGTCCGGAAGGAAGCAGCCGTAACGAATCCGGTTTGGGTTGCTGCCGGTTCCCACCTCAATCATGCCTGGATGACGATGGACGATTCGCCGGAACCTTCCCTGGGCCTTGAGCCGACACCGCCCGGCGCGGGCGGCTCGCCCCCGTCCGGCGACTACAAGGTTCTGGCGCGCAAATACCGCCCCTCCGATTTCACCGGACTGATCGGGCAGGAGGCGCTGGTGCGCACCTTGTCCAACGCCTTCGCCACCGGGCGCATCGCGCACGCCTTCATGCTCACCGGCGTGCGCGGCGTCGGCAAGACCACCACCGCGCGCATCATCGCCCGGGCGCTCAATTGCATCGGGCCCGACGGCAAGCGGACGGAGCCGACCATCCATCCCTGCGGGGTGTGCGTGCCGTGCATCGCGATTGCCGAATCCCGCCACGTCGACGTGCAGGAAATGGATGCGGCCAGCCGCACCGGCATCGACGACGTGCGCGAGATCATCGAAGGTGTGCGCTACGCTCCCGCCAGCGCGCGCTACAAGGTCTACATCATCGACGAAGTGCACATGCTGTCCAAACAGGCCTTCAACGGGCTGCTCAAGACGCTGGAAGAGCCGCCGCCGCATGTGAAGTTCATCTTCGCCACCACCGAGATCCGCAAGGTGCCGGTGACGGTGCTGTCGCGCTGCCAGCGCTTCGATTTGCGCCGCATCGAGACCGGCGAGTTGATCGCCCATCTTGAGAGTATTGCGAAGAAGGAAAGCGTCGATATCGAGGGCGCCGCGCTCGCGCTCATCGCCCGCGCCGCAGAAGGTTCGGTGCGCGACGCGCTTTCTTTGCTCGACCAGGCCATGGCGCATGGCGAAGAGGGCGCGATCACCTCGGACACCATTCGCGCCATGCTGGGGCTGGCCGATCGCGGCCGCGTGCTCGACCTGTTCGAGAAGGTGATGGGCGGAGCCATCGCCGAGGCGCTGGCCGATCTGAACGAACTTTACGATCGCGGCGCCGATCCGCTGGCAGTGATGCAGGACCTTTTGGAGATCGTCCACTTCCTGACTCGGGTGAAAGTGGCGCCGGGCGCCGAGGGCTTCTTCGACGGCTCCTCCGGCGAAGCAAAACGCTCCGCGGAAATGGCCGCCAAACTGTCGGTACCGATGCTGACGCGCGCTTGGTCGATGCTGCTGAAAGGCCTGTTCGAAGTGCGCGATGCCGCCCGCCCGGTCGCCGCCTGCGAGATGGCGTTGATCCGCCTCGCCTACGCCGCCGATCTTCCGCCCACGGACAAACTGGTGCGGGATCTGCTGGACAATTCATCCCACCCTCCCCTTGAGGGAGGGTCGAATTCGCGCGTTGGCGCGAATTCGGGGAGGGGTGGGGCCTCAGACCCCTCCCCGAAAAATTCTTCGCGTCCGCTCGCTGCCGCTCACGGACCTCAGGATTTTTCGACCCTCCCTCAAGGGGAGGGTGGGAATTTGGCGGTGGCATCGAGTCAGACGGCGACCGCCCCCACTCTCCGCTCTCTCGAAGACCTTGCCGCCCTCGCCCAGGCCAAGGGCGCCCCGGTGCTGAAGGTGCACATCGAAAACGACATCCATCTGGTGAGCCTGGAACCGGGCCGTCTGGAATTCCGTCCCGGCATGCGCGCGCCGAAAACCCTGGCCGGCGATCTGGCGCAGAAGCTGAAGGATTGGACCGGGACGCGCTGGGTGGTGACGCTGGCGCGCGAAGGCGGTGCGCCGACCCTGGCGGAGCAGAAGAAAGCCGCCAAGGCGGCACGCCACGAACGCGTCCTGCAGGAGCCGCTGGTGCGCGCGGTGCTCGACCGCTTCCCCGGTGCCGAGATCGTCGCCGTGCGCGACATCCCCGCCGAAGACGTCGCCGCACCGCTGCCAGAAGACAATGAGGAATAAGAAATGACTGTCATCCCCGGCGAGCATCGCGAAGCGATGCGAGGGAAGGGGACCCAGGTGGAAAGAACGCGCCAAGTCTTTCCACCTGGGTTCCCGGCTCTACGCTCCCTGCGGTCGCTTGGCCGGGAATGACAAGGAGCTAATGTGTCCAACATCGGCCCCGAGATCGAACGTCTGATCCAGTTGCTGTCGAAGCTGCCCGGCTTCGGCCCGCGTTCGGCGCGCCGTGCGGCGTTGGCCTTGCTCAAAAAGCGCGAGACGCTGCTTGAACCCTTGTCGTCGGCGCTGCACGAGGCCGCCGCCGCGATCAAGACCTGCGAGGTTTGCGGCAATCTCGATACCACCTCGCCTTGCGCCTTGTGCCGCGATCCGCGCCGCGACGCGCGCATCCTGTGCGTAGTGGAAGACGTTGCCGATCTGTGGGCGCTGGAGCGCGCCGGGGTGTTTCACGGGCGCTACCATGTGCTGGGCGGCGCGCTCTCGGCGCTCGACGGCATCACGCCCGAACGTCTCAACGTCGCGGCGCTGCTTACCCGCGCCAAGGACGTCGACGAAGTCATCATCGCGGTCAACGCGACGGTGGAAGGTCAGACGACGGCGCATTACCTGATGGATACACTGGCGGCCTCGGGCGTGAAGGTCACGCGCCTGGCGCACGGCGTGCCGGTCGGCGGGGAACTGGATTATCTCGACGAGGGCACGCTGTCGGCCGCGTTCAAGGCACGCCGGGCGCTGTAGCAAAAACCGTCAATTTACTTATCCGCGCCCGCATTGCGTCAATCTTCGTGCGCGCTCAAGTACTTCGCCGATTTTGCGAAACCTTATCCACGTTTGCGGAATCGCGCTTATCTTATGAGGCTTGTATCGTTGGAGATATGAGCAATGAAAGCCGAAATGCCCGATCCGCAGCCTGCGGCTCTGAGTTCTCTGGAAGCGGAACTTGCCGTCACCGTGCAAGCCGTGACGGATTGTTTCGAGGTCACCAAGAAGGTCGATTTCGTTCGCGATGAATACGGCCATAGGCGCGCGCGCGAAATCGAGAACGCCGTCACGCTGCTCCGGGTGAGCGGCGAACTCGGCCTCGCCATCGCCAAGATCAGGGGCGAATACAACCACAACATCAACGTACTGCACGGCGAAATCTGGCCGCCGCCGCGCCGCGCGGTCGCCAAGCCGCAAACGCCCGAAGAGGGTCGTCCTGCGCCGAAACAAGGATAAGGTACCCCCCCTCCCTGCGAAATCCGAGGTTCAATTGGGCAAGCGCACAGGCAAACGGCGAGGCGCGCCGGACGGCAACAGCAACCGGCTGAAGCACGGTCTGTATTCGAAGGCCACTGCCGCACGCCGCAAGGCGGTGCGCGAACGCGTGGCCGCCTGCCGCTTCGACATCGCCCAGGCGCTCGCTTGGACGGATTGCGAGATCAGGCGGGACCGGGAAGAATGGGCTTCTCGGCGTCCGGCGTGGAAAGCTCCACCGCTTCGATACGTCCCGCCCGCGCGGCGATGCGGCCCATCGGCTTTTCGATCTCGCCTAGATCCTTGCTGGTCCGCTCGAAATGCGTGCGCAGCTCGCCCACCCGCTCGGCCAAGAGCTTCACATCCTTCAGGAGCAGGCCCACCTCTTTCTGAATTTCGCTCGCCTGTTCGCGCATCTTGGCGTCGCGCATCAGGGTGCGGATAGTGTTGACCGCCAGCCACAAGATGTGCGGCGAAACGATCACCACCTGCGCCCGGCGCGCCCGTTGCAGCACGTCGGGGAAGACGTGATGCAGTTCGGCATAGATCGATTCCGACGGCACGAACATCAAGGCGGGCGTCTGTACTTCGCCGGGGACCAGATATTTCTTGGCAATATCGCCGATATGTTTCTGCACGTCGCTGCGCAATTGCGCCGTCGCAATCTTCTGTTCGCCGTCGTTCGCGGCAAGGCGCAGCGCCTCGAACGCTTCCAGCGGAAACTTGGCATCGATGACGATGGCCGCCGTCATCCCCGGCACGCGGATGATGCAATCGGGCGAGGTGTTGTTGGAAAGCGTGCCCTGGAATTGATAGAGATCGGGCGGCAGCTGGTCGCGCACGATGTCTTCCATGCGGTCCTGGCCCCAGGCGCCGCGCGCCTGTTTGTCGGACAGGATGTCCTGCAACGAGACCATGCGGTCGGACAGCGCCGTGATGTTTTTTTGCGCCTCGTCGATCACTGCCAGCCGCTCGCCGATGTTCTTGAGGGTTTCGCCGGTCTTCGCCGTGCCTTCCGTCAGCGTGTCGCCCAGCCGCTTGTTCAGCGCGTCGATGCGTTCCGCCAGCGTGCGCTGCAATTCCGCCTGCGCCTGGATGGTCTGCTGGAACCGTCCCGTGATCTCGCCTTGCGCCGCAATTACGGTGTCGAGCCTGGGATCGGGCTGCGCCTGCGGACGCCGCAGCGCGAACGCAACGATCCCCGCGGCTCCAACCAGTGCGACGGCCAAAATGATAAAGGCGGTATCCATGTGCATCCTTCGAGGCTCGCCCGCCGGGCTCAGGATGACGATACGCGATTCGCGTCATGCTGAGGTGCGCCAGATCGCGCCGCCGGCGCGGGCGGGCGCCCCGAAGCACGGCCAAACCTTGACCGAAACCGGCCCCGCCATTATCTCACGCCCATGACCATCCGTCCTATCCTTGTCGCGCCCGACCCCCGCCTCAAAGCGGTGGCGAAAGACGTCGCCAAGGTCGACGGCGAAATCCGCACGCTGATCGACGACATGCTGGAGACCATGTACGACGCCGACGGCATCGGACTGGCCGCCGTCCAGATCGGGATCGCCCAGCGCGTCATCGTCATGGACATCGACCAGAAGGACGGCAAGAACAATCCGCGCGTCTTCGTCAATCCCAAGATCGTCTGGGCGTCCGAGGCGTTGGCGACCTTTGAGGAAGGCTGCCTGTCGGTTCCCGAAATCTGGGAGGACGTGGAGCGCCCCGCGCGCATCCGTGCCGAATATCTGGGCCGCGACGGCAAGCAGCAGACGCTGGAAGCCGACGGGCTCTTGGCCGATTGCCTGCAGCATGAGATGGATCATCTTAACGGCATCCTGTTCATCGATCATCTCTCCCGGCTCAAGCGCTCTATCGCCCTGCGCAAACTGGCGAAGGCCAAGCGGCTGAAGGAAACAGGGTGAGCGGCGCGCGGTTCCTTTTACCTCCCCCTTGCGGGGAGGTCGGAGCGCGAAGCGCTCCGGGTGGGGGGGCATGACTCTCCGTCTCGCCTTCATGGGTACGCCGGACTTCTCGGTACCCGCGCTCGCCGAACTGATCGCGCAAGGCCACGATATTGCCGCCGTCTATACCCAGCCGCCGCGTCCCAAGGGCCGCGGGCTCGGCGAGGAGCCTTCGCCCGTCGCCAGGCTGGCCGCCGCGCATGGACTGGTTGTCCGCACCCCGCCGACATTGAAGAACACCGAAGCGCAAGCCGAGTTCGCCGCGCTTGATCTCGATGCCGCCGTGGTGATGGCCTACGGCTTGATCCTGCCCAAAGCCGTTCTCGATGCGCCGCGTCTGGGCTGTTTCAATCTGCATGCTTCGCTGCTGCCGCGCTGGCGCGGCGCCGCGCCCATCCAGCGCGCCATTATGGCGGGCGATGAAGAGACCGGTGTCATGGTCATGCATATGGACGAAGGCCTCGATACCGGGCCGGTGCTGATGGCCGAACGCGTCGCCGTCGCCCGCAAGACCTCCGGCGAACTGCACAACGAACTGTCGAAGCTCGGCGCCGATCTGATGGTGCGCGCGCTGGCGGCGCTGGAACGCGGCAGCGTTGAGGAGCAGCCGCAAGCCGAAGCCGGCGCGACCTACGCGAAGAAGATTTTGAAGGAAGAAGCCCGCATCGATTGGAGCAAAAGCGCAGGTGAGATCGACTGCCTAATCCGCGGCCTGTCGCCATCGCCGGGCGCCTGGAGCGAAGCCAACGGCGAACGTCTGAAAATCCTTTATAGCGAACCGGTGAATGGCTCGGGCGCACCAGGCGAGATGTTGGACGACAATCTCACTATCGCCTGCGGCGAAGGCGCGTTACGCCTCGTTCGCCTTCAGCGCGCCGGTCGCGGCGTTATGAGTGCCAACGAATTGCTGCGCGGCTTTGCCTTGCCACGCGGCGCGCGGCTCACCTAATGCCCCGCTATCGCCTCACTGTGGAATATGACGGCGCGCCGTTTGTCGGCTGGCAACGCCAGGACAATGGCCCCTCGGTGCAAGGTGCGCTGGAAGAGGCGATCTTCAAGCTGTGCGGCGAAACCGTAACGGTCAACGGTGCGGGGCGCACCGATGCGGGCGTGCATGCCTTCGGGCAAGTCGCGCATTTCGATCTGGTCAAGGACTTCGCGCCCGACAAGATCCGCGATGCCGTCAATCATTTCGTGCGGCCGGTGCCCGTCGCAGTGCTGGAAGCGGCCATTGCGGCGCCGGATTTTCATGCCCGCTTTTCGGCTACGGCGCGCCATTACATCTATCGCATCGTCTGCCGCCGCGCGCCGTTGGCGCTGGAGCGCGGCCATGCCTGGCATGTTGTGCATGATCTCGATGCGGACGCGATGCACGCCGCGGCGCAATCCCTGATCGGCCAGCACGATTTCACCACTTTCCGCGCCGCCGAGTGTCAGGCCAAATCGCCGGTTAAGACGCTGGACCGCCTGGATGTGCGCTGCGCCGCGGGCGAGATCGAGATCGCCGCCTCGGCGCGGTCTTTCCTGCATCATCAGGTGCGCTCGATGGTCGGCACCCTGAAATTGGTAGGTGAAGGCAAATGGCGGGTGCGCCAGGTGGCTGAGGCGCTGAAAGCCTGCGACCGCAGCCGCTGCGGCACCGTCGCGCCGCCCGACGGGCTTTATCTGGTAAAGGTGGACTATTGAAGATCGATCTGCTCGACCGAGCCTGGGTCGATCGGTGCGCCCAGAAAAATCTCGCCGACGCGCGCAAAGCGGTCCGGCGCATCGGTGGCGAGGAACAGAGGCGGCTCTGCGTTTTTTTCCAGGCTCTCCAGCCCGCGTTCGGCGAGCAGCTGCGCCACGGCTTCGGCCGTCGTCGCCGCGCTGTTCACCAGCGTCACGTCTGCGCCTACGACGCGCGCGATGACGTTCTTGAGAACCGGAAAATGCGTGCAGCCCAGCACCAGCGCGCGCGGCCGCGGCATGGTCGCCATTAAGGGATCGAGATAGCGATGTGCGACGGCTTCGACGATCGGTCCGTCGGTCAAGCCTTCTTCCGCCATCGGCACGAACAGCGGGCAGGCTTGCTGTACGACAGGCGCCTGGCTGAGCGCATGGATGGCGCGCGGGTAAGCGCCGCCTTTCACCGTGCCTTCGGTGGCGATCACCGCGATGGGGCCATGCGGCGCGGCCTTCAGCGCGGCATGCGCGCCCGGCTCGATCACGCCGATCACCGGCAAGGGCTTCAGCGCCTCCTGCAAAGCGGGGAGCGAAACGGATGCGGTGTTGCAGGCGATGACGATCAGCTTCACGCCGCGCGCCGTCAGCGCCTGTGCGGCCTGCAAGGCATATCGCCGCACGGTCTCGGCGCTCTTGGTTCCGTATGGCAATCGCGCGGTGTCGCCCAAATATAAGAAGCGCTCGCCGGGCAGCCGCTCGGTGAGGGCGCGCATGACGGTCAATCCGCCCATGCCGGAATCGAAGATGCCGATGGGAGCATTATTCATTGAGGCGGGTTCGCGAAATAGGCGTCGAGGATCGCTTCGTAGATGTCGGTCAATCGTTCGATGTCGGCGACGGCGGCGCATTCGTCGGCCTTGTGCATGGTGGTGCCGGGAAGACCGAGTTCGATCACCGGACAGTGATCCTTGATAAAACGCGCATCCGATGTGCCGCCGCTGGTGGATAGCTCGGGCTTCTTTCCGGTCATATGCTCGACCGTCCGGGCGACCAGATCGACGAACTTGCCGGGCTTGGCCACGAACGCCGTGCCGCTGACGCTGGGCTCCAGCACGATCCGGCAACCCGTCTGCTGGGCGACGGCCGCCGCCTCGCCTTGGAGCAGCCGCATCAAACTGTCAGGCGTGTGCCGGTCGTTGAAGCGGATGTTGAATTGGGCACGCGCCTCGGCGGGAATGACGTTGGTTGCAAGATTGCCGACATCGATGCTTGTGAAGGCCAACGTCGATGGATCGAAATGGTCGGTGCCGTCGTCAAGCGCGAGGTTCGAGAGTCTTGTCACCAAAGCGGCCAGCGCGGGAATCGGATTGTGCGCCTTGGCGGGATAAGCGACATGGCCCTGCGCGCCTTCGACCGTTACCAGCAGATTCATGGAACCACGCCGGCCGATCTTGATCGTATCGCCCACCGCGGCAACCGAAGTTGGTTCACCAACGATGCAATGGTCGAGCCGTTCGCCTCTGTCTTTCAGCCAATCGAGAACCTTGCGTGTGCCGTTGATCGCCACGCCTTCTTCGTCGCCGGTAATGAGCAAAGCAATGGAGTCGGTCGCCCCCTTCGCCAGATGGCGGGACGCGGCGGCCGCGAAGGCGGCGATGCCCGATTTCATATCGGCGGCGCCTCGGCCATACAGCACGCCGTCGCGGATCTCGGCGCCGAACGGATCGCATTTCCACGGTCCGCCGGGCGGCACCACATCGCTATGCCCGGCAAAGCAGAACAGCGGCGCACCCGTTCCTGTCCGAGCGTAAAGATTCTCGATCCTGTCCGTTCCCGGTTCCTCGAAGGAGAGCCGATGGCAGGTAAAGCCCAGCGGCTTCAGCGCATTTTCCAGCACGGCCAACGCGCCTTCGTCCTTCGGCGTAACCGAGGGGCAACGGATCAACGCCTGGGCCAGCGCGACGGGGTCGAGGATCGCCATGGCGTGGGGGTTTAGGACGCGGCTAAGCTATGGTCAATCAACAGCATCTGGGAGGCTGAAATGGCAGGGCGTCTGGAAGGAAAAGTGGCGGTGATCACGGGGGCAGCCAGCGGCATCGGCCGCGGGGCGGTCGATCTCTTCGTGGCCGAGGGGGCGCGGGTCGTTGCCGCCGACATCCAGGACGACAAGGGTGCGCGTCTGGCGGAAGACCACAAAGGCAAGGCTGTCTACGTCCACTGCGATGTCACCAAGGAACAGGACGTCGCTGCCGCCGTCGCCGCCGCGCGCGAAAAATTCGGCCGGCTCGATTGCCTGTTCAACAATGCGGGCGCCGGCGGTGCGCGCGAGGCTTCGGACGCGGTGACCGCGGAAGGCTTCGACGCCATCATGCATCTGCATGTGCGAGCCGCGATGTTCGGCATGAAATACGCGGTGCCGCTGATGAAGGCTGAGGGCGGCGGCTCGATCATCTCGACGGCCTCGGTCGCCGGCCTGCGCACGGGCTATGGACCGTTTCTTTATTCTGTCGCCAAGGCGGCGATTATCCACATGACGCATTTCGCGGCGACCGAACTTGGGCCGTTCAACATCCGCGTCAATTGCCTTTGTCCGGGCCTGATCGCGACGTCGATCTTCGGCGCGGGGCTTGGTCTGCCACGCCAAGTTGCCGACTCGGCAGTCGACGCCATTGCCGAAGGCTCCAAGAACGCGCAGTTCATTCCGCGCGGCGGGTTGCCGAATGACATCGCCGAAGCGGCGCTGTATCTGGCGAGCGACGGATCGTCTTTCGTCACCGGTCAAGCGCTGGTGGTGGACGGCGGGCTGACGCTGGGGCCGTCGGTCGTGGCGCAGATGATGACGTTTGCGCCCATCGCGCGGGCGCTTGGTCTGGATCTGGCGACCCTGGCGGAGGCGGCGCAAAAGAAGACTTAGTCTCTCAGCAGCTCGTTGATCGAGGTTTTCGCGCGCGTCTTCTCGTCAACCCGCTTGACGATCACGGCGCAGTACAGCGAGGGCTTGCCTTCGCCCGCCGGCATCGTGCCCGAGACCACAACGGAATAGGGCGGCACGTGTCCATAAAGAACTTCGCCGCTCGCCCGGTCGACGATCTTGGTCGACTGGCCGAGATAGACGCCCATCGACAGCACCGAGCCTTCGCCTACGATCACGCCTTCGGCGACTTCCGCACGCGCGCCAATGAAGCAATTGTCCTCGATGATGACGGGGCCGGCCTGCAGCGGCTCCAGCACGCCGCCAATGCCCGCGCCCCCCGAGATGTGGCAGTTCTTTCCGATCTGCGCGCAGGACCCCACCGTGGCCCAGGTATCGACCATCGTGCCTTCGTCGACATAGGCACCGAGATTGACGAAGCACGGCATCAACACCACGCCTTTGGCGATGAAGGCGGTGCGGCGCACCACCGCGCCGGGCACGGCACGAAAACCCGCGGCGCGGAACTTGGCGTCGTCCCAGTTGGCGAATTTGGAGTCGACCTTGTCCCACCAGCAGGCGCCGCCCGGCGCACCGTCGATACATTTCATGTCGGTCAGGCGGAACGACAGCAACACGGCCTTCTTCAGCCATTGGTTGACGCGCCATTCGCCGCCCTGCTTCTCGGCGACGCGCCAGCGCCCGCTGTCCAGCCCTTCGAGGGCCGCGTCCACAGCCTCACGCACATCGCCCATGGTGAAAGGGCCCAACGTGTCGCGGGTATCCCAGGCGGTATCGATGATGTTGGCAAGTGTCATATCGGAATCTGGAGGGCTTCAGAGTCTGATGGCATGAAGGAATTCGGCGAGATCGTCAATCTCGTGGTGGATATGCCGGCGCGCCACGACGGGAAATTCCGGGCCTTCGTGCGACCACGGCGATCCGTTGTTGAGCCAGACCGTCGTCATTCCCAGCGCATAGGCTGGCATCAGGTTGCGCGCTATGTCTTCGAACATCGCTGCGTTTTGCGGGACGAACTTGGCGACGGCGATGATCCTGTCGTAAGCCGCCCGTTTCGGCTTGGGCGTGAAGTCGAGCGTGCGGATGTCCCAAATGTCGTCGATGGACCCCGCCAAGCCGATGCGCTTCAGAACCCGTTCGGCATGATGGCGGCAGCCGTTGGTGAAGACGAAACGCCGCCCGGGCAACCGCAAGAACGCCCGGTTCAGCGTCTCGTCTGGCTCGAGCAACGAAAGGTCTATGTCGTGGACGTAGGCCAGGAAATGTTCCGGTTCGACGCCGTCGATCGCGATCAGCCCGCCGAGCGTCGAGCCATATTCGCGATAATAGGCCTGCCGAAGACGCTTAGCGCCCTCGGACGAAAGCTTCAGATGGCGCGTGATGTAACGTGTCATGCGCTCTTCGACCTGCGTAAACAGGTTGCTGTCGGCTCGGTAGAGCGTGTTGTCGAGATCGAAAATCCAGGTATCGATGTGGCTGAAATCCGGGCCCGGTCTGGCGGTTCTTGGCATGATTTCCGATGGCATGAAGGAACCGTAGCTAAAATTGCACGCGGGCCGGTAAGCCATTCTTTCCCAACTGCATTGATCTTGCGTTAAGGCCTCCTACCGCACAATTACTACGTGTAGGACCAGGACAATGAGCGAACTCAAACAGGCGCTTGCGGCGGCCGCACGGGACAATCTTCCGCGCGATCAGGTCCTTGCGATCCTGGAGCAGCGCACGCTGGCTGACCAGCGCGAACTCGCCTGCCAGGCGGACGCCGGTGCCGACGTCCTGCGGTATTTGGCGACCCATGGCGGCGTTGCCACGCGGCGCGCCGTGGCTGCCAATATCGCGGCGCCGGAACAGGCTAACCGGCAGCTCTGCGACGACGAGGACGACGAGGTGCGCATCGAGTTGGC
>Ga0265314_10001318_pt1 | contig 28124 bp, 33 predicted proteins | sample 4126metaG_FD_203106 | JGI IMG/M metagenome (GOLD analysis project Ga0265314, IMG submission 203106) | Rhizosphere microbial communities from Carex aquatilis grown in University of Washington, Seatle, WA, United States - 4-1-26 metaG | ecosystem: Host-associated > Plants > Roots > Rhizosphere >... | reverse complement strand
AACGACCTTTCGGGACAGTTTCATGGACACCTCCGGGCGGCACTGTAAGGGAGGCGCCTATCTCTTCGCTAGCAAAATGTCAGGCACCAAACGCGTCAGAATCATGACGTACCGCATGATCATGCGAGGGGCCGCGACATTCAGGGGGACCATTCGGGGGCGCCGAGCATCCTTAACCGGCCCATGCCGCCCATCGTCAGCATCCGCGACGTCTCGAAGACGTACGCGCCGGGGCGCCCCCCGGCGCTCAAGACCGTGAACCTCACCATCGAGCGGGGCGAGATCTTCGCCCTGCTCGGGCCCAACGGCGCCGGCAAGACCACGCTCATCAGCGTCGTGTGCGGCATCGTGACGCCCTCGACCGGCAGCGTGACGGCGGGCGGGCACGACATCGCGCGCGACTACCGCGCGGCGCGCGCGATGATTGGCCTCGTGCCGCAGGAGCTGACGACGGACGCCTTCGAGTCCGTGTGGTCGACGGTGTCGTTCTCGCGCGGCCTGTTCGGGCGGCCGAAGGACCCGGCCTACGTCGAGAAGGTGCTGCGCGACCTGTCGCTCTGGGACAAGCGCGACGACAAGATCATGACCCTGTCGGGCGGCATGAAGAGGCGCGTGATGATCGCGAAGGCGCTCGCGCACGAGCCGCAGATCCTGTTCCTCGACGAGCCGACGGCGGGCGTCGACGTCGAGCTGCGCAAGGACATGTGGGCGCTCGTGCGGCGGCTGCGCGCGAGCGGCGTCACCATCATCCTCACGACCCACTACATCGACGAGGCCGAGGAGATGGCGGACCGCATCGGCATCATCGCCAAGGGCGAGCTCATCCTCACCGAGGAGAAGGCGACCCTCATGCGCAAGCTCGGCAAGCGGCAGCTCACGCTCGCGCTCGCGTCGCCGCTGACGGCCGTGCCCGAGGCGCTGGCGGCGTGGCCGCTGTCGCTCGCCGCCGGGGGCAACGAGCTGCGCTACACGTTCGACGCCCAGGACGGGCGCGCGGACATCCCGGGCCTGCTGCGCGCGCTCGGCGCGGCGGGCGTCGCCTTCAAGGATCTCTCGACGCGCCAGAGCTCGCTCGAGGACATCTTCGTGACGCTCGTGCACGGCGAGCACGGCGCTGCGGAAGGAGCGCGCGCGTGAGCCTCGCGGACGCGAACGCCGGCGCGCCGGCGCGCACGGACGTGGAGCCGGTTCACGTGCCCGCCTTCAACCACCGCGGCGTCTGGGCCATCTACAAGTTCGAGATGGCGCGCTTCCGGCGCACGCTGCTCCAGAGCGTCATCACGCCGGTGATCTCGACGTCGCTCTACTTCGTCGTCTTCGGCTCGGCGATCGGCTCGCGCATCTCGCGCGCGGGCGGCGTGCCCTACGGCGCCTTCATCGTGCCGGGCCTCATCATGCTGTCGCTCTTCACGACCAGCATCTCGAACGCCTCGTTCGGCATCTACTTCCCCAAGTTCACGGGCACGATCTACGAGCTGCTGTCGGCGCCCATCTCGTTCCTCGAGATGATCCTCGGGTACGTCGGCGCCGCCGTGACGAAGTCGCTGCTGCTCGCCCTCACCATCCTCGGCACCTCGGCGGTCTTCGTGCCGGTCGAGATCCATCACCCGGGGACGATGATCGCGTTCCTGCTGCTGACGACGACGGCCTTCAGCCTCTTCGGCTTCGTCATCGGCCTGTGGGCCAAGGGCTTCGAGCAGCTGCAGTTCATCCCGGCGCTCATCGTGACGCCCCTGACCTTCCTGGGCGGCGCGTTCTACTCGATCGACATGTTGCCGCCGGCCTGGCGGCGCGTCGCGCTCTTCAACCCGGTCGTCTACCTCATCAGCGGCTTCCGCTGGAGCTTCTACGGCATCGCCGACGTCTCGGTGGGCGTCAGCCTCGGGCTGACGCTGGTGTTCCTGCTGGCGCTCCTCGGGGTCATCGGCTGGATGTTCAAGACGGGCTACCGCCTCAAGAAATGAGCGCCGAGCCGTTCGTAGGGGCGCACCGTCCTTGACGCTCCGACGGTGAACCGCAAATTTTGGAGGTGGCCCCTCCCGAGCGCGCGCTGATCTTCGACCTCGACGGAACCCTCGTGGACAGCAACGACGCGCACGCGGCGGCGTGGGCCGAGGCGTTGCGCGACTTCCAGATCGACCGTGAGGTCGACTTCATCGTGCCGCTCGTGGGCCTCGGCCCCGACAAGCTGCTGCCGCGCATGGCGGGCGTCGCGCCCGACAGCGACCTCGGCCGCCGCATCTGGGAGCGCCGGCGCGAGCTCTTCCGGACGGTCTACTTCGACCACGTCGTGCCGTTCCCGGGCGTGCGCGAGCTGTTCGAGCGCCTGCGCGGCGACGGGGTGCTGCTCGCGGTCGCGAGCGCCACGCGGCGCGACGACCTCGAGGCGTTGCTCGAGGTGGCGAACGTGCGCGACCTCGTCGACCGCCGCGCCGCGCTCGAGGACATCGCGTGGCCGCGCCTCGACGTCCTCGACGCCGCGTTCTCGCGCCTCGGCACCGAGGGGCCGTCGACGCTGATGGTGGGCGACTCGCCCTTCGACATCGAGGCCGCGCACGAGGTGGGCATCGGCACGATCGCCTTCCGCACGGGCGGCTGGGAGGACCGCGACCTAGAGGAGGCGCTGGCGATCTACGACGGCCCGCGCGCGATGCTGGCCGCCTACGACGCGCACGAATGGGACTGGCCCGCGCCGCGGACGCCGCGCCCGGGCGCCGGCCTGCCGGCGGCGTCCTCGCTGAGGTGACCCATGGACGATGACCTGCATCTCACGAACGGCTCGGGGCTCGGCGCGAAGTGGGCGCGCGGCGCGCCTTACTGGCAGAGCGTGCTGCGCATCGTCGCCGCGTTCGTCTTCATGGCCTTCGGCTCCTCGAAGCTGTTCGCCTTCCCGGCCGCCATCCTCCCGAACGGCATGACGGCGCGGCCGCCGTCGCTGCCGTGGACGGCGGGCTGGCTCGAGCTCCTCGGCGGGGCGCTGCTGCTCCTCGGCCTCTTCACGCGCCCGGTGGCGTTCCTGCTCGCCGGCGAGATGGCCTTCGCCTACTTCAAGTTCCACCTCCCGAAGAGCTTCTGGCCCACGGTGAGCGGCGGCGTGCCGGCGCTGCTCTTCTGCTTCCTGTGGGTCTACCTCTCGGCGGCGGGCGGCGGACCGTGGAGCCTCGACGCGCTCCTTCGGCGAAGACGAAGACGCTAGACGCGGTATCATCGCGGACATGAGGGCCGCCGCCTGTTTGATCATCCTGCTGGTCGCCGTGCCAGCGGCGGCGGGATCGAACGACCCCAAGGCGATCGACACGCAGTGCGCGGCGGCGGCGAAGCACAAGGACGGCACGCGCATCTACGGGGACGTGTCGGGTGCGGTTCGCCCCGGGCCTTCGGATCACGACGGCAACTGGCGCCTCTTCAAGGACGCCGACGAGCTCAAGGCGTACGAGGCCAAGCAGGGCGCGCCCAACACCGAGGCGACGATCTGGAGCGCGCCCGACGGCACGACGATCGTGCTCATGCACTTCACCAGCAAGGCCAGCGAATGGGGTGAGGACGTCGACTACTGCTTCCGCCCCGACGGCACGCTCGCGCGCGCGATCTCCGCGATGGTGAACTTCGAGGAGGAGCTCTACGGCCACCGCAACCTCTACTACGCGCCGGACGGCGCCGTGGTCTCCAAGAAGGAGCGCGCCTCCGAGAACGGCAGCCGCCGCAAGGGCCCCGACATGATGGAGGGCTTCCCCGCGACGATCATCTATCCGCGCACGCAGACGCTCCCCTTCGGCGGCTCCGCCGGCTCCGCCGCGCTGCCGAAGACGCCGCCGAAGTAGCTTTCACTAGGCGCAACGCATCGCCGAGACCACCTTCACCTCTCATCGACCGCATCAGCAAGACCGTCTTCACCTCTCACCGACCGCATCGGCAAGACCGTCTTCACCTCTCCCGCTTGCGGGAGAGGTCGGCCCAAAGGGCCGGGTGAGGGTGCGCTCACCCGCCGAACGGCTTCCCGAGCCCATCGCGCGCCGCCCGCGCCTTCTCGCTCAGCGCCCGCGCCAACCCTTCGCCGTGCCGCGGGCGCAGCTCGACCCACCCGCTCTTCGTGCGGCCGTCGCGATCGGGATACTCGTAAGCGATCCGCAGCCACGTCCCCATCAGGAACTTCTTCTTCTCCTCGACGGCCGTGATCGCCCCGACCGGGATCTCGAGATCGAACCGGACGAGGAATGGCGGGAAGAACATGTTGAACGGAAAGTGCGCGCCGACGCGCACGGTGTCGCCGGTCAAGATGAACCAGAGGCAGTTGTTGGCCCCCGCGAAGAACCCCATGAGCCCCCGGCTCGTCCGCCCCGAGATCCAGCTCTCCGCGTGCTCGACGCCCTCGAGCTTCGGCTTGAAGAACGGCAGGCCCTGCGCCTTGCGCAGCAGCGCCGTCACCCCGAGCAAGCCGAAGGTGAAGCCGAAGAAGCGGCCCAGGATCTCTTCGGGCGGAAGCTGGTTCGGGTGCATCCGGCGCCTCCCGCCGACGATGCTACGCGACTTCGCGGGCGCACGGAACGGGTGGCGCCGCGGTTAAGATGAAGGCGCATGCGACTCGCGTGGCGCCCGCTTCTCGTCCTGCTCCTCGCGAGCGCGTCCTGCGCGACCACGCCGCCTGCCACACGAACGCCGCCCGCCGCGCCACCGCAGCCGGTCGCGGCGCCCGCTACGGCGGCGCAGGAGCCGCCCGCTGAAACCCGTCCGCTCACGCCGCAGATGGTCGCCGACTACGTCCTCGCGCAGAGCCCCATGGTGAGGGGCTGCTACGACCGCGAGCGCGAGAAGAAGCACGACGTCTCCGGCAACATCCTCATCCGCTGGACCATCGACGAGACGGGCGGCACCCGCGGCATCGCCGTCGAGCTCAACACCATGCACGACGCGGCCGTGGCCGACTGCATCGCGGTGCTGATCCGCGGCTGGCACTTCGCGAAGCCGCCCGCAGGCCCCGTGAACGTCAACTTCCCCTTCACCTTCCAGGCCGTCGAGGGCGCCAAGCCTCCGGGGGCCGAGCCCACGACGCCCAAGACGTCGATCTAGCCGGGCTCCCCGAAGTGGGGGTCCCAACGGAGGGAGAACCGTTTGGCCAGTCGGTCGAGCACGCGCGCATCGTGAGCGGCGGCGAACAGCCGCCACTCGGCCCTCCCGAACGCGCGAAGCACAGCGCCGTGCCCGCGCGCCCGAACGCCTCGCGCGCCGATCTGGCCGACGCGCTTGAACGAGCGGCCGAGCTTCGAGGAGAACCGCCTCCCCACGACGGCCGCGCGCTTCTCCGCGGCAGCGATCGCGCGCTCGCCGCACGCGTGCCGTGGCGCGAGCGGCAGACCGAGCGCCGCGAAGACGTCGCGCACGCGGTCCCGGTCGTCGCGCGAGGGGGCGCTCACGGACGACAAGATACTCGCACGCCGTGTAAAGTGGACACCGTGCTGGCTCGGTGGGGAGCGCTCCTCGGTCTGTGCCTGGCCGCGGCGTGCGGCTCGGGGACGCCGAGCCACACCGTGGATACGAAGGGCTACAGCCTCTCCTGCACGAGCGTCGCGGACTGCTTCGCCGTGTACGCGGGCCCGGTCGGGTGCTGTGGCGGCGGTTGCCCCAACGCGGCGATCCGCGCGGTCGACCTCCAGCGATACATGAGCGCCCTCGACCAGGCGGCGAAGTGCAGCGTTCAACCGCCGTGCCTGCCGCCCCCCTCGAACTGCGACGGGCGCTTGAGCTGCAACAACGGCGTCTGCGCCTTCGACCTGCCCGACGCCAGCTCCCCCGACTGAGCGGACACCTGTCCGCGGACACCCGGCTCTCGTCCGCCTGTCCGCGGCGCTGTCCGCCGCTAACCGCGCGAAATCCGCGGCGTTGCCGCTGGCACGAGCGGTGCAAATCCCGCGTCCCGTCTTCCTCTACGAGAACACGGAACGAAAGGACACGGGTCATGGACATCCAGCAGAAACTGACGGGCTTCGCGATGATGGGGGCGACTTGGATCATGTGGCTCCTCGTCGCTCTCTCGGTGGGCGGCATCGCGGTGGCGCTCGAGCGGGCCATCTATCTCATCCGGACGAGCGAGAACGTCCGCAAGCTGAAGCAGCAGATCCTCGGGCTCCTGCGCTCGGGGGACGTCGCGGAGGCGCGGGCGCAGCTCGCGCGGTCGCCGTCGCACGTGGCGAGCATCATCGCGGCGGGGCTCGAGGACACGGGGGACGGGAGCGCCTCCGCCGAGGAGCGCATGAACGGGGCGACGCAGCTCGCGAAGCTGCGCATGGAGAAGCGGCTCGCGTTCTTGGGTACGCTCGGGTCGAACGCGCCGTTCATCGGGCTGCTCGGCACGGTCATCGGGATCATCCGCGCGTTTCACTCGCTGAACGACGCAGCAGGGAAGGTCACGCAGGGGCTCATGGCGGAGGTCGGTGAGGCGCTCGTCGCGACCGCCATCGGCATCCTCGTCGCGCTGCCGGCCATCGCGTTCTTCAACTTCTTCCAGCGCATCATCAAGGCGCGGCTCGCGCGCGCCTCGGCGTTCGGCAACGAGGTGCTCGCCGTCCTCAAGGCCGACAAGCGCCCGGCGGCGGTGTAGTCATGGCCGCCTCGACCGCCAACAACGACGACGAGCTGATCACCGGCATCAACGTCACGCCGCTCGTCGACATCACGCTCGTGCTCCTCGTGATCCTCATGGTGACCGCCAGCTACGTCGCCTCGCGCGCCATCCCCGTCGAGCTGCCCAAGGGCGCGACCGGCGAGGGGACGCCCACGACGCTCACCGTGTCGATCGACAAGGACGGCAAGACCTTCCTGGACGCGGTGCCCATCGAGGACGCCGAGCTGCGCGCGAAGATCAAGGCGGCGCACGACGCGGACGCCGAGACCAGGGCCGTCATCGCCGCCGACGGACGCACGACGCACTCGCACGTCATCCACGTCATCGATTTGCTCCGGCGCGAGAACGTCACGAAGTTCGCCATCAACGTCGACCCCGAAGAGCTCGCCACCCGCTGAACGCGCGAGCACGACCATGCAGCTCGAGTTGGACACGAACGAGGATCCCGCCATGAGAACACGCGGACAGTGGTTGGTTTGGCTCGGCGTCATCGGGGCGAGCCTGGGCGCGCACGCGGTCGCCTTCGGCGGGCTCGGGCGCGGCGGGTGGCACGACGACGGGTTCGGGAAGAAGCGGAAGCCGGCGCAGGTGGAGATGACGGTGACCCCGCCGAAGCCGAAGCCTCCCGAGGTGGCGCCCCAGGCGGAGCCCGCCGTTCGCAAGCTGGCCCTCGCGCGGCCCGCGCACATGAAGGCCGCCGCGCCGCCGCCTCCGAGCGCGGCGCCGCCGCCCGCCGCCGAGTCGCCCGCCGACTTCACGGGGCAGACGCTGACGAACGAAGGCCCGGGCGAAGGTTGGGCCAGCGCGACTGGCAACGGCGAGAAGATGAACGGACCGGTGGGCCGGCCCGGCGCGCACGTCACCCGGCGCGTCGTCGACGGGGACGCGGAGGGGACCGGACACGGACCGCCCGTCGTGGGGCTCGGGGATCTGTCGCACGCGCCGTCGGCGCCCGACCTCGCGGACGCGCTCGCGGCCGCGTACCCCGCGGAGGCGCGCGCCAAGGGCCTGACCGGCAAGGCCATCGTGCGGGCGCGCGTCATGCCCGACGGGCGCGTGCGCGAGCTCGCGCTCGTCTCGGAGTCGGCGAACGGCTTCGGCGACGCGTGCGAGCGGACCCTGCGCGACTCGCGCTGGACGCCGCCCTTCGACCGCGACGGGCACGCCGTGTCGACGTTCATCAACTATACGTGCCGCTTCAATGTCGAGTAACGTCCCGAACATGGGCGAGACGCCGATGCTCGAGATGCACGGCCTGCGCAAGGTGTACCGCGCGGGCCTCGTCGAGACCGAGGCGCTCGCCAGCGCGACGGTGACCGTGCGGCGCGGCGAGTTCCTCGCCGTCATGGGGCCGTCGGGCTCGGGCAAGACGACGTTCCTGTCCGTGGCCGGCCTGCTCGACGACTTCGACGAGGGCGAGTACCGCCTCGACGGGGAGAATGTCCGCCAGCTCTCCGACCAGAAGCTCTCGCGCCTGCGCAACCAGAAGATCGGCTTCATCTTCCAGAGCTTCAACCTGATCCCGGACCTCGACGTGTTCGACAACGTCGACGTGCCGCTGCGCTACCGCGGCATGCCCGGCGCCGAGCGCGATCGCCGCATCGAGGAGACGCTCGCCAAGCTCGGCCTCGTCGCGCGCATGCGGCACCTGCCGGGGCAGCTCTCGGGCGGGCAGCAGCAGCGCGTCGCCATCGCGCGCGCGCTGGCCGGCAAGCCGCAGCTGCTGCTGGCCGACGAGCCGACCGGCAACCTCGACTCGCAGTCGGCGCGGCAGATCATGGACCTCCTCGCGCGCATCAACGCCGAGGAGGGCATGACGATCGTCATGGTGACGCACGACCACGAGTTCGCGGCGCGCGCCCACCGGAAGCTGCACATCCTCGACGGCAAGCTGATCGATCCCGAGGCGCGCTGACGTGCTGCTCCCGTATCACCTGCGCCTGGCCGTCCGGAGCCTGCGCCGGGATCCGGGCCTGTCGACGACGATCGTGATCGTGCTGGCGATCGCCGCCGGGATCTTCTGCACGGCGCTCATGCACTACCTGCGCACGTACGTCGGCGCGGCGCCCGCCCTCCCCGCGTCGCTGCACCAGGTGGAGATCATCCGCTCGCACGAGGCGCTCGAGGCGGCCTTCGTCGGGACGAACGCGGCGCCGAACCTCGTCGCCGCGCGCCAGCGCGTGAGCTTCCCGATGTACCGCGCGCTCGCCGCGAGCGGGCTGCCCACGCGGCAGACCGGCACGTTCCGCGCGCGCGTGCTCGCCGAGCGCGAGGGGAGCCCGGCCTCGTGCCCGCGCAACGCGCGCTTCGTTCACGCGGACTTCTTCGGGATGTTCGCGCTGCCGTTCCGCTTCGGCGCCCCGTGGACGCGGCAGGACGACGCCGCGGGCGCGCCCGTCGCCGTGCTGGGTGGGCCGCTCAACGACCAGCTCTTCGACGGCGCCGACAGCGTGGGGCGCGAGATCGTCGTCGACGGCCGCCCGTTCCGCGTCGTCGGCGTCATCGACGGCGCGCAGCCCTTCTCGCCCGAGTGGGATCGCTCCATCACGGGCGGCCCGCAGGACCTCCTGTACCTGCCGTTCGCCGAGCACGAGCGCCTGCTCGCGCGGCCCGAGTCGCCCATCTCCGACGGTCCCGAGGGGCCGCGCTACGCCGACCTGCTCGCCTCGAGGACGACCTCCGTCGCCTTCTGGATCGACCTGCCCACGGCGGCGCTGCGCGACGCCTACGCGCGGTACCTCGCGACGGCGCTCGGCGCGCGCGGCGTCCGCTACGAGCTGCGCGACCTGACGCTGCTGCGCCACGCGCTCGGCTTGCCGAAGTCGGCGCTGAACTTCTTCGTGTTCCTCACCTTCCTCGTGCTCGTCGGCGCCGGGCTCGTGGCGTCGCGCCTCTACCTGGCCAAGGGACTCACGCGGCGGGGCGAGCTGTCGATCTTCCGCGCCGTGGGCGCGCCGCGCCTGTCGCTCATCGTGCGGCAGCTGCTCGAGGCGCTGCTGCTCTCCGCGCTGGCCGGCGTGAGCGCCATGGCCGTCGCGGCGGCGTCGGCGTTCGTCTACAACCGCCTCGTCGCCGACACCGACATCCCTCTCGTCGTCACGCCGCTGGCCTTCGCCATCACGTTCACCGCCACGATCGTGATCGGCACGGCCGCGGCCCTCTACCCCGCCTGGCAGGCGGCCGCGCGCCGCCCCACCCTGATGAGGATCTGACGTGCGCCTCGACGCGGGCCCGGTGTTGCGCACGCTGAGGCGGCAGCCGGCCGTCTTCACGATGCTCGTGCTCGAGATCGCCGCGGGCGTCGCGACGCTCACGGCGCTGCTGCTCTCGGCCTCGTGGTACGGGCTCATCGGCGCGCAGCACAGCAGCTTCGACGAGGAGAACCTGCTGCTCGTCTCGAGCTACACGCCCGGCGGCGACGAGGCGGCGCTCGTCGCGAGCCAGCGCGCGGACCTCGCGCGGCTGCGCGCCATCCCCGGCGTCGAGGCGGCCTCGAGCGTGAGCCTGAGCATCCTCGACGCGCGGTGGATCTACCCGGCGCTCTTCAAGTCGCCCGACTCCAAGCGCCGCGCCGTCGGCTGGCCCGCCTTCACCGACGACGCCGCGCCACGCACCCTCGGCCTGCACGCCATCGCAGGCACGCTGCCGCCCGACGCGGGCGGCGACGACGGCGGCGCGGCCCGCGAGGCGTACATGACGATCTGCCTCGCGAAGGCGCTCTTCGGGTCGCCCGCGAACGCGATCGGGCGCTTCGTCGAGTCGGACCAGAACGTCCCCGTGCGCGTGCGCGCCGTCGTCCAGAACGCGACGATGCGCATCCCGTTCATGCCCCACGCGGGCTGCGTGCTGTTCATCGCGGGCGGCGCGCCCGTCGGGCACGAGGCGCAGGTGTACGTGCGGACCGCGCCGGGCGCGCGCGACACTGTCCAGACCCGCGTGCGCGACGCCTTCGCCGGCGAGGCGCGGCGCCGCTGGATCGACGTGCGCTCCCTCGACACGACCGACAGCCAGCACGTGCGCGTGGGCCACGGGCTCGCGGCGTTCCTCTCGATCATCGGCGCGCTCGTGGGCGTGAACGCCCAGCTGGGCGCGCTCGCGGCGACGTCGTTCCTCGTCGCGCAGCGGCGGCGGCAGATCGGCATCCGGCGCGCGCTCGGCGCGACCAAGGCCGACATCGTCGCCTACTTCCTCGTCGAGAGCGGCTTCACGATGCTCGCGGGCTCGCTGCTCGGCCTCGGCGGGACGGTCCTGCTCTTCCTCATGATGCGGCCCTTCTTCCAGGGCCTCGCCGTCGACGTGGGAGCCATCGCCGCCGGCCTCGTGCTCTTCTGGAGCGCGACCATCGCCGCCACGCTCGTGCCCGCGCTCTCGGCGGCGCGCGTGCCGCCCTCCGTCGCGAGCCGGAGCCTCTAGCGATGCGGCTCTTCGGATATCACGTCGGCCTCGCGTGGCGCAGCCTGCGCCGCGACCCGGTCGTCTCGGCGATCATGCTGGTGGCGCTCGCGCTGGGGAACGGCGTGTGGTGGATGTCGCTGGCCGAGTACGTCCGCTTCTCGGCGTGGGACATCCCGCTGGCGCCGACGCTGCACCAGGCGGAGCTCCTCCGCCCGCGCGACGCGTCCGCGGTGTTCGCCGACGGTGCGCGCGACAACCCCTACCTCGCGCCGCGCGCCATCCAGGAGCGCACGCAGGTCTCCTACCCCGAGCTGCAGCGGCTGCAGGCCAGCGCCGCGCCCGTGCGCCAGAGCGCGGGCTTCCGCGCCGAGGTCGTCGTGCGCGGCCCGGACGGCGGCGGCGCCGTGAAGATCGCCCGCTTCACGAACCGGGCCTTCTTCTCGATGTTCGCGCGTCCCTTCTCCGCGGGCGGGCCGTGGCCCGAGGACGCCGACGCGGGCGGCGCCGGCGTGGTCGTGCTCGGCCGCGCCACGGGCCGCGCGCTGTTCCCGCGCGGCGGCGCCGTCGGCCAGACGATCACGATCGAAGGACGCCCCTTCCGCGTCGTCGGCGTGCTCGCGGAGTACCAGCCGCTCAACGCCCCGTGGCAGCTCCTCATCATCGGCGGCTCCGAGGACGCGCTCTTCCTGCCGCTCGCCGACTTCGACGCGCTCGGCGTCTGGCCGGACCAGCCCCTCCTGCACACGCCGCCCGAGAGCGACAGCCGCTCCGCCCTGCTGCGCTCCGACGCGCGCTTCGTCGTGTCGTGGGTCGACCTCCCCACGCCCGCGCATGTCGAGGCGTACCGTCGCGACCTCGATCGCTCGTTCGGCCCCGGCGGCTACGTGCTGCGCTCGCTCGCCGAGTGGCGGCGCGCGTTCGCCATGCCCACGTCGCAGCTCTCCTTCTTCAGCTTCCTCGCCGTGATCGTGCTCGTGGGGGGCGTCTTCACGCTCGTGCGCTTCCTCTTCACGAAGGGGCTCACGAGGGGCGCCGAGCTCGGGGTGTACCGGGCGCTCGGCGCGCCGCGCGGCTCGATCTTCGCGCGCACGTGGGCCGAGGGCATGCTCCTCGGCGTGCCGGCGGCGGTCCTGGGCCCTCTCGCCGCCCAACCGACCTGCTGGATCTTCAACCACTACGTGCGCCTCGTCGACATGCCCCTCGAGGTGACGGCGTTCCCCGTCTTCGTGGGAATCGCGATCTCCATCGCCGCCACGGCGCTCGGTCTGCTCTACCCCGCGTGGCGCCTCTCGCGCGCGACGCCCACCGTCTACCTGGGGATGGGCTAGCCGTGGCGTCCTCCGAGCTCGGTCCCATCTGGCGCAGCGTCCGGCGGCACCGCGCCTTCGCGCCGCTCGTCGTCGAGGTCGCGCTCGGCTACTTCATCATCGGCAACCTGCTCATGACCATCGGCTGGTACGCGGACCACGTCATGCCGACCTCTGGGCACCGCGAGGCCGACGTCGTCGAGGTCGTGGCGCGCGGGCCCGCCGCGCCCGACCTGGTCGGCAACACCCTCGTGCGCCGGCAAGACGAGCTCTCGGCGCTCGAGCGGATGCCCGGCGTGCGCGCCGTCGCGGCCGTGTCGTCGTCTTCGCTCGACGATTGCTGGGAGACGCCGGACACCTTCTGGTCCGACGCAGGTGCGGGCGCGGGGCCGAGCCGCTGCCCGGGCGTCGCGCGCTCGGCCGACGGCGTCGTCGTCGGCTGGCCCGTCGGCGCGGGGGCGGACATCGCGAAGGTGCTCGAGCTCCCGGCCGTCGAGGGCAGCGCCGACCCGCGCGACGGCGTCGTCATCACGCGCTGCCTGCGCGACGCGCTCTTCGGCGGCGGGACCGCGCTCGGCCGCACGCTGCGCTCGAACCGCCAGCCTCCCACGCGCATCAGCGGGGTCATCGAGGACGTGCGGCTCCACGTCGCCGTCCTCCACCAGACCAACGTCACGGCGATCTACCCGGCCGTCGTGGGCGATCTGCGCGTCGACCGCTTCGTCGTGCGCGCCGAGGCCGGTCGCGCCGAGGCCGTGCGCGCCGCGGCCGCGCCCGCGCTCGCCGGCGTCGTGGGCCCGCAAGGCCTCGTGACGGCGCGCCTCTTCAGCGAGCCCGACACGCGCTCGGCCGGCATCGCGCGCGGCACGGTGGTCCTGCTCATCTACGTGGGCGTGCTGCTCGGCGTGCTCGCCATCCTGGGCAACTTCGCCGTCGCGGCCTTCCTCGTGGGCGACCGGCGGCGCATCATCGGCGTGCGCCGCGCGCTCGGCGCGAGCCGTTGGGACATCCTCCGCTACCTCCTCATCGAGAACCTCCTGCCCACCCAGCTCGGGAACCTGCTGGGCCTCCTGGTCGTGCTCGCGTCTCTGCCCGCGGCGAAGCTGCGCTTCGCGGGCATCCGTTTCGGTATCATCGACGCCGTCGCGACCGCGTTCCTGCTGTCGCTCGGCGGCATCCTCGCCAAGCTCGTCCCGGCGCTGCGCGCGACGCGCATCCCGCCCTCGGTCGTCACCCGGAGCCTCTGACCATGCTGAAAGTCCTCATCATCGACGATCAACCGGCCGTGCGGATGGCGCTCGAGACGCTGTTCGAGGTGCACGGGCTGCCGACGCTGTCCGTCTCGGGGCCCGACCAGGCGCTCGATCTCCTCGCGACGGAGGACATCGGCGCCGTCGTGCAGGACATGAACTTCACGCAGGAGAACACCGACGGCGCCGAGGGCGCGGGCCTCTTCCGGCGCATCCGCGCGCTCGATCCCGAGATGCCGGTGCTGCTCATGACGGCGTGGACGGCGCTCGAGACGGCCGTGGCGCTCATGAAGGAAGGCGCGGCCGACTACATCGCCAAGCCCTGGGACGACGACAAGCTCGTGCGCACGGTCAAGAACCTGGTGAACCTGCGCGGGCTGCGCCAGGAGAACACGCGCCTGCGCGCGCAGGGCAGCCGCGCGCGGCGCGCGCTGGCCGAGAAGCACGACCTCTGCGGCGTCATCTACGCGAGCCCGCAGATGCACGAGGCGGTGCGCCTCGCCGTCTCGATCGCGCCCTCGGACGTCCCCGTGCTCGTCACGGGCCCGAACGGCTCCGGCAAGGAGAAGCTCGCCGAGATCATCCAGGCGAACTCGCGGCGGCGGGACAAGCCCTTCGTGCGCGTCAACGTCGGCGCGCTGCCCGAGAACCTCTTCGAGGCGGAGCTCTTCGGGGCCGAGGCGGGCGCGTTCACGGGCGCGGCCAAGCTGCGCATCGGGCGCTTCGAGGCGGCCGACGGCGGCACGCTGTTCCTCGACGAGCTCGGCACGCTGCCGCTCGCCGCGCAGGCGAAGCTGCTGCGCGTGCTGCAGACGGGCGAGTTCGAGCGCCTCGGCTCGTCGGTCACGCGCAAGGCCAACGTGCGCCTCGTCTCGGCGACGAACGTCGACCTGCCGCGCGCCATCGCCGCCGGTCAGTTCCGCGAGGACCTCTACTTCCGCCTCAACGTCATCGAGGTCTACGTGCCGCCGCTGGCCGACCGGCCCGACGACGTCGTCCCGCTGGCGGAGCACTTCCTGGCGACGTTCGCCGCGAAGGAGGGCCGCGGTGCGATGCGCTTCGGCGAGGACGCGGTCGCCGCGCTGGCCAACCACGACTGGCCCGGCAACGTGCGCGAGCTCGCGAACAAGGTGCAGCGCGCGGTGCTCGTCCAGCAGGGCCAGGCCATCTCGGCCGCGGATCTCGGGGTGACCGCCGCCCGCACCGAGACGCGAAGGCCGACGCCCGGCCCGCTGCCGCCCGTCGGCGCGGCCGCCGCTCCGTCCGCGCGCCCGACGGATCCGTCCTCCGAGGCCGAGCGCAGCGGCATCGAAGAGGCGCTCCTGAGGGCGGGCGGCGTCGTCGCCAAGGCCGCCGCCGAGATGGGCCTCTCGCGCCAGGCGCTCTACCGGCGCATGGAGCGCCTCGGGATCGTCATGGAGCGCCGGCCGAAATGAGCGCGACGCCCAGCGCCTCGGGCCGCGCGCGCGGCTTCGCGACGACGCTGCTCACGTCGACGGTCGTCGTGCTCGCGACGCTGGGCGCGATGCTCGCCGTCACGCGCGCGATCCCGGAGGCCTCGGCAAGCACGACGTACTTCGCCGCCGGCGCGGTCGCGATCGCCGTCGTCTTCTTCATCCACCGCGTCGTCGCCGGCCGGCTCGTCTGGGACGGCATCCGCTCGGTCGCCGACGGGCTGCTCTCGCTGTCCGAGGGGGATTTCGGCGTGCGCCTCGCCGTGCTGCGCGCCGACGAGGTGGGCCGCCTCGTCATGCGCTTCAACGCGCTCGCCGAGAAGCTGCGCCGCGAGCGCAGCGGCGTCTACCAGAAGGAGATGCTCCTCGAGGCGGTGCTCGCCGCGAGCACGAGCATCGCCGTCATCACGAACGAGGCGGGCCGCATCGTGTACGCCAACGCCGCCGCCGAGCAGTTCTTCGCGCAGGGCAAGCGCATCGAGGGCGAGCTGCTCGGCGACTGGCTCGCGCGCGCGCCCGCCGACGTGCAGCAGGCCGCGAAGGCGGAGCGCGACATCCTCTTCACGTGCGACTTCTCCGACCACGAGACGGAGACGTTCCACCTCTCGAAGCACCCGTTCGAGCTGTCGACGCAGCGGCACACGCTGTTCCTGCTGCGCCCGCTCACGAAGGAGCTCGCGCGCAAGGAGGTCGAGACGTGGAAGAAGGCCATCCGCGTCCTCTCGCACGAGGTCAACAACTCGCTCGCGCCCGTGACGTCGCTCGTGCACTCGGCGCGGCTCATGGCGGCGAGCCCCGCGGGCCACGAGCAGCGCCTCGGCGCGGCGCTCGACACGATCGGCGAGCGCGCGACGCACCTCAAGACGTTCCTCGACGGCTATGCGAGCTTCGCGCGGCTGCCGATGCCGACGAAGCGCGCCGTGCCGTGGCGCGAGCTGCTCGGCGGCGTGGAGGGCCTCTATCCCTTCACGCTCGACGGCGCGCTCCCCGCCGCGCCCGTCGTGGGCGACGCCGGTCAGCTCCAGCAGGTGCTCATCAACCTGCTCAAGAACGCCGCCGAGTCCGGCAGCGCGGCCGACGCCATCACGCTCGGCGTGCGCGAGGTCGAGACGGGCGGCGTCGAGCTCACCGTCGCCGACCGCGGCAAGGGCATGACCCCCGACGTGCTCCGCAACGCCCTCCTCCCCTTCTTCTCGACGAAGAAGACCGGCACCGGCCTCGGGCTGGCGCTTTGCCGCGAGATCGTCGAGGCCCACGGCGGCCGCCTCTCGCTGCACCCGCGCGACGGCGGCGGCCTCGCCGTGCGCTGCTGGATTCCTTAAGCGCCCCCGACGAAATCTCGTACGGCCGGGAGCACCGCCTGGGGATCCTCCTCGTGGGGCCAGTGGCCGGCGTTGGCGAGCTCGATGACGCGCGCGTGCGGCAGCGCCTCGCGCCACTTCGCGAGCTGGTTCGGGCGGAACGCCGTGTCCTTCAACCCCCACACGACGAGCGCCGGGAGGGACGCGAGGTCCGCGCGCCGCTGCCAGAGCGCTTCGTAGTGCGCCGACGAGCCCGTGAGCGCGAGCGCGAGCGCGAAGAGGACGCGCTCGCGGCTGTCGGGGTCGGGGAATGGGCGGAGGTACTGCGCGTGGATCGCCTTGGTGAGCTTCTTGCGATCGCCGTACGCGCTCGGCGTAATGAGGCGCAGCGAAGCGTTGAGCCGTCGATAGAGGAACCTCCCGAAGCCGCCCGCGACCATCTTCGCGCGCTTGGTCATCTCGGCGTCGTCGGCAAAGCTCCACATCCAGCTATTGAGCACGACGAGCCGCTCGACGCGCCCGCTGCCGATCGCGAGCGGTAGGCCGATGGGTCCCCCGAAGTCGTGAACGACCAGCGTGAACCGCTCGAGCCCGAGCCGCGCGACGAACTCACGCAGCCGCTCCGCGTGCGCCTCGGGCGTGTACGCCGCGCCGGCGGGACGCTCCGAGAGCCCGAACCCGAGGTGATCCGGAGCGACGCACCGGTGCGTCTCACGCAGCCCAGCGATGAGGTGCCGCCACTCGAACGACCACGTCGGCGTCCCGTGCACGAACAAGATCGCCGGGCCGCTCCCCTCGTCGACGTAGTGCATTCGCCCCGCCGGCAGCTCGAGCCACTTCGACTCGAACGGAAACGCCGCGCGATCGACCCACGTCGGGACGGCCGTCATCTCTCCCCGCCCGCCGGTCCATAGAAGAGCACCCACACCGCGAAATCCGACGAGAAGTCCTCGAACCGATGCGCCTGTCCGGCTGCGACGAACAGAAACGACCCGGGCTCGATCCGCTCGCGCTTGCCGCCGTCGAAGAACGTGGCGGTGCCTCGAGCGACGACGTAGACCTCGTCGCGGGTGTGCGGCGTCTGCGGATCGCTCCCGCGCGGCTGATACATCTCGACCTCGAGCGACCCGTGCGCGAAGACCGGAACCGCCAGGTTCCCTGCCGGCGGCGGCCCGAGCGCGAGCGCTTGCGCCAAGGACACGTTCATGGCGACGAACGATACTGCGGTTCGGCCGCGTTGGAGACCTCGATGAGGTTCCCGTCTGGATCTCTGAAGTACACCGACGTGAGCGGACCGGTCGCGCCCGTGCGCGCGACAGGACCCTCGAGGATCGTCACGCCGCAGGACTCGAGGTGCGCCACGACGTCCGCGAGCGGTGCAGCCGCGATGAGACAGAGGTCCGCCGAGCCCGGCGTCGGGTGCGCGGCTTTCGGCTCGAGCTCCTTGCCGCGCTCGTGGAGGTTGATCTTCTGGCTTCCGAACGCCAGCGCCTTGCGGGCCCCGCCGAAGGTGACCACCTCCATGCCGAGGACCCGAGAATAGAACTCGCAAGTCGCGGCGACGTCGGCGACCGTCAACACCAGGTGATCGATTCTGTCGATCTTCATGCTCGTCAGTCCGACGAGCATTCTCCCACGCGCTAACGATCTTCGAGCAGGTATCGAATCACGGGACCGCAGCGCTCCATGCCGACGCCCGTGCTCGCGGAGCAGATGATGCCGCGGCGGCCCGCGACGACGGCGTAGCCGGTCGCGTAGGACTTGCCGGCTGTCGTGGGGTGATCGACGGTGACCTCGGCCGAGAGGACGGGCTGGCCCGCGATCTCGCGCGCTGATTTGTGGACGCGGATCTTCGCGTTGAACCTCTCGGTGAGCGACTTGAAGCCGTCGACCAGGCCGGCCACCATCTGATCCAGCTCGCGGCGCGCGTCGACCTCGGCGTCGGGCGGCTCGTCGTGGAACGCGGCGGTGTAGCCGTCGCAGTCGTAGCGCAGGCCGGCGCCGACGTTCATCGGGTGGCAGGCATCGAGCGGCGACGTCTTCGACGGCGCGGCCTTCGGCGCGGCGCAGCCGCCCGCGAGGAGCGCGAAGACGAACGAGCAGGCCACCGCACGAATCACCCACGAAACCTAATCACGGCCCGGTCGGCCGCGACCCTGGTTTCACCCGGCGCCGCGGTCAGCCCTCGCCGTTCCAGTCGATGCGGACGATCTTCCCGGTCTTGAGGCGGAAGGTGAGGTTGCAGACCGAGGTGCCGCCGTCGTCGATGTCGGGGAACTCCTTGCGCGCTGCGCTCTCGGGAAAGATGGAGACGAACGTGCAGTAGAGGTAGCGCTCCTTGGCCTTCGTGTAGCCGCCGCAGTGCCAGACGTAGCGCGCGCGCTGCTCTTCGATCTGCTGCAGCTGCTTGCGGCGAGTGCGGTCCTTCTCGCGCGCGCTCTCGGCCTGCAGGTACCTTGGAAGCTCGCGCCGGGGCGCCTCGGCCTCCTCCTGGCTGGGCGTGAAGGTGCCGTCGGCGGCGGGTCCGACGACGCGGCGGATCTGGCGCGCGTCCTCGACGATGACGACCGGCCGCGGAGGCGCGGCGCCGCCCGGCGCGGCGACGAGCACCGCGGCGAGCAACGCTACGGAAAGCACTCCAGCACCGCCGCGACGATCTGCAGCGTCGCCCCGATCCCGTCGGTCGAGCCGCTGCGCTCCTGCGCGTTGCGCACCCAGATGCCCTTGCAGCGCGGGCAGCGGCCCACCGACGCGGCCGCGACGACGCCGCCCGCGAGGCGCGCGCCCACGCAGCGGGGGCACGGTCCGCCCGGGCCGTCCGTCGGCGTGAACCTCAGCCGCGCGTCGCTCGCCCCCACCGACTGGCGCACGCGCTCGAGCTCGCCCTGGTCGAACCACGTGCCGCCGCAGGCCTGGCAGTGATCGACCTCGACGTCACCCAGCTCCGTCTTGCGCAGGCCGCTCTGGCAGTCGGGGCACTTCATCACTTCACCATCGACATGAGCTCGGTGGCCGCCTGCTTGGGCGCGCGCGCCGAGGTGAAGATGCCCCAGTGCGAGCCGACCGGGCCCTCGCCGTCCGTCGCCTTCCACATCTCGTCGATGGCGTCGAACATCCACGCGGGCAGGTTGCGCGCGCGGAAGCCGGCGAGCGCCTCGCGGTAGAACCGCGCCTGGTTCGCCTCGCTCGCGACGGAGGTCGACGACATGTCCATCGCCACGTGGTCGACCATGGTGGGCCAGCCCGTCTCGCCGAGCACCATCGGCTTGCCGGGGTACTTCGCGAGCATGTCGTTGTAGCGGCCGTTGACGACCAGCGCCGCGTTCGAGATGTCGATGCTCGACCAGTACGCGTACGTGTGCCAGATGATGAGGTCCACGGCCGCGGACAGCTTGGTGAGGCCCATCATCCACTGCGGGTACGTGTCGGCCTCGGCGACCTTGACGCCCGTGACCTTGAGGTCCGCCCTGAAGAGGTTCACGAGCTGGACCATGCGATCCTCCGTGACGCCGTTCTTCTTGCTGCGGTTGAGCACCTCGTTGCCGATGATCGCCACCTTGATGCTCGGATGGTTCTGGTTGACGATCGCCGCCAGCGCGTGGACGTTCGGCTCGTCGCTCGCGATGCCGTCGATCCACGCGCCGAGGTAGAGGTCGATGCCGAGCTCGTCGCACAGCGCCGGGATGTACCCCTGCGAGACGTCGGTGGTGCCGTAGACGCGGATGCCGTCGACGAGCGGCTTGAGCATCATGAGGTCCGCCCTGACCTGCGCCATCGTCGGCTGGTTCCCGCCTCCCGGCGCCTGCCCGTCGCGGTACGGCGAGTAGGCGATCACCGAGAGCGGCTTGGTCGAGTACGCCGCCGGCCCGACGACCATGCCGCCGAAGCCGCCCGTGGGAACGCCTCCCCCGCCGCCCGTGGCGCTGCCGGCCATCCCACCAGCGCCCGCCGCGCCGACGGCGCCCGCCGCGCCGCTCGCGTCGCCGGCCGCGCCCGTCGAGCCCGCCGCCGCGCCCGCCACGCCGGTCGAGCCCGCGCCTCCCGTCGGAGCGCCCGCCGCGCCGCTCGCGTCCCCGGCCGCGCCCGTCGAGCCCGCCGCCGCGCCCGCCGCGCCGGTGCTCCCCGCGGCGCCGCTCGAGCCGGCCGCGCCGGTCCCTGCCGGCTTGGGGCTGTTGCTGAAGCCACAGCTCGCGGCGGCGAACGCCGCGGCGAGACAAGAAACGAGGGCGAGGCTATGCCAATGGGTACAGCGGGGGCTCATCCGGTGATTATAGGGAAGGGCCCGAGGGGGGGTCAAAGGCCGCGGAAATTACCTTTGACCGTATGGCGTCGCGCTCGTCGAGGTGGGGTCTTCCCGGCATCGCGCTCGCGACGACGCTGCTGGGCGCGTGCGCGACGGCGCCCCTCGACGCGACCGACCCGAGGTACGTGAAGGGTGTCGAGAGCTTCGACGCGCACGACTGGCCCTCGGCGCGTGCGGACCTGCACTCGTTCCTCGAGGCCTCGTGCACGCCGCGCGGCATGACGGCCGCCGGCTGCCAGAAGGCGGTGTGGCTGAAGATGCGCAGCGACCTCGCCGAGAACCTCCCCGCGCAGGCCGTCGAGGACGCGCTCGGCTACGGGCCGTTGGGCGTGCCGCGCCGCGAGCTCAGGCCGTCCGTCGTCCAGCTGCGCCACGCCGCGCGCGCCGAGGTGGCCGCGCGCTGGGCCTCACCGGATCGGTCGGTCCAGATCCAGATCGTCCACGACGACGAGGTCGGCGGCGACCTGCACCCGCTGATCGTGACCTACTCGATCGACGGCACACAGACGCTTCCCGTCCCGCCGGAGCGCTGGCTCACGCACGACCCCGTCGCGTACGTCTCGGCGCCCGCGGGCGATCACTTCGTCGACGTCGTGTGCGTCTACGAGCAACGCTATTACGCCGTCCGCATCGCGAACACGAAGGCGTTCGCCACCCAGCCCAACGATCACGTCGTCATCGTCACGAGGATCCGCGCGCGGCCTCTCCGGCCCGGCGGGCGCCTCGTCCCGATCCTGGACCTCGACGTCACCGCGAGCCCCGGCGCTTCGGTGGCGGCGGCAGGATCGCCGTAGGGCGCGCGCGCCTCGCCTTGGGATCGGGGCATAATGGTCGGCGCTGATGCGCCGCTCGCTGCTGCTCTTCGTTTCGTGGTTCGCCGTCGCAGGGCTCGCGTGCAGCTCGAGCGCGCTCGCGCCCGACGGTGGCGGCGGCGCGGGGGCCGCAGGGCACATCGGCGGCCTCCCCTCGTGCGCGAAGTCCGGCAAGGGCGGCGCGGCCGGGCTCTCTCACCGCGCGGCGGCGGTCGCGTGTCCCTCGTCGAACATGGCGACGACGAACACCGGCGCCGCGAACTGCGTCGCGGACTCCGACTGCAACTCGGACGCCGCCTTTCCCTCCGAGTTCTGCGTCAACCACGTGTGCACGACCGATCAGTGCCTCGTCGACGACGACTGCGCCGGCGGAGGCGTCTGCCTGTGCGCGAAGGACGTCGGCAGCGGCCTCGTCATCCGCATCAACCGGTGCACACCCGCGACGTGCCGGACCGACGCCGACTGCGGCGACGGCGGTCTCTGCTCGCCGAGCCACGGCTATTGCGGCACGACGACGGGCTTCAACTGCCGCAGCGCCGCCGACACCTGCTGCACCCCCGCCCAGTGCACCGGCAAGGGCGTCAACGCCGCCTGCGAGTTCACGCCCACCGTCGGGCACTGGCAGTGCGTCCCGCCCTCGGGCTGCGTGGGCTGAGGATGCGGAGCAGAAGGACGGGAATGTTGCGCTTCAGTCGCCGGCTCAGCCAAGCGGCGCGGAGTTGCGAGGGGTACGGGAGTTGCATCATGAGTGACGCTTCATGAGCCGCTCGCTGCTTCTCTGCGCTTCGATCTTGGCTGCGGCCGGCCTCGCCTGCAGCTCGAAGGCGCTCACGCCCGCCGGCGGCGCGGGCGCTGGCGGATCCTTGGGCGTCGGTGTGGCCGGCTCCGGCGGCACCGCGTCGGCAGGCATCGGCGCGGCGGGCTCGGGCGGCGCCGGCGCGGCGGGCACGGGCGCCGTCGACGCGGGGTCGGCGGGAGCGCCGGGGGGCGGCGGCTACGCCGGGGGCTTGCCCGCCTGCGCAACGTCCGGTGACGCGGGGGCGGCGGCGCTCCTCCACCGCCCACCCGCGATCGCGTGCCAGTTCAGCACTATCTACGGGGCGCCGACGAAACGCTGCGCCTCGGATGCTGACTGCGCCTTCGACGGTGGCAGCGAAAGATGTCTCGACCACATGTGCACGGCCGACGCGTGCCTCGTCGACGACGACTGCCCGAACGGCGGCGTGTGCAACTGCGCCGTCAGGTTCCCCCAGATCAACAACTCGTGCTTGCCCTCGGCCTGCCGGACCGACGCGGACTGTGGCGCGGGCGGGATCTGCGGCTTCACTGGCAACTCCTTTTGCACCGGGGGCCCGCTCTATAGCTGCCTCAGCGCCGCCGACACCTGCTGCAGCGCGGCCGACTGCGCCGACGCCGGTACCGGCACGAGCTGCGCGCTCGTCCCAGAGACGGGCCGCCGGCAGTGCGTCCGGGCCATCCTCTGCGGCGGTTGAGCCGATCCGGCAGCCGCGACCGCCTCGCGTGGTCGATCAGGCCAGCGCGCTGAGCGTGCCCGTGTAGCCGGTGCCGAAGCTGGTCGCGGGGATGTCGAGGAGGTTCGAGATCGTCGCGAGGAGCTGGTTGTGGGGGATGCCGGTGTTGCCGCTCGACCAGTAGGTGCCGCCGGCGGTCGCCCACTTGCCGACGCGCACGGTGCGGCCCGTCGTGAGGGCGCCACCCGCCTTGCCCACGAGGACGTACGGGATGTTGCTCACCGAGTGGAACGAGCCCTCGCTCATGTCGTTGCCCATGACGATGAGGCTGTTGTCGAGGATCGTGCCCCCGGCCGTGTCCGTGCTCGCGTCGAGCAAGCCCGCGAGGTACGCGAGCTGCTGCATGTACCAGGTGTCGATGATCGTCTTGCGCGCGTAGTCGGCCGAGCCCTCGTGCGCGATGTTGTGGACCTCGCCGATCGACATCATCGTCGGCTCGGCGAGGTTGAGGAACGGCATCGTGTACGGGCCGCTGCCGCCGTCGTCCGCCCACGACATCGCGACCGACCGCGTGACGTCGCAGCGGAAGGCCATCGCGACGAGGTCGGAGAACGCCTTGACCTGTGCGTCGTATGCCGACGGCGCGCCCGGGTTGACGGGCATGCAGCCCGCGCCGCCCATGGCCGTCGCCGTGAGGCTCTGCTCGAGCTGCCGGATCGAGTCGAGGTGTGCCCCGATCTTCGCCTTGTCGTCGGTGCCCCGGCGCGCCGCGAAGCCGTTGAGCTCCGGCACGAGGTAGTCGAGCACGCTCTTGCGCCGCGCCGACAGCGCCGAGACCATCCCGCTCGGCTGCGCGACGCTGGAGAAGAGCGTCGTGAACAGGCGGTCGGGCTTCGTCTCGCCCGTGTTCTGCGAGCCGTCGGCGCGGTAGCTCGTCGAGTGGCCCTGCACCGTGATCGTGACCAGCGGCGCCGGCAGGTTCACCGACTTCGCGACGTTGTCCGAGTGGACCTGATCGATCGAGGCGCCCGTCGCCGTGCAGTTCTGGCCGCCCGTGTTCTTGTACGTGCCCGTGAACATCGTCGGGAACGAGAAGTGCCCGTCGTAGGTGTGGTTCTGGTCGAGCATGATCTTGAAGTCGAGGCCGGCCACCATCGTGACCTTGGACTTCAGCGCCGCGAGCGGCGCCATGATCATCGTCGACGTCGGGTCGCTGGTCGTCGGATAGAAGTTCGGCTGCGCGACGCCGTTGCTCCAGGCGATCGTGACGAGGCGCTTGGGCGGCCCGGCCGTCGCGCCGAGCACGCGCTCGCCCTCGAGCATGGGCAGCAGCGCGAGGCTCGCGCCCGCGCCGCGCAGGAAGGTGCGCCGCGAGAGATAGGCCCGCGTCGTGCTGGTGCGGATGGCCGGCGCCTTGCTGAACTTCTTCATGGCGTCTCCCCCGGCGAAAGGCTGCGGTAACGGAAGCTGCGCATCGTCGCGACCGCAGCGATGAGGTCCTGCACGCTGGCCGTATCGGACGCGAAGGCGGCCGACGTTGCCTGCAGCGAGGCCGCGTCGTCGGACGTGTCGGTGCGCGAGAGCGCGAAGCGCGACCACTCGCCCGCGAAGCAGGACCGCACCTCGGGGCTCTTCGCGAGCAGCGTCACGAGCCCGATGGCGTCGTTGAAGGTCTGCTGCTTGCCGTCGAGCGTGATCGACCCGGTGGCGTCGACCGGCGAGCCGTTGTCCATCGTGCGGTACTGGCCGATGCCGTCGTAGTTCTCGAACCCGAAGCCGATGGGGTCCATGACCGTGTGGCAGCCCTTCGCGCACGCGTTCTGGTCGTGCGTCGTGAAGCGCTGGCGCGTCGTGCCGCCCGCCGAGGCCGGCGCGGGCGGCGGCACGTTCGCGGGCGGCGGCGGCATCTGCTGGCAGAGCAGCTTCGTGTAGACGAACTTTCCGCGCCGCACCGGGTTCGACCCGTCGGCGTTGCCCGTGAGCGCGAGGAAGCTGCCCTGCGTGAGCAGGCCAGCGCGCTGCGCCGGGTTGAGGGGCGTCATCGTCATCGCCGTGCCCGACGCCTGCGCGCCGTACAGCGGCGCCAGCGTCGCGTTGATGTACGAGTACGGCGCGCCGAGCAGCGTCGAGAGCTTGCCGTCGCCGCCGAAGACGACGTTCTCCACGAACGCGTTCGTCTCGGCGAGCATCGCCGCCTCGGTCGCGTCCGTGTACGTCTTGTAGACCGTCGTGTCCTTCGTGCGCGCCGGCAGGCCGTCGAGCGCCATCCAGTCGGAGAAGAACGCGTCCATCGTGCCCTTGGCCTTGCCGTCGGCCAGCAGGCGGCGCGCCGCCGTGAGCACGCCCGGGGCCGTGTCGAGCTGACCGGCGGCGGCCGCGGCGAGGAGCATGTCGTCGGGCATCGAGCCCCAGATGAAGTACGAGAGCCGCGACGCCACCTGGTAGCCGGAGAGGCGGATGACGTTGCCCTCCTTGATGTTCGCGGCCGTGGGCGACGCCTCCCAGTGGTACAGGAACTGCGGCGACTGCAGCATCGCCTCGACGAGGACGTCGATGGCGTCCGTGAACGAGAGCTTCAACGTCGTGCGCGCGTTCGTGTAGAGCGTCGTCAGGCGCGTCGCCTCGTCGGCGGCGACGGGGCGACGGAACGCGCGCTGCCCGAAGGTGGTGATGAACTTCTGCGCGCAGGCGTCCTCGCCCGCTGTCGGGTCGCACGGCAGGAGCTGCCCGTTCACGAGCTTGGGCGCCGCGGCCGCGGCGAGCGACTCGGCCGCCGTGCGGATGAGCGTCGCGTCCTGCACGGCGACCGTGCCGGCGCGGCGGAACTCGAAGGTCGGGTCGCGGTCGCTCGCGAACTGGTTCGCCGGCTGCGACGTGTCGCCCAGCAGATCGCGGACCGTGTTGTTGTACTCGCGGTTCGTGAGCCGCAGCATCGGCATGACGCCCGCGGCGTTGGGATCGGCAGGCGCGCTGGAGCCGGCCGTGCCGGTGCCGCCGACCGCGCCGCCCGCGGTGCCCGTGCTGCCCGCAGTGCCGGTGCCCACGCCCGGTCCGCCCGTGGCCGGGTTTCCGCTGCCGCCGCTGATCTGCCCGGAGCTGCAGGCGAGCGACAGCGACACCGCGGTCATTAGGAATAGCTTTGCCGGTTTCGTACGGCTCACGGCGCCTCCTTCATTCGGGCCCACACGCGTCGGGGTTTCGCGGAGCCACGGTCGTGTTGATTCGACCGTTCATCAGGGTAGGTTGAGCCCGGCCCGCTGTAAAGGACGAACGTTCAAAAAAAGGCTCTTTATGGCCTGTTTTCCGTGGGTTGCGCACCCGAGGCGTTGCGCAACCGGCGTCATTGTTGCGCAACTGTCAGCCACCGCAGCCGATGCGGGCCGTGTCCACCGCGACCTCGTCGATCCAGGCCACGAACCCGGGCGGCGCGGACTGGTAGTTGTACCAGCCGACCTCGATCGACTGGAACATCTGCGGCAACCCGGTCTTCGTGATGTCGCCCATGAGGGCGATCTTCGTGAGCTCGTTGCCGTCGAGATAGAAATGGTAGCTCTGCGCGGCGGCGTCGACGTGCCACTCGGCGCAGTGCCACGCGTTGTCGTACATGTAGTCGTAAGGGCTCCCGGTGCCGTACTCGTTCCCCTGCGGCTGAACGTTGTAGAGGAACTGGTTCTTGCCGCTCGGATCCTCGACCGTGTCGACCACGCGGTTCTCCTGCGTGCCCGAGCCCATCGGGTTGTTCCCCACGAGCGCGACCATCGTCGAGTGCAGGTAGCCGGAGATCTTCGGCGCGGGCGTCTGGATCTTGTAGAAGATGCGGCCCCAGTGAGCGGCGCCGAAGGTCGTCGCCGGGTGGACGATGCGGCGCGGGCCGTTCGCGACCGCGCCCATCTTGAGCGCGTGGCTGCCGCGCGCCGACTCCTTGTCGTCGACGGCGACGAGCGTGTTGTCGTTGCCCGTCACCTGGCGCGTCCAGCCGGTCGGGATGGCGCCGACCGCCGTGTCCTCGAAGCTCTCGCAGAGCAGATACTTCGAGCCCGCGCACTTCGAGGTGCCGCCGAGGCCTGCGGCGCCGCCCGCGCCGTTCATGCCGGCGCCGCCGCTCGTGCCCGCGCTGCCCTTCGTCCCCGCGCTTCCGTTATCACCGCCCGCTCCGGTACCGGCGCCACCGCTGGTCCCGGCCGCGCCCGGAGCGCCCGCGGTCGAGCCCGCGGCGCCGACGCCCGCCTGGCCGGTGCTCTCGCCAGCCGCGCCCGAGCTCGTGCCCGCGGCGCCCGTCGAGCCGCCGCCGCCGGCCTGTCCCGTCGCGCCCGCCGCGCCCGAGTTGCCGACCTTGCCAGTGCCGCCGCACGCGAGCGCGGCGCAGGCGAACAAAACGACTCCGACGATGCGCTTCATGGGGGCGGTCCTCCAGCGTTGGGCTCGATGCTCACGACGTGAGGATGGGTCGCGACCATCTGGATCTGCTCCCACGTGAGCGTCGCAACGATCGCATCGACGATCGAGAAGCGCTCGTCCGTGGCCGAGCCGCCCACGGCGGCGATCATGTCCCTCACGCACTTTTGCGAAGCGAAGTTCTCGGCCGCCCAGTAGTCCGTCAGGGCCGTCTGCTCGGGACAGCCGCCGCGGCACTCCGGGACCGCACAGACGGGCGCGGCGCCGCTCACCCCGACCATCACGACAACCGAGGAACCATCTTTGGGAAACGTCCCCTGCAGCTTTCCGGTGCCCGAGTCGCGCGCGGCGGGGCAGGTTCGGGTCGGGATGGGCAGCGTGACGTCCGGCGGGCACTGTGTCTGGGCGACGACGTCCGAAGTCGCCGACGCGCCGGGCGAAACGCCGCTGCCACACGAGGCGGTGACGACGGCCGCCAGGCCCGCAGCCGCGAAGATCGAGCTGCGTTTCACGCGAGCATTTTAGACCCATCCGCGTGCGACGGGAGAATGTTCTCGCACGTGAGGGTTTGCCCTCACGGCTGCGCGCAATTGAAGACCGACTGCGAGAGGCCCGAAGCTCCAGTTCCGAGGAGCCCGAAGCTGAGGTTGTTCCCGCCCGAGGACCAGGTGTTGCCGGGGAGGCCGCCGAAGATGGCGCCGCCGCCGTCGGCGTCGCAGCTGAGCACGGCAAAGGCGTTCGCGGTGCTGACGCTCGTCCCGTCGGGGCACGAGATCGTGAGGCCGTAGCCCGAGCCCGACTCCCTCACGGTCTTGC
>Ga0265314_10001317_pt1 | contig 28131 bp, 27 predicted proteins | sample 4126metaG_FD_203106 | JGI IMG/M metagenome (GOLD analysis project Ga0265314, IMG submission 203106) | Rhizosphere microbial communities from Carex aquatilis grown in University of Washington, Seatle, WA, United States - 4-1-26 metaG | ecosystem: Host-associated > Plants > Roots > Rhizosphere >... | reverse complement strand
GCGATGGACGGCGTGGTGGGTGCCAGGTCATTGACGAACTTGGCCATTTTCTGGACTTCCGTCACGGTGGTGATGTTGTTCACCGTAGCGCTAGTGCGTGTGGTTTCCGGGGGGCCAAGCTGAGCGGGAAGAATGAACCCTTTCTTAAGCCGATAGATGCGGGTCTCCTCCATCGTCTTCTTGGGATCTTTGGCGTCCACGATCCAAATCAAGTCGTCGCCAACCTGGAACTGAAGGTCGAGGTTGCGTGAAACGTAACGCAGAAACTCGGATAGTTTGACCTTGTCCATGTTCACGCTGAGCGTTTGTTTGAAGGCGGGCAACGATTTGTCAGCGATGAAGTTGATCCCTTCAGACTGGCCGATGTTAAAAACGATCGATTCCAGGGTGGCATTGTCCAAATGCACGGACACCTCTTTCTCGAGCACCTTGGCCATGCGGCCATGCATGGACTCCATGTCGAACAGGATCGCCTTCTGCACGTTTGTTTTTCCGTAACTTTCCGGGATGTAGGGTACGGCCTGGATCTGCTGGATCACGTCGCGCACGTCTTTGCGGGGAGGCAATCCGCGGTCCTTGTTCTCCGTTAGCAGGCCTGGCACGGTCGGATTGAAGACCGAGTTTTTGGCATCCACCTCGCGGATCTTGTCCTCGAGAGCTTGCTCGCGTCTGAGTCCGCGCTGTTTCTGGACCCAACCCAGCATGCGTTGAAGCGATTGGTCCTGAGGATCGCGGGCGGCCAGCGCGTTGGCGCGTGCCTCGGCTTCTTCCCAGCGCTTTTTCGAGGCCAAGTCAAAGACCTCTTTGAGCTCCTTATCGTGGGTCAAACTATAGGTCACCTTGGGAGGTTCCTCAGGCTTCTCCGGCGGCGGGGTTTGGGCCGATCGCGTCGGCTTGGGTGTCGGCGGCGCGGTCTCGGGATAACGCGCACAAGAACTTAACGTGAGCAGCCCAGACAATCCCAGCGCAACGCAGACACGATTGAGGCGTCCTCGTCCGTGTGACTTCGGCATAGCTTTCTTCATGGACGTTCTCCGGGGTGAATTCATTCAGTGGTTTCGCTTTCTTATTGCTTCCCCATCAGTCGCTTCCGTTGAGGATCAAGCCGAGACGGGAGGTTCCTGTTTTCTCGCGAGAACACGCCCAATCGCCGTCAGGGAAATTCGGAATATCCTGGGGTACCATCGCACCTGAAGATCGATCAAAATGGTTTGTAGGGCATCCTGGAGCCAAGGAATTACTGGAGAACCACTCGTAGTCGCGATTCACCCGAACTCCGAAGTAGACCGGTGAACCTTGAAACGCGAGTTGAAATCTCTTGGTTTCCCAACCGGGTGTCGCGGTGAGGTTTCCAACTCCTCCGCAGTTGAAATCCAGGTGAGCGATATCCTTATCTTCAATGCCTTGTAAACGAACGGACTACCTCCGTTTTATGCCACCCCAACTCGCGTTTTTAGGTTCCATCCAGTTGTTCCCTCAGGACCCTGACCTCCTCCTGAAGGTATTCGATGACATTTTGCTGGTTACGGTTGATCCACCCAGCGAAACAGATGAGAAGCAGTTGGAGCGCGTTCACCCCTCGATCCTTTACCAACCGTCGTTGGCAAACCAGATCTAGCGCACGCGGCGGGCGCGTCGTCCAGGCCGTGCCCGGCAAGTTTTCGGAGATTACGGGGAAGCGGCGAATGGCAGCGCGGTTGTCTTGTCGCGCGCCTCGTGTATGGTATTGCCTGTAAGGTAGATGTTCCCGCCGCCGCGGTAGGGGTGCCGGCCCTCAGAAGATAAAGCTGCGGCAACGCGTGATCAGCCAACGCCCGCCTGGTAATCCCCACTTGGGATACTTTCGACTCCCGCCTCGTCCGCTTGACTTGATCACGACTTAGTTTATCGTCTTTTCCTGTGAGATTATCGAAGAAGACCGACTACGCCCTGCGTGCTTTGTTCACGCTCGTGGAGCACTATGGCGGCGCTCCCATTCCCATTCGTGAACTGGCTCGAAGGAACGATGTCCCTAAGCGCTTCCTCGAGCAGATCATGCTGGAACTTAAAGAGGGCCAGTGGGTGGAGAGCACTGCCGGGCCGCGCGGAGGGTACTCCTTGGCGAAGAAGCCCAGCGAAATCACCATGGGTGCGGTTGTTAGGCATTTCGACGGAATGCTGGCGCCGATTGAATGTGTCTCGATTACCGACTACAAGCGGTGCACGCAGGAGCCAGTTTGCCGTTTCCGGCGGGTCTTCTTGGACGCGCGAAACTACGTAGCAGGCATGATGGACCGAGCCTCATTGGCGGATGTGGCCAAGGGGAACCCGGTTTCGCAACGGGAGACCGCCGCTGCGTTTGTTGGAGGGGAAGGGATCTGAATACGATCCTCCCAATCGTTAACTCTTCAAGAAATAATTTAAAATAGCGGTTGACGAACAAAGTGAAATGACGACAATAACCATCAAAATAGTCGTATATGACCAACGAAATGATGCAACAAAGCGAGACCGCCGGCTTCCGGCCAAAGAACCGCTTGGCCGTCGAATTGTGGGTTCCTTTTTATTTGCCTTTTATAACGACAGTTTCAGTCGTCATTAAACTAAGCGCTGCGGCCGCGAAACGGTGAGGACTTGTATGGACCCTGTTCGCCCAAACGTTCCCTCGCCCTTTCCCGGTGGCCAGAACTGGTTGGAGGTGGTTCGGCAACACGTCGAGTCGCTGCGGTTCGGTACTGTGGAGATCGTCGTTCATGATTCACGCGTAACTCAAATCGAGAAGACCGAGCGGGTCCGCTTCGAGAAGGGTGGCGCTCCCACACTGGCGGAGTCTACGAACTCGCCGGGCGTCTCGAAGAGTTCAGCCGAGAGAAGATGAGAAGTTCGAAGCTATTTCCGTTAGCGACCCCGAATAGCTTCATCGGAATCAGGAGCTTCGGAATGAGGTTGCTGGTTGCGCTCGGCGGGTTTGCTTTCACCCTCGCGCTGATGGGGACGGTGACTTCTCAGGAGGCTCCCAACACCGTCGTCCAGGCTGCTCCGAGCGTGCGAGGCGAAACGAACGCTCAGGCGGTTTCTTCTGGAGGCAATTCGGCGAACTCCGCCTTAGAGGCCGGGCTGATTCAGAAGCTGATGAGCCGAATTGAGCAGCTCGAACAAAAAGAAGCCGAACGAGCAGGTGCGGCGGCAGCTCTGGAGAGAGCGCACCAGGATCGGGAGCAGAAGCTGCTGGGGCGAATCGGGGAGCTTGAGTCCAAGGTGGGCTCGTTGGAGGCGGGGCGCGTGCTCCCCGAGATTGCCGTCTCAGCCGACGACGCGCCGACCGTCCAAGACCTAGACCAAAAAATCCGGGTTATCGAACGAAAGAACGAATTGGCAGCCGAGGCTGCGCAGGAGAAATCCAAGGAGGCTCCGAAGATTTCTCTTGGACAGAACGGTTTTTCCTTCAGTTCAGCTGACACCAACTTCACGTTGAGAATTCGCGGGGTGGTGCAGGCCGATTCGCGGACCTTTTTTAACGACAACAAACTACTCAACGCCAACGACAGCTTCCTGTTGCGGCGTGCGCGGCCGATTATCGAGGGCACCGTTTTCCGCGATTTTGATTACCAGTTCGTACCCGATTTCGGCGGGTCATCGGTCCAGATCTTTGATGCGAACCTGAACTACCGCCTCCGACCTGAACTGCAGGTCCGCGCAGGCAAATTCAAGGGGCCGGTTGGACTTGAGCAGTTGCAGGCCGACGCGAACTTGCTGTTCAACGAAAGGTCCTTGGCCACGGATCTGGTGCCCACTCGCAATCTCGGAATCGAGCTGTGGGGAGATATCGGCGAAGGAACACTGGGCTACGCCCTAGGCGTTTTCAACGGGGCCGGCGACAGTCGCAATCCGAACACTAGCGATTTTGGGGATGACAAGGAGGTTGCCGGGCGAGTTTTTCTCCAACCGTTCAAGCATGCCGGCTTGAGGGCACTGCAGGGATTCGGGTTCGGTCTCGGTGGAAGCTACAGCCTCGTCAGCTCTAACGCGCTGGGGCTGCCCAACACCACCGGCGGGACCCTCTCGGGCTACACTACTGACGGACAGCAACAGTTCTTCGCTTACAACCCTGCCATCGGCAGTGTCGTGGCGGATGGGGCGCACTGGCGGTTGTCGCCCCAGGCATCCTACCTCTACGGCCCGCTGGGCCTCTTGGGAGAGTATGCCATCTCGCATCAAGGTGTGCTCAACACCGCCACGCTGGACAAGGCGGAGTTGGAACATACCGCATGGCAGGTGTCGGCCCAGTGGGTTCTGACTGGAGAGCAGGCTTCGTTCTCCGGCATCACACCTCTCCGGCCGTTTGATCCCCTCGCTGGGAGATGGGGTGCGTGGCAACTAGTGGCACGCTACGGCCGCCTTAACATCGACTCTGACGCGTTTCCTACTTTTGCCAACCCTCAGACTTCCGCCAATTCAGTGGGGGCGTGGTCGGTCGGAGTCAATTGGTGGCTCAACAAGAATCTTCGCGTCCTCACCAGCTTCTCCCACTCGACCTTCGGAGGAGGTGGCAGCTTTAACCCGCTCGATCCGAGCACGCGCATTCCACCAGCCACTGTGACGCATCAGGCTGAGAATGCACTGTTCACTCGGCTACAGCTTTCCTTCTAAACGATGAAAACGACAACACTGATGCGCGCTTTGATTTGCGCGCTCGTTGGTTTGGGAGTGGCGTCCTCAGTTAATGCTCGGGAGATCACGCTCCTCAACGTATCATACGATCCAACTCGAGAGTTGTACCAGGAGTACAACGCGGCATTCGCCAAATACTGGAAGGCAAAAACCGGCGATGATGTCACCATCCAGCAATCGCATGGTGGCTCAGGCAAGCAGGCTCGTGCCGTGATTGACGGGTTGGAAGCTGATGTGCTGACGCTTGCGCTGGCATACGATCTCGATGCTGTTGCCGAGAAGGGGAAACTATTCCCGGCCGATTGGCAAAAGCGTCTCCCTGATAACAGTTCGCCCTACACTTCGACCGTTGTTTTTCTAGTGCGCAAAGGGAACCCAAAAGGCATCAGGGATTGGGACGACTTAACACGGCCGGGTTTATCGGTGGTGACGCCGAATCCCAAAACGTCTGGAGGCGCTCGATGGAACTTCCTGGCCGCCTGGGCCTACGCGAAGCACAAGTACAATGACGACGAGACTAAAGCGCTGGACTTTGTCACCCAGCTTTACAAAAACGTGCCAGTGCTCGACACGGGTGCTCGTGGCGCGACGACGACCTTCGTCAGCCGCTCCATTGGCGATGTGCTTCTCGCTTGGGAGAATGAAGCCTATTTGGCGCTGAAAGAATTCGGTTCGGATAAACTCGAGGTGGTTACGCCATCGCTGAGCATTCTGGCTGAACCGCCAGTGACCTGGGTGGACCAGGTGGTGAAGAAGCACAGCACAGCCCAAGTTGCTAAGGCTTACCTCGATTACCTCTACACTCCCGAAGGACAGGAAATCGCCGGGAGGAATTTCTACCGGCCGCGCCGGGCCGAAGTCGCATCGAAATTCAAGGACCGGTTCACCAACGTGAAGCTCATCACCGTGGATCAGGAGTTCGGCGGCTGGCAGCAGGCGCAGAAGAAGTTTTTCAACGACGGCGGGATATTCGACGGAATCTACAAACCCTAATAGCCCTCCGATCCCTCTGACTCGCAAGACAGAAACGCGCCGTATTTTGTCACCTCCCATGAGAAGTCTGTTCAAATCCAACTTCCCCCGCGAGTCGCTGGCGTGCGGCATTCTATTCGCCCTTACGATCGGTTCGTCGGCCGCCGAAACCAAACTGCTCAACGCTTCCTACGACGTGACCCGCGAGTTCTATCAGGAGTTTAACCCGCTCTTTGCCGCCTACTGGAAGGAGAAGACCGGCGACACCGTGATCATCAACCAATCTCACGGTGGCTCTTCCAAGCAAGCGCGCGCGGTGATCGACGGGTTGGAGGCCGATGTCTTGACCATGAACCAATCGCTGGACATTGACATGGTCCACGAGCGTGCCGGGTTGCTTCCGGCGGATTGGGCGGAGCGCCTGCCGAACCACAGCGTACCCTTCAGCTCGACGATTGTCTTCCTCGTTCGCAAGGGCAACCCCGCAGGAATCAAGGACTGGGATGACCTTGTTCGGCCCGGGGTTTCCTTGATCATTCCGAACCCGAAAACCTCCGGCAACGGACGCTACAGTTATCTGGCGGCATGGGGTTATGCTCTTGAGAAATGGGGCGGTGATCATGCAAAAGCGCGGGACTTCGTGAGTCGGCTTTTCGCCAACGTGCCGATCCTTGACACTGGCGGACGTGGCGCAACAACGAGCTTCGTCCAACGCGGTATCGGCGACGTGCTTTTGACATTTGAGAACGAAGCAGCGCTGGCCTTGAAGGAATCCGGCGGCAACAAGCTCGAAGTCATTGTTCCCTCGCTGAGCGTTAGCGCGGAGAACCCCGTTGTTTGGGTGGACAAAGTGGTCGCCAAGCATGGCACCGAGCAAATCGCCCGCGCATACCTCGAGTATTTATACAGCAGCCCGGCACAAGAGCTGGCGGCGAGGCATAACTTCCGCCCGCAGAATCCAGCCATTTTCGCCAAACACGCCGATCATTTTCAGCAGCTCAAACTCCTTAGCGTGGATCAGATCGCAGGCGGCTGGCATAAAGCGCAGGAGGCCCATTTCGCCGAAGGCGCGCTGTTCGATCAAATCTATCAACCGAGGAAATAAATGCGCATTGCCGTGGATTTTCCCGTTCCAACGCCCGCATCAAAGTCCGTCCCGCGGCGTTCGCTTAGTGAGTTGCTGGCTCCATTCGACCGATTGGCCGCAACGACAGATAGCTTCTTAGCGAAGCCGGTTGGCAGGTTCGAGGAAGGCGGTCGGGAGTATGAACTCCCTCGCTATATTTGCGCCGGGAACACCGGCAGTGGGGACCCGATCCGGCTGGGCATCTTTGCTGGTATTCATGGCGATGAGCCCGAAGGCATCGGAGCTCTGGCTCAGCTAGCGCGGCTGTTCGTGACCAGGTCCGAGTTGGCGGTGGGCTATCGCCTTTTTCTATACCCGATCTGCAACCCGACGGGAGTGGAGGACCGCACACGCCATTCGCGTAGCGGGAAGGATCTAAACCGCGAGTTCTGGAGCAATTCAGAGCAGTCCGAGGTTCAACTGCTCGAGGCTGAACTTAGGACCCAGAGCTTCGATGGGATTATCTGCCTCCATACCGACGAGCATAGCAACGGCCTTTATGCGTTTGCCCGCGGCTCGACACTCACCAAGCACCTCCTGCGTCCAGCTCTGGCTGCCGCGGCGGAATTATTGCCGGTCAATCAAGCCGCTCACATCGACGGTTTTCATGCCCGGGAGGGCCTGATCGAAGACTGCTACGAAGGGGTCTTGAGCGCACCCTCGACGGTTCGTCCCAAGCCCTTCGAGATTATTCTCGAGACCCCGGGTCAGGGCCCGCTGTTTCTGCGCGAGGCTGCCTTAGTGGTCGCGGTGCGCGCTATTTTATCTGAATACCGCAAGTTCATTGCCTTCGCACCGAATCTTTGAGACCAGCATGGCAATCGTCAATCTCCCCACTCCAATTTCGTCCAGCGCGAACGCCGGGCGAGGGCAGATCGGCCCGCTTTTGAGGTTCTTCGACTTTGTCGCGGAGGTTTCTCGGCATGTCTTGAGCAAAGGCGTCCGCAGGTTTGAATCCGGCGGTCAGGAATATGCAATCGCACGTTACGCTTGGTCCGGCCCGGCGGGAGGCGGTGACCCGCTGCGTCTAGGCTTGTTCGCCACCTTGAACGGTGACGAGCCAGAAGGGGCGTTGGCCCTGATTCGGTTCCTTTCCGCTTTGGAGAAAGAACCCGGACTAGGTCGAGGCTACACCCTCTCTATCTATCCACTCTGCAACCCAACAGGCTTCGAAGACAACACTCGCCTGTCCCGAGCTGGTCATGCGTTGAATCGCCTGTTCTGGAGGGAGTCCAGTGCACCGGAAGTTCGATTCCTTGAGTCTGAAATCTGGATGCAGGCCTTTGACGGCATCGTTAACCTGCGTAGCGACGCCGAGAGCAATGGAATCTACGGATTTGCTTCCGGGGCGGTGATGTCAGAAGCGTTGCTTGAGCCCGCACTCCGTGCGGCTTCGGCCTTCCTGCCGATTAACCGAGAGCGCCAGATAGAGGGGAATCCCGCCCGCCGTGGAATCGTCTACGCAGATATCTACAACGCCCATCAAGGCGCGCTGCGCGCTGTCCCTGGCTTGGAACATCCCCCGTTTGAAATAATGCTTGCTACGGCGCGCGCCGCTTCGGTCAATTTGCAGGTGGAGGCGTTGCACGCCGCACTGACAAGCATTCTTGACGAGTTTCGCTATCTCCAGGCCATCGGCCTAAACCTCTGAATCCAACGATAAACAAATCCAAAGGACATTATGTCACGCATCTACAACGACATCACCGAAACCATCGGTAACACACCGCTCGTTCGGCTGAATCGCACCGCGCAAAAACACGGCGCTTTGGCGGAAATCCTTCTCAAGTTGGAGTTCTTCAACCCGCTCTCCAGCGTCAAGGATCGCATCGGCGTAGCGATGATCGATGATGCGCTCAAGTCCGGGCGCATTAACCCGAGCACGGTTCTGATCGAGCCCACTAGCGGCAACACCGGCATCGCCCTGGCATTCGTCGCGGCGGCGCGCGGACTCAAGCTCATCCTCACGATGCCGGAAACGATGAGCACCGAGCGCCGCAAGCTCCTGAAGATTCTCGGTGCGAAGCTTGTGCTTACCGAAGGCGCAAAAGGGATGAAAGGCGCGATTGCCAAAGCCGAGGAACTGCGAGGGTTCATCCCTAACAGCGTGATCCTTCAACAGTTTTCCAACCCGTCCAACCCGGAGATTCACCGGCGCACGACCGCCGAGGAAATCTGGCGGGACACCGACGGCAGTGTGGACTTTGTCGTCGCCGGCGTCGGCACAGGCGGCACGATCACCGGCGTCGCGGAGGTCATCAAACCACGTAAGCCCTCGTTCAAGGCTGTTGCCGTAGAACCCGCCAAGTCCCCTGTCATTTCCGGGGGCCAACCCGGGCCACACAAGCTCCAAGGCATCGGCGCGGGATTCATCCCCGAAAACTTGAACACCAAGGTGGTGGACGAGGTCATTGGGGTCCTGGAAGAGGACTCCGGCCCAATCTCGAAGGAAGTCAATCGTCTGGACGGCATCCCGGTGGGTATTTCCAGCGGGGCAATCATTTGGGCGGCTCTGCAAATCGCCAAACGGCCTGAGAACACAGGCAAACAGATCGTCGCCGTCGTCCCATCCGCCAGCGAGCGCTACCTCAGCTCATGGTTATTTGCCGACATTAACCTGGACAGCGACCAGCTTGACCTTCCGGCACCGAGCGCCTAGCCACCTTCTCCAACCGATTCACCAACAAAATGAGAATTCAAATCACACTCAACGCCGACGGCGTCGTGTTTGCTCAGGCGATCCACCGAGCGGCCCGGACCCGCAACTACGGAGCAAAAGCCGACGAGCACCGCTACGAACGGCGCAAGATGCGCGAGTATCTCCGCCATCCAGACGCAGCCACTCAGGATATCGCGAGCTGATCCGATCGTGATCTGCTGGTGTTCAAGTCGCTCTCGCTAAAACCCATGACCCACATCGAAAACTTTCTCAAACTTGCCGCCGACGCCAGGACGCGGACGTGGGAGATTCCCGTAGCGGAAGTTCACGCGGCGCTGGCCCAGCCCGGCGCCATCCTCATCGATGTGCGCGAGGATGACGAGTGGCGGGAAGGGCATGCGCGCAAGGCGTTGCATTTGAGCCGGGGCATCATTGAGTTCGAGATTCAGGAGCATGCCGCCGACTTGAATACCCCGATCATTCTCTGCTGCGGGCGCGGCCGGCGTTCGGCGTTGGTCGCCGATAACCTGCAAAAAATGGGCTACAACAACGTGGTGATCGTGGCGGGCGGTTTTGAAGCGTGGGAAGCGGCTGGCCTGCCCGTTGAACGAGGCGGGTGAGACGGTTTTTGGATTTCTGCCGACCCCCGCCAGGGGAGGCTCTAACAAAACAAACGAACCTCAAAGAGCTCGCCGGACCACCGGAGGTTCTTTGACGAAGCAATGTCTGCACTCATGAAACAACAGTTTAGATCAACGATTGTCCTGGCGGTTCTAGCCGTTTCCTCGGCCGTCTCCGCCCGGGCCTTCACCTACAACGACGAAGACCTTTTGCTCGTCTTTCGCAAAGACGGTGCGAACGATGTGGAATTCAACCTCGGGGGCGTGAGCCAATTCCTTGGCCAGACTAGTGGATTCCAAGCCGCGGTTACCAATTGGGACACCTCATTGGTGACGGCCAACTATAATTTCACTGACGATGGTGTGCGGGTGATTTTGCTCGCAGCGACGCGATCGGATGCCACCAACAAACGCGTCTGGCTTAGCAGCGCGAACTCCACCACGGTGGTGCTCGACCGGACTCCCTCGCAGTGGCAGGTCCTGCAGTCGAAGATCGATGGCATCGGATCAAGACCCCAGGACTATACCGAAACCAATTCATCGCGTTCGTTTGAGGCAGATCCATCGTTCTTCGCTGCCTACAGTTTTATAGCGTCCAATCGCGGCTCCGTTCCCGCTCTGCTGCCTCAGTTGGGAGGCGACTCGGCGTTCACCGTCGAGACCGCCATACCAGGCAAGCTCCTGCTCTACGAGATCACACCCAGCACTGCGAATCCGAAGCCACAAGCAACCGTGGTTGGCAACTTCGTAATTGACTCGCAGGGAGCATTGGCTTTTACGGCTGGTGCGCCGGTTGCGCCGCCCGCACCCACCCAGATCACCTCGGTGGTCAACAACGGTGGCACGGTTACGGTTACGTTCAACACGGTGGCCGGGGTGCACTACCGGTTACGGTACGCCGATCACCTTGGCGCCAGCCCCACAACCTGGACGACCGGGTCTGGTTCCGTCCTGGGAACCGGCAGCGCAGGCGCGCTTCAGGATGTTCCTGGCGGGACCCGGTTTTACGTCGTGGAATCCTTTCAGTAGCCCCGAGCTCTCGGGTGCCTCTTACCTACTTTCAGGGGACAGACCGGTTCACCGGAGGTTCCTGGAATCAACCAAAACCCATAGCACACATAGCACAAATGAATCAACCCACTCAGACCCGACAACGGCGAGACCAAACAGATTACCGTTATGAACAGACTAACCTTACCCCTCTTGGCGGGCGTTTTCGCCACCATCGGTGCTCGCGCTCAATTGTTTGACATCCCGACAGGAGACCTTTTGTTGAGTTTCAGTCGCAGCGGCAGCCCGGATGTGGAGGTGGACATTGGCTCCCTCAGCCTTTTCACTTCACTCGCGCCTAGCGCCACGCTCGATTTGACGCCGAAGTATTCCCCATCGAGCCAGCTCTTAGGCACGTTCGGAAACCTCAATGGCGTCTCCTTCTCCGTGATTGGTGCCCAACTCGGCGCGGGCGGCGCCGTGCCGAACAACACCACTTGGTTTACGCTCAAGCGTTCGGACGTGGATATCCAAACGACCGCTCCGTTCCGTTTCACCAACTCGAAATCGCAATCGATTCAGGCGGCGATCAGCGGGATCGAAGGCATCGGCAGCGTGAGCGGCGCAAACGTTTATGCCGCCTCAATTGCCGCGGATCCTGTCGCGAACACACCGACCGTGCTCATCGTTCCAACCACCGGGATACCGGCACCAAATTCCTTCACCAGCAAATATAACGCCAGCGGAGGCCTGAAAGGCCTGGTTCCGAGTCCTGGGGTTCTGAACACTGCTCCGAGCGATTTCTCGAGCGGCAGCCAAGTGATTCGTTCCGACCTTTACGAGTATCTGCCGGGTTCCTCAACGACCCATGCCCAGTTCCTGGGCGCGTTCACCCTGGACAACGTAGGTGGTGTCACCTTCACCGCGGTTCCAGAGCCGGGCACCTGGACCCTGCTGACCGCCTTAGGTCTCGGAGCCTTCGGCCTCGCTGTCCGAGCCCGCCGCAATCGCGCTGCCGACGAGCTTCCTGCCGAGGACAGCCAACCAGCAACTCCGATCACTCTAGCGCTGTGACTAATCGACCCAAACCAAACACCGAAACTTTAACCAATAACAAACCTAAAACCTTCAGAAGCCGATCCACTATGAAAGCCAACAAACTGATCACTGCCGCCCTTTCAGTCGCGGTAGTCACCACCGCGGTCAACGCCGATGTCACCCTGGTTGTGACGGGAGGCAACGCCTCAAAGACAGTGCTCTTTGACCGTGCAGCCGCCCTTCTCACCGGGGCAACCGTCCTCAACGGCGCGAATTCAAACACCAGGTCCTACCTCAACGGCACAATCGCCGGCCAGCCTGGACTCGGCCACGTGACCATACACTTCGTTCAAAACGGCGCGGCACAGGGCCTGTTGGATCTCAAGAACCAAGCGGCCGTGCCGAGCGCCTCGGGTGCATTGACCGCCCAACTCGCGGTGTCCGGCACCTTTCCTGAAACTATCGGTATCGACAGCTCGATCTTCGTCGCGCAACGGACGCTCGTCGTCCCGTTTGTGTTCATCAAGAACGGAGCTTTGGCCAACAGTTTGCATGGCGTTACGAATCTGACGCAGCGCCAGGCAGCCTATTTGGAGGCGGCATCTGGGACACTGCCCACCGCCTTCTTCGGTGGTGAAAGCACGAGTGATCCCCTCTATTTGATCGGACGCAATACTGGCGCGGCGGTGCGCCAGGTTATCGACGCCAGCATCTACTTCGCTGGTGCGCCCGCATTCTACACCACCAACAACGCCTCCTACGCGAGCTTCGGACCTCCTTATAGCACCAGCCCTATCGGCTCGGTCGTGCTTCACCCGCAAGGTGGACATAATTCCGGAGCGGCTGTGACCAATGACCTTGTTGTGATCCCCAATGCGATCGGGACAGTGTCCAGCCAGGACGCAGTCGGGTTCACGGCTCTCTCGTACGAAGGAGTGCCCTTTAGCACTGCGAACGTGATCAACGGTTCGTATCCGATTTGGGGCTATGAGGCTTGGTACTACAAGAATAGTGGCACCGGCCAGCCCAGCGCCAACCAGCTGGCGGTGATCACCGCGCTCTACAACGCGGTGACCGACAACACCTACCAGCACACTCTGGGTAATCCCTTTGCCACCGCGAGGTTCGTCCCACTGGCTGACCTGGAAGTGGAGCGAACCGCGGACGGCGGACCGATTACCTCCACCATTTACTGAGTGATAGCTCGGACTCCTTGAGGACAACGGCGGGGCGCGACCAGCGCCCCGCCGCCTCAGGATCGGAGGGCAGCCAGGGTGCATGAAGTTGCAAGCATTTCTAAGTTTCCTGTTAGTGCTGGGGGCAGGCGCGTCTTGTCTCGCCGCGCAAATGGCAACGCCCGCCTCGAAGGAACTGGCCTTCGAGGTCCGACACTATGAGTTGCCGGGCAATACACTTTTTACCCCTGAGGAGGTTGAAAGGATCATGCGTGAGGCGATCGGGACTAACGTGAATCTTTCCCAGATCCGCGCGGCGCTGGTTAGACTCCAGGAGGCCTACCGCGAGCGGGGATACCCAAGAGCCTCGGTAACGCTGCCGCGCCAGTCACTTTCGGATGGAATCGTAAAGGTCGACGTGGTTCAGGAGGCGGAGCTCTCAAAACCGCAAACCTACGGCGTGCAACATTTTGAAGTGCGCGGGAATTCAGTGCTTTCAGCCGAGGACATTGATCGAGTGCTGGGTCCTGTCGCCGGGCCAGCGGTGAGCCTGGAACAACTCCATGAAGGGTTGGCGCGGCTTCAAGCGTTGTATCGTAGCCGTGGGCGGGCTCGTGCCAGTGTGCTGTTGCCCAAACAGGTACTTGCCGGTGGCCTGGTCTTGATCGTGGTTGATGAAGGCCCGGCGCTGCCCGGTGAGACCGCTTCGCTCAGCTCAACAACAAAAACCGAAACAGTTCCTCCGGTAGTACACACGTTTGAGGTCCGGCGCTATGAGGTGTCCGGAAACACTCTGCTGGCGTCAGACGTCATTGACAGCATCTTGACCAATGCGACCGGAACCGCGGTCAGCTTGCCTCAAATCCAGAAAGTTTTGGGCGAATTACAGCTCGCGTATGTCCAGCGCGGTTATGCCACCGTGTCGGTTGGCTTGCCCCGTCAACAGTTGACCAATGCCACGGTTAAGGTGCAAGTCACCGAGGGCGTGTTGGCAGATATTCGCGTAAGCGGCAACCATTACTATAGCTCGGACAACGTTCGCCGCGCGCTCCCTAGCCTGACAACCAACGTGTTGCTTAACACGAAATGGTTTCAAGCCGAGCTGGATCAGGCCAACGCAAATCAGGACCGCCAGATTTACCCCGTCATCGGTCCGGGCCCCGACCCCGGGACGAGCGCTCTGACCCTCCGCGTGAAGGATCGGTTACCGCTTCACGGTCATGTCGAGATCAACAACAAGGCTACACCCGACACGCCCCCGCTGCGGATCGACACCGCGGTCCAGTACAACAACCTATGGCAGTACGATCACCAACTGGGCCTCGAGTACAACTTTTCTCCCCAGGATCTCAAAGTGGACGATCAATTGCCGAAGTTTTTCTCCCAGCCGAAAGTGGCCAGTTACAGCGGTTTCTATCGAATTCCTCTAGGCTTCGGCAAAACTCTCCGCGAGAACTACGAGAACCGCCCGGTAGACTTTGGGTATGATCCAGTCGCTAAAACCTTTCGGCTTCCGCCGCCCAATGGCAACCCGGAGTTGATCGCTTATGCCTCTCAATCCGCGTCTGAAACGCCGACCCATTTTGGCCCGCTGACGGTCATCACCAACACTGACCTTGCCGACATCACTTCACGATTCACGGAGCGCGACTTGACCGTCAACGGAAACGTGGGATTGCGGTTTACTCTACCTCTCAAGGAGTTCTACGGCGTGCGATCCTCCTTTTCCATCGGAGCGGATTTCAAGAACTACGATGCCAAGAGGTACAGCACAAACTTAACATACTACGATCTGTATTCGCAGGACACGTTTGGGAATCGCACCCTGGATCGACAGGACACCATTCCTCAAGACTCGAACAGCGGAGTCTATCTCTATTACATCCCGCTCTCGGCGGGCTGGTCAGCCTCGCGCTCGGATCGAGCTGGGAGTAGTTCGTTCAACTTCACTGAGAGCCTGTTTCTTGCTGGGCTGGCCTCTGATCGGGCGCGTTTCCAGGGGGTCGCAGGTTCCACGAAGACAGGAGGCAATTACGCCACCATGAATGCCGGGTTCACTCGCGAGGAGAACTTACCGCGTGATTGGTCGATTCTTTTTCGCGCGAATGGCCAATGGGCTAGTTCTCCACTCATCAGCAACGAACAGTTCGGTTTGGGTGGCACCGCCGGCGTGCGTGGTTACCAGGAGGGCGAGGAATACGGCGACGCCGGCTGGCGTGCGCTCCTGGACTTGCGCGCTCCCCCCATCGGCATTGGTTACTTGCCCGGTCATGCGGAGGATCTGCCCGTGAAACTCCGGTGCTCGACGTTTCTGGATTATGGCGAGCGGTATCTTCTTGATCCGTTGCCTTCCGTCAGTGGCCGCGTGCAGATGCTGGGCACGGGCCTCGGTTTTTATGCGACTGCCGGAGAGCGGTTGGACGCTCGCCTGATCCTTGCTTGGGCGCTCCTCAACACCGCACGCACATCCGTGGGCGCGGCTCGAGCCTATTTCAGCATGGGACTGCAGTTCTAAATGAGAATATATCCCCACAGGCTACTGCCGAAGTCCTCGCGAATCCGCCGCTCACAGGTTTTTGGCGCCAAAATCATCTTCCTCGTTGCCGCGTTGGTCTCGGCCGGACGACGCCTGCAGGCAAACCCGCAAGGCATGACCGTCGTCAGCGGAACCGCATCGGCGCAAACCAGCGGTTCGCATCTCAATGTCACCACGAGCCAGAGCGCTTTCCTCGATTGGCGGGGGTTCAACATCCAGCCCGGTGAAACCACCACCTTCCTCCAGCCGAGTGCTAGTTCCATCGTTTTGAACCGGATCAACGACTCCATTCCATCCCAGATTTGGGGGAGCCTTTTCGCCAACGGCACGGTCATTCTCGCCAACGCCCACGGCTTCTACTTCGGCCCGAACTCGATGATCCAAGTGGGGGGGAGTTTTATTGCGACGACCGCTCCTTTGGCGCCTGATATGGCCGCCTCGACGAGCTGGCAGTTCACCGGCTTGCCGCCGCTGGCCAGCATCGTCAATTACGGAGCCATTGAGGCGGGCCAGGGACACTCCCTTTTCCTCATCGCGGAGAAACTCGAGAACCATGGTGAATTGCGTGCGCCGGGCGGCGAGATTGGTCTGCACGCTGGCGATGAAACGCTCTTGAGCGAGCGACCCGACGGCCGCGGCTTGAGCGCCACTGTGAAGCTCCCTTCCGGCTCAGTGGATAATAGCGGCCGCATTATCGCCGGTGCTGGACGAATCGCCCTGAGCGCGCAGGTCGTCAACCAGAACGGGCTGCTTCAGGCTGACTCTGTGAGGGAGAGCGGTGGTGTCATCGAACTACTGGCCTCCAGCGAACTCAACCTCGGCCCGGCGTCGCAGATTCTGGCTCGCGGCGGCGAGGGCGGCGCCAGCGGAGGCGGGGCGATCACCTTGAAATCGGACGGAAAGTTTCGCGATCAATCTGGCGGCGAGATCCTCGCCACCGGCAGTTCCCAGGGCGGCGATGGCGGCGTGATCGAAATCAGCGCGCCGAACATCCTTTCACTTGCCTCGCGGCTCGATGCCGGTGCCGTGCAAGGTTCGCATGCCGGGCGTCTGGTTTTGGACCCGACCGACATTGTCCTCGACGTCTCCGGTATTGGCTCTGCCGGCAGCGGCGCAGTCGGCGCCACGACCGGTTCAGGCACCTTGGACTTGGATGTCACCACCGCCTTTCTGAACAAGAATTTCTCCGACATCACGCTCCAAGCGACCCACAACATCAGCCTCGCGGATTCCACGGTCTGGGACCTGAGCGCCGACACGGGGCTCACCGCCGGACATCTTACTCTCCAAGCGGGCAACAATATCATTTTTGGGAATAATGCCCGCATCGTGGACGCGAACGCCTGGTCCTTGCGACTCCAAGCGGGCGTGAATTTCGCCTCCGGCGCCGTCACTCCTGGGGTGGGCTCGATCCTCCTCAACGGTGGCGCCGGCAAAAGTTCGAACGGAGCAGTGGAGACTGCTCTTGGTTCCATTGAAATGGTCGCTGGCGACAGCGTGCTCGTGGGCACGGGGTACATCCGTACCTCCGGAGGCGGGAGCGTTCATGTGCAGGCGCTTGCTGGCGATATTGATGCAGGCAAGAAGAACGATGGCTACCAGTTCACCTTCAGCGGCTATCGAATCAGCCTTGCAGGGTTGGGTGGCATTGCCACGGCAGCCGGCGGGAACGTGACACTTGAAGCAGGTCAGGACATTATCAGCATACCCACCGCGCCTGCTGGCCAGCCGCCGGGTGCCTCGGGAGCCTACGGCCAGGCTCCTGGCGACGTAACCCTGATAGCGGGCCGGCAAATCCTCGGCAATTATCTTGTCCGCAACGGGACGGGCACACTTCTCGCCGGCGTTGAGGTCCAGAATGCCCAGGTTATCAAGGTTCTCAATTCGGCGGCCGACATCGGCACCTCTGTTCAACCGGTAAGCCTAAGCCTGATCTCCGGCTCCTGGAACCTCTGGGCGGGTGGCGATATCTTTATCGGTGAAGTCCGGAACCCCAACGGCACGTTCAACTCGAATCGACTCACGGCGCCTCCCGGCGCGTTTCCTGGCAATCTCGACAACTCGCAGATCATTCCCCCCCCGAACCGCACCGCGTTCCTGTTCGACTACGCGCCCGACGCTGCGGCGAATTTTTGGGCCGGTAATTCGATCACTCTGATCGGCGCAAACCTTCCACGAGTGACTGGTCAGAATCAAGCCATGCCCGCGGTCTATCCGCCACGGCTCAGCCTCGAAGCGGGTGCCGGCGGCATCGATATCCGTAACTCTTTGATCCTCTATCCATCGAGCCAGGGCACGCTGCAAATCACAACCCACGACGGAGGCGATCTGCAAGGTCAGCAGCAGCAAGCCGCCCTCACCGGCATCACCATGTCTGACAGCGGATTGCCGGATTATCATACTTTCGCACAAGGCCACGCCGTTACTCCGCTGCATCTGGCCGACGCCAATCCCGTCCGCCTGAGGATCGACGGTAGCGTCGAGAGCTTCGGTTTGGCCGTTCCCACTTCGGCGCTGATCGACATTAGTGGAAACACGTACAATTTCGGTTTTCTCGGTCAGAACCTCTCGGCCTCCGCTGTTACCGAAATCAATGTGGCCGGCGACATTAGTAATCGCGGCAACCTGACTTCCGTGCCGTTATCCCAGCCTCTCCCGTCACCGGTTTTGGACCTCTCGATGAATGCTGACCCTCAGGTGATCCTCAAGGTCCGTTACGACGTCGCTTCGCAGACGCTGACCTTCATCGGTCAGATGAGCCAGAATGAGTTAACCAGTCTGTTGAACCCGAGGCGCCTGCTGTTCGACGCCCGGGGCAATCCTATCCTGGACGCGAACGGTTTGCAGGAGAGCGAGCCGATTCAACTGACGGCCGTTCAGCAGGCTGCCTTCCAACAGCTTTATGACCAAAGCCAAAGCGCCTCGCTTGGCGACCAGGGACTCGCCTTGGCCGGGCCAGGCCTTTTCAAGATTACCGCGCGCAATGCCGACCTGGGCATTTCCGGCGGCATTTCGGTCCTGGCGCCTAATCCCGCCCTCGCCGCCATAAGCCCAATTGGCGCGAACCTCGAGATCGCCGTTTCGGGCAACCTCGACATGACCTCCACGAAAATCGATAACGAGTCTTACCTGGGGGGAGTCGCCCTGAGCGTGGGCGGGACTCTTGATGTCGGCGGGCAGCTTACCACCTTCGGCGACCCGGGCGCACCCAAGGGGATTTTCTCCGCCAGCGGCGGAAACGTGTCCGTCACTGCCGATGGTGACGTGAATGTGAACGGATCGCGCATCGCGGCATATAACGGCGGAGACCTGACGATTCTCTCGCGGCACGGTGACATAAATGCCGGCAGCGGCGGCTCGGGCTATGTGAGCCTCCGCGGCCTCGAAATGGACCCGGTTACCGGCGCACTGCGCGCGATCCCCGCGACGATCCCGGGCAGCGGCATCCTGGCGACGACCTTGCCACGTTCGTCCGCTGCGCTTGGCGACATCAACGTGACCGCTACCGACGGCAGCATCAACGCCAATCTCGGTGGTATCGTGCAACTCGCCTTTAACGACGCCGACACACGGAACAGTTTCATCGCGCTCCATGCCGGTGGCGACATCAATGCCGGTGGCTCCGGCATCATCGGCAGCAATATTCGTCTCGATGCAGTGGGCGATATCCGGGGGGTTGTGATCGGCAGCCAAAACGTCGCGATCAATTCCCAGCACAATGTCAATGTCTCGGCCTTCGCAGGAGCCGGTATCTCCATCAGCGCTGTTGGCAATATCGGCGGCACGGTGGTCAGTGGCGGCAACGTCTCCGTCAGCGCCGACGCGATCAGCGCCTCGCTTATCTCCAAGTCGGTTTCAAGTTCGGGCGATTCGAGCTCGGCCGCGATTGGTTTGCCGCAATCCAACATCGCGAAAACTGACGTCAAGGTCACTGAGGATGCTTCCGAAATCACCGCGAAGACGAGCCAGGAAGAGACCGACGACGAACTGAAGAAGAAGAGAACCCAAAGCCCGCGCCTGGCTAGAACAAGCGGGCGAGTCACTGTAATCCTGCCGCCCACAACCAAGTAGCGATCCATCATGATATCACTTCCGATCACACCCATGCTCGCCTCCGGCGCGCTGGAATTCGCGTTTCGGAACGCGACCATCGAGGGCAAAACGACCGTCGGCGTGCTGCTCGTTCTTTCTCTGTTTAGTTGGACCATCATTCTCACCAAGTTTCGCCAGCTCTACATCGCGCGAAAATGGGCGAAGCGATTCTTTCTGGCCTACAGCGCCACTCGCGATCCCCTCGATATCAAGCGCAAGGGCGAGGATTTCGAGGGGGCTCCGGCTTACCAACTCTATACGCGGGGCGCGGATGAGTTGGAGTACCACCTCAAGAACAATCCCAAGACGATCAACGGAGAGCAGCGCATCAGCACCGCGGCGTTCGAGGCGGTCAAGGTGACCCTGGAAGAAGCTGCGGCGGCGGAAGCGATGGCCCTGGAGAAAGGGATGATTGTCCTCTCAACAGCGGTCGCTGGCGGCCCGTTCATCGGGCTCCTGGGAACGGTGTGGGGCGTGATGGAAACATTCTCTGGCATCGCCAGGGCCAATTCCGCCAGCCTCACAGCAATGGCCCCCGGCGTGGCCGGAGCTTTGATTGCTACCGTCATCGGCCTGCTGGTCGCGATTCCAGCGATGTTTGCCTACAACTTCATGGTTACTACCATTCGCGCGATCACTCAGGAGTTGGACGGTTTTGCCACTCGCTATGCCACGCAGATCGATCATGTTTATGTGGAGAATCGGAATCTGGAAGAAAAGATTGCCGACGCCTTCCACCGCATTGAGCAGGGGAAGACCTGGGTCCCCGCCGCCGCGGAACTCGCTAGCCCTCAGACTTCATGAAAAAGTGCTCCCATTCCGTTCACGGAACACTCACCGAGTTAAATATCACGCCCCTGTTGGATTTGGCCTTCGTGCTGCTGGTCATTTTCATCATCACCACGATACCGATTGTCAATGATCTCGACCTGACTTTGCCGACCGCATCGAGGCGCCAGAAAGACCCGCCGCGCAAAGCGAACTACATCACTGTCGAAGCCGACGGCACCCTGCACCTGAACAAGAAACAGGTGGAGTTTGCCGATCTTCACCAGACGCTGGTCGGCTTGCGGGTTGATGATCCCGACCTCAATGTGATCGTTCGCGGCGACGCCAAGGCGAAGTATCGCCAGATCCGCGCGGTGCTCGACATTTGCCAGCAGGCTAATGTCGTCAAAGTGGATCTTGCGACCGAACCGCTCCGCTAAGAGGAGTCTGATGCTTCCCCAATCGCCACCACGCAAGAGGCGCAACTCGGCGCGGGTAAACCTGCTCATCTCCTTTGCTTTCCACGCGGCCATCGTGCTCGCCCTGGTGTTTTTTGCGGCCCGTGAGGGGTTGCTCGGCAAGCAACTGAGGAAAATTGCCGTGGAGATGGTGAAAGAGAAGCCGCCGGACAAACCTAAGGAGTTGGAGAAACCTAAACCCGAGTTGCCGAAAGTCGAGCCGCCCAGAGTCGAACCGGCAAAGCTTGCAGCAGCGCCGCCGGTCGAGCCCCAAAGAAACGCAGCACCGCCGCCCGCTGGCGTGGTCGCTCCGCCCCCGGTCGCGCCCCCGGCCGTCGAGATGCCAGCCTTCGTTTTTGAGGGTGGCAAGGCCGTCGAGAGCAGCTCAGACCCGGTTCAGCTCTACAAAAGCTTTGTCGAGTACGCGTTGCGTTCGAAGTGGAATCGCCCGACGGACATCGATGACAACAACTTTGTCGCGGAGGTCGAGGTCTCGGTCGATCGCGGGGGACGCGTAAGTGGCCCCCAATGGAAGCGGACTTCTGGCGACGCGCGCTGGGACGAGTCCGTCCGGGAGGTTCTGGCTTCCAGCCCGAGCCTCAGCCGCCCGCCACCCACGAACTTTCCACCACGCATCCTGGTGCGCTTCGACGTGGAGCAAATCGCCGACGCCATCATCCAATGAGTTTGAAGAAAGCCAGCCGTCGCGGCCACAGCACTCTCAACGAGTTGAATATTACCCCGTTGCTGGATCTGGTCTTCGTGCTCCTGGTCATTTTCATCATCACCACGCCTCAACTCGTGAACAATCTGGAGATGTTCCTCCCATCCGGCAAGCCGCCACCCGCCAAGCCGGACGCGCCTAGGCCCAAGATTAACCGGATTGTCGTCGACGAGAAAGGTCAGACATTTCTCAACGATGAATTGGTCACCGTGGCCGGCCTCAAAGAGGCGCTGCAACGGCTGAAAGCTGCCGACCCGGCACTCGGCGTTGTGGTCAAGGGTTCCGACGAAGTGGATTACCAGCACATGGTGAGCGTGCTGGATGTGCTCCAACAACTGGAAATCACTAAGGTCGGGCTGGCAACCGACGCGGCACACCCATGAAACTCGGTCGCCCAACCTTCCCTGGCGACCGCGCACCCCGCACCCTGGACAATCTTGCACGGCGCAGTTCCGGCGCTTTCTCCCGAACCAAGCCCTGATGGGCCTGCCACGACCGGAGACATTTTCTTCGGTTTGCATTACGGCACGAGCTGATGTGGAAACTGAAGGCAGTAGGACAACAGTAACAAACCAACTCGAAGAAAACATGAAAGCAAAATCCACATACCTGCCTGTCATTGCTCTGGCGGCAGTGACTTCAGTAACAAATCCCGCCTCGGCGGACATCATCACGGATTGGAACAAGATAACTCTGGACGCCACCAAGACCGGTGGACTGAACAGTAACCTGGGCTCCCGGATCGATGCCATCGAGGCCGTTGCGGTTTACGACGCGGTTAACTCGATCCGCCAATTCGGCACGCCCTATCACTACTTCGCGCCACCGTCCAGCCAGGCTTCGGCCGAGGCAGCGGCGGCACAGGCTGCCCACGACGTGCTGGTGAACTACTTCCCAGCTCAGACCGCAGCCTTGGACGCAAAGCTCAGCGCGAGTCTGAGCGGGATCGCCGATGGTTTGGAAAAAACCGCCGGTCTGGCCGTCGGCGCAGCATCCGCCGCAGATATCATCGCGCTGCGGGCGAACGATGGTTCGAGCCCGGATTCAACCTACGCTGGAGCCACTGGGGTGGGGGAGTGGCGCCCGACCCCTAGTGCCTTTGCCCCTGGAATCAATTCGCAATGGGGCTCGGTCAAGCCTTTCGTCTTGCCCTCCGGCGCGATTTTCCGTCCCGGCCCGCCGCCGGATGTGACCAGCACCAACTTCACTGACGCCCTCGCCGCCGTGCAGGCTATCGGCTCGGTAAGCAATAGTGTGCGCACAGTGGAGCAGACCCACATCGCGCAATTCTACAAGCAGGACGCAGAGTTGGGAGCGAACGAAGCGGCGCGACTTCTCTCTAAGGGCCACGGCCTATCGCTGGAGGAGAACGCGTTGTTGTTTGTCCTGGTCGACATCGCGATCACCGATGCGCGCATCGCTATTTGGGACGCCAAATACACTTACAAACTCTGGCGACCTGTCACCGCCCTGAATGCCAACGCTGACGGCTCGGTCACCAACAATTACGCCAATTGGCTACCCTTCATCACTACTCCGGCCCACCCGTCCTATCCGAGCGGCCACAGTGCCACCGTGAACGCCGGCGCGGAGGTGCTCAAGGACTTCTTCGGCAACCGCGTCACTCTCACCCTGGACACGACAACGTCCGGCGAACCTTCACGGACGGTTCAGTCGCTGAGCCAGTTCGAATCCGAGAATGGTCTGAGCCGCATCTACGGCGGCATTCACTACTCCTTCGACAACCTGGAAGGGCAGGCGGTGGGCAGCAAGGTGGCTGCCTATGTTCTGGCCAACGGCCCGCATCTGGTCACCTCGACTGATGCCGCGCCGCCTCAGGTGAGCATTGACCTCTACCCGGGCATCAGCCTCTCCGGAACCATCGGGCACCCCTATCGAATCGATTACGCCACCTCGCTGGCCCCCACGAATTGGATCGCTCTCCAGTTTGTGACCCTGCCAACTTCTTCGCGGTACTTGGTTTTCGACGCAAATGCGCCACGCACCACCAACCGCTTCTACCGCGCGGTGGAATTGTCGAACCCGTAGGACATCCAATATGGCGGCCAGGCGAGAGGTTTCCACTCGCTTGGCCCGCCTGTTACCTGGCCACCTAAGGCACCTGCGACAGGTGAAGTCAGTGCGAGACGCACGACCGGATAGCTGCCTTAGTGCGAGATCTTGCTGGCTAACATGCCCACGGCTGAGCTGTCTTTAGAAAGCTCCGCGCCCAGCGGCTGGGGATGCGGCTGGGCGCGGGGTGCATAGGCAGGGGGGTATGGAGGGATTGAGAGGAAAAACGGAATCGTGAGCGGGACGTGGTCTTTGCCGTCCCATTGATCAACTTTCCTATCGAAGGGACGGTCCCTTTCGTCAAGTGTGGTGTTCATTTCTGCACAGTGCCTGTCCTCCAGGATGCGGCTCTAATTCAGCACCCTGAAGAGGGATGACCAACGCGCCCCTGCAGCCGCGAATAGACCCAGATGCCAGCAAGAATCCCCGCCAAGGTGACAAATGCGACCCAGATCCCCTGGCCGATTTGGATCAGCGCGACCCCGGGGCACACACCCGTCACCGCCCAGCCAACTCCAAACAAGGCGGCACCGGGGATCGTACCTTTGTGGAGCCGCACCGGGGCGAGCTCTAGCCATCCTCGAAACAACCTAAACAACACAATGCTAAGGGCCACAGCCGCCGCGAAGGCAAGCAGTAGGCGTCGGTCGCGGAACAGCAGCATTCGATGGAGTTCGTTGAAGTCCGCGAAGCCGAGCCGGCCGACGGTAAAGCCGAGCAAGAGCCCTGGAATTAAGGTTTTTAACCAGGTTTTCTTCATCCTTGCAGCCTTTCCAAGAGGAACGAAACAGCGATGGCGACCCCAAAAAACACCGCGGTCGCGATGAGGCTGGCGGGTTGGAGGCGACCGCAGCCGCTGAGTCCGTGACCGGACGTACACCCACCTGACCACCGCGTTCCGAATCCGACAAGGGCTCCCCCACCGAACAAAATCAGCACACTTGGAAGGCCTTCACCAAACAATCGATGAAACTCCGGTGAGAGCCCGGCATGAGCCCAGGTTTGACCGCCAACCCAGCCGGCAAGACCGCCTCCGATCAGAACTCCAAGAAGGAACAGAGCGTTGGACATCCGGTCTGGCTCACCCCGCTGAGTTGAGTTTGTCAACGTCGGCTCTGCCCCGCACGAGCCTTCGTCCCGATGCGGCCGCTTAGCCGTTGCTTGGTTACAGGCATCCAAAACTCCATGTGGGGCTCCCGAGGTGAGGGCGGGCGATTCATCATCGGCATCAGTCCGCCATCGCAACAGCCGCGCTAAGGCGCCGGAGACCCCCAGGGGCGCGTTTGTGAGCAAGGGGAAAGCGATCGCGACAGCCGCCAGGAGCAAGCCGCCCAACCACCAGGGCCAATAGCTCGTTGTCATGTGGAACTAATTTGCGCGCGGTTCAAAACTTGAACCCATACGCAAGGCCGAAGGAGTTCTGAGACATGGAAATCTCCTCCGTCGTGCCGGGTGGTGCCAGACCCAACGCAACGAACCGGCTTTCCCCCGCCACTGAATTGGCGAATGCGTGCATGAAGGCCGCCGAGAGCTCGTGCCGACCGAACTCAAACGTTAGCCCGACTGTCAGATGATGTTGAACGACGGCCGGCGCCAGGATGTTGAACGTGACGTATTTCGAATCGACAGGGTTTTCGTTGAAGCTATAGCCTGCGCGCAGGGTCCAATGTTCACCGGCTTTCCAGTCTGCGCCGACTTTGACCACACTGATGCTACGCCACCCGAACCCAGGCCCGTGCGGCTGGCCCAGAAGACCGGGGTTGCTGCTTGGGTTTCCCACCGAGTCCACGCCCGCGTAGTCGATATATTTGTAATCCAGGCCGACGCGCAAGGCAGGCAAGGTCTGCCACGCGAGCCCGACTCCGCCGCTTTGAGGGATGTCGAAGGAACCGTCTCCTGCGAAGAGGCCGCGGTACTTGTTGAACCGTTGGCTAAAGACCGGCGAAGAGTACTCGGCTCCCAAGGCAACCTTTTCAGTGATCTCCCAAAAATAGCCCAGACGAACCCCCGCACCCCACGACTGGGCGATGCCCACGTCGGAAAGTGCACCAGGATTCTGCGACAGCGGAGCGAAGGCGCCGAGGCCATAGGCCTTAAACCGTTGGTAACCGATAATCGGGGACAACCCAATCGACTGGCTGGACGCGAACTTCCACCCGACTGTCGGAGCAATGAGCAGTTGAGTGAGGCTCACTCCAAGGTGCCCTGGACCCGCGAGCAGGTTCTGACCCGACGCCCCTGGCCCCAGATTCAACTGCCCCGCGGGATAATCGGTGTTCATGCCACCATTCCCATACAAGGATAACGAGAGGGACAAATTCGGGCTGATGGAACGTTTAAAGGCCAACTCGGGAATGAAGAAATTGTCCCGCGTGCTATCCACGCTACCGTTCAATGGCGCCGCTGGACCCGTTCTTTGCGCGCTCCGTTCCGGGACAAACCAATCCACGCCGAAATCGACGCGGTCACTTACCCAGGTAGTTGTTGCCGGGTTGTTGGCTCCACCCATGGCGTCGTCCGCCTCCGCCAGGGAGACGCCCGCTCGGCCTTTGGCTTTGATGCCGTAGCCGTCGGAAAAATAACCATCGGTCGAGTAAACAGTCAACGAGCCCGCGGCAGCCAGGCTAACCCATAGAGCAATTCGGCGGCTCGGGCGAACAGTGGGCGAGGAAGAAAGAACTCCAGGGTGAAGCACTGGAGCGAACGGTCTGTCATTTTCTCTCATAGGGCGCGTGCATGTTTTTTTAGGCCACGTCCGGCAAGGGAACTTCCCTCGACCGATTCCGTTTCACGCGCCTCTGGTGAGGTAGCTGACTACTGTCCTAGCGGGCCGCTCCGACCGGGGTTTACAGCCCGGGCGAAGTCAATGGCAGTATCTTTATCAACTTAGTCGTGATTTGTCGAAGGAATTTCTCAATTCTTTCTTTGCCTCCAACGCAACTGCCAGAAATGGCTGGGTACCAACCCGTCGGGGGTCCTAGCTCCTGAAAGGGGACTCGTGAATTGTGATAGGCGCGAAAGGGGCCCGGGAAGCGTAGCTTTGCCGGAGCCGAGGCTTGGGGAGTGGGAACAATCCTGGGGCGCTTGAATTGACATGGTGTCGTCTTCGTTTAACATACCCCCCTCTAGAAGCGACGACGCTTCGCGATAAAGTCGGATCCGAACGGTGACCCACCGGACAACTGGAGGCCTCCATGAACGCAAACAAACATTCATGCCTGTGTGTGCCCAGATTCCGGCCGGGACTAAGTTGCTGACCTGCGCGTTTCCATCGTGCGGTCAGGGCCGCTGTTTCCTCGGTCTTTTGGGCATTCCATCACTCGCAGGGCATCGCCAATTAGCGTTGCTCGACAGAATGGACCTGAACCTACTTCTTCGGTTCAACCGATGACCCACCGCAAAAACCATGAGCAAAGAACCCAACGTTACTGAACCACGCTTGAGTCTAAGCGCAACCGCCGCGCGCAACCTGGCCACGGCGACCGTCACTGTCCCGCAATACACCGAAATCACTCCTCGCTGGCTGCACAAACTGCTGCCTTGGGTCGACGTTGATGGTGGCGTCTATCGCGTCAACCGCGTAGCCAAGGCCGCAAAAGGCAAGCCGGCCAACGAATCTGGCGAAGTCAGGGTAGACCTGCTAACCGTTGATGGGGGCGAACCCAAACTGCCGGCTACTTTCGTGGATTACGACGAGGATCCTCGCGAGTACCATCTGAGCACCATCCAAACCGTGCTGCACACGCATACGCGCGTGACCGATCTTTACAGCAACAAGATCGACCAGTTGCGTGAACAGATACGCCTCACGGTCGAAGCCCTAAAGGAAAAAGAGGAATGGGAACTGATCAACAATACCGACTTCGGTCTGCTCAAGGAAGTTGCGCCTTCTCAAACCATCTCCACACGCAAAGGCTCGCCGACACCCGACGATTTGGATGAGTTGCTGACGCTGGTCTGGAAGAAGCCCGCGTTCTTCCTCGCACATCCCAAAGCCATTGCCGCTTTTGGTCGGGAAGCCACTCGCCGAGGCGTGCCCCCACCCACGGTTAATCTCTACGGAACACCCTTCATCACCTGGCGTGGCGTGCCGCTGATTCCGAGCAATAAGCTCGAAATGAACTCAACCCGAACTCCGAAGTAGACCGGTGAATTGAGGCCGGTCGCCGCGGCAGATGCTCAGATCATCCCCCCTCCGATGGCTAGGCGGTCCTCGGGTGGGATCAACTTCGGCGAAGTGGCATTTCGCC
>Ga0265314_10001316_pt1 | contig 28132 bp, 25 predicted proteins | sample 4126metaG_FD_203106 | JGI IMG/M metagenome (GOLD analysis project Ga0265314, IMG submission 203106) | Rhizosphere microbial communities from Carex aquatilis grown in University of Washington, Seatle, WA, United States - 4-1-26 metaG | ecosystem: Host-associated > Plants > Roots > Rhizosphere >... | reverse complement strand
GGAAACCCGCAGATGTCCATGAACCCATAGTGGCAATTGATGTCCGGCCATTCAAACGGCCGCGGCTCGCCCTTGTAATCAAAGCCACTCCATACGAAACCGCCCGCCATGAAGTCCTTCGTCGCCACCGCCGGCCAGGCATCCTCCACCGTCTGGCCCCCCGGCCCGGCATTGATGCTGTACGCCGCCACGTAGCCGCGCGCCCGGTCACCCCAATAATTCTCCCAGTGATCCATGCCATAAAAGCCGCGAGTGCCGATCTCGCTGGCGATTTCCGTCGCCAGCATCGGCGTCTGGGGCGCCGCGGCATGGACACGGTCATACACGCCCGGGTTGTAATTCACCCCCACCACATCCAGCACGCCCAGAAACCCTTGTGCACTCGTAAACCCCCCATTCATCGCCGCGGTCACCAGGCGCGTGGGATCCAGTTCCTCCACCCGTTGTTTCATCGCCGCAGCCATCGCCGCCCCCGCCGCCGTCCCCTGGATTTGCTGCTCATTGCACAGCGACCACAAAATGATGCTCGGATGATTCCGGTCGCGCATCACCAGCGCCGTCAAATCCCGATGCTCCGCCGCCGGCGTCCCCCGGGGCGTCTGATCCGCATACGTATCGCCCAGGTGCCGATTCTCGGCAATCACCAGAAAACCCATCCGATCGCAGTCATCCAGCAACTCGGGCGCCACCGGATTGTGCGACATCCGAATCGCGTTGCACCCCATCTCCTTCAAGCGCTCCAGCCGCCATTCAAAGAGCCGGTCCGGCATCGCCACGCCCACCCCGGCGTGATCTTCGTGCATGTTCACCCCCTGCAGCTTCACATGCTTGCCGTTGAGAAAAAATCCCCGCTCCGCATCCCAGCGAATCTGCCGCACGCCGAACGGCGTCGTCACCTCATCCACCACCTTCCCTCCAACGCTGATCGTGCTGTGCATCTGATACAAATAGGGCCTCTCCACCGACCACAGCGCCGCCTTGCTCAACAGCATCTGCTGCTTCACCGTCGCATCCGCCCCGGCTGGTAACGGCTCTACTGCCGTCGCTTCACCCACCACGCGGCCCTGCGCATCGAGAATCTCATTTCGCACGCTCGCCGTTACCATGGCGGCTCCCGAATTCGCCACTTCCGTATTCACCGCAATCATCGCATCCGCCCGGCTGCCATCGCCGACGTCCGCCACGGCAGGTGCCACAAACACCCCGTCCGGCGCAATGTGCACCGGATCCACCATCACCAGCCGCACGTGGCGATAAATCCCCGCCCCCTCATACCACCACCCGTCGTAACGCGGATCGACCTTCACCGCCAGAACATTTCTGCCGCCGAATTCCGCAGCCTCCGTAATGTCAAACCGCGACCGCGTGTACCCGCTGTACTGGCTTCCTACTTCCTTCCCATTGAGCCAATACCGGCTGTTGCTGAACACGCCGTCAAATTCCAGCCACAGACGCTTCCCCTTTGCGTCGCCGGGCAGCACAATCTCCCTGCGATACATCGCCGCCTGCACCGGCAAAAAGCCATGCAACGGATACCAGCTGCTGTTCATGCCCGGATAGACCAACGGGTTTTGCTCCGTGAATTCACCCTCAACGGCATAGTCGTGCGGAACATCCACCTTCCGCCAATTCTGATCGTCATAACCCGGCGCAACGGCCGCCGCATTTTCTCCCAGCCGGAAATGCCAGTCCCGGTCGAGCGAAATCGTCTGCCGCGCGGCTTCTACTTGCTGCCCGGCGCATCCTGACGCCACCACCGCAGCCCACGCCAGTCCGATCACTTTGATGAGCGTTCGTGCCCTCATCGCCTCCGGGGAAATCCATTGCGCGAAGCAATCGCATCGCGCTGATATGTCGTTTCTTCTTTTCATGCTTCGATCTTCCCTTGGTTGCGTTCGCCTTTCCTCTGATAATGCCGCCAGCAAGGCGCTGCCGATAGGCTGAAGCCCACCATCCGAAGCGAGCAGTTCAAAGCCACCTTCCCCGTGCCCTATGCCGCCGGCGTGCTCCGTGCCAACGGATTGGACGGCGACAAGGAAGCCCAGCGCACGGAATTGACCACCACCGGCGACGTCGCGGCCCTGCGCCTCACCACCGACCGAAACCAGTTAGCCGCCAATGGCCAGGACCTCGCCTTCATCACCATCGAATCCATCGACGCCCAGGGCCGCTTCCAACCCAACGGCAACCAAACGGTAACCTTCAAGGTGGAAGGCGCCGGCACCCTCGCCGGCGTCGCCAGCGGTGACTACAGCACCACCGAAAGTTGCCAGGCCAACCAGCGGCGGCTTTTCAACGGAAGGGCGCAGCTGATCGTCCGGACGGGTAAGAGTCCTGGCACCATCACCGTTTCGGCCGACACACCGGACGTCAAGACCACCAGGGTTATGCTTAATACTGCGGCAAAGCCTCATTAGACGGTGCTTCGATCTCTGGCCAATCGGATTCCTGAAAATTGCCAGCGGGCATCGGGCGGGAAAAAGTTCCGGTAAGTCCGTCGGATGTGAGTACGCGATGTGGCAACGGAGCCACCGCGAAGGACAAACTGATTGCACATGAATTTTCCGTTGTATTCACCCAGCGCGCCTGTGGGAGTGCGGTAGCCCGGGTAGGCCAAATAGGAACTCGCCGTCCATTGCCAGAGGTCACCGAACATCTGTTCAAGTCCTCTTGAGCCGGTCGCCACGCCCGGATGGAATCTTTCCGATTGCACAAATGTTCCCTCGGTTGGATTGAGATCGGCGGCGGCTGTTTCCCATTCCGCTTCGGTTGGCAAGCGAGCGCCCGCCCAATGGGCGAAGGCGCTCGCTTCAAAAAAACTCACGTGTGTGACGGGCTCTTGATCGGCGACCGGTCTCAAGCCGGAAAGCGTGTGATTGAGCCACTGTTTCCCGTCTCGGATCCAATAAAGAGGCGCGCGCCATTCCTCGGCCTTCACAGCGGCCCATCCCTGGGAGAGCCAGAACTCCGGTTTGTCGTACCCACCGTCGTCGATAAAGTTCTGGAATTCCTTATTCGTAATAAGCCGCGAGGCGAGTTCAAACGACCCGACGTACTCCGGGTGACGGGGGCTTTCGTTGTCGAACGCAAATTTCCCGCCCTCGTGGCCGATCTCCCGTATGCCGGTGTCGAAGGAAATCCAATTCGCAGGGGGCGAGGTTCCAAAAGGAAGCTCTTCTTGCGGACGGTATGCCGGACGCAGCGGGTTGACCCAGAAGACGTGTTTGATGTCCGTCAGCATCAACTCCTGATGTTGCTGCTCATGATGTATTCCGATTTCGAGCAGCGGATGAAGAACCTTCATGAGGTCCGTGCCGGCTGCGGCGCGAAGGAGCTTACGCATCTGTTCATCGATGTGGGCGCGGTATGCGAACACTTCGTCGACCGTTGGCCGGCTGAGCTGCCCGCGATTCTGCCGGCAGTGCCGGTCTCCGATAGCGTTGTAATAGGAATTAAATAGATATCCGAAGTGCGGATCGAATTCGGTGTAGCCGCGCGCATGGGGCTTCAGGAGAAATGTTTCGAAGAACCAACTGGTGTGCGCGAGGTGCCACTTGGTCGGGCTCACATCGGGCATGGATTGCACGACAAAATCTTCTATGACCAGGGGGAGGCAGAGTTTCTCGGTGAGTTGACGCACGGCGTCATAGGCGGCTGTCGCATCGTGTGAGTCTACGATCATGTCAGCATGCGAAAGAGTCATGACTGTCTCCATTCAAGAACGCGCCTTTAGACGAAGCCCGCGCGGCAATGTGAGTCGTTCGAGCGCGCCGAATCCGCTCTGCACGAGGAGGGCCAGCGCCGCGGCAGGTACGGCGCCCAGAAGAATGAGTGAAGTATCGGCAAGACGAATACCTGTGAGGATCGGCTGACCATAGCCACCGGCTCCGATAAGCGCTCCAAGCGTTGCGGTTCCAACGTTTATGACCGCGGCGGTTTTAATGCCGGCCGCGATGGAAGGGGCGGCCAGAGGCAGTTCTATTTTAAGCAGCCGGGCCATGGGTGAAAGCCCCAGCACGATGGCACTTTCTTTGAGAGCGGGAGAGATCCCGGCGAGCCCGGCGTGCGTGTTTCTGACGATGGGAAGAAGCCCGTAGAGAAACAATGCGATAACGGCGGGGAGCGTTCCGATGCCGAAGAGGGGAATCATGAAGACCAGGAGTGCAAGAGACGGAATCGTATTAATCGCGGCGACAAGCGCAAGAATGCCTTGTCCGAGGCCGGGCCATCCATATGCCAGCACGCCCAGCGGAACCGCGAATAGAATCGATAGGGACAGAGAGGTTGCGACCAATATCAGGTGTTCCTTGCTGCGAAGGAGGAACATGGAGAATCGTGTAGTCTCGTGCGGCGTCGTTTGGATTTGGAGCGTATCGCGAAGAAAAGCCGCAGCCACACTCGACTCAGATCTCTTTTCAAGCTTGCTTGCCGCATTCATCTGGATCATTTGCGCGGCGGTCACCTGGCCTTCTAGACGCCTGAGAGAACGAACGAACGATGGCGCCCGCTTTTCAAGGTCGAGGCGGTAGAGATAAACGGCGTCGTATTTTGGAAACAGTGCTCTGTCATCCTCGAGCACCCGCAGATGATAAAAGGAAATTTCGGCGTCGGTTGAATAGAGATCGATGAGGTCAGTCTTGCCCGTGGAAATCGCGCGATAGGCAAGGTCATGGTCCAGGCCGGTGACATTCTCCTGAGGGAGACGATAGGTGTTCCGAACCGCGGGCCAGCCATCTTTTCGCTCCAGGAATTCATTGCTGAATCCGAAACGGAGCTCCGGGTGGGTCGCAAGGTCACTGATCGTTCGAATCTTCAGGCCGTCGGCCGACTTCTCAAGCATGCCCAGCGCATAAGTGTCATTAAATCCCAGCGGACGGGTCATGCCGACACCCTGCGATGCCAGTTCCTTTTGCAGTCCATCGAGCTCTGGGCTCGTGCCCGGCAACAGCTCCTGCACGATCGTCCCGGTATATTCTGGATACGCATCAATTTGCCCGCTGAGCAAAGCATTCCAGAGGATCCGCGTGCCGCCAAGCTGGCTTCGATGGACAGTTCTTACGCCAACATCGTTTCCGAGCTGGGTCGCCATCTCGCCAAGAATGACGCTCTCGGTGAACGCTTTCGATCCAACTTGAACGGGCTCTGCCGCCCGTGCGTTAAAGGTGAGTAAAACGATCCCCAGAAACATTATTCTGATGAGCAAATGGTTGGAACCCATTACGGAATCGCTCCAATCAAGGCTCTTTTCTGCTGCGCCCCGATAAATTGAGTGACGAACGGGTCGGTGGGCCGTTCAAACAGGTCCGCAGTTGAGCCGTCTTGAATGATGCGTCCGTTTCGCATCAACAGGAGTCGATCCGCGAAGAGCGCTGCTTCGTTCAGATCGTGGGTCACAAGCACAACCGTCTTTCGAAGCCGCTGAAAGATCGCAGCCAGTTCGTCCTGGACTTCCGCGCGAACCATTGGATCCAGAGCACCCAGCGGTTCGTCCAGCAAAAGCACATCCGGGTCGAGCATGAGCGCCCTCATGAGCGAGACGCGTTGACGCTGCCCTCCAGACATTTCGATCGGGTAACGCTCGAGCATCTCGGGCGAAAGACGCGTCAACGTAATAAGATCAGCGATGCGTTCATTTATTCTGGCGGCGGGCCACTTCAAGTATTTCGCCATGAGGCGGACATTCTCCCTGCCCGTGAGATGTAGAAACAGGCCCCCATCCTGAATGACATATCCGAGGCGGCGGCGAATTGAATATATGTTGTTCGCGTCGAGAATGGTGTCTTCAAAGGACACTGTGCCGGAATCCGGTTTGAGAAGGCCGGTCATCAATCCGAAAATGGTGGTTTTTCCGCAGCCACTTGGACCAATGAGGACTGTGGTCTCCCCAGGTCGAATGTCGAGCGTGATACCATCGATGGCAGGCTTTCCGCTGTAAGATTTTGTGACACAGTCTAAGCGAAACATCCTTACCGCCACCTCGGGATGGATTGAAAAAGAGAAGTCCAATCAACCCGCGGTCAGGTATAGAACCGCGAAGTAGTTCCGTGGATCGGTCCACGTCGCGTCCAAGCGCAAGCCGCACCGCGCGGCTTTTGTAGCGAACGCGCCAACATCATACTTATAGGAGTTCTCCGTGTGGATCGACTCGCCGGCGCGGAATTCGAAAACCGCCTCGCCGATCTGCACCTGTTGCCGAGTGACGCTCACCAGATGCATCTCAATCCGCGAACACTCCCGGTTGTAGAATGCAACATGCCGAAATGCGGCCGGGTCGAAATCGGCGCCGAATTCCCGATTGATCCGCACCAGCAGGTTGCGGTTGAACGCCGCGGTCACCCCGGCCCTGTCATTATATGCCCGTTCCAGCACCGTGACGTTCTTCTGCAGATCGATCCCCAGCAGCAGGCCGCCGCCTGGACCGACAAGCCGCGCGATGCGGCGCAGCAAGACATCGGCCTCAGGCGGGTCGAAGTTGCCAATCGTGGACCCGGGGAAATAAGCGACGCGCCGCGCCGCCGGTAGACTGGGGAGGGCGAACGATTCCGTGAAATCCGCGACAACCGGAGCGATATCCAGCACGGGGTAGTCGTCAGCGAGCGCCGCGGCCGCCGCGCTCAGGTGCTCGCCCGACACATCGATCGGGACGTATCCCGCGGGGCGATCAAGTTGGTCGAGCAGGAGCCGCACCTTTGACAGGCTGCCAGCGCCGAGTTCGATCAGCAGGCACCGCGGGCCGCAGTGCCGGGCCATCTCGCCGGCCCGGGCGCGCAGGATACCCAGTTCAGTGCGCGTGGGGTAATATTCGGGAAGTTCGGTGATGGCATCGAAAAGCTGCGACCCGGCCGCGTCGTAGAAGTATTTGGCGGGCAGGCCCTTGGGCGAAGCGGACAGGCCACTAAGCACGTCAGCCCTGAAGCGGTCGGTCGACGTTTCGATAAGTGCCTGGGTCATGACGCTTGATGCTTCACAAGTGGGCGGCCGAAGAAGCGACAGCGAACGTCGGGCAGGAACAAGTTGCGCTGAAGCAAATGCAATGCTCATCGTGAGTTCCTCGATCAAGAGCTTCTATAGGCATTTCCGCTTCAACGGAACACCACAACTAGGATACAGGTGGACTGCATGGCGCATATTGGACGATGGTATCGGTTAACCGCTTTATCCAGGACGGCGAATCGGTGAGGTCACGTGGCGCTTGCTTTTTACAGAACCATCAAGATGCGGCCCGAAGCCTTCAGGATCGGTCGATATCACGGTCAGTTTGTTAGCAGGAATTCCCAGTTGTCCGGAACCCTTCCTTCTGGTCCGGGTGTCGGCTGACTTTTAGGATGCGCATGCGGGGGAGGCAATTTCACGCCTTCTATCATCTGCCGCGTCTGGTAATCGTAAAACCAGTTCTCACCCGGCTCAAAGCTGCAAATGATCGAATGCCCCGTCTCTGCGGCGTGTTTGGATGCGTGCTGACCCGGGGAACTGTCACAGCATCCAATATGTCCGCACTCTACACACCGGCGCAGATGAAACCACCAGCCATTCGGTGACGACAGGCATTCGACACATCCATCGCCGCTGGGTCCCGGGTGAATTCCGTCATGATCTTTCTTCATTTTCGATTTCCTTGGGAAATTGCTTATCCCGCAGGTGCTTTCAAGAAGTCCCGGGTGTCCGGCTATTTGCTTCGGATCATGTGCGGCGGGCCCAGGTACGGAAACACATCAAGAAAATCGTTGTGAGGCCCAACGTTATCTCCGGTCACCTTTCCGTTGGTGAGTATAGCGAGAAAGAGATCAGAAACATCGTCAGTAAGCGCCCGGCCGTTATTCGGGAAGGATGCGGGCCGCCGGGAATCATAGCGTATAAGGTCCGGCAACAACTTCGCCGCCACGCGTTTGGATTCCTCTGGTGAATACCCGCCCGTGTGTTCCAGAGCATGCGCGAACACAGGAACAAAACGGGCGTCGTCCGCAGGCTCCCCGGCGAGGTAGGCGTCGTTCTGCTCCCCGGCGAGAAAGGGTGTCTGGTTGGGCCGTGCTCCGCGATCCGCCTGGACCCAGCCGCCGCCCGCGTTGTCTTTCGGAACTAACGTGCGAGCCCACAGGCCAACCTCTTTCGGACCAAGGAGAGAGTTGGGCACTTCCAGCACGATGCTGCAAATATCCTTGTCCGCGAAGAAATCACCTGTGGTGAATTGGAAATTGTTAATCGTGCCCAGGACGTCGAAGAAAAACGGATCGCTGCGCCAGCCGGCAAAGAACCGGTGATCGCCTCCCTGCGCCACATGCGCCTCCCGCCCTGTCGAGACCGGCACTCCTTCAACAACAATCGTCCCGCCTGCCCCGGGCTGTGCGCCCTCAACACGACGGAGCGTCGCGTTCTGCTTGCCGCCTTCAAACGACGAGAAGCGCACCTCGTAAGTGATATCGGCGACCGCATCGCCGTCCGTATCGATCTTTAGCTCGTACCGGGCCTCGGGCGCGAAGGGCTCCGAAGTAGTTGGCCCCGGCGGGCTAATGTTGGCGGACGGGTGAAAGTCCATAATGAGAATCGACTTGCCGGGGTCTCCCGGCTTGGGAAAGGCATACACATCGGTCAAATCAAGGCGCGCATCCCCGCGCGGGAATCCGATATTAGGGCCGGAATAGTGGTGTGACATCGTGTATCGCTCCTGGTTAATTGGGGTTATGGCTGCGGGAATCCGAACATCAGCCACGACTGGTTGGCTACCCAATGCGGATACAGCTCGGTCATCTGATTGAACAGTTCTTCGTCAGACGTTGCGGATGTTTGCAGTCGATCGAAGTCCTGCAGGTAACGCTTGGTATCCTGGATCGCCGAAGGGGAGTCTGGCGCGCCGGGCTTCTTGTGTCCAGCGACAACAATTGTCGGGTCGAGTGCCGCCAACCGGTCGAGTGCCGCTATCCAATTCTTTCTGCTCTCAGGGGTGGTGTCGCCAACATACATTCGGCATTGGTTATACACAACGTCGCCAGCGACGATCAGGCCAATCGATGGAACATATAGCGAGGTCGAATCGGGGCTGTCGGTGCGGCCTTGCTCGATAATCCGCAATTCGTGGCCCTCGATTGTGAACGTGTCGCTGTCATACGGCTCAGGTGGAACCAGCTTCGTGGCGATTTGCCCGGGAAACATCCGGCGGGCCAGCCGCTCCACCGTGGGCGTGAAAGACATCTGCATGGCCTTCACCGCGTTGGGTGTTGCGATCGCCCTAGCGTCCGGGAAACGATCAAGCAGAATGCTCAGACCATAAAAATGATCAAAATGCGCGTGCGTGATATAGATGGTCTCCAGGTTGCGGTTGTGCAGAGCGACCCAGTGCGCAAGCGCCTCTGCCTCGGCGACCGTCGTCATTGCATCAACCAGCACCGCGTCGTATTCGCCGAAAATTAAAGTCGACGTCATCGGGTCAAAGCCCAGCGGCTCGCCGAATGGCTTGGGCCGCTCGCCCACCATGGTCTTTCCCGGGGCGGTAAACACATTCACGCCCAGCGCGGCTCCTTTGAGCTCATTTGTGCCATCCATCTGGTTCTCCTTCCGATATCAGCAGCCAGGCGCTACCCGTACTTGACGTCCGTGCTTTGCCCCACTTCGATGATATAGCCGTCCGGATCACGGATGTAGCAGCGTATCTCGCCGTACTTGGGAATCGGCGCCGTGATGAACTCGGCGCCCCGGCTCTTCCACAATGTGTAACACGCCTGAATATCCGCCACCCGCATATTCAAAAAGCTGTTGATGTGATTCGGGTCGGGTACGCTGAGCGTCACCGTCGGCTTGTCCGGAGTGGGCCCGCCGCCGACATTGAGAATGAGCCACGTATTGGCGATCTGAACGTACCCGGGTGCGTTGCCGTCGCCCAAACTCAGGATGCGGGCGCCAAAAACCTTTTCGTAGTAGTGGGCCGATCGCTTAATGTCGGCGACAGCGAGAAAATACGCGATGCTGATCCCTTCCCGCGGGGGCATCTGATAACTTCTCTGTTCAACTTGCACGGTGCTCATGGATAATTCCTTTCAGCATATTGCTCACTGCACTTGCCGTTTTGCGGGACGGCGGAAGTTCATCACGCTTGGCTGAATCGATCACGCGCGAGCGCAAGTAATTGATCCTCAGTCAGGTGGTGTTCATCGACAACTTCTGAACCGATGACGCGCTCGGCCAGGTCCTGGTGATGCTTCTTTAAATCCTTCAGCAGCTCATTCATCGCGCTGCTCTCGCCCGTCCCGGTCCCGAGAACCAAAATCTTCTGGGCTCCGCGGAGGGTTTTGGCCACAGCTTCATAGAAGCTCTTGAGCTCCGGCTTCCGCTGCCCATCGGAGTCGTCCTGGTTATAGCGGAGCGACCGGCCAAAGCCGAAGGGATCGTAGGGCGTGATGCGCGTTGGAACGGTCCCCTGCATTTCGGTGCTGAAGATCCTGGCTTCGCGGTGATCGATGACCACGAGCAGATGCGTTCCTGCCGCCTCTGGAGCCGGGGCCGGCAGATTCGATTCCTCCAGGAAATGGCGGATCTGCAGCACCTCTTCGGCACCGGCGAGATCGTTGCCATGCGGACGATGCAGCAGGATCGTGTGGCCGTTTCGCGTCACCTTCAGCTTGCCGTTCGTTTCCTCCGTAGCTGTGGTCGAGGGCAAAGCCCTGAGCATCGACGACAATTCCCGCCACTCCAGATTGTGCGACAGGGGATGCTGAAAGAGACGGTCGTATACTTTCTGATGTGTGCCGGACAATTCCGATTCCATGGTCCTGTTCCTTATGTGTTACGCCATCACCACACGGTGTCACACCACCAGCAGGATCTTCCCGACTCCACCCTTCTCCGCCGCTGCGTGAGCCGCGGCCGCTTCACTCAACGGCATTTTCCGGCCGATCGGGATAACCAGCTTGCCATCCCGTACCGCCGCCGCCATAAACTCAAGCGTCTTCCTGTCAAATTTCGAGAAGACAAACTCCGCCCTTACCGACGGAAATTTCCCGGCGTTCTGCGGTGTCCCATCAACAGAGGCAAACACTCCTCCCGGCTTCACCTTGGCGATCAGCTTTTCTGCAAGTGTTCCACCGACCGTATCCGCAACCGCATCGACCGGCGGAAGCGCGGCAATCGCCGCGTCGTCATCTGTCGCGACCACCTTGTCCACACCCGCTGTCTTGGCCGCATCCGTCTGCCTTTTCAGTACCCCCCCGATCACGGTCGCCCCGCGCTGCTTGGCGGTAAAGACCGCCGATCGCCCGACATTCCCCGCCGCTCCGACGACCAGCACTGTCTGGCCCGATGTGACTCCCGTGGCCGAGAGAAGCTGATTGCCGGTTACCGTCACCAGTGGCAGGGCCGCGGCCTCGATCACATCGAGCCCCTCGGGAATCTTCGCCAAAACCGCCGCCTTCACCACACATAGTTCGGCGTAAGTATTATCCGCCATTGAAAATACCTGGTCACCGACGGAAAAGCCTTCCACGCCCGGGCCGATTTTGGCGACAGTCCCCGCAATATCGACTCCTATGAGGCTCGGAAAATGCATGGGATAAAAGTCCTGCGTCAATCCAGCCCGCCGCTTGTAGTCGATCGGGTTCACACTCGCCGCGGCAACCCGCACCAACACCTCGCCTGGACCCGGAACGGGATCGGGATACTCCTCGAACTTCAATACTTCCGGACCGCCATACGCGTGAACGACAATTGCTTTCATGATCCGCCTCAATGTTGCATCAACGCGTCTTAATGACACGTTCGATAGTATTGCCTTGGAATTTCCCGGATTGCCGATTCCCGGCGAATGACCGCCATTCAACGCACGGGTCATTTGTCCATGGACATAAACAACGTGTTGAGTCCCTCCGCAAACGTGGGATGAGCGAAGATGCCGTCTTCAAGAGCGGTGTAGGGCAGTTTGCCCATCATGGCGATCTGCAACATGGACATGATCTCGCCACCCTCGACCGCGAGCACGGCGGCTCCAAGGATCTGCTGGGTCTGGGCATCGACCACGGCTTTGATGAAGCCCCGAGGCTCGGCGGTTTCCACGGCGCGTGCCACCCAAGCCGTCGGTATTTTGGCGACGCGGATCGCGCGCCCTTGTGCCCGCGCCTCCTGCTCGCTCAGGCCGATCCGCCCGAGTTGTGGGTCGATGTAGACGGTGTACGGGACCAGTCGGTCTTTTGTCGACGACGCTCCGCCTCGAAGGAGATTGTTACGAATAATGCGATAGTCGTCGTACGAAATATGCGTAAATGCCGGCCCGCCTTTGAGGTCTCCCAATGCATAAATACCGGCGATGTTCGTCTGCAGCCGGTCGTCTGTTGGAATAAAGCCGCGGGCGTCGACGTTCACCCCCGCCGCGGCGAGGTTCAGCTTTTCGCTGTTGGGCACCCGGCCAGCGGCCAGCAGGAGATGCGAACCGGCGACGGGCCGGTCCCCCGCCGGCCCGCGGAGATTCAAACCAACGCCCGACGCGCTGGCCTTCACGCCAACCGCTTCAGTTTCCAGCAGGATCTCGATGCCATCCGCCTCAAGCACCTTGTAAACTTCGGTAGCAACGTCCTGGTCTTCTCGACCAAGGAGTTGCTTCCCGCGCTGAACGATGGTGACCGCACTGCCAAACCGGCGAAACATCTGGCCAAATTCCAGACCGACGTAGCCACCCCCAAGAATCAGCAGGTGTTCAGGCAGATCCTGCAATTCCATGATGGAGGTGGAATCAAGGAAGCTCACCGAATTGAGCCCGGGTATGCGAGGCTGCGCGGGCCGAGCGCCGGCGTTGATGAAAATGTTCTCGGCGGTCAATGCCCGCGTTCCGCCGGCGTTCACCTTCACTTCGAGCACCTTCTGGTCAGTGAAACGCGCTTCGCCAAAAATCAGCTCCACATTCTTCGCGGCCTCCACGCGACGCTGCGCCCCCGCTCGAAAGTCTTCAACGATTGACTGCTTGCGATTGTGAATCTGCCCCAAGTCAACGTGTACCGGCCCGCAGCGAATGCCATAGTCGCCCGCGCGTCGCGCCAGATAAGCGATTCGTGCGCTCGCCACCATCGTCTTCGTCGGTGTGCAGCCTACGTTAATACAGGTACCCCCGACATGCTGGCTCTCCACGAGGGCTGTTTTTCGTCCCGCGTCAGCGAGCGCGACAGAAAGCGGCGTTCCCGCCTGTCCCGCCCCGATCACTATCGCATCGTAATGTTCCATAAGCCCTTCAAACGCGAGCTATTCCACGGTGCTTTGGCCTGCGGGATCGCGCGGATCAATGACCGCCAGCGTCGATCACCGCTCTCGCAAAATCCTCCGGCGCTTCCTGGGGAAGATTGTGCCCAACGCCGCCTTTGATAATCCGGTTCTCATACTTGCCCGAAAACTTCCCCGCATAAGCGCTCGGTGGAGGGTGCGGCGCTCCATTGGCATCGCCCTCCAGGGTTATCGTCGGCACCGCTATCGGCGGCGACTTTGCGAGCTGGCTCTCAAGGGCGTCGTATTTCGCTTCGCCATCCGCCAGGCCAAGCCGCCAGCGATAATTATGGATGACGATCGCGACGTGGTCCGGATTGTCAAAGGACGCTGCGCTCCGATCGAACGTTGCATCATCAAAGGCCCACTTGGGTGACGCGAGGCGCCAAATGAGCTTGGCAAACGCGCGCCGGTTCGCGTCGTAGCCCGCCCGCCCGCGCTCCGTTGCAAAGTAGTATTGATACCACCACTGAAATTCCGCCTCCGGTGACAACGGCGTCTTGTTCGTCTCCTGGCTGCCGATCAGGTAGCCGCTCACGGACACCATCGCCTTGCAACGCTCCGGCCAAAGTGCCGCGATGACGTTGGCCGTCCGCGCCCCCCAATCAAAGCCGGCATGGACCGCCTTCTGAATTTTTAGCGCATCCATGAGCGCAACCACGTCGACCGCCACCACAGCCTGCTGGCCGTTGCGGGCGGTATCGCCCGACAAAAATCGCGTCGTGCCGTAACCGCGCAAAAACGGAACAATCACGCGGAATCCCGCGGCCCCCAGCAAAGGCGCGACATCAACAAAGCTGTAGATGTCATACGGCCACCCATGCAAAAGCAGCACCGGTGTTCCATTTGCCGGACCAGCCTCCGCATATCCAACATTCAGCATGCCCGCATCGACCTGCTTCAACGAGCCGAAGGAAGTGTTCCCCGTCGGCTTCATCGGCGGCGAATCTGCCGTTCCGTTGGATTGCATGTTGGTACATCCCATCAGACCCAGCTGCGATGCCGCGATCGTCAGCGCCGCGGAAGCCAGGAAGTGACGACGATCATGCTCGCGTTCATCAGGCATATTGGCATTTCCTTGCTGGCCGGAAATCAGACCCCGCTGCGCGCTCCGCCTTTTCCAATCAACGCAGGGATCTGAACGCCGCCCGCAGTTCCTCGGAGAACGCCTGCGGCTGTTCCCATGCCGCAAAATGCCCGCCCTTCGCAGGCTTGTTGTAGTAAATCAGTTTGGGATACGCCCTTTCCGCCCAGCTTTTCGGGGCCGCGTAAATCTCATCGGGGAAGGCGCTCACGGCGACCGGGATTTTGACGCCCCTCACGTCGAAGAAGCCGCCTCCCGTCGAAATCTGCGCCGTGTCCCAATAGAGGCGCGCCGAGGAAACCCCCGTATTGGTTAGCCAGTAGAGCGTCACGTTGTCGAGAATGTCGTCGCGCGTCAGTCCCTCGGTTTGTCCGTCAAAGACGCGCGTGATCATCTTGTAACTGCGAATGTCATGATCGAGCATCCACGAGGCGAGTCCGACCGGTGAATCGGCGAGTCCATACAGCGTCTGCGGCCGGCTGGACATCTCCTCCGCGTAGGCCAATCCGTTCTTGTAGAAGTCGTCCAGTTGGTTCCAGGCGTTTTGCTCCTCGGGCGTCAGATCGGTGGGCGGCTTCTCGTGAGCCGAAAGCGCCTTGGAGATATCGGGCGGAACCGTGGCCGCCATGTTGGTGTGTATGGCGAGCAATCCCGGCGGCTGCTGCAGGGCCATCACCTCAGAAACGGCATTCCCCCAATCGCCCCCCTGCGCCACATAGCGCGTGTAGCCGAGGCGCTGCATCAGCGTCGCCCACGCCTTGGCGATAGTGACCGGCGTCCACCCCGGCGCGGTTGGCTTGCCGGAGAAGCCGTGGCCCGGCAGCGAGGGGATCACCACATCAAAGGAGTCTTCCGCCTTTCCTCCGTAGGCAACAGGATCCGTCAGCGGACCGATGATCTTCAATTGCTCAATGATCGATCCGGGCCAGCCATGCGTGATGATGACCGGCAAGGCATCGGGATTTTTCGAGCGAACATGGATGAATTGGATGTCCAAACCATCAATGTTGGTCACGAACTGGGGCAACGCGTTCAGCTTCGCCTCGCATTTGCGCCAGTCGTAATCCTTCGCCCAATACTGCGCGAGCTTCTCCATGGTCGCCAGTTGCACGCCTTCCGACGCATCGGTCACCGTCTCGCGATCTGGCCATCGTGTGTTGGCGATGCGCGTGCGAAGATCGGCCAGCGCCTCATCGGAAAAGTGTATGTGAAAGGGACGAATCGCAGTCGCATCCGCCGGCGAAACCACCTTCATGCCTGCATCGACGGCGGCAGTCTGCTGATCGGCGGCAACGGCGCGCTGCATGTTATGAGCGGTGGCGAAAAATGCCGCGGTCGCGGCGCCTACGGCAATTGTGACCGATGCCGTATGTTTCGAGAGCGGTGACAACATGGCTGGCTCCTTGTGAACTCACGATAGAGAATCTCTATCAAAAGACCCCCCATTAGGATGACTTCCAGGAAACTGCCGCTCATAGGACGAAAGTATCGATTTGTGACTTTCCCGCGAGAGGGGAGATGCTCAAACCTGCCGCGGTATATATTGCCTGACCAACGCGGCGATTTCATCGGCCGCCGTATCGAGGGCAAAATGTCCCGCATCCAGCACGTGAACTTCCGCCTGTGGCACATCGCGGCGGTATGCCTCGGGCTCCGTGAGTTCAAAAGACGCGTCATACTTACCCCAAAGGACCAGCAGGCGCGGCCGTGTCCGGCGCATCCAGGCCTGCCACTTTGGATAAGCCTCCACGTTGGTGCGGTAGTCGAAAAACAAATCGCTCTGGATATCGGCCTGTCCGGGCTTGCTCAAAAAGGCGTATTCGTCGGTCCAGAGGTCGGGATCGTACTTTTCGGGATTGGGATCATTGCCGACGTGGCGGCGGCGCGTGGCGTCCAAGGAGAGTAGATTGTGCCGCAACGCCGCCTCATTTGTCGTTCGGTCCGCCCAGAAGGCGCGCCGCGTCGCCCAGGCAGCGCCGAGGCCCTCATTATGCGCCACGGCATCCTGCACGATCAGCGCCTCCACCCGGTCGGGATGAGCCAATGCCATCCGGAAGCCGACAGGACCGCCGTAGTCCTGCATGTACAGCGTGTATTTTGAAAGGTTCAGCGCTTCGGTGAAATGATTCATGAGCGTTGCGATGTTGTCGAAGGTGTACGCAAATTCGCCGGAGGGTGGCGCATCGCTGTGCCCGAATCCGGGATAGTCCGGCGCGATCATGTGATAGCTATCGCCAAGCCGGGTAAGCAAAGGCTCGAACATGCGCGAGGAGGATGGGAGCCCGTGAAGCAGCAGCAGCGTCGGCGCATCTTTAAGCCCGGCTTCACGGTAAAAGATGGAAAGGCCGTCCACTTTGGCGGAGCGGTACGAGACATGCTGGGCCACGAGTGGTCTCCCTACTCATCGTCACTTTCCACGCGGAATGAACCCCGGGATGCCCGTTTCAACCACGGCATTGAATCTGACGCGCGATTTGATCCCCTCGCTGATTTCCTTCACGGCGTCGTCAGGAAGTGCGGACACATCTATGTTCTCCTTGATTCGGCTGGAGGTCTTCGAAGTCGTCAGTGCAGCCGTCCCGCGCTGGATGGCCCAGGCGAGCAACACTTGCGCAGGGGTCTTGCCAACACGTTGCGCGACTCCAAGAACAATAGGATCTTCCAGCAACTTTGGCTCGCTGCTATGACCCAGCGCTGCGAACGCCTGAAGCACGATGCCATTCTGTTTGCAATAAGTCAGAAGCTCCCATTCCGGAAGATACGGGTGCGATTCGACGTGCACGACCGCCGGCTTGATCCTCGCCGCTTCAACGATGCCCCGCGTCTGCTCCAGGGTGACGTCGGAAATCCCAATGGCTTTGCACCTGCCCGAATCCACGAGCCCTTCCAGTGCTCTCCAGGTGTCCAACAAGGTCACGCCCTTGTCATAGATCACATTGCCGGCCGCATCGCGCGGATCCTGCTCGATGCCGGGCTGAAAGGCATAGGGCGTGTGGATCAGATAGAGGTCGATGAATTCCAACTGAAGCTTCTCGAGGCTGGCCTCGAAGGCGGGTTTAACCCGCTCCGGTCGGTGGTTCGTATTCCAAAGCTTGGTGATGACAAAAACATCGTCGCGCTTGATCTGCCCCTCCTTGAACACCTCCTGCATCGCTTCGCCGACTTCCTTTTCCGTGCGATACCGCTCGGCCGTGTCGAGGAGGCGAAATCCCGCCTGCAGGGCGGCCTTCGTCGCACTCTTGGTGGCTACGGGATCGGGAATGAGCGTGCCAAATCCGAGCGCAGGCATGGCGCCCGATCCATTATTGAGGGCCATTTTCGTATAGCGGAGGTCGTCAGGCTTTGCCATGTTTGGGTTCCCTATAGTGTTCCGGGGCTACCATCGGCCCGCATGCGCGCCGCCATCGACATAGAGCGTGGCTCCGGTCACTGTTGCGGCATCGATAAGGTACATCACGGCGTCCGCAATGTCCTTCACTGTCGACGGCCGGCCCATCGGCGACCTGCTTTCCATCACTTCGCGTGGCGTGGCGCCTTGCATCGGCGTCTCGACCACGCCCGGAGCGACGGCATTCACGCGAATGCCATCACTTGCGTATTCCATCGCCAACTGCCGTGTAATGGTTTCCAGGCCTCCCTTCGCCAGCATGGGCAGCGAGGCCGTGACGCCGCGGATGGGGTTCCGCGCCAGGGCGGCGGTGATCGTGATGATGCTCCCGCCCATTTTCTGGACGAGCATTTGTTTGATGGCGAGTTGGGTGACGTAGAGAAACCCCTCAACATTGGTCGACATGATTGCCCGGAAATCGTCGCGCTTGTACGACGTGAAGGGTTTGTTGATGATGATGCCGGCATTGTTGACCAACGCATCGATCGATCCAAAGCGCGCCATCGCGATCTCGACAATCCGTGCTGCAGTCGCCTCCTCGCCGATATCGCCATCGACAAGCGCGACCCTTTCGGCGGGCTTCACCTCGGCGGATGTGCTGATTCTCCGCGAGTTCGCGACCACATTGTAGCCGCGCTCAACGAACGCCCGCACTATGCCCGCCCCAATCCCCTGCGAGGCCCCGGTGACGATGGCTGTCTTCCGCAACGTGTTCATCATGTCACAGCGTCAGCCTACTCATGGATCTTGCTGACGTAATATCCCAGGCGATTCTCCACGTCCCCCGGCTTATGAAAACCGCGCGCCATCAGCGCTTTGATCCCATTCTGAGCCGCCGGCCGCCCCAGCGAAGCAATGCACGCATCCCACCCGGCGCCGAGTTCAACGTCCGGCGGAAGGCTGGTGTTCACGAGACGCTTGGTATTGGCGATCGCCCATTTATCAAATCTGGCGATGCGCGTGGCGAGCGCTTCGACGTAGGCATCCAGCTCGGCATCCGGCAGCGCCCGATTGACGTAGCCATAGGCCTCCGCCTGGTCGCCCCGGATATCTTCCGAGCTCAGCAGCACCTCAAGGGCGCGATTTCGCCCAATCAATTGGGGCAACCGCGCCATCGGCCCACCGCCAGCGACCATCCCCACGCCCACCTCCCATTGCGAAATGATCGCCTTCTCCCGGCTGGCAAAACTCATGTCACAGGCCAGCGTGATCTCGCTGCCGTTGCCCGTGGCCCGCCCACGGATGAGAGCAATCGAGACCACCGGCACACGGGTCAAACGCACGAGAAAGTCCGGCCAGGGCGGCAACCCCGTCGGCCCCGCCGGCATCCCGGTGAGGTCCTCCATCTTGGCCTGGAAATCCGAGTGATTCAGGAAGTAATCTTCGACGGCGCTGTCGAAGACCACCACCTTGACCTGCTCGTCGCCCTCCAGAGCGTTGATCACTTCCTGAAACTCCCGAACCATTTCCGGCCCCATCACGTTGATCGGCGGATTCTCGAACGTCACCCGCCAATAGGCCGGCGACCGCCGGGTCACGCGAATCTGGCCGGATTTACCAGATGCATTCGCTTTCGTAAGTGGAGTTTCTTCCGCAATGGTCGTCATTCGATTCTCCTGGGAATGTCTCAGTTCTCAAAGTCATTGTTCGCCTGCAACGCCTTTTTGGCCCGGGCTATTTATCCGTCGTATCGCGCTGGTTAATGACGGCCGCGCCCGCCTTGCTGACAATGTCATCCTGCGAATCCGTGCCCCCCGAACAGCCAATGGCCCCGACAATCGCTCCATGCTCGATCAACGGTATGCCGCCGCGGGACGCGATCACCCCATCGAACGCGAGCAGATAATTCAGGTGCATCAATTGGATACCGTCCTCAAAGACCTTGGTCGGGCGCCGGAAAGTGACAGCCGCCCGCGCCTTGTGTTCCGCAATCTGAATCGAGGCGAGCATTGCCCCATCCATCCGCTGAAACGCAACCAGGTTGCCTCCCGAATCGGTGACTGCCACATTCATCTTCCAATTTCGCCGCGTCGCCTCCGCAACCGCGGCCGATATGACCGCTTGAGCGCGGGACAATGTCACCGGCGGGCCGTAAGGCACGTCGAAGGGTATTTCATCCGGGACGACATCCAGCGGATTGGATGTCGTAAGCCGTGGCCCGCTTGCGAGTTCGGACTTGACGCTCGGCATGTGCTGTCCTCCACCGATTACAGAACTTCTCAAGGAATCACTTCCCGTCTCAGTGACCTCGTTACCCGATTGTGTTCTCCGCGATGCCCATCGCCTCATGAAGCCGCGGACAATTGCCCCACACGTTGCTCCATCAAATTCATCAACGCCTTGGCCGCCGAAGTAGATGACGCCGGGTTCTGCCCCGTGATAAGCCGGCCATCCACAATCGAAAACGGCTGCCAATTGGGAAGCTTCTCGAACTTCGCGCCCAGCCGTTTGAGTTCGTCCTCCACCAGGAATGGGACGACCTTCGTCAGCTGCATCTCCGCTTCTTCTTCATTGGTAAAGCCGGTGACGCGCTTACCCTTGACCAGAGGCTCGCCCTGGTACATCACATGGCGCAGCACGCCGGGCGAATGGCACACCAGCGCAATCGGCTTGCCGGAATCGTAGAACGATTCGAGCAGCGCAATCGATACCGGGCTCTCGGCAAGGTCCCACATCGGTCCATGACCCCCCGGGTAGAACACCGTATCGAAAACGTCAGACCTCATGTCGGCCAGCGGGGCCGTACGCGCGAGCGCGGCTTGGGCCGTCGCGTCCCTCTTGAATCGCGCCATGGCCGGCGTCTGGTTTTCAGGCATGTCGCTCTTGGGATCCAAGGGAGGCTGCCCGCCTTTTGGAGAAGCAAGCGTCAATTCAACCCCGGCATCCCGGAACACAAAATATGGGGCTGCAAATTCCTCAAGCCAGAAGCCCGTCTTGCGGCCCGTGTTTCCAAGTTGATCGTGGGACGTGAGCACTATGAGAATCTTCACCGTTGCACTCCTTTAAAAAGCACATTCCGTGTCGCTCTGCCTCCACCCCTTGGATGCGGCCGCGCAAGGAATCGCCTATTGGACAAAGGTATGGATCAATATTTTTGGCATGACCCTCCCCGACAACCGCATTTGCTACGCGGGGACAGCCTGCCCGGCCATCATCCGGGGCTCCAGAAGCGCGCATAACGCCTGCCGGGCGCGTCGCAACCTTCTTTTCACATTGTTTTCACTGGTGGTCAGCAAAGCCGCCGTGGTGGCAGTGTCCATTTCTTCGATATCCCGGAGCAAAAGCACCTTCCGGTAAGAATCCGGGAGCTCGTCGATGGCGCGGCGGACGACGGTGCGCATCTCCCCCACTTCAATCTCGGCTGAAGGGCTGACGAAATCCGCCAGCCGCCCGCGCTCATCAATCGTGGCGAGCAGGTCATCGAGCGACATTTCATGCCGTGACGCGCCGCGCCGCAGTTTCATCAGGCAGCAATTCACGACGATGCGATGCAGCCAGGTCGAGAGACGCGCGTTTGACTGAAAGCCCTCCAGGGCTCTGAACGCCGATATAAAGGCATCCTGAAGCGCATCATAGCAATCGTCCTCCGACGCCATGAACCGACGCGCCACGATCATCATCCGAGGTCCAAAGAGCCTCACCAGCCGAGTGCATGCCTCCTGATCGCCGGCCTTGATCATCGAGACCAGATCCCCTTCCTCTTGCGCGGAAATGGCGGGAATGCGGACGGATTCTAATGTGTCGTCCATTTGAAACGTGCCTCCCCAGGTGTCAACCAGGACAAACCCCATCAATTCACATGCGAGCGTCATCAGACGCGATCGTTAGATGCATCCACGGTATGACGAAGGTTCTGACGATTCCATTGGACAATAGTATCGGTCAATACTTTTAGATGAGTCGCCGTTGAAGGAAGGCTATGCCATTGCCTCCCCTGCCTCAAAACTTGTCCGCCATGCCTTAACATTGAGCAGGCGATACCAAGGTACAATGGATACCCACGTCAGTAGCACGTATGTTCTCAGCAGGGTGACTGACCCGAAAGGATCGGTATGCAGGTCGAACTCAGTGACGTTATCGATACGCTTCCGGGTTTGGCATGGATCGAACGGGCCGACGGAAGTGTTGACTTGGTGAATCGACGCTGGCGCGAATACACCGGCGCGGCTCATGCATCCGCGCCGGAACTTGAATGGCAACATGTGATGCATCCGGACGATTTGCCTGAGTTCATGAAACGCTGGCAACCCCTTCCTGCGCCTAGCCACAATCGTGCTGAACCACGACAGATCGATGTGCGGTTGCGGCGTCTCGATGGGCAGTATCGATGGTTCCATTTTCAATCCTCCCCAGTGTTCGGTGTGTCAGGCGAAGTTATCAAATGGTGCAACATCGCAATCGATGTGGATCACCGAAAGCGTCGAGAAGATGCGCTCCGGGCGACCGAAATCAATTACCGTAAATTTGTCGAAAGCCTGCCCGGACTCGTGGTGACCATGAATTTGGCGGGCGAAATTGAACTTGCCAGCCAGGAAGTCCTGGAGTTCTTCGGCAAGACGCCGGAAGAATTGAAACGTTGGGCGACCAGCGATGCCGTTCATCCCGATGATCTCGCCCGCGTGACCGCCGCCTTCCGGGAGTCGGTCGCAACCGGAAATCCATACAATATTGAGCACCGTTGCCGCCGCGCTGATGGCGTCTATCGGTGGTTCCAGGTCCGCGCCCTCCCCGTCAAAGACACCGATCATCGTGTCACCGGCTGGTATGTTCTCCTCACCGATATTACGGAGCGCCAGCAATCCATCGAGGATCGAAATTGGGCGGAAGGGCTGCTGGCGGGCGAGAAGCAACTCCTTGAAATGATCGGATCAGGCCATTCTCTTCACGAAGTTCTTCACGCCGCCTGCATTTTTGTGGAGAAGGCCAGCGCCAATAGTCATTGTGGATTCTATCCGATTGACTGGAGCGGCCCGACTTTCCGGAGCGCCGTGGCGCCTACCCTTCCCGCCAGCTATACCGATCCCATCGAAGGACTGCCCGTCCGCTACGACATCGCACCCTGCGGCATCGCCGCCTTTGACCGAATGCAGGTGATCGTCGAAAACATTGAAACCGACCCTCGCTGGCGCGGATCGTCCTATCAATCGCATGTACTCTCCCACGGCCTGAAATCCGTCTGGAGCACGCCGATTACCTCCAAAGAAGGGCTGGTTCTTGGCACCTTTTGCATTTACCAGCGCAGCCCGGGAAGACCTTCAAAGCGCCAGTTCGAACTCATGGCCCAGGTGACGCACATCGCCAGTATTGCAATTGAACGTTCCCATGCTGAAGCCGCGCTAAAGCGCAGTGAAGCCCTCCTCGCGGAAGGCCAGCGGCTCAGCCTCACCGGCACGTTTTCGTGGTGTGTCGCCACCGATGAGATCGTCTGGTCTGATCAAAGCTATCGTATCTTCGCGGTTGATCCGGCCACGCCGCTCACATTCGGCCTGATCTATACGCGCATCCATCCAGAAGACGCCCCCGCTTTCAATGCCATGGTGGAGCGAGCCCGTGAAACCCGCGACGACTTTGATTTCGTGTGCCGGCTCCTCTTGCCGGACCGTTCCGTGAAGCATGTGCATGTGGTCGCTCACGGAGCCCGCAGCCACAATGGTCATCTGGATTACATCGGAGCCATCCAGGATGTGACCCAGCGCCGGCTCTCCGAAGACGCGTTGAACAGGGCCAGAGCCGAACTCACGCGTGTGGCACGGGTCACAAGCCTCAGCGTGCTCACCGCATCCATCGCCCACGAGGTTAACCAGCCGCTTTCGGGCATCATCACCAACGCCAGCACCTGCCTGCGGATGCTGGCTGCCGATCCGCCCAATGTCCAGGGCGCCCGCGAAACCGCCACCCGCATGATCCGTGACGGCAATCGCGCCTCCGAGGTGATCGCGCGCTTGCGCGCTCTCTTCAGCAAGAAGGAGGTCGCCTGTGAATCTCTCGACCTCAATGAGGCCGCCCGTGAACTCATCGCGTTGTCCCTGAGCGAACTCCAGAGAAAGAAAATCCTGCTGCGAACCGATTTCGCTGACGATCTTTCTCCCGTGGCGGGCGATCGCGTCCAGCTTCAACAGGTGATTCTCAACCTCCTGCTAAACGCCGCAGAGGCCATGAGCGGCGTGCAGGATCGGCCCAGGCACCTGGTCATCAGAACCCAGCGCGAAAGCAGGGATCACGTTCGCCTGAGCATCCAGGATGCCGGCGTCGGCCTGGATCCACAGACCATGGATAAACTGTTCGAGGCTTTCTACACCACCAAGTCCGACGGGATGGGCATTGGTCTATCCGTCAGCCGCTCCATTATCGAGCGGCATCAGGGCCGCCTCTGGGCAACACCCAATAACGGCCCCGGCGCCACATTTTCGTTTTCCATTCCCTGCAAATCAGAGATCGAATTGCACACACACGATTTCACCCCCACCGATGCGCCTGACGCACAGGATGCAAGACAGGTCGCAAGGAGTTTGTAATGGCCATTGGTTCACTCGTGTCGGTCGTCGATGATGACGAGTCCGTTCGCGAGTCCCTTCCGGATTTGCTGCGGGAGCTGGGCTTTCTGGCCCAATCCTTCTCTTCAGCCGAAAAGTTTCTCACGTCCGATTCCCTCAACAAAACCCGGTGCCTGATCCTCGATGTCGCCATGCCGGACATGTCCGGGCCTGACCTGCAGCGGGAATTGACGCTTCGCGGGCACGGGATTCCCATCATTTTCATCACCGCTCATGGCGATGCGACCATCCGTCCGACCCTCATCAAACGCGGCGCCGTCGAGTGCCTGCTGAAGCCTTTTAGCGAGTCAGACTTGCTGACAGCGCTTCATTCCGCTTTTCGAGTAGACTGAGCAGCCAGAAATACACCTGTGACGGGGGTGCATATGAGCTCAGTTGACCGGAGATTGTGGACTCCACCCACTACCGACGCCAATCCCATCGTTTTCGTCGTGGACGATGATATTTCCGTGCGTGAATCGTTGGAGCTGTTGATCCGCCATCAAGGCTGGCTGCCGGAGACGTTTCCGTCTGCCCAGGAGTTTCTCGCCCGGCCCCGCGCGTTCGTTCCCAGTTGCCTGATTCTCGACGTTGGCCTCCCGGATCTCAATGGCCTTGATTTGCAGCATCGCATCGCCGGCGATCGGATCGACATGCCGATCATTTTCATCACCGGCCGCGGCGATGTGCCGACGACCGTCCGCGCCATGAAGGCCGGCGCTGTGGAATTTTTGACCAAGCCGTTCAACGATGACGTCCTGGTGAACGCCATTCAGCACGCCCTCGCACGCAGCGGCTCTGCCCTTCGTCACCAGGCCGAAATGCAGGCGCTGCGGAACTGTCAGGCCCTGCTCACCAATCGCGAGCGCGAAGTGATGTCGCTGGTCGCCTCAGGCCTGCTGAATAAGCAGATCGGAACCCGGCTCGGTATCAGCGAGATCACAGTGAAGGCCCACCGCGGCAAAGTGATGGAAAAGATGAAAGCCGACTCCCTCGCCGACCTTGTAAAAATGGCCGGCCGGCTCGGCCTCACCGCCGAACCTACGCGTTGACAATTCCCGGAAACTCCAGGGGGTGCGGCGGGGCCCAAAGGACACTTCATGAGCGATACGCTTTCAGTCAACCCCTTGAACGATGGCCTTCCGCCGGTCCAGGTCGCGGGATACGATTCGCTGGTGGGCCTTGCCCTGAATGTGCGATGGTCGTGGAACCACGCGACCGACCACGTGTGGCGTGAGCTCGATCCCAAACTCTGGGAGATGACCCACAATCCCTGGGCGGTCGTGCAAACCGTCTCCCGCGATCGGATCGAGCGCATGCTGGCGCAGCCTGATTTTCGAAAAACGGTCGATGAACTCGTGACGGCTCGTCGCGAGCACATCGAAGCGCCCGCATGGTTTCAACAGAACCATTCAAACACTGACTTGAAATGCGTCGCCTATTTCAGCATGGAATACATGCTCAGCGAGGCATTGCCGATTTACTCCGGTGGGCTCGGCAACGTGGCCGGCGATCAACTGAAAGCGGCAAGCGATTTGGGTGTGCCGGTGGTGGGCGTCGGACTGCTCTACCAGCAGGGCTATTTCCGCCAGGTGATCGACAAAAACGGCGCACAACAGGCGCTCTATCCATACAACGATCCTGGGCAACTGCCAATTGCACCCGTTCGCCAGGCGAACGGCGACTGGCTGCGGCTGGAAATTGCGCTGCCCGGCTATTCGGTCTGGTTGCGCGCATGGCAGGTCCAGGTCGGCAGAACGAAATTGTATTTGCTGGACAGCAATGACACGGCTAACTTCCCGGCGCATCGAGGGATCACCAGCGAGTTGTACGGCGGCGGGCCGGAGCTGCGTCTCAAACAGGAAATGCTTCTGGGAATCGGCGGGTGGCGGCTGCTTCAGGCGCTCGACATTCATCCGGAAGTCTGCCATCTCAACGAAGGGCATGCTGCGTTCGCCGTGCTCGAGCGCGCCCGCACATTCATGCAGGCTGCGACGCAACCCTTCGAAGTGGCGCTGGCTGTCACGCGCGCCGGTAACATCTTTACGACCCATACTGCGGTCACTGCCGGCTTCGACCGCTTCTCACCCGACCTCATCGAACAATATCTCGGCCGTTATGCCAAAGACAAACTTCATATCTCCCTCAACGATCTCCTGGCCCTCGGCCGTCAGAACCCCAATGACGCGTCCGAGCCTTTCAACATGGCCTATCTCGCCGTGCGCGGGAGCGGCGCCGTCAACGGCGTGAGCCGCCTCCACGGAAAAGTCAGCCGCCACCTGTTCGAGCCGCTCTTTCCGCGCTGGCCAACCGACGAAGTGCCAATCGGCCACGTAACCAATGGCGTCCACATGCCCACATGGGATTCCGCTCCATCCGACAACCTCTGGACAAAAACCTGCGGAAAGGACCGCTGGCTCGGAATGGCCAAAACGCTCCAGCGGGACATTCAGCGCGTGTCCGATCAGGACCTCTGGCAGTTTCGAATGGCCGCCGGCAAATCACTCGTTGAATACGCCCGCCAGCGCTTATCGCGGGAACTTGCTGCGTCAGGTGCCTCCGTTGAAGCTGTCGAAAGCGCGAATCATCTGCTCGATCCCAACGCCCTCACGCTCGGTTTTGCCCGCCGCTTCGCCACCTACAAAAGGCCCGACCTGCTGCTGCATGATCCGGCTCGCCTGCTGCGCCTCTTGTCGAATTCAGAGCGGCCCGTGCAGCTGATTATCGCCGGCAAGGCCCATCCCGCCGATCATCCCGGCCAGGAGCTGATCCGCGAATGGATCGAGTTCATCCGTCGCCCGGAGATTCGCCCGCACATCATCTTCCTCAGCGACTACGACATGCTGCTGACCGAGCAATTGGTCCAGGGGGTCGATGTCTGGCTCAACACGCCGCGCCGCCCGTGGGAGGCCTGTGGCACCAGCGGCATGAAGGTCCTGGTCAACGGCGGCATCAATCTCTCGGAGTTGGATGGATGGTGGGCGGAAGCCTATACGCCCGAGGTGGGATGGGCATTGGGTGACGGCCAGGAGCATGGCGATGATCCCTCCTGGGACGACGTCGAGGCCAATGCGCTTTATAGCCTCCTGGAGCGCGAGGTAATTCCGGAGTTCTATACCCGGGACAAAAACGGCATCCCCTCCGCATGGGTCAAACGAATGAGAGAGAGCATGGCGCAGCTCACGCCGCAGTTCTCCGCAGATCGCGCGGTGCGGGAATATACCGAGCAACGCTACCTCCCCGCGGCAGCCAACTATCGATCGCGCGCTGCCAACAATGGCGCCGCCGGCCGGCAACTCGTTGACTGGCGGCATTCCCTGGATCAGAAGTGGCCTTCACTCTATTTTGGTGAAGTGAACGTGGAAACACGGGACGGAAAGCATTTTTTTGAAGTTCAAGTCCATCTCAATAATCTCGACCCCGAAGGCGTACGGGTAGAGCTGTATGCCAACGCTGCCGCGGGCAACCCTCCGACGCGACAGGAAATGACCACCATTGGGCAGCCTTCTGGCGTATCCGGCGGCTGCATGTATCGCGCCGCCGTCTCCGCCTCCCGCCCCGCGCAAGACTATACGGCTCGGTTATTGCCGAAACATGAAAGTACCGCTATCCCGCTCGAAGACGCACGCATCTTGTGGCAGCGATGACGCCTTCAATAGCCTATGAGTCCGCGTGCACCCAACGCGCGGCCTACAGGTTTTTCCGGGGCCGCGCCACAAAATACGGCTGATTGGCCAGCGTCGCATCGAAGCCGGGGAACAGGGCCGACCCTTCATTTCCCTTCTCCACGCCGAAGTAATATTGCAACGCGAATTGCGACTGCGTGTAGGACCCCGGGATGGCTCCGTGAAAACCGCCGTTGGCGCCGTTGAGGACCACGGCCTGCCATGCCTCCGC
>Ga0265314_10001314_pt1 | contig 28148 bp, 28 predicted proteins | sample 4126metaG_FD_203106 | JGI IMG/M metagenome (GOLD analysis project Ga0265314, IMG submission 203106) | Rhizosphere microbial communities from Carex aquatilis grown in University of Washington, Seatle, WA, United States - 4-1-26 metaG | ecosystem: Host-associated > Plants > Roots > Rhizosphere >... | reverse complement strand
TCGCCGGGTTTCTCCCTTAAAGGGAAGTCTCACGGGTTAATGCCGGCTAGAGGGGCCCCGAAGGATTAAGTAGTGAGGAGGGAAGAGGAAGAAGAAGACAGGCACAGCGAATCGGTCATAATCGTTTAAGTGACTATAGACCCTAAAACTATCCCTGCGCCTATCGCCTATCAAATCCTCACCGGAGCTGTCATTCCACGGCCTATCGGCTTCATCTCATCGATCTCGGCCACCGGAATTGTCAACCTGGCGCCCTTCAGTTTTTTCAACGCCATCTGTGGCGAGCCGCCCATGGTCATGTTCTGCCCCATGAACCGCCGCCCGCCCAAGGACACTCTGCTCAACGTCAAAGCCACCCGCGAGTTCGTCGCCAACATCGTCAGCGAAGAAATCGCCCAACAGATGAACCTGACCTCCGGCGATTATGCGTCCGAGGTCAATGAATTCGAAATCGCCGGCCTCACGCCCGCCGCCTGCGAAATCGTCAAGCCCCCACGCGTGGTCGAATCGCCCGTCAGCATGGAGTGCATCGTCCACCACATTATTGAAGTGAGCGACAAACCCTGGGGCGGCACCGTGGTCATCGGCGAAGTGGTTCGCTTCCACGTGCGCGATAGTATCATCGACAAAGACATGTTCATCGATCCCGACAAGCTCAACCCCGTCGCCCGCATGGGCGGCCCCTCCTATAGCCGCATCAAGGACCGCTTCGATATGATTCGCCCGGTGATCAAGTAGCCGCATGCCTCTGCTCAAAACGCCGCTCAACGCCGTCCATCGCTCGCTTGGCGCGAAGATGGTCGACTTCGGCGGCTGGGACATGCCTGTCGAGTACAAAGGCGTCCTTGATGAACACCGCGCCGTGCGCAAGGGCGTTGGATTATTCGACGTCAGCCATATGGGCGAGCTAAAAGTGCGTGGCACGCAGGCGCTCGACCTGGTGCAGCACGTCACCGTCAACGACGCCTCCAAACTCAAACTCGGCCAAGCCCAATATTCCGCGTTGCTCTACGAACACGGCGGATTCGTCGACGACATCCTGGTCCACAAAGTCGCCGATGAATACTATTTCCTGTGCGTCAACGCCTCCAATCAAGACAAGGATTTCGAACACATCGTCAGCAAAAATCGCTTCGATGCCACCGTCGAAAACGCCGGTCCGCGTTATGCCCAACTCGCCATCCAAGGACCGCTAGCCACCGGCGTCGCGCAAAAACTCACCGACATCAATCTCGCCCCCATCAAGCGCTACCATTTCGTCGACGGTCATTTCGGCGGCGCCCCCGCGCGCATCGCCCGCACCGGCTACACCGGTGAAGACGGCTGGGAAATTTACATCGCGCCCGAACACGCCGTGCGTCTGTGGAACGAAATCCTCACGGCAGGAAAGAGCGTGGAGATCATGCCCTGTGGCCTGGGCGCGCGCAACACGCTGCGTATGGAAGCTGCCATGCCGCTCTACGGCCACGAAATCCACGCGTCCGTAACGCCCTGGGAAGCCGGGTTAGACTGGATTGTTAAGCTCGATAAAGGCGACTTCATCGGTCGCGACGCACTAGTGAAACGGAAGCAGCAGGGAATCACGCGCAAGCTCGCAGGGTTCGAAGTCAAAGGACGCGGCATCGCCCGCGACGGCTACGAAATCATGGCGAACGGCGTAGGATCAGGTTGGGTGACGAGCGGAGGTCCTGCTCCAGCATTAAACAAAAACATCGGGATGTGTTTTCTTCCACTCCCACTAGCTGAGCCCGGAAACGCCATCGAAATTTCCGTGCGCGGCCGCGGAGTCGAAGCCGTCACCATCCCTATGCCATTTTATAAGCGAGCGAGGTAATCATGTATCCGGACAGCTATCGTTACACCAAAGAACACGAATGGGTGCACGTCGAAAACGGCATCGGAACCATCGGCATCACAGACCATGCACAGCATGAATTGGGCGATATCGTGTACGTAGAAGTGCCCAAAGTCGGCACTCACGTCGAGCAGGGCAAGACCTTCGCCGTGGTCGAATCCGTCAAAGCCGCCAGCGAAATCTTCGCTCCGGTGTCGGGCGAAGTCATTGAATCGAATGATGCTTTGACCGCCACCCCGGAGCTCCTCAATTCAGATGCGCATAGCGCAGGATGGATTGCTAAGATAAAGTTGTCCGTCCCGGAGGAAATCGATCGGCTCCTTTCCCCCACCGATTACCAAGCCTATCTGGGAGAAGGGTAAATGATCGTTGCGCTACCTACCTAAGTCAGACGAAGAGCGTCGCGAGATGCTCGACACCATCGGTCTTTCAAAAATTGAAGACCTCGTAGCCCACCTGCCCGCCGCCGTCCGTTTCAAAAGCCAACTCGCGATTCAGCCGGGCCGCAGCGAATACGACATCCTCGACTACTTCAAAGCCCGCGGCGCCGAAAACGCGGTTGGTGGCGGAAACGGCTATTCCTGTTTTTTGGGCGCAGGCGTCTACAACCACTACCGCCCCGTGTTGGTCGACACCATTGTTTCTCGCAGCGAATTCCTGACGTCGTACACTCCCTATCAAGCTGAAATTTCGCAAGGCACTCTGACAGCCATCTTCGAATTCCAAAGCATGATCTGCCAGTTGACAGGAATGGACGTAGCGAACGCATCGATGTACGACGCCTCAACCGCCGTCCCCGAAGCCGCCATGATGGCAATCCGCGCCACCGGCCGCAGTAACATCCTAACCGCCCGCAGCGTGCATCCCGAATACCGCGAAGTCTTGCAGACTTATACGCAGCACCAAGGCATTCCATTAGCTGAATTCGGTTACGACGCCGAAACGGGCCAACTCGACATCGCAGCCCTGAAGAGCAGCATCACCAAAGACACCGCCGCCGTAATCATTCAGACCCCCAACTTCTTCGGCATCGTCGAAGACGTCAAGCAAGCCGTCGCCATCGCCCATGAACACGGAGCGTTGCTGGTAGTAGTATTCTCCGAAGCCGTCTCGCTGGGGTTGCTAGAGCCGCCGCGCGATGCCGATATCGTCGCCGGCGAGTTGCAGTCTTTCGCCTTGCCGCCCAGCTACGGCGGACCGTTCGCCGGAGTCATCGCCTGCAAAGAAAAATTAATCCGCCAAATCCCCGGACGCCTAGCCGGTGAGACCAAAGACGCCAACGGCAACCGTGCCTTCTGTCTGACTCTAGCGACCCGCGAACAGCACATCCGCCGCGAAAAAGCGACGTCGAACATCTGCACCAACCAAGCCTTGATCGCGTTGATGGCGACGGTCTTCCTTTCCGTCTACGGCAAAGAAGGATTGCGAGAGCTGGCCGTGCAGAATCTCTCGAAAGCCCACTATCTCGCCGACAAACTGAAGCCGCGTTTTAGCGGACCCTTCTTCAACGAATTCGTAGCGCAAGCCGACGCGAAGTCCGTTGCCGACATCAATCGCGCCCTCGAAACGAAGAAAATCATCGGCGGCCTAGCGCTAGAAAAGTTCTATCCCGAACTCAAGAACACCATGCTCCTGTGCTGCACCGAAATGACTAGGAAGACGCAGATGGATCAAGTCGCCGAGGTGTTCGCATGATCAAGAAAGTCCGTCCGCACCCCTCACAGAACGAGCCGCTGCTCTATGAACTCAGCTCACCCGGCAAGAAGGGCTACCAACTTCCCGATCTCGACGTCCCCACCATCGACGCCGCCGAAGCGCTGGGGGCAGGGAACACCCGCATCACCATCGATGACTTCCCGGAAGTCAGCGAAGTAGACGTCATCCGCCACTTCACGCGCCTCTCGACGTGGAACTACGCCATCGACCTGGGTTTGTATCCGCTAGGCTCCTGCACCATGAAATACAACCCGCGCATCAACGAACAAGCGGCGCGCGTCGAAGGCATGGCGTGGATCCATCCCTATCAACCCGACTCACTCTCGCAAGGCGCAATGCAGGTCATCTCCGAGCTCGAACGCTGCCTGCTCCAGATCACCGGCATGGACGCGATCACTCTCCAGCCCGCCGCCGGCGCGCACGGCGAGTTCACCGGCATCCTCATGATTCACGCCGCGCTCGCCGCCAAAGGCAACCCGCGCAAAAAGATTCTGATTCCCGATTCGGCCCACGGCACCAACCCAGCTACCGCGCACATGGCCGGATACGCCGTCGAAAACATTCCTTCGAACGCGCGCGGCATGGTGGACGTCGAAGCTCTTACGCGCGCCGTGAACGAGGACGTGGCCGGAATGATGGTGACGAACCCCAACACGCTCGGCGTCTTCGAAGAGAACATCAGCCAGGTGGCCGACATCCTGCACGCGAAAGGCGCGCTGCTCTACATGGACGGCGCCAACATGAACGCCCTCGCCGGCCTCTCTCGCCCCGGAGATTTCGGCGTCGACGTGATGCATCTCAACCTTCACAAAACGTTTTCCACCCCGCACGGCGGCGGCGGCCCCGGCTCCGGCCCAGTAGCCGTGAAGCAGCATCTGGAACCCTACCTGCCGATCCCGCGCCTGGCCCGCGTCAACGATCAGTGGACCTGGAATTACGATCGCCCCCAATCCGTCGGCCGCGTCCGCGCCTTCTATGGAAACTTCGGAGTGCTGGTACGCGCGCTAGCCTACATCATGGCCCACGGCGGCGACGGCCTCCCGCGCGCCACGTTTGACGCGTTACTCAACGCCAACTATATTCGCAAGTTGCTCGAACCGTACTACGACATGCCGTATAACGAACCCAGCATGCACGAATGCGTCTTCAGCGACGCGCGCCAATCGAAACTCGGCATCGATACCATGACCATCGCCAAACGCCTGATCGATTACGGCTTCCATCCCTACACAGTGGCCTTCCCGCTAATCGTCAAAGGCGCGCTGATGATAGAGCCCACCGAGACTGAAAGCAAACGCGAACTCGACCTCTTCGCCGATGCCATGATTTCGATTGCCAAAGAAATCGAAGAGACCCCGGACCTTGTAAAGACCGCCCCACACACCACCCGCACCGCGCGAGTGGACGAAGTAACCGCCGCACGCAAGCCCATCGTACGCTGGAAGCGTGGCTGAGGTTTAGTCGCAACGAACGATTCTGTGCCGTCGCGGCCACAGACCGCACGCTCCCAAAGGGCAGCGTTTGAGCTGAATCGGGGCATAGGTCGCATCAAGATTCTTGAATACGTCGAAATGCTGCGCTTGTGCCGGATAGAAGCGGTTCATTGAAACAGCGACCGCGTAGGTCCCGGGCTTCAGATTCGGAAATACAAACCCGCCAGCGCCGTTCGTCGTTGCCACGCATCCCTTGCAGTTCAACGATACACTAGCTCCGCGAATCGGGGAACGGGAACCGTCGACAACAAAACCCCGCAGCATACCCGAATCGCTTCCGGGCTGGAAAACCCCGACCGCGGCAGGCAGTGGGTCACACCAAAAACCGCGAATCAGCACACCCAGTGGCAGAACTAGCTCTTGCCCTGCTAGTAGTCGAATGCCGATTTCTTGATCCCACCTTTTAGCGATTCGAATCCCGAGCAATAACCGATAATCGCCCGCCGGTATATCGGAAAATCGAAATCGTCCGGAAGCGTCGGTCTCGGTAGCAAACTCTATATCTGCGGTTGCTGTCGATTCGAGCTGCGCTTTTATCTGCTTTTGAGGCGTCCTAACGAAATCCGTCACTATGCCCGTCAGTACCGCCGTCTGCTCCTGCGCAGAACATGCGACTGTGCCCAGCAGTGCAATCGATAAAACGCGCCCGATCACGCCACTATCTTACTCGAACGCTACGGGCAATTCTGCCCTTCCGCCGGGGCCTTCAACGTGACCCGCGGCAGCGTCTTCCGCTCGCCCGCGCCCAACACAATCGCTGCGATCTGCACCTTGCAGAACCCAGCCTGATCGATCGACAGCGTATAACTCCCCGCGTCCGCGATACGTGGAAATTGAAACGTCCCTTGCTCAGTAGTCTTCGTCAAGTACAGTGGCGATTTGTCGCTGCGCAGCGAAAGTTTCGCCGCGATGATGGGGCCGCCGAGTTCGTCGTACACTGATCCGCTCAGCGATGCCAAGGGCGTTTGTGCGACAGACAGAATCGCAGCGAGGAGCGCTAGCGAGACTCGTTTCATTTCGCGCCAGTGCTCACGTAAGTCCGGATGACCTTGTCGACGTAGTCCTGCGTTTCCGGATACGGAGGCATGCCGCGATAGCGGTCGACTGCGCCCTCGCCGGCGTTATAAGCCGACAGCGCCTTCACCACGTCCCCACCATATTTGATCAGCAGCTCGCGCAGTAGGCGCGCACCGGCGTCGATGTTCTGCGCGGTGTCATGTGGGTCGGCGTCGAGCATGCGAGCCGTCGCGGGCATCAGTTGCATCACTCCCAGCGCGCCCTTCGGCGACACCGCTTCGGGACGCAACGCCGATTCGACGCGCGCCACGCTCTCGACCAGTGTCGGCGGCAACCCGCTGCGGATGGCGGCGTCGCGTACTAAAGTCCTGGTATCGCGAACGGGCAGGGAAGCGTCCACTTTGGGCGGCGTGACGGGAGGCGCAACCACTTCTTCGGCTTCAAACGACGCTACCGATGCGGCGGGCATTTCGGTGACGCCATCCTTTGTATACAGGCGCACACTAGCTCCAGCCGTCTCATGCCGCTCGGCGTGGATGCGGAAACCGTTCGCCAGTACGGCGTATTCGCCGGCCCACGCGGGTAGCGCCAACAAGAGACTGAGGAAGAGTTTAGACACGAATCGCTACCAGGTTAGACGCATCCCGCGGGCCGGGCGTGGAGACCTATTTTCATCCCCGCGAGACCGCCAGCAGCGCGATCCCCACCGCTAGCAGGATCAGCGTGCCTAGCATCAGGAGGCGCGGCCGCTCGGAGCTCCGGAATTCGCGCCAAATCAACAGGCCGCAGATGACTGCGATCACGGGTCCGGCCTCGCTCAGGCCGTAGCTGAGTCCCGCCCCAGCGCGGGGAACGGACAGCGCCAGCATCCCAGTTAGGAAAGCCGAGCCCGCCAGGATTCCGCCCAGGAGCCCAAGGGAGTGCTGTTTGGAGCTGCCCGAGAAATACTCGCGGAACGCAATGGGCGCGCCGGCCACTGGAAAGTTGAAAAAAAACGGGGCAAACGAAACCGTACTGGCTAAAATACTGACGGCGAAGAGTAAGGTCAGGCCGTAGGGTGCAACAGGATTGTCTCCGATGCGCCCGAGATCGAGCAGCGGATGGTACAAGCCGAAAGCCAAGCCTGCTGCTGCCGCCAGCGTGACCGGCAGCGCCGCGCCCGGAGGTCTCGCGGGCCGTTTGCCCAACTTGGCGCGAGGGTCGGCTTGCAATGCCGCTTGTTTAACGGCCTCCGCCCGCGCCTGCAGTAATTGGCCGTACGCGAACGCCGCCAACACCACGGCGGCCAGCAGCAGCGCCGCTCCGGCCAGCGCCACTAGCATTCCGCCCGTTGAGTCGAAAATCAAGAAGCGAATGATTGCCACGGTGAGCGCGACTCCGCACGATACGCTGAACGCCAATGCCATGCCTGCCACCGAGACCGTAGCCGTCAGCAGCATATTGCCGATATTGAAAAGGGCCCCCGCTACCAGGACATAGGCTATGCTGCGATAACTGGCCACCAGGAAGTTTTCCTGGAACGTCAGTTCGGACGATGACAGCGTGCCCGCGGTGAAGGCCGCCACCACCGCCAGCAGCGCGAAGCCCAGCGCGAAATCGCAAATGTACAATTCGAAGCGCCACTTGCCGGCCATCTTCAGAGTATTCGCCCAGATGCCCCAACAGATCAGGGAGACCAGCAATAGCGCGAGCGTGGCTGCTTGCGAAGCAGGAAGAATCATAGATGTTTTTTGAGCGGACTTCTGCGGGCCCACCCCAGTGCAAGCATTATAGCTGTCGTTGACACCTTTGCGCTTGGCTGGCTATGCTGAAGGTCCTGCCTGCCGCGTTGTAGCTGGATCGCCCCGTCGCCTCCAAATTCCTAAACCTGGAGAACCTAACGATGACAAAGTCATGGCTCGCGTTGTTTTTACTGGCGGCGATTTCCTGGGCGCAGGCGCCGCAACCGGACGGCGCCGGACTCGAACCCGGAATTCTACCGGACCGCTGGCCCACAGCCAGCCCGCGCTGCATGGAGATGGAAGAATACTACGTGCATGAGTACAATCCGAACTTTTACATGCTGCGGCAATCGCCATGCACGGACTACGAGAAGCCCTTCATCTACGTGATTTTCGGTTCCGAGAAGGCTCTGCTGTGGGACACCGGGTCGCGCAACGCCCGCACGCGTGAGGCTGTCGACCGTCTGATCGAGCGCTGGTTGAAGGCGAATAATCGCATGAGTATCCCGCTGGTGGTGGTGCACTCGCATCATCACAGCGATCACGTGGCGGGCGATCCTCAGTTTGTGGGGCGTCCCGATACCACGTTTATAAAACCGGATGTGGACAGTTTGAAAACGTATTTCGGATTTAAGAACTGGCCGGATGAAGTAGTGACTTACGACCTGGGAAATCGCTTGATGGATATCGTACCGATTCCGGGCCACACCGACGATTCGTTCGCTCTCTACGACCGCCGCACGGGAGTGCTGCTGACGGGCGATACGGTTTATCCCGGGCGTCTATACGTGACCGACTTCGGGGATTTCAAGAAGAGCATCCATCGCCTGGCGGAGTTCACGGACGGGAAAATGATCGCGCACGTGCTAGGTAATCACATCGAGCAGACGCGGACCCCGTATCTGGAATATCCCATCGGAAAATTATCTCAGCCCGAGGAGCATGAGCTCGAAATGAATGTAGGGACGATCCTGGAGCTCGACCGCGCGTTGTCTCACATGAACGGTCCGGCACGCCTGGCGCTGCGGGATTTGACGATTTACCCGTTAGACCCAGAAGTGTTGAAGAGCATGCGCGCCACGCAGCATAAGTCCGAGGAAGCGGACCACAAGATCGTTTACCCTTAGTGGCCGCTGGATTCGGCGTTGGGCTCCACCTTCAAGGGGAAGTGCGCGCCTTCCGGCATCGGCACCAGCATTTGCTCTTTGCGATAGATCAACGTCGAAGTGTTGTAGCTGGCGATTTCGAAGCCGTGGCCGTGGGTGATGGCGTCGGTGGGGCACGCCTCCACGCAATATCCGCAGAAGATACAGCGGCTATAGTCGATGTTATAAACCTTGGCGTAGCGCTCGCCGCCGCTGATGCGCAGCTCTTCCGTGTTCTCCGCCGCTTCAATATAGATACACTGCGCCGGGCACGCGGCCGCGCACAGGAAACAGGCGACGCATTTTTCCAAGCCGTTTTCATCGCGCTGTAGCTCATGAACGCCGCGGAAGCGTTCCTGGAATACTGCGGGAGCGTCCGGGTAGTCGTCCGTGATGGTCGGGTTGAGCATCTCGCCGAAGGTGATGCCCATGCCTTTGACGATGGCAGCGGCGCCGCCGAATACTTCTGAAATCTTGGCCATGGATACTTTTAGCTTAACTCAGACCAGCATTTCTTTCTTGCTGGCGGCCGGTTTTGCCAGATACTCTTCCAGGACCTCCAGGAATTTCGCCAGCCAGGCCGGGTGCGCGGGCCACGCCGGAGCGGTCACGAGCGAGCCGTCTGCAATGGCCTCAGCCATGCCGATGGACGCGTAAGTCCCGCCCGCGATCTCGATTTCCGGGGCGCATGCCGGGTACGCGCTCACGCGTTTTCCCGCCACCACGCCCGCGGCGGTGAGCAATTGCGCGGCATGGCAAATGGCTGCGATCGGCTTCTTCTCGCGCGCGAAATGGCGGACGGCGTCGAGGACCTTGGGATTCAGCCGCAAATATTCGGGAGCGCGTCCGCCGGGGAGCACCAGCGCGTCGTAATTCTGCGGCATGGCCTCGTCGAACGCCGCGTTCAAAGTGAAGTTGTGGCCGCGCTTTTCGCTGTAGGTCTGGTCGCCTTCAAAATCGTGGATGGCGGTGCGGACCTGCTGTCCTGCTTTCTTGTCGGGGCACACGGCGTGCACGATGTGGCCCACCATCTGCAGCGCTTGAAACGGCACCATCACTTCGTAATCCTCAACGTAATCGCCGACGATCATCAGAATTTTCGCGTGGGGCATAAGGGAACCTCGGGTTTATTTTCGCAGAAAGTGTATCATCACGAAATGACGGCAGCGGAGCTCGAACAATACTGGCAAAGCGATCCTCGATGGAGCGGTGTACGGCGTCCTTATAAAGCGGACGACGTGGTTCGGCTGCGCGGGTCCGTGCAGATCGAGTACACGCTGGCGCGGCTCGGCGCCGAGCGCCTGTGGAACATGCTGCACGCCGAGCCGTTCGTTCCCGCACTGGGCACATTGACCGGCAACCAGGCGGTGGAGCAGATCCAGGCGGGGCTGAAAGCGATTTACGTTTCGGGCTGGCAGATCGCCGCCGACGGGAATCTCGCGGGCCAGATGTATCCCGACCAGAGTTTATATCCGGCCAACAGCGTTCCGGCCGTGGTGCGTGCGATAAATGCGGCGCTGGCGCGTGCCGATCAGATTCAAACGCGTGAGGGCGCGGGTGAAATTCATTGGTACGCACCGATCGTGGCCGACGGCGAGGCCGGATTCGGCGGGCCGCTAAATGCGTTCGAGCTGATGAAGTGGATGATCGAGGCGGGCGCGGCCGGAGTGCATTTCGAAGATCAACCGGTAGCCAAACGCGGCAGTCACGGAGCGGCGGTAGCGCCCATCGCCGAATCGATCGAGAAACTGGTGGCGGCGCGCTTGGCCGCCGACGTCTGCGCGGTCCCGGCGCTGATCATTGCGCGTACCGACGCCGAAGCCGCGAAGTTTCTGACAGGCCGCGCCGAGGAACGCGACCAGCCGTTTTTAACCGGCGAATCGACGGGCGACGGCTACCTGGGATACAAAGGTGGACTGGAGGCGGCGATTGCACGGGCGTGCGCGTTCGCTCCCTACGCCGATTTGCTGTGGTGCGAGACGGCGCGGCCGGATCTGGAAGAGGCGCGCAAATTCGCGGAGGGCGTGCACAAAGAGTTCCCCGGCAAGATGCTGGCCTACAATTGTCCGCCGTCGTTCAACTGGAAACGCAAATTCGACGAGGCCACGATCAACAAGTTTCAACGCGAGCTGGGTGCGATGGGATACAAGTTTCAGTTCGTGACGCTGGCCGGGTTCCATGCGCTGAACCACTCCATGTTCACGCTGGCGAAAGAATACGCGACCGACGGCATGATGGCCTACGCGAAATTGCAGGAGCAGGAATTTCAATCCGCCAAAGCCCACCGCTTCCCGGCGATCAAGCACCAGAGGTTCGTCGGCAACGGATACTTCGACGATGTCATGAACACTGTGCTGCGCGGGTTGTCGCCAACGTCGGCAGCCACAGGGACGGGCGACACGGAATAATGTACGTGTGACGTCATCCGTATGACGTAATTCGCATATATAGAAAACCACAAGCTATCGCGAGGGAAAAATTATGGCACGCACGCCCATTCATCCCGGCGAAATTGGAGGCGAACTGGAAGAGTCCGGCCTGACGGCCCGAAAACTTGCTGACGTGATTCAAGTGCCCCCCAACCGCTTGTATCAGCTTCTGGCTGGCAAACGGAGCATTACGGCGGACACCGCGTTGCGGCTGGGGCAGTACTTCGGTATGTCGCCTGATTTCTGGATGAATCTCCAGACGGCTTACGAGCTCGACGTCGCGCGGCAGCAGGTCGGCAAAATCATACGCCGGCTTCCGCGCCGTACACCGGACAGCGTTCACATTAGCTGATACAATTTCTGGTGCCCAAGCTGGCAGGAGGTGTTTATGAGCGAGTCCGTAATCGAAGGATCCCGCGCGGGATCTTCGACGTTCGAGGCATCACCGCCCGCGCGCTACTCAGACGCGGTGCTGGCCTATACTGTCCTGCGGCTAACGTTCGGCGCGAACATCATGCTGCACGGGGTCAGCCGCCTATTTGCGGGTCATGCGGCGTTTCTGGGTTACTTGAACCACTATTTCGAAAAGACGCCGCTGATCCCGGCGGGATTCCTGCCGATCTTCGCTACCGCGCTGCCGCCGGTGGAGGGGACGCTCGGATTGCTGTTGCTGATTGGATTGGCGACGCGCTTTTCGTTGATCGCGGGCGGCCTGGTAGTAACAGCATTAGCCATCGGCACCAACCTCGCGCAGGATTGGAACGTGGCCGGGCTGCAATTGATTTACGCCTTCTTGTATTACCAACTTTTGCTGCGCCGCAAGGAGCTCAACCGGCTTTCTATCGACGGCTGGCGGAACGCGCTTTAAGCCACGGCGCCGCGCCTTTTGTCAGCGAGACGCCGCACCAGTTTGCCCAGCGCCATGAATTCGTCAAGATTGGCGGGCTTGCGGAAATATTCGGCGGCGCCCAGGTCGGCGGCCTTCTTGCGGTCGTGCGGCGAGTCAGAGGATGAAATCACCACCACCGCGATTCCCGCGCAGGTCCGGCTCCGGCGCAGACGCTCGAGAACCTGTTCGCCGCCGATGCGCGGGACGTTCAAATCCAGCAGCAATAAATCGGGAGGCGCCTGTCCGCCCGCGTCCGCACGTTCGAAGAACTGGATCGCCTGCTCGCCGTCGTCGACCACTTCGAGATCGCAATCCAAACTCTCCTCGTGGAGGGCCTCACGCACCAAAAACACGTCGGCGGGGTTGTCCTCTACCAGCAGTAGCTTTAGTCTTGTCATGTTTCCTTAGGCAGAGTAAATAAAAAGTTCGAGCCTCGCCCGGGTTCCGATTCCACCCATATGCGGCCTTGGTAGCGTTCCACGATCTTCTGGCAAATGGCCAGGCCCATGCCGCTGCCGGAGTATTTGCTGCCTCCGTGCAAGCGTTTGAAGAGGCCAAATATATGTTCGTGATATTGCGGGTCGATGCCGATTCCATTGTCGGAGACGCCCAGCGTCCACATATCTTTTCCCGCTTGCGCGGTGATGCGGATACGCAGCAGACCGTCGCTGCGATACTTGAGGCTATTGGCGATCAGGTTCTGAAATAATTGCTGGAGATGGATTTCCTCGACCCACAGCATAGGGAGCGCATCGCTCTCGATGCGCGCGCCGCTTTCGGCGAGCGCTGTATCCAACATGTTGAGAGTCTTGGCCAACACGACATTAGCGTCGAGCGGGGCCTCAACCGTGTGCTGGGTTTCCGCAGTCTGGGTGTAAGCCAGCAGGTCGTCCAGCAGCCTCTCTAGGCGGTGCGCGGCGTTGACCGTGTGGCGAATATAGCCGTCGGCGTGTTCGTCGAGTTTGTCTTTATATTTCTTTTCCAGAAGCTGGCTGTAGTTGGCCACGATGCGAATCGGCTCGCGCAGATCGTGACTCACGGCGTACGCAAATTGCTTCAGGTCGCTATTCATGCGTTCCAGTTCGTGGGCCTGGCGCCCGAGGGCTTCTTCGGTTTCTTTGCGTTCGGTGATGTCGGTCAACGTAACTACGCAGCCTAATAAATCGCGCGAGCTGCTCCACAACGGCCCGGCGCTCAGCAGTAAGGTGGAGTCTGCGCCGTCCGTATGGTGCAAGATGACTTCGATACTACGGATGCCGTTGTCGGAGCGGGCGGCAGACAAGAGCCGTGGGGCGTCCACTTTTTGGTCGCGGTCCCAGAATTCGAATACGGAATCGAAATGGCGGAGCAGAACATCACGGCCAGCCAGCTTCCGGGCGGATTCGCTCACGCGGAGAATCTTGCCGCGCGCGTCGATGACCACGATGGACTCGATGGCCTGATCTAGAATAGAGCGCGAGAGCTCACCGTCCTTGACCATGGCTTCGTAGTGGCGCTGCTCGGTCAGATCGGTAATCACCGCGCATACGGTGTTGATTCCGCCTGTTTCCAGGCGATTCAGCGAAATGGTTACGGGAACGCGCAGGCCATCGTCGGCCATCAGCGTCAATTCACTGCGCTGGCGCGTGCCGTCTGTTTCCGCAAGGAGCGTCGAAAACGTCGTTCGCCGGTCGGGCGGTAGGAAGCGGCTGATGGAGGAACCGACGATACTTTCAACCGGCAGGCGGACCATGGAAGCGAACTGGCGGTTGGCATAGAGGATCAGGCCGGACTGGTCGAGCGTTACCGTGCCCTCCTGCATTTCTTCGACGAGAATGCGGTACGCGTGATCTGCCCCTTCGAGCGCGAAGATTTGATCGCCGTCGGGCCCGGCAACCACCAGCGCGTCCACTTGTCCGGTGCGAATCGCGTGCAGGGTTTCTTCGGCTTCGGCCAGACGGGATTCGAGCTCCGCGACGCGGGATTCGCTGGCCGCGAGCCGCGTCTGCAGATCGTCAGAAATAGGAGCCGCCTTGGCTTCGCTTAGCTTCATGCGATCACGCCGCGAGTAAGCCCAGACCCTTTCTCACTTGGTCTTCCTGTGACAAATCGCCGACTAAACGTTTCAATTCGCCCGGAGCGAATTTAATAAGGGTAGGGATGGCGATGACCTGGTCTTTGGCGAGACGGCCAGGTTCCTTGTATACATCCACTACCTCCAGCACATATTGATCGGGAAGGGCCGCATCGCAAATTCGCTTCACGTTTTGGACCGCCCGTAAAGAACGGGGCGTGGTTCCGGCCACGTACAAGCGCAATTCGTGGCGAGGTTTCGCGATGGCGGCCATGCTTAATCACACTCCCGAACGGACATCTAGACCCACTAAAACTCGTTCCTTGTTCGAGAGATCCCCGATGATTTTGCGGATCGGCTCGGGAAGCGTGCGGACCAGCGTAGGGATGGCGAGAATCTGATCGCCCTTAGCCAACTGCGGCTTCTCCAACAAATCGATAATCTGAATGCGGTAGCGGCCTGCCAGGTATTCCTCGCAAATCTTCGTCAGATTCGCGAGCGCCTGCACGGACCGCGGCGTCTGGCCGGCAACGTACAAACGCAGATCGTAATCCGGCCGGGGCATGCTGTTTCGTTTTGCGGCCATTAGGCACCCGCCTCGCTGGCCTTAACGCGCGCCAACTTCGGTTGCAGATGAACCTTACGGCTGCGCGCCATTTCCTGGCGGTGGGCGAGTGCTGACTTGCGGCGTTCTTCGACTTCCACTGCCGCGCTTTCGAGTTCGCGCACCGCCGCTTCTTTTTCCGCCTCCAGAGCGGCCATCTGGGCTTCGGCGGCACGCAGCTTTCGGCTGAGTGTCACGCGCCGGCTTTCGTTTTCCCGCAGTGTGCGGAATTCGTCATCGCGCTCGCGGGCTTCTTGAGCAACGCGCGCCGAACCTGTCAGCACGCCTGCCGGACCGAGATAGGCTTCGCGCAATTCCACGCCGTTGCGGGTCATGATAAATTCGCGAAGCTGATTGGAGTGCGCCATGCCGCGCGATTTCAGAACGTACAGGATGCGGTTCCGTTCGCCGTCGGCTTCTACGTCGCGGAGGAGCAGCCAGGTATCCACCAGCGAGGAGATGTTCAAGTCAGTGGCTTCGGTTGCCTCTCCGCCGGAAGTCAGCGCTGTGAAGAAACCAGTAGCTCCCAGTTGCTTCAAGCGGTCAATGACGCGCAGGACCATGTTGGTCACGTCGCTGGTATTTCCGGCGGACCCGTTCATCAAGCTGGAAAGCGGATCGATTACCACGATTTTGGGCCGGTGCTTTTCTAACAGCGTATGCATCTCTACCAGATGCAGTTCCAGGCCGTGGGTGGTGGGACGCGTCGAATGGATGCTCAGTAAACCTTTTTTCACCCAGCGCGCCAAGTCGATTCCAATGGAGCGCATGTTGCGGAAGATCTGATCGGGAGATTCTTCGAAGGAGAAATACAGGCACGCTTCGCCCCGCGCGCAGGCCGCATTCACCAGGGTCGCGGCCAGGCTGCTCTTGCCGGTACCGGCGGTTCCTGTGACCAGGATGCTGCTGCCGCGATAGTAGCCTTGACCTTCGAGCATCTCGTCGAGGCCCGAGACACCCGTAGAGATTCGTTCGTCGGAAATTTTGTGGGTGAGGCCGAGCGAAGTCACCGGCAGCACGGAGATTCCGTGTTCGCCGATTAGAAATGGATATTCGTTGGTCCCATGTACCGATCCGCGATACTTCAGGACGCGCAGGCGCCGGGTCACGATACCGTTCTGCAGGCGGTGATCGAGCAGCACCACGCAATCGGAGACGTATTCTTCGATGCCGTGGCGGGTGAGCGTGCCTTCGCCGCGCTCGCCGGTGATCACGGCCGTGACGCCCTTGTCTTTAAGCCAGCGGAACAGCCGGCGCAGCTCAGAGCGCAGGACGCCTTCATCGTTCAGGCCGCCGAAGAGGGCTTCGGGCGTATCCAGCACCACGCGTTTCGCGCCGATCGAATCGATGGCGCTACCGATGCGGATAAACAGGCCTTCTAAATCGTACTCACCGGTTTCGGCAATCTCGCTTTTGTCAATGTGGATGTAATCGACGATGAGTTTCTTCGATCGATCCAGGGCTTTTAAATCGAATCCGAGAGAAATGGCGTTCTGGGCCAGGTCTTCGGGAGTCTCTTCAAAGGAGATGCACACCCCAGGCTCGTCGAAATCTTTCGCGCCGCGGGCCAGGAATTCCATCCCGAACAGAGTCTTGCCGCAGCCGGCGCCGCCGCAGATTAAAGAGGGGCGTCCGCGCGGCAATCCTCCCAGGGTAATTTCGTCGAAACCTGTGATTCCGGTGGGGCATTTCGGGAGCGAGCGGTCCCGTTGCAAATTTAAATTCGCCTTCAGCTTCATTTTCCTTTTTGGCCGGATCTAATTGCGCCTGTAGTATATCATCGCGGTTGTGTAATTCTGGTGTGCAAAAAATGCATCCAACTCTGTACAAAAGGGCCAGCGCGTTACCCTTGCCGAATGCCTGCCGCCGCAAATTCTAGCTTAAGATTGTACTTATGTCTCAACCCAACACTCTTCTCGAACTGATCCAAGTGGCACCAGCCGGGAATATAGCATTTCTGCTGCCAGAGGCTGGAATCCGCGTGTCCTACGATTCGCTGCGCAAGCAGGTGGTGGCCATGGCGAACGATTTGGCGTCCATGGGAATCGGGCGCGGGGATCGCGTGGCGACGGTGCTTCCGAACGGATTGCCGGCGGTGGTGAGTTTCCTGGCGGGGTCTGTGGCGGGGACGGCGGCGCCTTTGAATCCGGGGTACCGCGAGGATGAGTTCACGTTCTTTTTGGAAGACACCAACGCCAAGGTTCTTCTGTGCATGGCGGAGGGGTCGGAGGCGGCGCGTAAGGCTGCGGCTGCGCAGGGTGTTCCTGTTTATACGCTCGAAATGGACGCGAACGGAATTGTGAGTATCGCAGGCGCGCCTCACGGGAAGACGGCTGCGGCCCCGGCGGGAGACGACATTGCGCTGGTGCTGCATACCAGCGGGAGCACGGGGCGTCCTAAGCGAGTGCCGATCCGGCACCGCAACATCACGGCGTCGACGGCGAACATTGTCGAGACTTATAGTTTGACGCCAAAGGATGTCTCGCTGTGCGTGATGCCGCTGTTTCATGTGCATGGCTTAGTGGCGTCGACGCTTTCGACCTTGCTCTCCGGCGGGACGGTGGCGGTGCCCAATAAGTTTAATCCGCTGTCCTTCTGGCGGACGGTGAGCGATACGGGGGCCACTTGGTATTCGGCGGTGCCCACCATCCATAATTTGCTGTTGTCGCGCGCGAAGGAACCACCGGCGGGACGCGAGGGGCTGCGCTTTATTCGGTCGTGCAGCGCGGCGCTTCCTCCGGAAATGATGGCGAAGATGGAAGAGCTGTTCGGCGCTCCGGTGCTCGAAGCATACGGCATGACGGAGGCTTCGCATCAGATGAGCTCGAATCCGCAGCCTCCGGCGGCGCGCAAGCCGGGGTCGGTGGGTCCGGGAACCGGGGTTAAGATCGGCATCCTGGATGACGCCGGAAATGTGTTGGCGGCGGGGGAACGGGGCGAGGTCTCTATACAAGGTCCGAACGTGGTTTCCGAGTATGAGAATAACCCGGAAGCGACGGCGAAATCGTTCACCAACGGCTGGTTCCGCACCGGCGATCAAGGGTTTTTGGATGAAGACGGCTACCTGACGCTCACAGGCCGTCTGAAGGAATTGATCAATCGGGGCGGGGAAAAGATTGGACCGCGTGAGATTGACGAGGTTCTTCTGGCGCATCCATGCGTGGCAGAGGCGTTAGCGTTTGGCGTTCCGCACCCGATGTGGGGCGAGGAAGTGAACGCGGCTGTCGTATTAAAAGAGCCGGCTACGGAAGCTGCCATCTTGGCATTCTGCAAAGAGCGCCTGGCCGATTTCAAGATGCCGAAGAAATTGTTCGTTGTCGAAACCATTCCGCGTACAGCCACCGGTAAGATCCAGCGCGGGGCTGTCGGAAAGGCTCTCGCGGGAGGGCAATGAAGTTTCTGATTGCCGGCGCCGGGGCCATCGGCGGATACCTGGGCGCTCGCATGGCGCGCGCAGGGGCGGACGTGACCCTGTACGCGCGCGGTCCACATTTGCGGGCGATGCAGGAGCGCGGGCTGCGCGTCGTCAGCGCCGACGGTGACTTCGAAGTTCATCCGCGGGTAATCGGCGATCTGCAAGAGGCCGGGCCGATGGACGTCATCTTCCTGGGCGTGAAGGCGCATGGTCTGACGCAGCTCGCGCCGCAGGTGCAGCCGCTGATCGGCGCGAACACCACAGTCGTCAGCACGCAGAACGGGATTCCTTGGTGGTATTTTCAGACGCACGCGGGGGAGTTGACGGGGTTGCATCTGGAACGCGTCGATCCGGGGGGCGCGATCGCGGCGGCGATTCCGGCGGAGCGTGTGGTGGCTTCGATCGCGTATTTCGCTACCGACATTCCGGAGCCGGGCGTGATCCGGCATATCGAAGGGAACCGGCTTTCGTTGGGCGAACCGGACGGCACGCGCTCGGATCGCGCGAAGGCGATTTCGGAGATTCTGATCAAGGCCGGGATGCGGTGCCCGGTTACGCAGAAAATCCGCACGGAAATTTGGGTGAAGATTCTAGGCAATGTCGCGTTCAATCCGATCAGTGCACTGACGCGAGCGACACTAGCACAGATGGCGCGCGATTCCGAAGTTGGGCCGGTGGTCCGCAATATCATGAGCGAAGTGGAGGCGGTGGCTGCGAAAATGGGAATCGAGATGCCGATTTCGATCGACCAGCGCATCGCGGGTGCGGAGAAAGTCGGCGAGCATAAAACGTCCATGCTGCAGGATTTGGAAGCCGGGCGGCCGATGGAACTTGAAGCCGTGGTGGGCGCGGTGGTGGAACTGGGCGAGCGCTTGGGAGTGCCGATGCCGCACACGCGGACGGTATATGCTTGTACGAGACTTTTGGGCGCAATATCCTCTTTGTAGGAGGTTTTGAGTGAATCGCTGGGTACGACTGAGCGCGGCTGTTACCGCGATGGTGATGATCGGGAACATGCAATATGCGTGGACCTTGTTTGTATCGCCGATGGTCGCCGCTACGGGATGGAAGTTGTCGCAAGTCCAGTGGGCGTTTTCGTTGTACATCGCGCTGGGGACCTTCTCGATGCCGCTCTCCGGTTGGTTGATCGATCGCATGGGGCCGCGCACTTTCATGGCATTTTCCGGGCTATTGTGCGGCATCGGGTGGGCTGGCATGGGCGAGACCAGTACGCTGACCCAACTGTATGTGCTGTACGCAATCGCGGGATTCGGGACGGCGTTCGGCTACGGATGCGCTATGTCAGTGGCGCTCAAATGGTTCCCCGACAAACGCGGCCTGGCTTCGGGAATTTCGGCGGCGGGTTATGGCGCAGGAGCTACAATTTTCAATCCGATCTTTGCTTACCTGATTCATCTGCTGCATTACCGGACGACATTTCTTTACACCGGTATCGCCAGCGGTGTGATTATGATTATCGCGGCGCAACTGCTGCAGAATCCCACTCCGGTTGAGGTTGCGGCGCTGCCCAAGCCGCCAGTGAAGGCTAAGGTCCGCCGCCACAATGAAGAGTTCACCTCTGGGGAGATGCTCAAGACGCCGCAGTTCTACGTGCTCTATATTGCGATGTTGATGATCGGCATCGGCGGTTTGATGACGACCGCGCAGCTGGCGCAGGTGGCCAAAAGTTTAGGCATCGGCGCGACGGCACTGACGGTGGCGCTGTCGCTCAATCCGCTGGCGAACGGGACCAGCCGCATTTTCTGGGGCTGGGTGTCAGATCACATCGGACGCGCGCAAACGATGTTCGTGGCGTTCACGCTGCAGGCGGCTGCGCTGATGAGCGTCGTGACCGTCGGCAAGATGAGCGGAACCTATTTCATCATTTGCATGGCGCTGGTGTATTTCACTTGGGGCGAGCTGTATACTCTGTTCCCAGCGGCGCAGGCGGATCTTTTCGGAGCGCAGAATTCGGCCTCGAATTACAGTTTCTTGTACACCACTAAGGCGTTCGCGTCGATTTTGGGCGGGGGACTGGCGGCCATGTTGTTTGAGAAGACCGGCAGTTGGACGGTTGAGTTTTACGGCAGCGCGGCGCTGGCAATGTGCGCGGCGCTGATGGCGATCGTGATTCACAAGATGCCGTTCCCCAAGAAACAAACCAAATCGATTGAGGCCGTGTCGCCCGCCGCAATAGGAGGTTAGTATGGCCGCAAATTCTCAGGCTGCCTCAGAAGAACTGCAGATCACCGCGCCAGTGAGCGCCGCCTATGCCGAGATCTTGACGCCGGAGGCCGTTCGGTTCGTCGCGAGTCTGGCGGCGAAGTTCGAAGGACGGCGGCAGGAATTGCTGGCACGCCGGCAGGAACGGCAAGGCGAAATCGACGCTGGGCATTTTCCGGATTTCCTGACGGAGACCACGGACATCCGCGTGAGCGAGTGGACAGTGGCTCGCATCCCGCGCGATCTGACGGACCGGCGTGTGGAGATCACGGGACCGGTGGACCGCAAAATGGTGATCAATGCGCTCAACTCCGGCGCGAATGTTTTCATGGCGGATTTCGAGGACGCGAACTCGCCGACGTGGAGTAATAACGTCGAGGGGCAGATCAATCTGCGGGACGCGAACCGGCGGACGATTGAGTTCACTAGCCCTGAGGGCAAGAAATACAAGTTGAACGACAAGATTGCGACTTTGTTGGTGCGTCCCCGCGGGTGGCATTTGAACGAGAAACACGTGCTGCGCGAGGGGAAGCCGATCTCGGGGTCGCTGTTCGATTTCGGATTGTACTTTTTCCATAACGCGAAGCAGTTGATCGCGAATGGGTCGGGTCCGTATTTTTATTTGCCGAAGCTAGAGAGTCATGTCGAGGCGCGGTTGTGGAATGACGTTTTCAACTTCGCGCAGGATAGTCTTGGAATTCCGCGCGGGACGATCCGGGCTACGGTGCTGATCGAAACCATTCTCGCGTCGTTCGAAATGGATGAAATTTTGTATGAGCTGAAGGACCACTCCGCAGGACTCAACTGCGGGCGCTGGGATTACATTTTCAGTTTCATCAAGAAGTTCCGCAATTTCCCGACTTTCGTGCTGCCGAACCGCGCGGAAGTCACGATGGAGCGGCATTTCTTGAAGTCTTACGTCGAGTTGCTGATCCAGACTTGCCACCGGCGTGGGATTCACGCGATGGGCGGCATGGCGGCGCAGGTGCCTATTAAGAACGATCCGGTGGCGAACGAGCAGGCGCTGGAGAAAGTCCGCTTGGATAAATTGCGCGAGGTGAAGGCAGGGCACGATGGGACGTGGGTGGCTCATCCGGGGCTGGTGCCGATCGCAAAACAGATTTTCGACGAGGGAATGCCCACGCCGAATCAGATTTCTAAAAAGCGGGAAGAGGTTCATATCACGGCTAAGGATCTGCTGGCGGCGACGGACGGAACGATCACCGAGGCCGGGCTGCGCTGGAATATCGACGTGGGCTTGCAATATCTCGAAGCGTGGCTGCGCGGGGTGGGGTGCGTGCCGATTTACAACCTGATGGAAGACGCGGCGACGGCGGAGATTTGCCGCGCACAGGTGTGGCAGTGGGTGAAGTTCGGCGCGAAGCTCGACGACGGAAGGCCGGTGACGGCGGCCATGGTGAATCAGGTGGTGGATGAACAGCTCGCGAAACGCGGGAATGCGGACGCGGAGTTCACCAAGGCGGCGCAGATTTTCAGGCAGATGATGACCAGCGCGGATTTCCAGGAATTCCTTACGCTGCCGGCTTATAGCTTCATCGACTAACTAGGGAACGATTGGCTCGGGTGTAGCGGCGCCGTCGGCGCGCGGGTCAGAGGCGGCGTAGTTGGTGCCAGTCTTCGAATCGTGCAAGATCGCCTGGCCGCGGCCCATTTCTTGCGTGTACTGGCGGCGCACTAGAACTTCGTGGCCCATCGCGGTCAATTTATCCAGCGTGGCGGACGGGACTCGGGATTCGATCAGCACGTCGCAGCCTGAAGGTCCGCTCTTAGTGAAGCGCGGCGATTCCAACGCTTGCTGCAGGTTCATACCGTAGTCGACGAAATTCGAAACAAACTGCGCGTGCGCCATGGGTTGATTGGGTCCACCCATGATGCCGAAGCCGATGTGGGCGTCGCCGCGTTCCATGAAGCCGGGAATGATGGTGTGGAAGGGACGCTTGCCGCCGGCGAGTACGTTGGGATGCGTGGGGTCTAGCGTGAAGCCGGCGCCGCGATTTTGAATGGTGAAGCCCATGCCTTCGATGGTGATGCCGGAACCGAAATTGCTGAAGATGCTTTGAATCCAGCTCACGATGTTGCCTTCGCGGTCGGCTACTGTCAGGTATGTTGTGTCGCTACCGGACACGCTTGCGGCTGCTACGCGGCCGTTGGCGGTGCGCGGATCGATGAGCGCGGCGCGGTCACGGGCATGTTCTTTGGAGAGCAATTTCGCGACGGGAATTTCGCAGACGCGCGGGTCAGCGTTGTAGCGGTAGACGTCGGAATACGCGAGCTTCATGGCCTCGATGCGCTTGTGCATTTCGGCGGCGGTGAAGGGGCCGGCCGGGTCGGCGGGCGAGGTCTCCATGATGTTCAGCATTTCGAGCGCGGCCATACCTTGACCGTTGGGCGGCAGCTCGAACACTCGCCAGCCGCGGTAGTCGACGGAAATGGGTTCTACAAATTCGGCGGAGAACGATGACAAATCTTCGGCGGTCATGGTGCCGCCCAGCGATTGCGAAGTCTTGAGAATCGCGGCGGCGATTTCGCCTTCGTAGAAAGCGCGCGAGCCGGCGGCGGCTAGAGTGCGGTAGGCTGCGGCGAGATCGGGGTTGCGGAACACGTCACCATGGCGCGGCGGGTTGCCGTCGATCAGGAACACGCGCGACGATTCGGCGTGGCTGGTGAGGCGGTCGAAGGAGACTGGCGAGGTCCACTGTTCTTCGATGGCTTCGCTGACGGGAAAACCTTGCTCGGCGTAGGCGATGGCGGAGGCGAACAGGCGGTCCCAAGGTAAATTTCCGTAGTGCTTGTGAAGCTGCGCCCAACCGTCGACGGCTCCGGGAACGGTTACGGCGTGGATTCCGGCGAGCGGCATGGTGGTGATCCCGCTCTTCGCCAAGAAAGCCGGGGACAAGGCGCGCGGTGCGGGGCCGGAGGCGTTCAAGCCGGTCAGCTCTCCCGTTTTCGCATCCCAATAGAGCACGAATAAATCGCCGCCGATGCCGTCCATCATGGGCTCGACTACACCCAGCACCGCGTTGGCGGCGATCGCGGCGTCGACGGCGGAACCGCCCTGGGCCAAGATCTGCGCGCCGGCCTGCGAGGCGAGCGCCTGGCTGGTGGCGACGATTCCTTGCTGCGTGATGACCTGCGAGCGGCCATAGTTGCGTCCGAATCCGGAGTGCGCGGCGAACATATTTAGCTGGCCTTGGGATCCGACTTGGTGATAGCGCGCTTGAGCAATTCGCCAAAAGCTTTGCGCGTCATGGAGCGGTTTTTCTTGGGCTTTTCGGCAGGTTTCTCGGCGGCCTTGGGCGGTTCGGGTTCGGGAGGGCGGCTCATGTAACCTACAGCATGGCACACCTTTTCATGGTGTGTGGGCGCGGGTGCTTGCTGTCGACGAGAAAAGCGGATAGCTTGAACGGACTATGATGACTCGAACCTTGATGTTTTTTGCGATGGCGTGTGTTCCCATGCTGGCGCAGATCCCGGGGCCGGCGGCGGTGCCGACGCAGGATGCTGGAGTGGCGCGCGCCGTGCTGCTCGACAAACCACAAGTGCGCGTTCTGCGCGTCGAGATCCAGGCGGGCGCTACGCGCAAGATGCACACGCATGACGACGTGCGTTTCCATTTGTTCCTGCCGATCGCGGGCTCGATCGAATTCACCAAGGAGTCGGAGAAGACGGCGGCGGTGCCGGGGCAAGTGTTCTATATGGATAAGGGGACGCTGCACGGATTCCGCAACACTGGCACGTCGGTGGCAATGGCGTTCGAGGTGTTCATCCGCGACGCCGGGCCGACGGCGAAGAATCAAGACACGTCCGCTGCGTTGGCTTTGGCCTTCGCGAGTATGCAGACGGTCGCGCCGATTGCGGAAACTGAAAGCAAGTGATTTCGGTGAGTATTCACGAGGCGAAGACGCAACTCTCAAGACTTTTAGATCTTTTGGAAGATGGCGAGGATATCGTCATCCTTCGGCACGGAAGGCCCGTGGCGCAGTTGGGGCGCGCACGGGTGTCAGCGAAGCCGCAGTTGGGAGCGATGCGCGGAGAGATCTCGTGGCAGGAGGGTTGGGAGAAGGCCCTTACGCCGAAGCAAGCCGAAGCCTTCTGGGAGGGGCGTCGGTAGAAGATCCGTGGTGTTGGCCGATCCGAAACTGTTGTCTATGCCCGCACGAAAAGCTTTGCGGGCTGGACCCCCTATTGGGTGGCAGCATCCTGTCGATTCGTTCCGCGCACATTACTGCGCTGGCGGGAATGCCGGATTTTCACAAGGACCCGTTCGACCGCATGCTCATCGCGCAAGCTGCCGCCGAAGGGTTGACGCTGGTGACGAACGACGTGCAGATACAACACTACTCCGTCAAAACACTTTGGTGATAGAGTACAACGTAATTTTTCCCGCCTCTCTTCCATTGACTAAGCCGCGCGGTTCCCGGACAATGGAGAGATTATCCCGGAGTAAAATGAATACCTACAGAAGTCGTCTGCTCTTCCTTCCACTACTGCTTGTTTTGCTGAGTCCCGCGGTGCACGCTGCGCCCGTTACTTGGTTTCTGAACGGAGTCACTTTCTCTGACGGCAGCCGCGCGGTGGGCTCCTTCGTTTATGACACGGTGACGGGGCTGTACACGTCGATCGATATCGTCACTACGCCGGGCAACGCGGCGGCGAGTGCATTGGTGACGGGCAACCACTACACCGTGCAGAGTCCCATTGGACGTCCGGCTGTGGTGATTTTTTGGACCACTCCCAATCCCATTACCGGAGTCTCCGGCATGCTGCAGTGGGGATTTCTCGGAACGCTCGCGAATGGCGGGGGGACCATCCCGCTGGATACGGGTTCGTATCAAGGCGTGTGCTTGAATGCCACGTGCCAGTTTGCCACCGCCGATTCGATCATCAGCGTCACGGGGGGTAGCGTCACAGCGGCGTCGGCCTTCGGTCCGCGCACCTGGTATCTGGATAACGTGCTGTTCGACGACGGCGGGCAGGCCACGGGTTCGTTCGTTTATGACTCGGTCACCAACACTTATTCGAACGTGAACATCGACGTAACTGCGGGCACCACTTTTACCAGCGGCTATCATTACGGAGTTCCGGGAGTGAATCCGGCTCCCACCGGTTTCGCGAATGCGGTGCGCGTTTATTCGAGTTTGCCGGCACAAACCGGTGACCGTTTATTCAATGGGAGCTTTCTCTCGGCGCTCACCAACGATGGCGGGATCATTGCGTTTAATGCGCTCGCAGAGGAAGGCTCCTGCGATTCGCCGAATTGCATCGTCAACGCCGTGAGTGTCAAGCGCTTCATTGTTCTCGGCAACGTCACCACCATCAGGCCCGCTGGTTATACCAAAATCATGTCGCAGATCGTGGATGGGGGCGGCTGGCAGACTACCTTGACCATCACGAACCAGACCAAATATGCGCAAGCGTATACGGTGACTTTCTGGCAGGACAACGGAACACCGTGGTCGATTCCGGGGATCGGCAGCACCACTACCATTTCGGTGCCGGGATTTGGCGCGAAGTTCCTCAATTCTTCGGGCACCGGTTCGGGATTGGCGGAAGGTTGGGCGAAGGTCGAGAGCTCGGAAGATTTTTCCGCGATGGCGGTTTACAAGGTTCTGGGGAATGAGCAGAATCAGCAGGCGGCGGTTACCGGCGATCCTACGCTCAGCACGTATTTCTCGATGCCGTTTGACGAGACGAACGGCGCGCTGGTGGGCTTGGCGCTTACCAATTCGAGTTCTACTCTGACGCAGACAGCCCTGGTGGTGGCATACGATCTGACCGGGAAAGTGATCGTCGACGACTCTTCGATTGTGTTGCAACCGCTGCAACACATGGCGTTTGTGCTGAACCAGCAGTTTCCCGCGCTGGCGAATAAGAGCGGCTTCCTTCGCGTGTACGGCATTCCGACGGGTAACGTGCAATTGCCGTTTACTGGGTTGAACGGCATGGGCGTGCGCAATTTGCCGGATGGATCGTTCACGAATTTACAAGTGAGCTACCACTAGACTGCGCAGCCGGCTCAGCGGTCTTTCAGGATTTCGCGGGCGGCGTTGTGTCCGGGCGCGCCCATCACGCCGCCGCCGGGATGCGCTCCGGAGCCGCATAGGTAAAGACCTTTCACAGGCGTCCGGTAGCGAGCCCAACCGGCCAAGGGACGGAGCACGAACATTTGATCGAGCGACATTTCGCCGTGAAAGATGTTGCCTCCGGTGAGTCCGAAGCGGCGTTCGAGATCGAGCGGCGTGAGGGTCTGGCGTTCCACTACGATCTCGCGGATGTTGGGGCAGTATTGCTCGATCACTTCGAGGACGCGGTCGGCGTAGGGTTCGCGCTCGGTGTCCCAGTCGGTGCCTTTGAGCGTGTAGGGCGCGTACTGCAAAAAGACTCCCATGATGTGATGGCCGGCGGGCGCTAACGTGGCGTCGTACATAGTGGGGATGGTCATCTCGATCAACGGGGAGCGCGAGGGGCGGCCGTACTTGGCGTCGTCCCAGGCGCGCTCGACGTACTCGATCGACGGGCACAAGTGCATGGTGGCGCGGTGCTGGGGGCCGGGAGTGCCGGAGAATGCGGTGAATTCCGGAAGTCCGTTCAAGGCGAGATTCATTTTGAGCGAGGTGCCTTCGGAGCGGAAGCGTTCTATGCCGCTCACGAAGTCTGTGGGCAGGGCGGCTCTATCCACCAAATGCAGGAACGTCCGGCGCGGGTCGAGATTGCTGGCGACGATGGGCGCGTAGATTTCTTCGCCGTCGGAAAGCACGACGCCGGTGGCGCGGCCGTCCTTCACCAGGATCTTTTCGACGGGGGCGTTTACGCGGATCTCGGCGCCGCTGGCACGCGCGGAATCGGCGATGGCGTTGGATACGGCGCCCATGCCTCCGCGGACGAAACCCCACAGGCCGCGAATGCCGTTCACCCCGCCCATGCAGTGGTGCAGCAGGATATAGGCTGTCCCGGGGGAGCGCGGCCCGCCGTTGGCTCCGATGACGCCGTCGGTGGCGAGCGTCACTTTGATTTCTTCGCACTCGAACCAGTCGTCCAGGAAATCGGCCGCGCTTTGCGTGAAGACTTTCACTAGGCCGACGATTTCGGCGCGAGAGAGGCCGCGCAGGCGTCCCAGCAGCTTTAGATACTCGATGAAGTCGCCGATGCCTTGCGGCGGGAAATCTGGGGGCGTGGTGAGCAGCACGGACTCGGCTACCATCGCCAGTTTTTCCAAATGCGCTTCGTAGCGCGGGTAAGCTTCGGCGTCGCGGGCGGAGAACTTGGCGATTTCTGCGACAGTCTTCGCGCGATCCTGCCACATGAACAAGTGGCGGCCATCGGGAAAGGGCGAGAAGAACGCGGGGTCCTTGGCATCGACGCGGTAGCCGAAGCGTTCGAGCTCCAGCTCGCGAACGACTTTTTCCTGCATTAAGCTCGCAAGATAAGACGCCGTCGAGACGCGGTAGCCGGGCCAGATTTCTTCTGTGACAGCGCAGCCGCCTACCAACTCACGCGACTCGAGAACCAACACGCTCACGCCGGCGCGCGCAAGATACGCGGCGGTGACCAGGCCGTTGTGGCCTCC
>Ga0265314_10001313_pt1 | contig 28157 bp, 16 predicted proteins | sample 4126metaG_FD_203106 | JGI IMG/M metagenome (GOLD analysis project Ga0265314, IMG submission 203106) | Rhizosphere microbial communities from Carex aquatilis grown in University of Washington, Seatle, WA, United States - 4-1-26 metaG | ecosystem: Host-associated > Plants > Roots > Rhizosphere >... | reverse complement strand
CAGGACTCGGCAATCGGTTCCGCAGCGCCCTTATAGCTGGTTCTTTGCCGGCAGGGCTCAACACGGAGGGCTGCTCGGCTCTTCCCCAGCCTGGAGCAGTCCCGACGTGTGGGAAGAGCCCTGCGCCGCGCCGGAGGGGAGAGTCGCTCGATCATTACGCTCGCGCCAAGATCGACCATGAAGCGGTGCGTGACGCGCTGATCGCGCACGGCTACTTGACCATGGAACGAACTTGGCGGAAGAAAAAGAGGCGAAAGTCAGACACCCACCTTTCGGCAGGTCGTAACCTATTGAGTCGATGGGTTTTTGCTTCACCTGCCTGTCATGAGTGCCCCATGGCATCGTCTTGGCCGCTCAATGATTTCCGCGCCGCCAGCCGCCTGCGGTTTGAGCCCGATCACCTCCAAAACGGCCTTGGTTTCTGCTCCAAATGAGGCGACGGGCCCATTGAGAGCAGCCACGATCATTGATGGACTCGCGATCCTGATTATCGAGGGGACAAATGAACGGGATGGGTCCTAGTGTATTGTGAACCCAGACTGCTCGCCGTCTGAACGGAAAAGAGTTTCAAAGCGACATAGCGTCCCCGTAAGCGGCTCTCAAACGAAAAAAGTAGAATGCGCGTAGAATGCGCCCTTCCGACGCCCCCCCGGGACGTTGGAAATCGGCGCGCGTTTTTTTTGCGTTTAGCAAGGTCGTGTTAGCAAGAAACCGATGAGCGAGGTCGGCGGGCATGCGTATTTCCCGGTGATTTTGAGCTAACCGCCGCAGGCTTAGCAACCAGATGTTGTTAAAAGGGACAGGATTCGGACGATTTCGAACTGTTTTGCGGGCCTTTTGAATCAAACTGCACTTTTCGAGATCTTCGTAGCGCCCGTCGGGCATCACGCGGCCAGCGCCAGCATCCGCTCGAACAGGGCGCAGGTTTTTCGCGTCACGGGTTTTGCGACCTGAAGCGCCGAAAATTCTCCACGGATGCTCTCACGGCGCAAGGCGTTGCGTCGATTGGCATGCGATGGGCGACGGTCTGCGTCGTCCCACGGTGAATCGCTGCGATCGCACAACTCGTCGTGCTTCTTTGGCCAGGCCCACAACTCGATCAACGTGTACGTCCAGAGATTCAGGTTGTATACGGCGATGTTGGAGAACAGATTGCGTACCTGCTGCTGTCCGGTGCCATGGACTTCCTTGACGTCGTGATACACTTGTTCGAGCGAAGCGCGGTCCGCCACTGCTTCCAGGATCTCGGCCGCAGTCGCATCTGCTTTGCTGCAGAAGTAGGCACGCCACGATCCGTCGTCCTCTTTGACGAGAACCACGACGATTAACCCACCCGCCGGTCGATAAGTGGCCTGGAAGAGCTTGAAGGTTTTGGTCATCTGGCGGCCGTACAAGGTAAACTCGGCAGTTGTCCAACCGCGGCGATGGGCTGCTCGTTTGGCCAGGCTGATTCGCTCCTTGCCGTACTTGCGCGGGCGTCCCTTTTGTCCGGGCGTTGGTGCTTTCGGTACCGTGTAGAGCGCAGCGTCTTTGCGCAGCCGACTCACGACGATCACGCCGTTCTTGATAATCTTCTTCAGGAAGGGGCCCTTGGCGTAACCACCATCGACAGCCAGCCACAGTTTTCGACCTGTTGCGGCAAGGCATGAGGCGGCCCAACCGACCAGCATCACCCCTAATTCCAGCTTGGTTTTGAAGGGCAACTCTCGGCCGGGCACGAGTTTGACTATGTCCTTGGCGCGAACGTAGAGTTTGGCCAACAAGGGTAGGCAAAGGGTTCCCCACTGTGGGTGGCGGAGAGCCAACCCGATGGTCACCCAGGAATGACCGTACAAAAACTCCTGCTGGGCCGGTCCCGGGGTCGGGTTGTGGTGGATGCCGGCACCCTCCACCTGCGGCCCATAGCGCTTCGTTGGCGAGTCGTCGAGCACCAGCAGAATCCGAACACCCAAGGGAATCGTTTCCATGATCAGGTACAGCAAACGCGTTGCCAGCGATTTGCTCTTGCGGCCGAGCGTGCTCACGAAATAATAGTAGTCCTCGTAATCGTCTGAGATGCCCGCTGCTCGAAGCCAGCTCGAAACGGTCCGTCGCCCCTGACCGAAAAAGATGCCCGTGAAAACCGGCAAGAGGCGAAAGGCGTTTCGTTCGTCGAGGAGTTTTGAGAGGGCCGCAATCCAATAGGTAACATCCGCGGGTAATTGCCAGGTAACCATCCTTGACTCTCCCTTCCATGGGCCGGTGGGATTTGAACAACACCACCGTGGTCGGGAGAGTCATTTTCATGCAATACCAGTTTGGGATCGGCGATCGGGCGCGTATGCGAGAGCCTGCATGGCGATCGCCGCCTCCCACCGCGAACGTGCCCCCTCGCGCCCGCCAGGCGCAAAGCGCATACAAGATCTCGGAAAGTGCAGAATCAAAGCCACTGGCTATCGCAGTGCCGCACCTACGGTGTTATGGCGCGGGTGATCTCTCAAGCATGTTGCGCCGATAACGCAGGTCCTTCATGACGCTGCAGGCTCGGGGAAGTTGGCGGAAGGTGATTGGTAGCGATGGGGCGGACGGTCTCTTTTGGTTCAGCGTCGTTTTTGCGTCGCAACTTCGTCCTTCGAATTGACCGAGCGTGCTCCATCCACGGCAAACCAAGGGGTTGCGGCACGCTTCTTGACGCCGCAACCCCCGCCAGCGCGATCGTCAGAGGGACCTCTCATCAGGGGGCAATCCGAAAGTCGTTCGAATCGCAACCGGTTCGCACGGTCGCTGAGGCATAATCGCTCCCAGTTACGCCGGCGGTCCCGTCGTCATGCGCCTGGTGACTCGACCAGAACGGCGATCCAGGGTATCTTTTCTCGGTCAATTGCTTGAACTCAGGAGCCCTCCCGTGCATCGATTTCATCTGCTCTTCGTCGCCCTGGTATGTTCGCTCGGGTGCGGACGCTCGACGCCAAAACCGCCGATCGCTAATCCCGCGACTGAGGGCGCCGGGGGCGGCGACGCCACACCGCGCGTCGCGGTCAAGCTGGCGTTGAATTGGTACCCCGAGGCCGAACACGGCGGCTACTACGCCGCCCTGGGGCAGGGCTACTACCGCGAGGCGGGGCTCGACGTCGAAATCGTCAAGGGGGGGCCCAACGCGCCGGTGATCCAGCTGGTGGCGAGGGGCAACATGGCCTTCGGCATCTCCAACGCCGACGGACTGCTGTTGGGCCGCGCGCAAGACGCGCCTGTGGTCGCGCTAATGGCCCCGCTGCAAACCAGCCCGCGCTCGATCATGGTGCATGAAAGCTCCGGCATCGCCGAATTCGCCGACCTTCCCAAGCTCAAGACCCTGGCCGTCAACGACTCGCAGCCTTTCTTCCGCTTTCTCTCCAAGCGGGTGCCGCTGTTCGGCGTGACGATCGTGCCATATCAAGGGACCGTGGCCATGTTCCTGCTCAAGGAAGATTACGGCCAGCAAGCCTACGTCTTCAGCGAACCGTTTACCGCCAAGCAGGAAGGGGGCGACCCGAAGAGTCTGTTGGTGGCCGATTTGGGCTTCAATCCCTACACCAGCATCCTCTTCACCCGCGAGGAGTTCCTGCGCGAAAACGCCGAAGTCGTCCGCGGCATGGTCGCGGCCAGCATCCGGGGCTGGGAACATTACCTCGCCAAGCCGGAAGAAACGAACCGCCAGATCCACGAAATCAACCCGGACATGGGCCTCGAGGCATTGGCCTACGGCGTCGAGGCGCTCGCCCCCTTGGTGCGCAACGAAACGGCCGATGCGCAAGGCATCGGCCGCATGTCGGCTGAACGTTGGCAAACGCTCGCCGATCAACTCGTCGAAATCGATTCGCTCGAAGCCGGGGCCGTTCGGCCCGAAGAGGCGTTTACCACCGAGTTTTTGCCGGAGTAACCTGGGCGGGTTTCATCAACCGCCGACATTGATCCGTTTGGGCTGCGCCTCGGCGCGCTTATTGAGCGTGACGTGCAGCACGCCGTCGCGCAACTCGGCCTGGATCGCGTCGGTGTCGATCGTGTCGGGGAGCGAAATCACCCGCTCGAACTCGCCGTAGCGGCGGGTATTGAAGCGGAACTGCTTCCCTTCCTCAGGCGCCTTGCGCTGGCACTTCACCAGCAGCTTTCCCTGGTGGGTCACCAACTCGAGGTCGTCCTTGGCGACGCCGGGCAACTCGAGTTCCAGGTGCAGGTGCCCGTCGTCCTCCCAGCAGGCCCATGGGGCCCACCAGCCGCTGCCGTCGGCATTGTCGCCGGCGCCCTGGAACAACGTGTCGAACAAACGGTCCATCTCCCGCTGCGCCCCCGCCAACACGGTCGGCACCGACACTGCCCAGCGCGACGAATTCAAAACAGGCAAACGATTGACATTGGTAAGCATGGTGTTTTCCTCCTCTGTGAAACGGTACTCGAATAAACGGACATCAAGGCGAAACCACCGGGGCTCACGCCCCCCGCTCGCCTCGTATTTGATCGGGTGTTCGCTTTGACCGGCCATCAAGACGATATGCAAGCTCCGTACCAATTGGCGGCGCGGCCAATGTCGCCTGTGGGGATGAGAGCCCAACCCCTTTTTCGCCTGGAATTTGCGGCGAAAAGGCAGGCCGATGAATGATTTGGAAGCACCGATAATCGGCCGCACATTCCTGCCAAATTGGCAATCGAGATGCCAAATTGACACATGCACACGAATGAGCTCAATTCGGATCTGGTGGGCGCCTCAAGCCGTTCATGCACGAAGCAATTTGAGCCCGCACCCCCTTGACGGCGAGCCAATTCGTCCAGGGGGCACGATTCCCAAAAATCGTCGACGCGGGGTCCCACTGCCTCGACGCGTACCCCTGTCCCATTGGGGAGGGGTACTGGTTCGCGAAACGTAACATGATTGGAGCCTGTGCGCGCGAGGCAAACGGCTCGTTATCGTCGAAGCGATAATCGACCCAGCGCTGCATGGTTCCCGAGTTCCGACGAACTGGGTTGTAGAGCGCCTTTGCCTACTTGCGCAGCTTGTTCTCAGGCACCTTGGTGATGTTCGTCGCGCGCGGCGGACGGCTGAGGTAGGCGAACAGGTCGGCAATGTCCTCGAGCGTGAGCTGGTTCAGCAGGCCCTCCGGCATGGCCGATTTCTTGCTGGGTGTGGTCTCGTCGATGTCGTCCTTCTGGATGGTCACTTTCTCGCCGCTCGATTGCAAAACCACGATCGCATCGTTGCCCGACGGCGCGATAATGCCCGTGTAGGTTCGGCCCGTCGACGTGACCACCGTCTTGCTTACGTACTGGTCGGAAATCACCTGCGAGGGGAAGAGGATCGATTCCAAAATTTCCTTGCGCTGGAAGCGCAGGCCGACGGTCGAGAGATCGGGGCCGACCCCCTCGCCGCGATTGCCGAAACGGTGGCACTTCACACACTTCGCCGTGACGAACATCTCGGCCCCGCGCTCCGGGTTGCCTTGCGTCGCCGTGTCGCCGGTGAGATAGCCCAGCAGTTCCGGGTAACTGAAGCGGGCTTCTTGCGACTGCTCGGGCAAGTTCGGCGCCGCCTCGTCGGGGTAGTTGTCCACGAACCAGCGTTGCCAGGCCGCCAGGGCCGTATCCCAAGTGTCGTCGGGCTCATGGGCCTGCTCGCCGGTCCAGTGCCCGAGCAGTTTCACCGCCAACGTGCCGCCATTTTCCTGCAGCTTCAGGCCGCAGAGGATGGCCTGGCGGATCGCTTCAGGATCCTCGGGAGTTTCCTTGACGGTCAAGAGCTGGCCAAGGACTTCCTGCGCCGCCGCGCCTTCGACGATGGCGAGCGATTTGACGAGCACCGGCCAGTTCTCTCCGGCGGGCGCCTGGGCCAGACCCATCGCCAGGTCTTCGCGGCGATGGGGTTGCGTTTCGTACGCTTTGCGCAAGTGGGCCATGGCCTCCGGCGCGCCGATGTGTCCCAACACGGCCACCACGCCCGTGGCCAGGCGCTTGGTCGCCGTCCCTTCGGCCTTCGACAGTTTGTCATCGAGCGCGATCAACTGCGCGAGGATCGCCTCGCCTGGATCGTCGGGCAGCGTGGCCAGCACCCACAAGGCGCCCGTCGGCCAGCGGGTGGCGTCGGCCAGCACGAGCTGACGCTCCTCGTCGTTCATGCCCGCGACGAAATCGCGCGAGACGTTGTCGATGTAACCGAGATAACTATGGCCGCCCGGCAGCTCGTGGGCCTTCTCATAGAACTCAACGAGCGCCAGTTTTTGCCGGGGCGTCCAGCCCGAGGTGATGAACCTCGCGTAAAACGCCACATGCAGCTTTTCTTCGGCCGGCGCGTCCCCTTCGAGGACCGTGATGAACCGATCGATGACGCTCGGTTCCTGCAGATAGGCCAAGAGCCGCGTCAGTTCGCGGTTGATCCGTTGAATGCGATCTTTCGGCTCGTTGGCGGGGTATTCGTCGGCCAATTGGGCGCACAGAGCGGGCACGTTCTTACGAGTCAGCTTGCCGCACTCCAAAGCACGTTGCACCACGCGCAGCAAGTCCAGGAAATCGTCGTCCTTGAGGTAGCCTTTCATGCGCTCGCTGGCGCTGGTGAGAATGGCATCGATCGTTTCGTCCTTGGCTCCCAGGGCCAACAGACCGACCGAACCGACCACGAAGATCCGCGAGTCTTGAGCTTCGAGCACGGCCGTCTCCCATTGGTCGACCGGCAGGTTTTCGAGCGCCAGGCGCGCGGCCCACGTCACGTAGCGGTTAGGATCGGCCAAGAGGGCCACGAGCGGTTCGGAGGGCGGTTGATAGCCGCCCCGAGCAAGTGCTTCGCACGCCGCGCGGCGGACCGCCGGATCGGGGTCGGCCAGCAATTGTACGAGCCTCGCGCCGGCCGTCTCGCCGGGGTGTAATCCCATGAGCCAAACTGCTTTGGTCCGCACTTCGGGACGCGCGTCTCTCGACCACTTGACCATCGATTTCTCGTTGGGAAACGGTCCGACAAGCTGCATCAAGTCCAACGCCCGCACGCGGTCGCCAACCGCGTTCGCCGTGTTGTCGACTACGGCGTTCAATTGTTTCTGCCATTCGGCGCCCATCTTTTTCTGCACCTCGGCCACCGCCTGGCGAGCCCAAGCGCTGGCGAGCTGCGGCTGGCGGATGGCTTGCATCACGCCCGGCAGTTTGGGTTGTGGGGGGACCTTGCCTGTCCAAACGACGCGGTAAACGCCCCCTTCGGTGCCGCGTCCGCCGGTGGCGAAGTAGAGCCATCCGTCGGGCCCCACCGCCAGGTCGGTGGCGTTCAGGGGCTGACCTTCAAGAAAAACTTCGCTGGTGGCTTTGTAGCCGCCCCCGGAGGGCTTCATACGGAACAAAACGATCCGCCCCTGCGACCAGTCGCAGGCGAACAAGGCGTTGTGGAAGCGAACCGGGTAACGGTAATGGTTGTAGACTTCCAAGCCGGTGGGCGAGCCGCGGCCTGTGTCGATGACGGCCGGAAGCCCATCGAGATAATACGAGGGCCATTTAGCCCAACCGCTTCGCCAACCGAAATCGGCGCCGGCCACCACGTGATTCACGCGCGTCGCGCGGTACCAGGGCAAGCCCAGGTCCCATTCCATGTCGGCGTCGTAGGTGAACAGTTCGCCCTCGCGGTTGAAGGCGATGTCATACGCGTTACGCATTCCGCCACCCACACACTCGACGACGCTTCCATCGGTGTTGGTGCGGATCACCACGCCGCCGGGCGCCTTGATTCCCGCGGCGTGACCGTTGGCATCCTCGTAACGGGGCAGCACGAGTTCACCTTCGTAGGGATGATGATAGGGGCTGCCAGGACCATACGGTTCTTTGACCGTCGCATGGTTGCCGACGACGATGTAGATCAAGCCGTCGGGCCCGAGCACCGGCGCATGCGGGCCGTGCTCGCCCATTTGCGGCTCGAATTTCACGACGACCTTCGCCTCGTCGGCCTTGCCGTCCTGATCGTCGTCGGTCAGGCGGTAGAGTGCGGTGCCTTTGGGCCCGTCTCCCACGGCGTAGACGTCGCCGTTCAGCGCCATGAGTCCCTGGCAATTCGTGACTTTGTCGGAATAGACGGCGACCGTATCGACCAGCCCGTCGCGATCCTTGTCGACGATCAACAGGATCGGACCACCCTCGCGTGCCGCGAGGATCTCTCCCCATTCGTTAAAGGCGATCGCGGTTAACGAGCCGGTGTCTTCGGCCGTGATCACCTGCTCGACGCGAAAATCGGCGGCGAGCAGGAACCGGCCCTGGGTCCCACCATCGACGGCCACCTGGTTGGCCCAGGGCGCGGTGGGCCCGAAGGGACCGAAGCTGCGCGCCGGCACCCAGGCCGCGTCGTCGAAGTCGCGCTTTTCCCATCCCTGCGCCGGCTTGATGCTGGTCTTCCAGCTCGTGTCGGTCGAGAATGACTTCTCTTCGCCATTTTCCGACACGACTTTGAGACGAATGGCCAGGCCGGCCGAAGGCGCCTTGGTGTTGACCACCTTGACCGCGATCGTGTTCGGGCCCGAATGCAATTGTTCGGCGAGGTTGTAGGTTTTCATCAGCCGAAAATCGCCGCCGGTACCCACCGATTCGCCGTTTACGAACAGTTCGTATTCGTCGTCGCCGGTGACCTGCGCCGTGACGCTGTCGCCTTTGGCCACTTTGATCGACTTGCGGAAATAACACGTCGCCAGGGGTACGAGGTCCTTGGTATGGGCAGGCGACCAGATCCATTCGGCCTCGTCCGTGGCCGGCTGAATGTCACTTGCCTCTTGTGCCGTCACTGGCGAAATGCGGCTTACGATCGCCACGCCGACGTAAAACGACAGCATCAGAATCCCAAGCCGCCTGACCCGCACGAGTCGCACGTTCATATTCGTCGCTCACAGCAACAGGGGGAGGAGAAGTGTGCGCAGCAATATCGCTATGGTTTTGCGCGGGCCATAAGGTAGCGAGAATGGCCCAACGGGGCAAGACGAGCTTGTGGGCAGGACCTAAGATGTGCGGTGGCAGGGCTTTAACCTTTGCTCCCACGCTTGGGCGTGGGGGCGCGCCGCCGATGGTTGCCACACGCGCTCCGGCGTTTTTCGGCACACACGTTCGTTACCGAACTCCGCGCTCGCCACCACGCGAAGGGGGCCGTTTTCGGATGACGAAATCGGGGGCAACCGGCGATCGACCGCTCTCGGCTTGGAATAGCTGCGAAATGAGCCCTTGCATGTCGTCGGTTGCGCGCGATAGACGGGTCAACCATAGGCTTTGCACTAACCCGGTTGAGTCGAACAGTTCGGGGGGAAAGCAACCCAAGATCGCTGAGGCGATCTGAGCATTCAGATCGGCATTGGGGCTCATCAGCCCAAAGTCGCGACGAAAGCCTGCACGCAGCGAAGCCAGCCACAACAGCCAGGCTTGTCCCCCAGCGCTCCAACCTGGTTTTCCGCGAAGTTCTTCTGCGAATTCGCACGCCACTGAGGGGTGGAAAGCCAGTTCACTCACATCGACGATCGTAGTCAGGTGCCCTAACAGCAGGTCAGTCCAGCGTTCCGATTGCCGTCGAATTCGGTTCAACTGTACGGCATCGTGCGACGTGACGCCCGGCCCGTGGGCCAGGAGTTTCAGCGCCCGGTTGCGAGCCTCGACGTGTCCAGCCAGCACGCTCTGGGCAATGGGCGCCGCGTCGCCGTCGCCGCGTTTGCGGTCACACCCGACGAGCACCCCGCTCCAGACGCGCGTCAGCACCTCGCTGGCCAGAATCTCCGCCAGGACGCCCTTGAGATACCCCCGCGACGCCGGCAATGACGATCGTTCGGTCGCGGGAGGCGGTTGGTCGAGCATTCCCTGGGGCGTGGATGTCGCTTGTGTGAGCGAGGAGAATTTGAATGCCGAGGCCCACCGATCGAGTCGACAGCGCGAGGCTGCCCAGTACTGGGCCAGACCGTCGACTGAGAGCTCGAACGTTCCCTCGATGAGTACCGCCGCGTGAGCGGAAACCAGGGCGGCGAATTCGACCAGTTCAGGCGCTCGCATGGCAACGGGAGAAGACGGAGGAGGTACTGATGTTTTGTTTACGGCCGAGACCGGCGAGAGAGCCTGAGGGGACCAAGGCTCTCTCGCCGGCTGGCTCGATTGCCCAGTCCAAGGGAGCAAAGCCGGTGCCAGGCGCTCGAAGAAGCGGCTGGAATTTGAGCTCAATCGTAGCTAATTGCTTGTTTGACAAGGCTTTAACCGGCGCTCAGCGAAACCACCGGCCAGCACCAATGTGTTAGTTTCGGTTGCCAAAGTGCAACGTCTCCGTGGGGCGGGTTTCCAACCTGCCATACAGTTTTTTCATCCCCTGGGAACCTGCGCCACTTGGCGCAAGCAATTGCCACTGGGCATGTTACAATGAGGACCATTGGAACCGGCGTACCGTCGGTGCGGACCAACTGCGAGATCAGGGCGGCGTGGCGCTGGGCGAGAAGGCCAAATTCGCCATTTTCTTTGAGTACATTTCTCCCTTTCAAGCGCTTAAGAGTGTGATGGCAAGCGAAGCGGCGTCCACTGGGTTCGACGTGGCTCGACTCGTCAAGGAACACCAGGCGGGTGTCTGGCGGTTTCTGAGAGTTTTGGGCTGCGACCCAACCGAAGCCGACGACCTCACCCAAGAAACGTTCCTGGCCGTGTTACAGAAGCCTTTTCACGACTACAACCGAACGGCCACCGCCGCCTATTTGCGGCAAGTTGCACGGAGCTTGTTCATTGACAGCCGGCGTCGCGCCTCGCGCACGGTTTCTGCGAGCGACATTTCTGCCAGTGAGATCTCCGCCCGCGAAGTTTCCACAGCCGAGCTCGACGAGCGTGAGGCGACTTGGTTGCATTGGGCCGAGAGGCGGGGCGGGAAGGGCAGTCATGCCGGGAAGCACAACGACGATGGGGCCGAGCTGCTCCAGGCCTTGCAACATTGCTTGCAGGCCCTTGCCGGGCGCGCCAGGCAGGCGCTCGACTTACGGTTCCGCGATCGTTTGCCCCGCGTTGAGATTGCCGCCAGGCTCGGCATCAGCGAAGATGGCGCCAAGAACCTGATGCAACGGGCCAAGCATCAACTTCGCACTTGCATCGAAGGGAGCATGCGATGAGCGCACCTTCACAGCCTTTTGGCGGCGGAAAGGGCGATCGCCCATTGCCTGATCACACGGATCTCGTGCTCGATGTTCTGCTCGATGAGGCCCTTGGGGGCCACAAACCGCCCGATCTCTCTGAGCGTATCTTGAAAGCTCTGGCAGCACAAACGGCCTTCGGGTCCCCAGTCCGGACTCATGCAGTTCCGGCTCCTACTTCTTCGGCGATGAAAACAGGATTGGGTGCAACGGCAGGGCATCATAACGGTGCTGTCGAAGCGAGGCCGATTCCTGTCACGGTCGCCCCAAAAGCCGTCGCTGCCACGGCGGCCTCTCAGCCATTGGTTGCTGCTCAAATTGCTGCTGCTCAGCCATTAGTGGCCGGGAAGGCTCACCAACGATTGGCTGTCACCCGTGACGTACGAGCATCGCGCGGCGCGTATCGCTACTGGCTGTCGCTTGCGGCCTCGATGATGGTGTTGGCGGTCGGTTATTGGACCATTCGTCAGCTTGGTCGTGCCGAGATTGCCTCGGAACGGCCTGAAGTCAAAAAGGCATTGGTCAAGGTTACTGCGTCCGAAGAGGCGGCGGCCGAAGGAACTGGGGCCAAGGGTACATCAGCCAAAGATCCTGGCACGGGTGCGGCAAACAAGGTCGCATCCGAGAACAGGGTATCGGAGAATAGGGCAGACGAGAGGCACCGCCAGTCTCCGTATTCCGAGTCGGTCGCCGACGTACCATCCGTCACGGCAGACACGCCTGCCGTCGAATCAGTCGAATCATCTGTCGAGCCCGCTGCAAAGCAAGCTGTTGAGCCCGACACACAAGTCGCTGGACACGAGTCGGACTCTCATACGGAGCCGGGCCATACAGTGCCGGGCCATACAGTGCCGGGCGCGCCCGACGACGGCATACCACAAGACAAAGTACAAGATAGTGCCGTCGCCGAGGTTACCGCGAGCGTCACGCCTTCGGCGCTGACCGACCGGCAGGTGATCGCCTATATCGACGGCGCGATCCGCGAGCGCTGGCGCGACGCGGGCGTGCGGCCCTCTCCGGCCGCCACCGACGCCGAATGGTGCCGGCGCGTGTTTCTCGACGTCGTCGGCCGGATTCCGACGATTGACGAATTGGAGGCGTTCCTCGTCGATCACCACCGCGCAGGGAGTGCCGGACGAGTTGCGGGTGCCGGAAGAGAAACGAGCAACGGGCTCGACAAGCGGGCCAGGCTCGTCGACCGGCTTTTGAACGACGACCGATACGCCGAGGCTTACGCCCGGCATTGGACAACGATCTGGACTAACCTGCTCATCGGGCGTAGCGGCGGCATGACGCCCGGTAGTCTTGTGAATCGCGAGGGCTTGCAGCAGTTCCTCCGCCGTTCGTTTCTGAAAAACAAACCCTACGATCAGCTTGTTCGGGAGCTGATTAGCGCCCGCGGCTCGAATACGCCTGGCGAGGAGGACTACAACGGGGCCGTGAACTTCGTGCTCGACAACCTGCAGGAGAAAGCGGCCACGGCCACGGCCAAGACGGCCCAAATCTTTCTCGGCTTGCAGATTCAGTGTACGCAGTGCCACAACCACCCGTTCAATGAATGGAAGCAGAACCGCTTTTGGGAGCTGAACGCGTTCTTCCGCCAGACGAAGTCGGTCGCCGCGCCGGCGCGCCCGAACGATGAGTTGCGGCTGGTGCGGCTGGTAGACGAGGATTTCGCCGGCGAGGGGGCCAATCCGGCAGCACCTAACCCGGCAGCGTCCAACCCGGCCGAGGCTGAAATCTACTACGAGTTGCGCAACGGCGAGATGCGCGTCGCCTACCCGGTGTTCGTGGATGGCATTCCAATCGATCCCAACGGCCTCGTCGGCGTTGTCAATCGCCGCGACGAACTGGCCCGGTTGGTGATCGGCTCGGAGTACCTGGGCCAGGCGATCGTCAACCGGATTTGGGCGCAATTCTTTGGTTACGGATTCACCAAGCCGGTCGACGACCTGGGTACGCATAATCCCCCTTCGCACCCCGAGTTGCTCGAACGGCTGGGACGCGAATTCTCGGTGCAAGGGCACGATTTGAAACGGCTGATCCGATGGGTTACACTGAGCGAAGCGTATTCGTTGTCGAGCAAGTTCGGGCCGAAGCAGTCGAACCAGGCCGACGACCCGACGCTGGGCGTGCCCCCGTTGTTCAGCCACTTTTACCTGCGGCAGATGACGGCCGAGCAACTGTACGATTCGTTGCTGGTGGCCACCGAAGCCCACCGCGCTCAGGGCAACCGCTCGCAAGACAATTACGAACAGCAGCAACGCACGAAAGACGAGTGGGCGCGACAGTTCACGATTGCCTTCGGCACCGACGACAACGGCGAGACGACGACCTTTGACGGCACGATTACGCAAACCCTAATGATGATGAACGGCGACCTGACCCGTCGGGCAACCAGCACCGAGGCGGGCGGCTTCCTTTCGAAGGTGGCCGCCGGGAACGCTGAGCCGGCCGCCAGCCGTCAGCCCGCCGCGCCGATCAACCACTTGTACCTGGCCGCCCTGGGACGCAAGCCCTCGCGAGCCGAATTGCAGTTGGCCAGCGGGCTGCTCACCACCCGCGACGGAAACGCCGTCACGGTGCTCGAAGACGTCTGGTGGGCACTGTTGAACAGTAACGAGTTCATTTTGAACCACTAACCGTAGGGTGGGCACCGCTCACCGGAACCCTTACCACTAACCACTACTTCCCTCTCCTGGAGACCCCCCATGTTTCGTTCCCGTGCCATTCCCGCCGGCATGAGCCGTCGGCATTTCATGCAGCACATGGCCGGCGCCTCGGCCTTGGCGCTGCCCGCCATCAACTTCACCAATGCATTGGCCGCGAATTCCGAAACTCTGCGGAAGAAGCACAAGGCCTGCATCTTGCTGTGGATGGGTGGCGGCCCCAGCACGATGGACATCTGGGACCTCAAGCCCGGCGCGAACACCGGCGGTCCGTTCACCCCCATCGCCACCACGGGCGACGCGCAAATCTGCGAACACATGCCGATGATGGCCCAGCAGATGAAGCACATGGCGATCATCCGTTCGATGAGCACGCGCGAGGCCGACCACAACCGCGGCCGTTACTACATGCACACGGGCTATGTGCCCAGCACGACGGTCGAGCACCCCAGCTACGGCGCCGTGGTGGCCCACGAGTTGGCCGACCAGGTGCCCAGTCTGGAGATTCCGCCCTTCGTTTCGGTGGGCGGCGGCAGCGTTGGGCCGGGCTTTTTGGGCATGACCTACGCTCCGTTCGTGGTCGATTCCAACGGTGATGTCCGCAACTTGAAGATGGACCTGGAGCAGGCTCGGCTCGAGCAACGGATGCTGACCTTGGCGGCGATCGAAAAGAGCTTCGCCGACCAAGGCCGCGGCGAGGCCCCCAAGGACCACGCCAAGATCCTCGACAAAACGTTGTCGTTGATGACCAGCAAGCAGATGGCCGCCTTCAAGACCGACAAGGAGCCGAAGGAAGTGCTGGAGCGTTACGGCATCATTGGCGGCAACCCGGCCCGTGGAATGGGCATGGGTGGTAATACGGGCTTTGCCCGCGGCTGCTTGATGGCCCGGCGGCTGGTCGAAGAGGGTGTGCCCTTCGTCGAAGTCGATTTCGGCGGCTGGGACAACCACGCCAATATCTTTACCACGTTCGAGAACAAGCTGCCCCAGTTGGACACGCCCATGAGCGCTTTGATCGAGGACCTCGACCAGCGCGGCATGCTCGAAGACACGGCGATCGTCTGGATGGGCGAATTCAGCCGTACGCCGCGAATCAACGGCACCACCGGCCGCGACCACTGGGCGCGGAGCTGGAGCGTGGTCGTCGGCGGCGCGGGCATGAAGGGTGGCCAGGCGATCGGCGCCACGAATGAAGACGGCACCGAGGTCGCGACTGAGCCATACAGCTCGGAAGACGTGATGGCCTCGGTCCTCAAGGCGTTGGGAGTTTCGCTGGAGAAGACCTTCACCAGCAAGAACAACCGGCCCATGAAGATTGCCAACAGTGGCCGGGTGGTCAAGGAATTGTTCTCCTAGTCTGCCAGGACCGGTTTTCTTCGATCGAATGAAAGTACACCGACCGCGGACGCGAACCGTCCGCGGTCGGTTTTTTTGCGCTGCGCGCCGTGGCTCAGGCTTTCCAGTCCGAATCTTGCAATGCCGGCCCCGACACGAAGACCTTACCGCGGGCGGTACATGTCGATGCTATGGTCGCTGATGTAACCAATATGCAAGCTCGCGCGTAGCGTGACGGCGTCGGCGGGCCAGTAGCTGGGCGCCGCCACACCCACCTCGGTGCGAGCTTCTATGTGGCCATCGAGGAACGACACATTCGCGACGTCGCCAGCGTGCCGAAAGTGCGTGCCCGGCTCGGCAAACGCATCGTCGGGGCCAGCCAGGTAAAAATTCTCGGTCGCCATCAGCACCGGATTACCCGACCAGGGAAGCTGAATGCAGCCCGCGTCGGAAAAGACGATGGTGCGCCCCGTGGACGGAAAGTCGCGGTAGCGTTTGACGACCTGCCGTGGTGGATTGGGCCAATTCGAGTAGTCGACATAGCCCAAGTTCAGGTTGTAGCCATACCCTCCCGAGTCCCCATTGTAGAGGTAGGCAAGTTCGGTACCCTTGTCGGGGCAATGGTATATGGCCTTGTTGTTCTCGACGTAGGGTGCGATCAGTCCAAACGTCGGGTTGACCTGGTTGGTCGAGTAGTTCACCACGCCGAACCAGGTGATCTGGGTCGAAGGGTTCGCCGTGTTGTCGAGGTATGCCGGCGGCAGTACCAAGAGTGCGTCGTGGTAAAGCTGCACCGCCAGCGTGTTCTGCTTGAGGTTGTTCGCACATTGGGCACGGCGGGCGGACGCGCGGGCCGACTGCACCGCCGGCAGCAAGAGCGCGACCAGGATGCCGATGACGGCAATCACCACCAGCAGTTCGACCAGCGTAAAACCGCGGCGTGCTGTGCTGTTCGACCTGGCCCTCTTCGATTTGGCCCCCTTCGATTTGATCTCATTCGATTCAGCCCCGCTTGCTTGGGTTGTCCAGCGGCCGCGGCGACGTTCCCACGCACTGGGTGGGAACGAGTTGAACGGACTAAACGAAACGTGACGGTCCAGCGGCGCGCGATGCGCAGCCGCAACGGTTTGGAAACGGTGCATGACAAGTCCCTCGTTGCCGTGACGCGGCGCTTGCTATCAGAGCGCCGCGGTGTACGCGGTCCAACGCGGAAATCGAACGTGCCTTCGCTTCCCTTGACGTTCGCGGTCCATACGAGTAGCCACCACCACGGCGGCCGAAACGCGCCGCGGGTCGAATGGCCAGCGCGCAGCGCAAAACCACGAATGGGAAGTCACGAGAGCTACGCCTTTTCCGAGAAAGAGCCGTGCGCGAAGCCGACGACAGGGCAGGTCTTCTGGCTTCCGGATCGCACTACTTGCCGCACCTTCCCGCATTTCGCACGCGTCAAGGCGGTTTTACGCGTTGACGAGTTTGTCGAATGCAGTGGTATGTTCGCGGCGTTCGTCCCCGGTTACAGCGGCGGGACCGCAACGGATTTGCACCGTTTTCCCTATTCTTCTCCCGCGGCCACAAGCCACGAGAGACACCCAGCGTCATGGGAATTGAGTGTAGCGAGCATTGTCGACTTGTCAATCAGATTTGAAATTCGGCTCGTTAGAGCATGCTCGGCGTGGGGTTGTGCTCGACAACCGCGGGATCATCGTCGGTCTTTGGCGCGGTTGAGTGCTCGTAATGTTCGCAGCCGACCAAAGGGCTGCCTTGCTCGAACTTAAACGCTCCGTCCTCGCCCTTTTTCAACGTCGCCCAGCGCACATACGCCAAGAGTTGCTGCTCGGAATCAAATGTCGCCACCAGCTTTGGCGGCTTGCCTCGCTTGGTTCCGTAGAGATAGTGCATACTCTTGCTCCTTTCCGCCTACGGCGGATTTCGCCCGAGGCTCTTCATCCCTCATCCCTTATCTCATCCCTCATCATTCATCCTGTTCCCTCACTCCGTTCTCAACTGCACGTCGGCCGCCGCGCTGACCGAAAGCGCCACGCCTCCGGGACCCTGGTGATTTTCGACCTTGATCACGATCGCGTTGCGGCCGCTTGTGAGTTGCACTTTCACCCGATCGTCCTGCGCGCCCAACGCCCGGTCGCCGCGGTATTCGTGGACTTGCCGTCCGTTGACCCAGACCTTGCAACTGTCGTCGCTCCCCAACAGCAGCGTCGCTTCCTGATCGGCGGCGCTGTCGGCGAAGACGAGAAAATAGTTCGTCACCGCCTCGGCCGGTTCGCCCCGACTCTGGGCGTAACGCACCTGGTTCACCGCGGGAAAGCCGTAAGTGGCGTCGGTCTCGACCGCTTCCCATCGGCAGGGTTTTCCGTTGGCGCCGGTGAATGTGGCGTTCAAGTCGGGCTTGGCCAGTCCCTTTTCAGGACCAAAGTCGTTGTCGACGCCCCGCTTGTCCGGGCTGGCGAACGGCCCCAGCACGCGAAAGCGCGCGACTGCTTGCACACCACTCTTGAGCGACGTCAGGAACGCCAACAGGTCGGCTGCGTCCTGCGCGGTCACGTCGCGGAGCACCAACTCGGGCATCAGCGATTTTTGCTGCGGTTCAAGCGCCGCGACATCTCCGGCCGGCACGGTGATCAACCTGGCGTTGGCGTCCTTGATGACCACTTGCTTTTCGCTCTTTTCGACGAGGAAACCGGCGTAGACCTGGCCCGCCTCGGTTTCCAGGAGGTATGGAACGAACTCCGGCGCGATCGCTTTCGAGGGTTCAAGGATCGTTTCCAAAAGCGCTTGGCGCTCGTATTTCTTACCGATCAGGCTCAGATCGGGCCCGACGCCTCCGCCGGCATTGCGCACGCGATGGCAGTTCTTGCACTGCGCGGCCGTGCTTTGGAAAAAGATCCGCTCCCCGCGCCCGGCGTCGGCCTCAAGCGCCAGGATCTCGGCCGGTTTGATGGCCGCGCCCAAGCGCTTGGGCCGCTGGTCCTCGGGAATAAACTTCTCGTAGAGCACGCGGATGTTCGAGTCGGGATGAGCCGTCGCCTTTGCGATCGCCGAACTGCGGACCTCTTCGGGCACTCCTTTTTCGTCGATCAACCGCAACAGGACCAGCGCGCCCGTGCTGCTGGACATCAGGCTATCGACCGCCTGCGACTGCACGTCGGGCGAAGCCCCCTGGGGCGCCATGATTTTTTTCACGCTCGACCAATCCTGCAAATCGACGAGCGCCGCCAGTGCCGCCTTGCGCAGGTGCGTGTCGCCGTCGGCCAGTACCCGCGCGAGCACCGCCGGAGCCTGCGCGAGCCGCAGTTGGGCCGCGACTTCGACGGCCTTCCGCCGCGCTTCCAACGGTGCTTTGTCGCTGGCGGCCAGCGCGAGCACGTCGTCGCCAACGGCCGCCAAAGTGTTATCGCCAATCAAACCGAGAGTAACTGTTTGCCAATCGGGCTGAGTGAGCAATTTCCGGACGGCCGAGGTCAGCTCCGGGTTTTCCTTGAGTTGCCCCCAACTCGCGGGCAGATTCGCCGTCAGCAGGTTCAGCGAAAGCCGCCGCAACTCAGGCGATGTTTTGTCGTCGGCGATCAGGCGGACCACCGCCTGTCCCGCCTCGGGCGACGAGGTCCCCCCCAACTGTTTCACCAGCACGGTCCGCGCGGCCTCGTCGAGGCCGCTTGCCGTCAGGCCGCGAACCAGGAAATCGGAGGCGGCTTTGGGATCGAGTGCCTGCAACAGTTGCACCTTATCGAGCGAGAGTTGTCCGGCTTTGTCGAGCGCCTCGTACAAGGCGGCCTTTCGCTCGCCGGCCGCGATGTGGATCGCTTCCAATTGGTAGCGGTCCGTGCCGTCGTAGGTCGATGCCAGCTTTACCAGTACGTCCTCGGCCTGCGGACGGCCGAGCTTGGGCAAGGCGAGCAACAGTTCGCGGCGAACTTGCGCTGAAGGGTCATTGGCCAGTGCCAGGATCGCATCGCCGTACTCGCCGCCGCGCCGCCCCAAAATGCGGACGGCCAACGCGCGGAAAACCTCGTCCTTGTCCGAAAGCGCGTCGACCACCGCCTGCCGCGCCGCGCCACCGATTCGGTCGAGCAGCCAGAGCGCCCGAGCGTGGTAGTTCGGCTCGTCCGACGCGAGCAGCTTCGCCAGCGCCGTCGCGCATGGTTCTCCTTCCGCCAGGAGTCGCTCACGGGCCAGAAACTGCGTCGCCAGGTTCGGGCTCTTCAGCCCCTCGATAGCATCGGCCATGTTGGCATACGGGCCGGGTTTGCCGGCGCGGACCAGTTTCGTTCGATCGGATGGCCTGAGCAAGAAAATCCGGCCCTGGTCGGGGTTGTTGTAGGCATGACCGCCGACGCCGCCGTCGTACCAGTCGGAAAGGTAAAGGTTGCCGTCGGGGGCCGCGCAGATGTCGTCAGGCCGGAAGTAGTTGTCGTCCTTGCTGGATACGAACACTTGGCTGGTGGCTTTCATGCCGTACCCAACCGCCTCGTGCCGGTAAATCCGCACCTCGCGCGGCCCTGGGTCGGTGTGCAGCGGGGCGTTCTTGTACTCTGGGCCAAACGCATCCCCCTCGTAAAAGCAGATGCCGCAGGGCGAGCCGAAGCCGGTGACCAGCGTGGCGGGCACGAAGCCGGGAATATGGCCGCGGAAGTGCCAGTGTTCGCCGAAGGGTGTGCCCGGCGGAGTCTTCGCCGGCGGGCCGCCGAACCAGCCATAGTTGCCCCCTTCCATCAACCAGCAAATCCGCGCGCTGAAGTTGCCGTCGTTGTCGTTGTCGCTGCAGAACGATTCGCCGAAGGAGCTGACGCAGATTTCGTAGGGGTTGCGAAAATTGACCGCCACGGTCTCGAGCCGGCTGCCGTCCAATTCCCCGCGGAGCATTGCACCCCACTTGAACTGGATGTGCGAGCCATCGATGCCCGTCACGTCGAAGCCGGTGTCGCCGTGGCTCATCCACCATTTGTGGTCGGGACCGAGCACAAGGCTGTGAGCGCCGTGGTCGTGGTTGCGGCCTCCAAACCCGGTGAGCAGCTTCCGGGGCGGTCCATCGGCCACGAGGTCGCCGTCTTTGTCTTCGTAGACCCACAGGTCGGGGCTCGTGGCCACGTAGACCTTGTCGCCGGCCACGCAGACACTCATCGGACAAAAAAGCCCCTCTGCGAAGACGGTCATCTTGTCGGCCTTTCCGTCGCCGTCGATGTCTTCGAGCACCTTGATCTTGTCGGCCGGCGGATCTTTGGCCGCGCCGCGGTACCACTGGATTTCGGCAACCCAGACGCGGCCATTCGTATCGACGTCGATGGCCGCGGGATTGGTAATCATGGGCTCGGAGGCGAAGAGCGAAATTTCAAAGCCCGGTGGGACTTCGAGCGATCGTAGTTCTTCCTCCGGCGAACGTTGCGCCAGGGCCGAACCGGCCCAGCCGGCCAGCACCAACAAATGAACCAGAGACACTTCAACATGGCGAAACGTCATGCGTCGATACCAGCGGGAGGAGTGGGGGAGGTTTGGGTAAACGGCCATTGTAACTTGCCGGGCAAGGTGTCCGCAATTCGGCTGAATGCGTGGCGCTATATATTGCGCGCGGGAACGCCGCGCGTAGGTTAGGCTTTCCAGCCTGACGGGATCGGTAGTTGCGCTGTCAGGCTGGAAAGCCTGGCCATTCGATGCCATGGATTTGCGCGCAAACTACCCTCTCGGCGACAAGTCACGGCACGCAACGTGTGTCAACTACATTTCCGGGCTCGAATCGGCGGACGGCGCAAAGTTTGACGGCTGCCGGGTGATGCGCTAGGGCGATCCGGCGATTTGGCTCATCGCCGACGGTAGAGGCGGACGATGCGCGTTATATGATGTCCCACCCGCTTGCCAGGCCGCTTGTTTGGGCTTTGCCGCTGGTGATGTTGTTGCCGGCGCTCGCCACTCCGGATACCAACGAGGGTAGCCGGAAATCGGCGGATGCCGTCCCAGCCGCGCCCTATTCGATCAACGCCGTCGACGGCGCCGAGATAGCCGTCGGTGAGCCGGGCTGGAAAACGGCACGGCCGATTGAATGGCAACGGTATGCCCAAGGCGAGTACGTCGGGCACGAGCGTTTTTCGCACGTCAACGATTACCGACTGCGGCCGGGCGACGTGCTCGATTTCGTGCTCCGTGTGACTCGCCGCGAGACCTCGCACCCTTACCGGATCAACCCAGGCGATCGACTGCAAATCGACTCGTTCACCGACGAAGCACTGAACGAGGAACTCATCGTTCAGGCAGACGGCACGATCACACCCAGGCTGTTGGGATCAGTCCACGTCGCTCGCCGTCCGGTACAACAAATCCGTGACGATCTCGAACGGCGTTATCAAGCTTTCTACAAGATACCTGCCATCACGGTCACGCCGATCAGAGTCAATGCCCGACTTGAAGACTTGCGGGCGACCGCCGACGACCGCATGGGAAGGGGCGGGCAGGCGCGGCGGGCCACCGTCACGCCCGAGGGCACGGTGCAACTCGCGGCGCTGGGCTCCATTTCAGTACAAGGTCTCTCGCTCGACGAGTTGAAGTGCGAGCTCGACGAACGGCTGGCCGATCGTGTCGAGGGAGTCGAATTCACGCCCGTGCTCGTGACGCGCGCGGATCGGTACGTCTATGTCCTGGGCGAGGTCGTCACGCCCGGCCGTTACCTGATCACCGGTCCGACGACGGCGATGCAGGCCATCAGCCTGGCCGGCGGTTGGAACTACGGCGGCAATCTCTGGAACGTGGTCGTGTTTCGTCGCGGCGACGATTGGCGGCTCTTGGCCACCCGGCTCGACCTTCGCGGAGCGCTCTACGGGCATCGTCCGGCGCCGGCCGACGAGATCTGGCTCAACGATTCCGACATCGTCGTGGTCCCCAAGTCGGGCCTCTTAGTGGCCGACAATGTCACGAACCTGGGGTTCACAAAGGGACTCTTCGGAGTCGCGCATTACCATGCCGGAGTAGGCTTCAACTTTGCCAAGTTCTCGGGTGTGCTGCCGAACATCGGGATTCCCGGCGCGGCGCCAGTCACTCCCGTGGTCCCGGCGCTGCAGCCGCAATAACCTTGACCCGACGCGAGCGGCTAGTTAGAGTACGCGGCCCGCGTGGCGATTGTCGGTCGCGTGAAGTTCAAAAAGCTGAATGGAAATCGCCTTGGAGACCATTGCCAAAAGTCCACCGGCCGTGGCACTGGCGTGGGGAAACCTGCCGAGCCGCTTGCGAGTGCTCCACCTGACGGCCTCCCAGCGCGCGGGCGGCTGGCTTGCCGAGGCCCTCGCTCTCGATCGGGCGGCCGAGGTCACGTTGGTTGAGGTCCACGGTCCAACCGAGGGATTGACTCGGCTGCGCGACGAAACGTTCGACGCCGTGCTCCTGAGCCACGATCCGGTCGAGATGGACGCTTTGGAATTGCTCGCGGCGTTACGCGCGGGGGGCACGGAAGAGCCGCTCGTGGTGCTGGGCTCCGAAAGCGAATACGATTTCGCGTCGGACTGCCACGAAGCGGGCGCCGACGCCTACGTTTGCATTCCCGCCACCACGACGCGGATGCTGCTCTGGTTGGTGGCTCGCGCCGTCGAACGGCACCGTTTGATTCGCGAAAATCGCCGCCTTGCCCAGGCCGAGCGCCAACGCCTGAGGTTGGAGCACGACGAGGCCGAGCGGCTGCTCGAACAGCAGCGCCGATTGATCCGCGATCTGGTCCCGCCGGACGGCCTGCGCGGCGACTCACGCGAGGTCGATGCCGAGCCGCAAGAATTGCCCCCCGGGCTCGTGAGCCACTATCGCGAGCTCTTGCGAGCTTACGTGATCATGGGATCCGGCAATCTCGCGGCCGAGATGGCGACTTTGGCCGAAATGTTGGCCTCGGCCGACGTCTCAGCGCCGAGGACCGTGGAGATGCATTTGGGTGTGCTTGAAGACCTGGTGCGGGGATTGGGCAATCGCAGCGCGCGGCACGTGATGGCCCGCGCCGACTTGTTGGTGCTGGAAGTGATCGTCCACCTCAGCGAAGGCCTCCGGCGCCGGCTGGTTGACCAACGGCGTCCACCGAAGCAGTTGCCTCTGCGCGGGTTCGAAGCGCCCGTTGCCGAATAGCGTCGCAGTCTGGCCAAACGCCGCGATCGTATGGTACAACAGTCGCCAACGGGGCCAGGCAAGCGATGAAAGCCAACACGACTGAAAGCCATCAAGACTACCTGGGAATTCTGGATCGACGTCGGCGGCACGTTCACCGATTGTTTCGCTCGCCGGCCCGATGGCTCGCTCGCCCGGCTCAAGCTGCTCAGCTCCGGCGTGACGAAGGGCGCAGCCGCTGCGGGTTCCACTCGCGATTTGGTCATTGACCCGGCGCGGTCGGCCGATCCCGAGCGGTTCTTCGACGGTTACGAGCTGCGGCTCTTGGACGATGACGGTGGGACGCTCGCAACGGCCGTGGTTGCCCAATTCGACCGCGCAACGGGCGAACTACGATTCGCCCAGCCGCTGCCAGTGGCGCCGCGCGAGGGCCAGGCCTTTGAACTGGTTTCACACGAAGAAGCTCCCATCGTCGCCATCCGATATTTCCTGGGCCTTTCGCTCGACGGTGTGATTCCGCCCGTCGTGGTACGGCTCGGCACGACGCGCGGCACCAACGCGCTCTTGACACGGCGCGGGGCGAAAACGGCCTTCGTCACGACTAGCGGCTTTGGCGACATCTTGAAGATAGGTTACCAGAACCGGCCACGGCTGTTCGACCTCGACATTCGCAAGCCCGTCCCACTATTCGCCGCCGTCGTCGAAATCGACGAGCGCGTGACGGCTGCCGGCGACGTGCTCACACAACCGAACCCGGCGATAATACGCGAGCAACTTGCCGCGCTCAAGAGCCGGGGGATCGAGTCACTGGCCATCTGCTTGTTGCACGCCTTCGCACACCCTATCCACGAGCAGCTCATCGAACGGATTGCCCGCGAGACCGGTTTCGATGAAATCAGCGCCAGCAGCCGCGTTGCCCCCCTGATCAAAATCGTCTCTCGCGGCGACACGACCGTGATCGACGCCTACCTGAACCCCGTCCTGCGAGCGTATGTCGAATCTCTGCGCCGGTCGCTTGGGTCGGGCGAGCTGCGGATCATGACCTCGGCCGGAGGATTGGTGACGGCCGAGCGGTTCGTGGGAAAGGACAGTATCCTCTCGGGGCCGGCGGGCGGGGTGGTCGGTTTCTCGCGCGCCGCCCGCGCCGCTGGGTTCGAACGGGCGATCGGTTTCGACATGGGAGGCACCAGCACCGACGTGGCCCGCTTCGACGGCCGCAATGAACTGGAATACGAAACCGAAAAGGCCGGCGTTCGCGTGGTGGCCCCGATGCTGGCCATCGAGACGGTCGCGGCAGGCGGCGGCTCGATCTGCGGTTTCGACGGCGTCAAGCTTGTTGTCGGTCCGGATAGTGCCGGTGCCGACCCCGGCCCCGCCTGCTACGGTCGCGGCGGCCCGCTGGCCGTAACCGACCTGAACTTTTACCTGGGGAAGATCCTGCCGGATCATTTTCCTTTTCCTCTCAATTGGCCCGCCCTTGAGACACACCTGGCGACGTTGGCGGAAACAGTGCATCGGGCGACCGGCCGGCGCTTCGAGCCGCGCGAACTGTGCGACGGCTTTCTGCGCGTGGCCAACTCGAACATGGTCAAGGCGATTCAGACGATTTCGGTGGCGAAAGGGTACGATCCTCGCGAGTATGTGCTGGTCGCCTTCGGCGGCGCCGCCGGCCAGCACGCCTGCGCCGTCGCCCGCGAGCTGGGAATGCGGCAAGTGCTGCTCCATCCCGACGCGGGCATCTTGAGCGCCTACGGCATTGGACTGGCCGACGTCACGCGGCACCGCGCGGCCGGCGTCTACCAACCCTATGGCGAAACAGCCTTGGGCCAGCTGGCGCCGACCATCGAGCGACTCGCGGCGGAAGCCCGCCGCGAGGTCCTCGCCGAAGGGATCGCGCCCGAACGGATCGAAGTCCGTTTATCGCTCGACCTCCGTTATCGCGGACTCGACGCCTGGCTGACGATTGCGGGACCACCCGACAACTCGTTAAGCCAGATGCCAACGGCGGCGACGGCGGGACGACAGATTCCACCCTCGTTTTCGTATGCCGCGGCGTACGAGGACGAGCACCAGAAACTATACGGCTACCGGCACGAGGGCCGACCGTTGGAGATCGTCGCCGTGCGGGTCGAGGTCATCGGCCGCACCGCCGACTATGATGTGCCAACACAAACGCTACGTCCTGGCGAACCGCGCCCAGAGCGGACCGTCACCGTTTTCTTCGACGCCGTCGCGCGTGACACTCAGGTTTTCGACCGCGCCAAACTTCAGCCCGGCGACCGCTTACACGGGCCAGCCATCGTCCACGAGGTGCTGGCGACAACGGTGGTTGATCCTGGCTGGCGGGCAGAGGTCTTGGCACGAGGCGAGCTGCTCTTGGTCGACGAGGGGGGGGGTGATATTGGGAATGGGGGCCGCCGCGAGATCTCGCACGAATTCTCCAAGGGCGCCGACCCTGTGATGCTCGAAATCTTCAATAACCAGTTCGCCGGCATCGCCGAACAGATGGGCGTCACGCTACGGAACACGTCGAGCAGCGTGAACGTCAAGGAGCGGCTCGATTTCAGTTGCGCCGTATTCACGGCGGGGGGTGACCTGGTGGTGAACGCTCCGCATATCCCGGTACACCTGGGGGCGATGGGCGAAACGGTCAAACGCATCCTGGCTGACAACCCTGGTCTGCGACCGGGCGATGTGTTCGTCACCAACGACCCCTACCGCGGCGGCTCGCATTTGCCCGATGTGACCGTCGTCACGCCGGTCCACGAAACAGACACCGGCCAGCTCTTGTTTTTTACTGCCAGCCGGGCGCACCACGCCGAGATCGGCGGCATCCGTCCCGGTTCGATGCCTCCCTTCTCCCGGAACCTGGCTGAAGAAGGCGTGCTGATCCGCAATTTCAAGCTCGTCGAGGCGGGGCGCTCGCGAATCGACGCCTTGCGCGAGTTGCTCCTGTCGGGCCCATATCCAACGCGCAACGTTGCCGACAACCTGGCCGATGTCGCCGCCCAGGTGGCCGCCAACAACCAGGGCACACGCGACCTGGGGCGACTGGTCGAGCGCTATGGCCTGCCCGTGGTGACGGACTACATGCGGCACATCCAGTCGGCCGCCGAGAGAAAGATGCGCGCCGCGCTGGCCAGACTGCCCGACGGTGAGTACCGTTTCGTCGAGCACCTCGACGACGGCTCGCCGATCGCCGTCACCATCACGGTCGAGGGCGAGAGTGCCGTAATCGACTTCACAGGCACGGGGCCGGTATTGGCGGGCAACTTGAACGCCAACCGGGCGATCGTCACGGCGGCCGTGATGTATTGCCTGCGGTGCCTGATCGCCGAGGACATTCCGCTTAACCAGGGCGTGCTGGCGCCGGTACGGATCGTCTTGCCTGAATGCTTGTTGAATCCGCCCGAAGGTCCGACTCCCGCGACGAGCGCGGCGATGGTAGGGGGCAACGTGGAGACGTCGCAGCGCGTAGTCGACACGCTGCTTGGGGCATTGGGCGTGGCGGCGGCGAGCCAGGGAACAATGAACAACCTCCTGTTTGGCGACGCCACGTTCGGTTACTACGAAACCATCTGCGGCGGCGCGGGCGCCACACCCCAGGCGGCGGGCGCCGACGCCGTCCACACGCACATGACCAACACGCGGCTCACCGACCCGGAGGTGCTTGAACAGCGCTACCCGGTTCGGCTTCATGAGTTCTCGATCCGCCGCGGCTCGGGCGGCGACGGTCGGCATCGTGGCGGCGACGGCATCATCCGCCGCATCGAGTTCCTGCGCGGCTTGGATGTATCGATTCTCTCTCAACGTCGCGGCCCCTATCCGCCCTACGGCCTGGCCGGCGGCCGGCCAGGCGCGTTGGGTCGCAACACGCTGCATCGCGCCGACGGCACGGTGGAGGAGCTGCCCGGACAGGTGCAGTTCGTAGCGCGCGAGGGCGACGTGCTCACGATCCAAACGCCTGGTGGGGGTGGTTACGGAGAGAAACCAGATGACCGCGCGAGGCCAGGTCGTTAGAATAGCTGGTAAGTCGATCGTCGACCTCGAAGAGAGACGAAAGGCCATGCCGATTCACGATTGGAACCGCGTCGCGCCGGGCATTTTTCACCACTTCCATCATGAATGGATCACGGAAATGGTGCGCGCGCTGAACGGCGGTATCCTTCCGGACGATCACTATGCCCTTGCCGAACAACAGGCCGCCGGTTTCGGCCCCGATGTCCTCACTCTCCAAGGAACTCAGAGAGAGGAGGACGGAGGTGGGTCGTCAGAAGTGCCGGCGCCGCACGACGCCAGCTTGCTCCTCGCGCCGCCCAAGGTGCGTTTTTCGGCCGAGTCGGCGGGAGAGTTTTACCGTCGAAAGAAAAGCACGATCACCGTGCGGCATGTGAGTGGCGATCGTGTCGTCGCGGTTGTTGAAGTGATCTCGCCCGGCAACAAGGGAAGCAAGAACGCCTTCAAGGCCCTGATCGACAAGGCCTGCGAATTGCTCGAATACAAAGTCCACTTGCTCTTGCTCGATCTGTTCCCGCCTACCAAGCGCGATCCGAACGGCATTCATGCCGCTCTTTGGGAGGAAATCACCGCCGAAGTGTTCACTCCCCCGCCGGATAAGCCGCTGACACTGGCCGCCTATGAATCGGGGCTCACCGTGCGCGCCTACATCGAACCGGCGGCGGTCGGAGACGTGCTGACCGACATGCCACTCTACGTGGAGCCGGGGGCGTATGTGCTTGTCCCTTTGGAAGCGACCTACGCGGCGGCCTTCGCAGCCGTGCCGCGGCGATGGCGCAATGAACTCGACCCAGCCGCGATCGGCTGAATGCCATGCCGCCGGCTTGCCCGGTGGTCCGTGACGTTGGCTGCTAGAAAAAACTCACCACGCTCTCCACCTGTCGTCTTCCTCCGCCGCCCCGCTCGCTGCCATCAGGCAGCGAGCGGGGCGGCGGTCTACGTGCCAAGGAAA
>Ga0265314_10001312_pt1 | contig 28161 bp, 33 predicted proteins | sample 4126metaG_FD_203106 | JGI IMG/M metagenome (GOLD analysis project Ga0265314, IMG submission 203106) | Rhizosphere microbial communities from Carex aquatilis grown in University of Washington, Seatle, WA, United States - 4-1-26 metaG | ecosystem: Host-associated > Plants > Roots > Rhizosphere >... | reverse complement strand
TTCTCGGTGGCCTCCGTGATCAGGTCCACGAGCTTCTGTTGATGCTGAGGTTCAACAGTAAACACGTTGATGAGGGTGACGACATCGTTTTCCTTCGAGATGACGGCCACTTGATTCTCCTGCTTGGTAAGTCATCAGCCGTCGCCCAAGGAATTGCGAGGGCCAGCATCGGCCTGCTCCAAATTCACGAACCAACCTGCTGTTCGGCATATCCGTCGAGCGTGGATTCCTCGACCTGATATTTCTCTTCGGTGAGCGGGTCAGGCAAACCGAGCACGCCTTCATCGCTTTGGAATCGGACAAGTTGTCGTCGAGAAAGAAGTAGCCGACTGAATTCGGACGGCTCCAGGAATCCTTCGACGACCGGGCCACAATCGGCATTCTAAAGGGGGTAGTTCATTCCGCAAACCACCAGATTAGTTGACGGCTCGCAAGTCCAAGTGGGCTGCCAAGATACCTTGACAGGTTGTTTTTTTCGGGCGTCGTGACTCCGTTGTTGACATAGCCCGCCGAGCCAGCACAATGAATTCGTCGGGTATCAACCCCGATTCGGCCCCTTCAAGGTTCCAGCGTCGCCTTGAGGGGGCTTTTTCGTTGATTTCGCCGTCATCGACCCGTTCGGCTTCAACAAGGACCTGAAGCAAGAACGACCTGGTGCAATGAAAAAGCGGCAAGAAACGGACGGTCCCAGCGGCAAGATGAGGAATGATCGTTTTCATTTTGCCCGATGCGGCGAGTGAAGCGAACGGCTCCAGCGGTTTGGTCACGACTCACCCGCCCATGTGCTGCTTGGCGACTACGTGATACGCACAACCTATTACTCCCCGTGGGGTTGCGTATATTCTCAAACGCCGACAAGCGAATTGGCATGGTGTTTGCTCCAGTATCACAAACACGTCACGAGAGTTCGTAAAGTTTGCAGCGGTCCGCCTTGGCACGTCACAGTAGGAGAACGGCGATGGTGGACACAAACATCTTGTTGGTTGACGACGACCGGGATACCTGTGCCTCGATGTCGGACATTTTCGTGGACCTTGGCTATACGGTGGACACGGCCTACGACGGTCGAGGTGCCCTAGAACTGTCCGAGGTGCACCAGTACCGCTTGGCTCTGCTCGACTACAACATGCCCGGCATGGATGGCCTGGAACTGTGCCGACGCCTGAAAAACTCCCAGCCGAGCGTCGAGGTTGCACTCATAACTGCCTTCACTTCCATCGCCGCGACAGGGGCGGCAGCCGAGGCTGGAATTCAGTTTTCCGTTCTGAAGCCGGTGAACTTTTCGGTTCTGATGCCGCTCGTGGTCGATGCTGTCAACAAAATGGTGGACCACACTCCAGTTGAGATCGGAATTGCCGCCGCATGAACGACGAAGAAAACCTCAATCCCAGCCAATCGAGCACCAGGGGCGTTCTGCGGGTCGTTGGCCCTCTCCTGGCCAGCGTCGGTCTAATCTTCACAATTGTTGGCATAGGCAGCTTCTTCGTTTCCTTCGGGGCGTTTGAGCCGCCTCGATATTTCTGGTGTGCTTTCGTAGGGCTGCCTCTCGTCGCCGTGGGCGTTGCAATCTCTAGATTCGCCTTTATGGGACCGCTGTTCCGCTATGTGGCTGGCGAGACGGCTCCGGTCGCGAAGGACACGTTCAACTACCTAGCCGAGGGCACGCAGAAGGGTGTCCGATCAATGGCGACAGCCGTAGGGGATGGCCTGCGTGGAAGTGGCTCCGACTTGCGGTGCGAAAAGTGCCGCCACCCGAACGATTCCGATGCCAAGTTCTGCCAACAGTGCGGTGCGTGTCTTGAGACGACCTGCCCCTCGTGCGGCCACCTGAGCGATGCCGGGGCGAGTTTCTGCGAAGCGTGCGGGAAGCCGGTAGCGATGAATCTCAATTCCTGAACTTGCTTGTCAGCGAAGGGACGAGCGGGCAGGATGCGTGCCGCACAAGGGGTAATTGGTGATGTTTCGATTCTTCGTTTCATCCTTTGCCTCGATCACGTCCCGGAACAATTCCTCCAGTCGCCGTAGGTTCTACTCGCACCAAGTAGAGTGATAATGGAAAAATGTCCCAAGTGTAACAAGCCGATGAGCAACCGACGCACTAATCGCAACCAAGGGGAAGTCGATGTCGTGGCCGAAGGCCAGGTCAGGGGTGGAGCAAGACGCATGGTCAGCATTCGAGTGCTTGCATTGATACTATGCGTTCCGTCCCTCACGACAGCGGCCCCGACGACATTTTTCAATGTCCTTTTGCCCGACGGAGCTGACCCGTGGGTCGTCCGCCATTCTGACGGCTTTTACTACATGACAATGACGACCGGGTGCAACATCAAGCTCTGGCGGTCACGCAGCTTGTCCGGGATTGGAGGCGGTGAGACAAAAGTGATTTGGACGCCTCCTCCTGCTGGTCCCAACAGTAAAGACCTTTGGGCACCGGAACTGCATCATGTGGATGGCAAGTGGTACGTCTACTTCGCGGCCGATGACGGCCGCACCGAAAATCATCGAATGTTCGTGCTGGAAAACGGCAATCCCGATCCGTTTCAGGGCGAATTCGTCGAACGAGGCAAGGTATTCGATCCCAATGCCGACAAGTGGGCTATCGACGGCACACTCCACAATTCGAAAGGAATGCTGTTCTTTATCTGGTCAGGCTGGGAACGAGACAATAATGTCAGACAGAACTTGTACATCGCTCCGATGAACGATCCCATGACGATTAGTGGCCCAAGAGTCGAGATTTCAAGGCCAAGTCTGCCCTGGGAGACAATAGGTAATCCTCATATCAATGAAGGGCCAGAGGTCGTTGTTCGGAATGGCGTGGTGCATGTCGTTTACTCGGCCAGCGGCAGTTGGACAGACGACTACTGCCTGGGCATTCTCTCAGCCAAATTGGGGGACAATTTGCTTTCGTCATCGTCGTGGCGGAAAGCAAATCAGCCCGTCTTCAGCAGAGGAAATGGAGTTGTCGGCCCCGGCCACGCCAGCTTTACAAAGTCTCCCGATGGAAAGGAAGATTGGATCGTCTATCACTCCGCACGTTTTCAAGGAGCGGGTTGGACCCGCAGACTCAGAACTCAGCCGTTTTCGTGGCAGAAGAACGGATTGCCGCAAATCGGGAAGCCCCTACAACCCAATATCCCGATCCCCATACCAAGCGGCGACCCCGCACACGTTCGTTTCGAAGCCGAAAAGGCGAAGATGAACGGCACGACCCGAACCTCTCAGCACCACACTGCCTCGGGTGGAGCCAAAGTCGGCTACATCGACACGGCTGACAGTTTCGTCGAGTTCAAGATTAGGGCAAAACGAGCGACCACACACGTCGTCGCCGTCCGATTTGGAAATGGAACGAAGGACCGCCAAATGGCGAGCCATTCGGTGTCGCTCAACGGTCGAGCGATAGGCGAGTTGTCATACCCGAATTCAGGGTGGGACAACTGGTCGAACGCCTTCCTGTTGGTCGAACTGAAGAAGGGAAGCAACACAGTTCGATTCAGCAAGGCCAATGGCTTTGCCGAGATCGACTGCTTGGATGTTTTCCCAAAAGAGAAATAGACCGGGAATGAGCGGTACCTTACCGCCGTTGGCAACCGGTCTCACCAACTCGGCTTGCTCCTTGGGGATGAGCCGGTCATGTTCGCCCCAGACACCCAGCATCGGGCGGGTTATTCGATGACGGCGGTCCCGATAATCCATGATCGGCACCGAAGTCACGGCCACGAAGCCGGCGAAACCCCAATTTGATCACGCTGGTTTCCCGGATGCGATGTCATGTACTTTCCGCGAGCCATCGGTGTCAATTCATACTGCTCAAGATGCAACGCTAAGCCCATTCTGCCACCTCCCCCAAAAACGCCAACAACTCCCGGTGCCACGTCTCTAGGTCGTTTATGTGGGGAGCTTCGCAGCTGCCACCGATGACCAACGTCCGACCATTGGCGACCGCATTCACGAGCAGATCGCCTAGCTCCTGGGGGATGAACTGATCATGGTTTCCCCAGACGACAAGCACCGGGCAGGTGATTCGGTGAAGGCGGTCCCGATAATCCAAAATCGACGCCGTTGAAATCGCCACGAAACCGGCCAGGCGAAGGTTGCCATGAGTCTTCTCCTTTCAATAGAGTGGGTATGGGCACTACTCCTTCACACTCCTCGCAATTGTACTGAATAGCTCCATAGCGGTTTGGAGGTCGTCGGCGATCTCCTGGGCCAGAATATCAGGTGCGGGTAGGTCGTCCGAATCCTCCAAGCTCTTGTCTTTAAGCCAAAAGATGTCGAGGTTCACCTTGTCCCGCATCATCAGATCGTGGTACTCGAAGGATCGCCAGCGACGGTCAGGATGCGACTCGCTCCACGTTGATCTGCGGCGATGTCGATTGCTTGGGTTGTAGCATTTCACAAATTCATCGAGGTCCGCTCGCCTCAGTGGATTGGTCCTCAACGTGAAGTGGTTGTTCGTTCGCATGTCGTAGACCCACACCTTCGTAGTCCAAGGGTTCGCCTGTGCAGGCTTGGCATCGAAGAACAGCACGTTGGCCTTAACACCCTGTGCGTAGAAAATTCCGGTTGGAAGACGAAGCAGAGTGTGGACATCGAATTGCTTGAGCAGGTTCAGGTGTGTATCAGGTTCGTCCAGTAAGAACAAGCTTTCATTCTGAGCGGTGAACCGCATCAGGCCGATTAGCGTGAGAAGTTGCTGCTCACCCTCACTGAGTTCTTTGAATAAAACCGGGACGTTGGCATCGGTGAGCTTAACCCGGATGCGTACATCATCTCCTTCTGACGTGACGACATCACTGAAAATGGCACTCTCCAACCGGGAAAAAAACTCCTTCGGTTGAAGTCCTTCTGCAACGGCCTGAAGAGCTTGTTGTGACGGAAGAAAGAGGAACCTCCGCTCTTTGTTTTTTTCTTGACCGATAGAGATTTTGATCGGCTGCTCCCCAGCCATTGGTGCCAGGGCGTGAGTGAAGAGGGAATCAAGCAGCGGAGAGACCTTGCCTGCGGTCTTCCAGAAACGGTGATCGCCTGCCGAAGAATCAACCTGTTTGGACCGCTTGTTCCAGTACGGCTCGTGAAGAGCGAACAAAACTGAGTCCAGTCCAGCGATGCGGAACTCCTGACGCAGGAACGTCTGAGCGGTTTCGTCCTTCGCTGCAAAGAACGATAGCAACGAGAACTGGCTGTGGTGCGGCTTGGCGAGAAACAGTGGCCGCAACGGTGCCTCTTCGCCCCGAATCTGTTGCTTGTAATACAACTCCTCGTGCCGGGCGAATACGTCGTTGAATCGGCCAGAAACACCGGAGTAATAGCCAAAGACGTAAAGAGGCAACAACCGATCTGGGTTCGGCTCGTTTCCGGTGTCCGTTTTCAACGCTCGGTTGCGACGGTAGAACTCGGCTTGCGAAATCGTCTGGTAGGTGCGTGCTTCCTTCTCCGTCTCTGGGTTGCCACAGTCTGAAGCAATCTCATAGGTGCGAGTGAACGGAGATTTAGGATCGTCCGCCTCCTTGCGGGCCGAGGTGATTCGAACGAAGTGGCCGTTGCAGTGGTATTCGACCAAGTAGCCACAGCAGGAAGGCGATACGGGGTCTTCTTCGAGATCGAGGTCACGAAAAATGTAACCAATAGCTTCGAGTAGATTCGACTTGCCGACACCGTTGCGACCGACGATGACTTGACGAGGACTCTTGAGGTCGAAATCAACCTCGAAGTCCTTCAGGTTCTTGAAATCAACGAGGCAGAGCAAATCGATCCGCATTGCTATTCCCCCTTGGCCCGCAGCATAATCTTCGCCCCTTTCGGCCACTTGTTGATCTTGGCACCAGCGGGCCGCTTTTCCTCAACCTGGCCGGCTATGCCTCGCAACTCGCTGTAGAAGTCATCGACCTCAGTGATGGCGTAGCCTGCCGCACGAAGAAGGTCTTCGGGGGTCAGTCCTTTGGGATGTTCCCCCAAAACATCGAGAAGAGGTCGCCGCTCATGGTTGCTCATGTTCTTCGCTCCTTTTCGCTTGCCACTCTTTCTCTCGCCCTTCTCCACTTCTGCTTTGGCCGCTCGCTCTTGGCGAATCCGGTCCAAGAACACCGGTGCCGGTTCATCGCTGGGGTCTTGTGGCACGAGTTTGCCTTCAAAAGCCACACCCAAGATCGCCCGACGCAGATTGGAGGCTCGTCGAAGGGCGTTCGCCGTGGTTCTGTTTCCCTCGATGACGGCATCCAATCCTTCCTGTACACAAGCGACAATCTCACACTGCTCCTCCTGTGGGGGAATCGGAATCGGAATGCGAGCAAAACGAGCGGCACTAAGATGGTTGATTCCTACACCGGTGGCGTGCTTGGCGAACACGTTGTTGAAATAGCAGTGCTGAAATGCGACCAAGAGATAAGCACTGATCGGGAGGGTGGGCCGAAGACGGATAACGGTGTTCTGAAAGCAACAATCCTCCAACTCGTCATTCCATACCACCGGCTTACCTACTTGGTCCGGGCTTCCCGATGCCTCAGACAGCAATATATCACCCTTCGCCAATCTGTAAATCTCTCGTTCTCCTGGCATGAACTCCATATCGAGAACATCCGAGAGATCGATTCCACGCTCGGTTAGATTGGCTGCTCGAAGGTACTTTGTCGGATGATCCTTTGACCGGTTCCTGGGCGATCTCTGCCGGCCAAGTTGAGCATTGCCGAGTTGGTCAACCGCAGCCCAGCACCATTCCTTTGGAAGCTCTGGAAGATCGCTCGTGTCGGGTGGCTCTGGTTCGACATAATTGTCCCGCCAGTGTTTTGGCGGGGTCTTTTCAGCAACTCGAAACTTGGCGAGTTGCTCTGCTTCCCAGTGGCGACGACGTTCGGCCAGGATTCGCTCTAGCACTTGTGATCCCGTTTCAGAAGCCGGATGAGCGGCCCGCCACTGAGCGGTCAGGGAGGCGTCCACAGCGGCCTTCAAAACGCCTGCCCGATAGCGTTTAAGGTTCGCCTTGGCACGATTTAGACGCACGGTCCCTGCGTCTAAATCGGAGAACAGTTCGTCAAGCTTTGCGATGATGCGACGCTGTTCGTTGATTGGTGCCAGCGGAACTGAAATGCTCCTTACCTCAGCTAGGTTGAGCCTGGGTCGCCCGACGCCGTGAATTATTGCTGCTGTTCGTTTTCTTGTCGGGTCCGAGTTCAACGCATAACTCAGGTATTCGGATGAAGCGAGTCGGGCATCTGGCTTGAACCGGATGCAGTCTGCTTTGACAATTGCATCTCCAAGCGAAGCAGGAATCACGCAAGCACGAGGGAGGTTCTCTCCAAGGGCAGCAATCACAAGATCGCCTGCAAACACCCGATGTTTAGGTAAATCGGCAAAATGTGCGTCGGAAATATGTGCCTCGGCGTCTTTGAAAACTCCATCGCCAATGTTCTGAAGGCGTACAACACGAGGGCCGGAATCAGTGTAATGTGATGTTTTCAGCTTTGAGCCAAATGGACCGTCAGTAATCGCATTTGGCTCTGATGATTTAACGTCGGCAAGAGTTGCCCAACACCAGCTACGTGGCAGTTTTGCAGGTGTTAAGGTTGCATGTCGTGAGCCTCTTGCTTTCTTCTTTTTCATGCCGCGAACCTCGAATTCAGTTCAACGAGGATGGCGGGGAGCTTGTCGCAGGCTCGTCCGATGCCACCGCTCTGGTTGAACGGCACGTCGTCCAGGTCGTCTTGCTGGATGCTTAGACTTGTGGCGATGTCGTCACGCACTTTCATAGATGCTCCTCCCCTCGCCCTGGTAGGCATCGAAGACGTGCCGGTAAACCAAGTCGCACTTTTCTTGGTAAAGCTCCGGCGTGTAGATCCGGGGCAGGTCGTCTAGCACGGTCTTCACGGTGGCGAACACATCTGCACGGGTCCGCAGCTTTTTACGCCAATCGAGGACGAGTTTCGCCTCCTTAAGTGTTTGTAGCAACTTGCGGGCGATCTGCTTGACCTCTTTCTTCTCCTTCGGCGGCAGGTCGGGCGTTGGCTTCGTCAGGATGTCGAAGATGGCCAGTTGTTCTTCGTCCAATTGCTCAGCCACGCCCCGTTTCTCTTCCTCAGTCAGTTCGTTGACGAAGACCACCAGATTCTCGAAGAACCCGTCCACGTCGAGGCCCTTGTTGTACTCGTCGATCAACTTCTTGAACTTTTCCACGAGGTCGATGCGGCTCTTGTTCAACTCGACCATCTGCCGGAGCTTGTTGCTGATCGCGGCTTTGAGCTTCTCGGCCTCGGTGTGCTTGCGACCCTTTTGGAAGTGGGCCTTCAGTGCCTCGAAGTCGATCTGGCTCAAGTCGATGGCGGTGGGTTGTTCGTAAATGCGATAGCCCCCAGCCGCGACGGAATCGTCCAAGAGATGGCCGACCTTTTCCATCAAGTCGTCGATGGTGGCCTCCTCGGTGAAGGAGCGAATCTTTTCCGCCAGCACCGCCAAGCACGTTTTCACCGGGACAAACTCATTGGCCGATTGGTCCGGCAGGATTGCCTTGTAGAGCCGCACGACCTGGCCAGCCAGCGACAAGTACTTCTTTTTCAAGTCGTCGTTCACGATCACCTTTTCGACCGCATCATCGACGGCCTCGACCACCTGCTTATCGACCAGGTGGTTGGCGGCGTCATCCAGATGGGCGATCTTCTGAAAGCCCGTGGCCTGCAAAACCGTCTCGATCACCACGCCCCGCTCGACGCAGAACGCCTTGGCTTCGTCAATGGCCCGCCGCAATTCGGCAACCAGTTCATCCTTCTTCTGGATCGGACACTCGCCGGGCTTCACGTTGCCGCCCGACGAGGAGCCGTAGATTGCCAGTGCCTTCTGGAGATCACGGAACACGCCCACGTAATCGACGATCAAGCCGTTGTTCTTCTCGCCGAAAACCCGGTTAGCCCTGGCAATGGTCTGCATCAGGGTGTGGTTCTTCATCGGCTTGTCCAGGTAGATCGTGGAAACGCACGGGGCATCGAAGCCCGTCAACCACATGGCACAGACAAACACGAGACGGAATGGATCATCGGGGTTCTTGAACTTCGTCTCCAGGTCTTCCTTCACCATCCGTTTTCGGATCGGCTCGATGTCGAACCCCTTCTCCTTGAAGAATTCGACTTCGTTCTGCTCCTGCGACACGACCACGGCCATGTCGGTCTCTTCCATGTACTTGATCCGCTTTTCAAGGGCGGGGCGATCCAGTGAGTCGGCCAGCGGCCATTTGGCCTTCAGGTCGGCCAAGTACGCCTTCCAGTGCTGCCGAACCTTGTCGAACATCTTCACCGCCGTCAATTTGTCGATGCAGATCACCATGCCCTTGCCGCCTTGCTCACGGCCCATGAAGTGATCTACCAGGTCCTCGGCGACCTTCTCCAGCCGGTCGTCACGGGTAATCAGGTGGTACTCCCTGGCAAATTCCCGTTCCAACTTCTTTTCCTGCTCGTCGTCCAGTTCCGCCTGCTCAATCAGGTTTTCGAGGTCTTCCTTGAAAGTGTCGTTGGCCAGTTGCAGTTCGGGGATGCGGTTCTCGTAGAACAACGGGACCGTGGCTCCGTCCTCGACCGATTGGCTGAAGTTGTAGATGCTGACGTAATCGCCGAAGACCTCCTTGGTCCGTTCCTCGCCGGCCATTAGGGGAGTGCCCGTGAAGCCGATGAACGCGGCTTTGGGGAGTCCGTTCCGCATGTTGAGGGCCAGCGTATCGTACTGGCTGCGGTGAGCCTCGTCGGTCATAACGATGATGTCCGCCCGGTCGGAAAGTTTTGGGTATCGCTGGCCCGTCTTAGTCCCGAACTTCTGGATCAGCGTGAAAATGAACCGGTGGTCCTCTTGCAAAAGTCGCTTCAAGTGGTCTGCCGTGAACCTCCTTTGCAGAGTAAGCGGCGGTAAGACCAATTGCAGTCCGGACAATGCACTACGGGAAACTCTTGGACGTGTCGTACCAGTAGCGTGCTTTTCAGCGTTCTCGATATGTTCGGGAGAGTTTAGATACGTGACCAAGAAGTGAGCAGTAGACCGATCAGAGTGAGCCGTTGCGATTGCGACATCAACAGCCGTTATCATTTTCCAAGGCATTTCAGTGACGAGCCACCCAAGCGTTGACACCTTCCACCCCTCTGGAATCTTCCCCAGTGTCGAATCCACGAGCTTGACCTTCTCGTGGCCGGGGAAGCGGAACTCCACGAACCACTCCCGATAAATCGCCTGGGCCATCGCCTCAAGAATGGCGATACGGCGGGTGTTGTTCTCGATCAGGTCGTCGTAGGCTGAGAGAATGCCGGCGATCTTGCGTTGGGTGGTGAGTGGTGGCAACGATAGTGGCATTTGTCGCAAGCGTTCGATGCTCATTCGTGCCTGATTCGCGGCACCCCTTGCGTTCGAAAGAATATATTGCTTGAACTGATCGGTCTTGGCAAAAAAAAACAAGAATCGCTGGTTCAGTTCGTCATTCCTCTTTGGACGAATACAAACGGCGTTCTGATTCAAAAGGCAACCGCTTGCAGATCGGGGGACTCGGATCGGCCTGCCAACCGCAGATGCAGGTTGCGAAGGATGCGAACCGACCGTAGCGACGACTAAATCACCTTCGTGTAGTTCATGCTTCTGGTATTTTTCAAAGCTCTCATGTGAAAGATATTTGCATTCGGACAGGTCAATGCTTTCATTGACGAAATTTGTAACTCGTGCAACTCGAATCCCTTCGTCGGTGTACTCAGACTGGTCCCACGCTCCACCATTGGTGAACTCGACAACTTCATCGAGAATGGTCGCACGCCAATTCATGTTGGCCCTTCCAACAGCTTCGAAACGTTTCCAACAATTCGATCTTCAAGCTCCCGTGCTTCGCTGTTGAGGACTTCCAACTCCTCGTTTAGTTCCTCCAGCTTTTCGGCGAAGTCGAAATCGTCGGCACCCTTCTCGGCCACGCCAACGTAACGTCCCGGATTGAGACTCCACCCTTGGGCTTCGATTTCCTTCAGACTCGCCACCTTGCAAAGCCCAGACACATCGGCATATTTCAGCTTCGGAAAGGTCTCCTTCAAAGCTGGATCGGGGCCGGGATAATCTTCGTCGTCGCCCGCCACGAACTCCGGCTTCTCGCCTCGGTAGAGCCGGACGATGTTGGCGATGAACTCGATCTGCTTCGGGCTGAATTTGCGGTGTGCCCGGTCCATCTGTCGAAAAATGTGTCGGGCGTCGATGAACAACACCTTTTCCTTGCGATCCGTCTTCGCCTTGCCCCTGTCGAAAAACCAAAGCGTGCAGGGGAGCGTGACCGTGTAGAAGAAGTTTGGGCCGATGGCGATCATGACATCCACTGCTTTGGCCTGGAGCAGCTGTTTACGAATCTCCATCTCCGACTGCCGGGCATCGGCGGCGGAATTTGCCATGACGAACCCAGCCCGACCTTTGGCCGCCAGCGAACTGTAGAAAAGTTGAATCCACAGGTAGTTGGCGTTGTCGGTCTTGGGCATGCCAAACGGGAAGCGGGGATCGCCCTTGATCTTCTCCTTGTCCACCTTGTCTACGTTGAACGGTGGATTGGCCATCACGAAGTCGAACTTGCCTACGCTTTCGTGCAGGTCTTCGTAGTAGCTGTTCCCCTGCCGAATGTCGCCCGAAAGAGCATGGACGGCGAGGTTCATCAGGCACAAATGCCGGGTCTCGTCCACTCGCTCTTGCCCATAAACGGCGATTTCTACGTCAGGACTTTTTTTGTGGGCCTTGATAAAGCTGGCGGACTGTACGAACATGCCGCCCGAACCGGAAGCAGGATCGAAGATCCGCCCGTGGTATGGCTCGATGACCTCCACGATGAGCTTGACCAAGGACGTGGGGGTGAAGAACTCGCCGCCTTTCTGGCCCTCAGCACGAGCGAAGTTGCCCAGGAAGTATTCGTAGATCTTGCCGAACGTGTCCCCCTCGACATCCATCGGGATCTGCGAGAACGTTTTCAGCAGGGAGACGAGCGTCGAGTTCTCGATCTTGTTGTAGGTCTTGGGGAGAACGCCCTTCAAGTCCTCGTTCTGGGTTTCGACGGCCTTCATCGCCTCGTTGATGGCCTTGCCGATGTTTTCGCCTTCGGGCAAATCCAGCAACTTCGAGAAGCGAGCGTCAGGCGGCAGGTACATCACGCCCTTGGCCTGGTAGTCCTCCTTGCCAATGGCCCGCCTCCCGGAGCCTTTCCCAGCCAATTGCTTCTCGGCGATGGCAAACTTGTGGTCGGCGTAACGAAGGAAGATCAGCCCCAGGACGGGTACCGAGTATTCCGACGACTTCAGTTTCGAGTTGGCCCGCAGTTCGTCGGCAGAGGACCAAAGGCGTTTTTCGATCTCGCTATGATTGTTGGCCATCTTGGCTCTCGTCGCCTGGAAGTAATGTACAGGCAAGCAGTTTAGCCGACGCAAAGGCGAGCGGCAAACATTTCCCGAAGGTCATCCAGTCACGGCGACCGGCGACTTTGCCTCCACGGATTGAACCAAACCGGCTCGGCGTGCGACTGCTGGATTCTCAAGGCTCGCAGCGGCTTCAACCTAAGAACCGACTCGATCTTGGCCAAATCCGCTCTTCGTTCGGCTCCCGCTTCCGCTTCGCGACCGACCTCTTCTTCGGCACCGGCTGCATGGCAAGTCAAGGCCCAATTCCGACGCCGTACAGCGTCTTGATTTTGTCGGTATCGAGGTCGTGGACCTGCAACCACTTCTGAAGGGTCTTGACTTCCAAATCGGCTAAATCCGCTCCACTGAACTCGGTAAAGAACTGACGGACGTTTCGCACTAGACGCTTAAGCTCTTTCTCACGAATGACCGTGACCGGCTCGCTGAAACCCGCTGCCTTGCCGATCTTCTTTCCCGGAAACACGATAAGTGGAGTCAGGTTGGCGTCACCATAGGTTTTCCTGAACCATGCAATGCTATTGTTCATCTGGCCGCTCTCTGTTTTCGAGATCTCGTCACGTCGGATGTCAACGCCATTCTTGCATTCGAAATGTAGGTATTCGTTCTTCCGTAGGCACCACAAATTGTCCGGGCCTTCGCCCCATTCCTTGTCAGGGCGTTCCGCAGAGTAACCCATAGCTTCACCGAGTTGCTGCAACGCTCGCTCGAATCGGTCCGAGTCGGCTCCGAACCGAAGTGCTGTCAGAATTCCCTCGACTCGAATCATCAGATCGTCATAGTCGGACGACTGACCAACCCACGCCGCAATTGCTTCCACCCGTTTGTGGGGCACGGCATCGAGCTTCTTGACAATGACGCCCTCTTGCGGCTTGAACAAGTAGCGGTTGGACGTATGGGCAGCTACTTGCACCTTTTTGGACTCGGCCTTCTGATGCCTGTACTGATAGCGAGCCATTTCCTGCAAGTACCAGCCCTTTTCGTGTGATGTAAATTGCGTGCCATCCAGCAAGGTTTGCACTACTGCTGCGGCCTCGTCCCATCGTCCTGAATCGGCAAATCTTTCGGCCTTCGCCTCTTCGGAGAACACATCGAGCATTTTCTTGTCTGGGGTGTCAGTCTTGAGCTTGTTCATCCGCTCCGAATAAAACTCCTTCCAACCCTCGTCTCGATCCAAGACTTTGCGAATCAAGCCAATAAATGCAGACGTGGGATCAACGCCCTCGGCAATGTCTTCCTTTGCGAATTCGGCAATTTCGAGTCCAATCTCGATTTGCGTTCGAGTCTGTGCAGAGTAATACTTTCGCACGTCCGAACTCCGCACCGCCTGCACAAGGTCCGGTCCTGCGAGCACGATTGCACAGTAGTCCTTCTCGCCACGGACACTTCTTCCCAGCCCTTGCTCAATGATCCGAGCGAGGCGTTGTGCCATCACGTCGCTCTCGGGGCGGCACGATTCAACGTACCGGTCAAAGAGGGAATTGCCCTGTGGTTTCGAGTCAAGAACGAGGACGCGGCAAGAGTCATCTGGAAGATCCACACCGTCGTAGCGATTTACGATGCACACCGCCTTTTCGCAATCGCCGCTCTTCAGGGACTCGACTCGTTCGAGAATCGACGCTCCATCAACAACGTCAGCACCACAATCCTTCCACAATTCACTCACACGGAAGCTGGGGCAGAGTGAAACAATGCCGCGTCTGCGATTGGCATTCGGCTTTGCCAGACCCTTGACGACCTCCTCTCGTGTCAAACTCCGATCTAGAAGCGAAGGCATGAGAAGCATTTTCTCGCCGCACCATTTCTCCTTTGGAAATACCAATGGGGACTCGATGGTCGCCCGGTCGAGACCAAGGCCCCTCACAAGGAAGGAATCATCGGTGACGGTGGCCGACATGAACACTCGGTACTTTGCCTCGTGGAACGAGCCAAACTTATGCAACGGTGGCGAATAAGGGACGACTTCCAAGGATTTCCCCGACACGAGACAGAGGCAGTTCGCCACCATGTCTCGCAGTAGCGGCCATGCGAATCGAATCTCACTATCTGCTTTGTGCTTGGAAAGGATTCCGGTCACACTGTCGGCGTGCTCGATCCAGGCCCAGTATGGTACCACAAGTAGTGCGTCGAAGTCGCCGTTCCGAATGTCGGCAAATGTACCGGCCCCTTGCTCTCGAAGGTCGTTCTCGAACAGGTGAACGATTTCTTCGTATGCTTTGCTAGTCGATGGCAGTGTTATTGAACAGGCTTGTTTGATGGAATCAATGCAGGCGTGGCAGTCGTCCAAGACGACCGTACCAAGAGGAAGTGAGTGGGCGTCGAGTCCAAACTTTGTCATTCCGTTAAAGAGCTTTTGGACGGTCGTAACAAGGATCGTCGATCCATCGAGAAAATCGGTTGGCAACTGCTCGTCTGCGGTAGTTACTTGGATGCCGAACTGCTTGGCTTGAGCACACGTCTGATCGACCAGGAAATGATTGGGACAGAGGTATGCCGCTGGGCCGCATTGTTCATTCAGCCGAGACTGCTGCATCAGCAATCCGATCAATGTCTTTCCTTGGCCAGTGTGCAGTTTCACAATTAGATCATGACGCGACCTGAGCGTCCCATGCCACTGTGTAAGTACGTGGCTCTGGACAGGACGAAGTGGCCCCTTGTCGCTTGAGCGGTCAAGCGAGTCGTAGATTTCGAGCGGATCGAGTGGCTTCGCAGCCGATTGGCGTTTCAGACGCTTCTTGAAATCGACCATCTGTTTTGGCCCTCTGCTGCTTCGGCGAACTCGTTGGTGTCCGTTTCACTCTGGCCGAAACGTCCGTCACCATCCAGTTGCGTGACTGGACGCTGACCATCTGCCCCTGTTCGGGTGCCTGCACGATAACGACCATATTGCCGTTCCGCCGTATCGAATTCCCTTCGCTGGCGTTGTATGGCACCAGCCGGTGGAGCTAGTTTACCGGCTTCAAGATCGACTCGCAACAAACCGGCGAACAACGAATTACGTGGCCAAGAAATGGCCAGAACAACCCAATGCCCAGCCCACGGCGAAGCGAGTTCCCGTTCAAAACGGGTTGAACCTTCAGCCGGAACGCCAGCGAAAGGGATGAACCCGCCGAAACGACCTGGGCGGCCTTGAAAAGTCGGCTTGGCGGTGAACTACCCCAGCGTTTTTGCCTGGATTGCGTCCACCCGACCTCGATCACGAATTTGGCGTATCCTTGGGATGAGATTTTCTGCCGCAGGCCAAGGAAGCGAGCCAAACATGAGCAAATCGAAGCAAATTGACCCCAGCCAACTCCGACCAGGGCCGATTCGCAACAAGTCGCTTCCGCCCGAAATGCTTGATCAGATTAAGGCGGTGTTCGACGTGATCGGCCAATACCTCAACACGACTCTGGAGCAGTTCGAGATTGGCTTCATGCGTGACATGTACCCGAAGAGCGAGGTCGCCCTATGGTGCAGTGTCACGGCGGCGTGGCTGGCCTACCACGAGAAGTTCCTTGACGACAACGAGACGCTCCCGGTTGAAGAGGAGCGAAAGCTGTTGGGTGCTCTGATAGCGATCACCACGGGTGTCCGGGACGCATCGAAACTTGGCGTGCCGGTCGAGGTCGGGCGAAGGTTGCTTCAGTGCTACGACGACCTGCGGGACGACCTGCGGAAAGAGTGATTGACCGGGGTTGCCCACGCCAAAACGACTTCCCGCTCAAAACGGGTTGAACCAAACAGGCTGGGGATGCTTGGTCGGCTTCGGCATTTTCCCCAGCCGAACCGGATTTCGGACGTGCCACTTGCCGCCGTCGCAGTCGAACAGCTCAACGGTGCCGACCAACACGCCACGGGGCAGATCCTCGCAGGCCACGTCGTCGATGCCATAGCCCGTCATCATCTCGGCCTCGTCGGCGGCTGGGTACCGCTTCTGGCTGGCATATATATAGATCTCTCCCCGAATCTTGGTCGGGGCAGACCGGTATTCGACCTTCTTGACGCCCCGCATGATCGCTTCGGCGTGTGGCTGCCGGATGCTCAAGGCTCGAAGCGGTTTCAACCCCGGCTCCACCTCGACCATACGAGAAATCGGCTCCTTTTTCGGTTCCCGTTGCCGCTTCGGGACCGACTTCTTGATCGGCAACGGCGTCCGCTTTAGGACCGGCTTTTCCATCGGCACCGGCTCCGATTGGTGATCCGACCGGGCGAAATGCTCCTTCAGGGAGACCGTTTCGTCGTCAGTCAACCTATCCGGCTGTTCGACGGACGTTGAACCCGTGATTCTATAGCCCCTCGCCTCCAAATCGCAATCGTCGAACCAACCCCGCCGCTTGCTCCTTTGGGATCTTGAGGGCTGGGGACGGAAGGCGTACAGTGATCGGGGCAATAGGCACCGATGGAACTCACAAAATGGCAAACCCCGACCATGTAGCACTAGTCATTGGCGACCCAGGTATCTTGGCCGCATGGCACGCCAATAACGAAGGAGCACGCCTTGACCTAGAGAATGCCAATCTATCGGGACAGGTTTTACCAAGTCGCATTCTAGGTGCCGCCAATCTCACGGGTGCCACGCTTACCGGAACAACTCTTGAGAATGCCAAGATGAAAGGGGCATGTCTACGCAATGCCACTTTGAAACATACGAACCTTACCAATGTTGATTTGGAAATGGCGGACTTGACGGATACACAATGCGAAGGCGTAAACTTTACGGCTGCTTGCCTAAATAAGGCTAAGGTCACCAATGCACGGTTTACGTCGTGTAACTTTAACCGTGCACACTTATATAAGTCTAACTGCACCGGTGCCCATTTCAACCAATCGGAATTGGAGTCTACGGATTTTGGACTTGCGGACTTGTCGCTTGCAGACTTCAGTGGAACACGTTTGGAAAGAACTGACTTTGCTCTGGCAACCATAAAGGATGCGATGTTCTTTGGGGCAACGATTAACTCAGCCGGATTTCTCGAAGTACGCGGTGCCGCTCACGCCATCGGGCTTGATACCGTTCGCTTTAGCTTCGCTCAAGACTCTCTCGAACGAGACTTTGAGACTTGCGAACGATCTTGGAGTGACGAATGGATTGACTGGGAGAAGATTAGGGGTATTGGTCGTTTCCAGTTATTTGGCGTGTCTTACACGTTGCTAATCTATCTCGTTACGTTTTTTTACGTGGTCGGTCAGTATAACGAGAAGATTGAATTTGTTAAGGAGTTGGCTGCCGAAGACGCAGTTGACGAGGGTATGCCGCGATGGGCGAGTGAACGACTCAAGTACGTTAGCAATCACTTACCCCTGTTTTCCATCGACATCAGTTCGCTTGCCATGTTATTGGCAACTCTCTTGCTGGTCATCGCATCGGTCATTTATACGCTATTCTGCCCCGAGGAAATCAAGGAGTTTACCCGTGTTCAATGGTGCTACGAGTTGAATAGAAGCCTTATGCACTATTGGGTACGAGCATGGAGGTATCGAAAACTTCGCGTGACGTGTGGTTTACTTTATTTGGTTGGTGGTCTTATGTTTGGTGGTTTGGCAGCTTGGAAGTTGGGCTGGGCAGTGGTCTACATTTGGAAGTATGTAGGCGTCTAACCTAGAAACCGATTCGCTGCTGCATTCGCCAATCCCACGGGGCCACCGGTTTGGCCTACCACGGGTCGATAGTGCCGTCAGCATGACCCCAATTCCAAGAAACACCAGGCTATGATCCCCCAGATTCTCACGGATTGGTCCAAAGCCCGCCTCGTTCAGTTGCTCGACCAAGGACTCTTTGAGCCAGAGTCCTTTGATTTCAAGGAGTTCCGCCTAGCCAAGAAGACGCCGCACGAGAAGCAGGACATACGAACGGATTGCTGTGCGTTTGCCAATAGCTTTGGTGGATTCTTGGTCTACGGCGTGGCGGATGATAAGCGTCTGCCAGCAAAGGAGCGGCTCATAGGAATCGACAAAACCTTCGACTTTCCAAAAGACTTCGGTGAGTTTCCAAGGGAGTGTATGCCCAGCATTCGATGGGAGTTCTTGAACCCGCCAATTGACGTGGGCAACGGCAAGGTTGTTCACGTCATTTGGATACCACGCAGTTGGCAAGGACCGCACTCAATTCCCGCCGAGAAACCAGAGCAAGGGTTCGTGTTCCCAAAGCGAACCAACAAGGGAAACGAGTACATGAGCTACGAGGAGGTACGCATGTCCTTTCTTGGGTACTACGAGAAGCGTATTAAGCTGCAACTTCTACAGGCCGAACTCAAGAACATTGTCAGTGATGCAGAAGTCATGATGGATGTACCTGACAAGTCGATGTCTCGCATGTTCCCAAGCATTTCTTTTTACCTCACCACTATTGAAACAGTTATAGTTGACACATACACGATCACTCACGAGCGACCTGACCTTCTTGAATCAATAATGGCTGTGCGAAGTCATGCGAGAAACATAAACCACATCGTGGCTATGTTCCAGTCGGAAGTTATAATACCCACGTTGTGGAAAGGGACGATGATAAAGCGGCACAACGAGAAGCTTCGGCAGGTGTGTCCCAGCGTGATCGCTTCCGCAACACGAGCGGTCGAGATACTGCAAGACTTCCTGACGCACGAAAAGCCTGGTCCTGAATCAATTGGTCAAGGCGTCGCAACTGTTGGTTGACAGCCGATTGTCAGATATGGTATCAGGCGATGGTAATCCTTCCGGCAAACGCACCCCATGACCGTCCTCAGCCAACTTGAAATGGTCGCCAAGCTCGGCAAGTTGACGCCGTACCGGAACATCTCGCACTTCGTCCTGGTCAACGGCCGAGCATTTCGCCCAGCCCCGTTTCCGAAAGGAATGCGGCGTGGGCCATTCGAGTTCTGCTTCGGCAACTGCCAGCGGCTTGCCAAACGAAGGAAGCTGATCTTCGTCGAGGGATATGCCATGACCGCCACGGGTGGCGTTGGAATCCATCACGCCTGGTGCTGCGACGAGACCGGCACCGTCGTCGATCCGACGTGGGGCACGGGCATCGAGTATTTTGGCGTCCCGCTCGACTTCGAGTACGTGCGGCGAAACACATTTGTCGAAAACGTGAGCGTGCTGGACCAATGGGAGCGGCGGTGGCCGATCTTCACCGACCCGCCTGAGCAATGGCGGTACAAAGGGGAGATCGAGGTCGTGAAGGGGTAGTCCGAGTGCCGATCAACTCGCCAACGCCCTTTTCTTTTCGTTTATGAAGCGAACGTGGTGCGGAAGATGGTCGGTGATTCGAGTCAGAACGATCTCCAACGTCATCGAGCCGACTTCCGAGTGGATGCCATGCCGCTGAAAATCGTCCGGCTTCAGGGTGCGAAGAATGCGAACCATCTGGTTGCGGGTCAGTTCGATCAGCCGCAGTTCTTCTTCAACGACACGCTCTGGGCAGACGAGGCGGGACATCCAGGCATCGGGGGCAATCGACAAAAGCGGCGGTTCCTGCTCGGCAATCACCCGTTTCATTCGCTCGGCGTAAAGGGCTTCCGTGTCGGCCAGATGGCAAACGACCTGGTGCGTTGACCATTTCCCTGGGATCGGCTTCGCCAAAAGCTGTTCCTGGCTCATGCCCTCCACGGCATTCCGAACGAAGCTGGCACCCTCCAAGTAATTCGAGATCAGTTGTTCGTGATTCATCGTTTCGGTCGTCCTATTTCGGATTTGGTCCCGAGAAAGTGGCGATCATCCATTTGCCGTTCTGCTGCTTCACCATCCCGACCCTGAAAGTCGCCTCACCGTTCGGCCCATCGAGAGTGCCACCGAAATTGACGAGTGTGGGATTTACAGGATCGACTTCCTGGGTCTCAATCGACCAAGATTGGAATCCGTTGACCTTCCGAGCGACCGGAGCGAAGCTTGGGTCGTCGTCGTATTTACCTGCCAAGAGGTCGCTCAAAACCGTTTCTGTATCGGGCCGTGCTTCCTTCACCAGCGGGTTGTCGGCGTCGTTTTTCTTCGGGGGTGCGGGCGTTCCGGCTGCCTTCGGTGGGGCTGAAGGGGAACAGCCGACGCCAAGCCCACAGAGCAGGGTCGCAATGATGACGATCCGTGCGTAACTGCTCATGGAATTCTCGCTTTCGTAGGTTAGGTCGGGCCGTCACAGAACAATTCCCGGATCATTCTCGTAGGCCGAGCCGATGTGGCACAAGTGGTTCAGGACTTCGGCGAACAGGTCGTAGAGTGACTTCAGCCGCTCAACGTCCGTCATCACGCCGCCAACCCGAAAGTAGAGTTCGTCCACGTTTTCAGGAAAGCGGATATTGAAGCCCCGCTCGTCGTCCTGAACAGTCAGGTGAATATGCGGTTGTTTGTCGATCAAGTGGCGGATTTTCCGGTTTCCAAATAGTGCCCGCACCTTAATCTCGTCGTTCCCCTTGATGATGAAGGCATCGTCGAACTCTGGTTGACCGATCTCGATGTCCTGCATCCCCAGCAGCTTGCCGAGGTCGCTGAACAGGCCCTTGCGGTAAACCGTGAACCGGAAGCCGTCCTTGTTCACATAGGGGGCACGCATTCGGGTGTAGGTTACGTTGGTATTCCCGGTGGATAAGGTGTAGGTGTCGAGTGTGATCGTCCACTGCTTGTGATGAACCTGGACTTTACTGCCCTTCCAAAATCCGCCATCGACAAAATCACCGCCGATCTGGTCGCACAACTTCCGCCAGATCTCGTCCTTCGATGGCCCGAATATTTGCCGCAGCTTGCTCATGGATCGAACCTCAATTGTGCCATTTCTCCTGCCGGCTTGCCCTTTTTAGGCAATCAACGATCCCTTTTCCAATCCCTTCCGTCTGGGGATGGTGCAGGGGCTAGAGAATGCCTCCAGAATGCACGGAATGCGTCAGGATTCGTTGTTTGAACTAAATCGACCTTTGGCACCCCTGGTTTTAGGTGGTTCATTTATTGATTGTTGTAATCCAAATAAGTATCTGCGTTGTTTAGAGATTGTGTTTTGGTCCAACCTACCCCGTGCCGCACGCCATTCTATTGGTTTTTCGTTGGCTGGCGAGGGAGTTTGGCGACCGGCAGTGGCACTTCACCGGAGCACGCCGCACGCTGACGATCTACGGCATGGATTGCAAAAGGGACGACCTGCTCCAGCAAGATTGCAACGGCGATTGCTACGGAGCGACAATACGCTGGGTCAGGGCTGCCAAGGAACCAGATTGGATCGTGTTTAACGGCACGGTCTGAGTGGCAAGCGAATCAAACACACCTGGTGCGAGCGTGGGGAATTCGTCGCCTGTTGAATTTACTCGTCCGAGATGCCGTCTTGCTGGCGATCAAGAACGGGCACCCAGAACCGTGGGACGAGTCGGAACAATTGGAAAAGTAGCCCATTTCCAAACAACTCACGCACTGGCACACGCATTGCACTCTTGTAAGATCGGCCCTTTGAACGGGCACAAATAAGGTCGGAACCCCGAACCGCTGGAATTCCATGCTCCAACAATGACCATTTTCACTCCAATCAAACCCGGCCAGCGACGGTACGCCTTCGCCTTCGGGCAATCCCTGATCGTCAAAGTCGTGATGCCTACGACCTTCGAAAGCGGGAAATGGACGTGCCTGACCGAGCCGCACTCCGATCCGGTTTTTATCGCAGAATCAGAATTCGGAGAAGAGATGCCGGACCGTCCACCGCGAACTTGGCTGGTGCCATCCGGTCGCTGACGATGTGCCCGTCCCATGAAAATCCTCTACCTACACGGCTGGCAGTCGGTCCCTGGCGGCGTGAAACCGACCTACTTGGCCCAACACAGCCACGAAGTCATCAACCCAGCGTTGCCCGACGACGATTTCGATGAAGCCGTCCGAATCGCTCAGGCCGAGTTCGATCAGCACCGGCCCGAGGTGGTTGTTGGATCATCGAGGGGTGGGGCCGTCGCCATGAACATCAAGAGCGGCCAAGCCCGGCTCGTCCTGCTTTGCCCGGCGTGGAAGAAGTATGGGGCCGCCACGACCGTCCAGGAAAGCACCATGATCCTCCACAGCCGGGCAGACGACGTGATCCCCTTCGCCGACTCCGAAGAACTGGTCAAGAACAGCGGGTTGCCGAACTACATGCTGATCGAGGTAGGGTATGATTATCGCCTTGCCGACCCCGAATCGCTGGAGAGGATGTTGAGGGTGTGCCGGGGGGCGACCAACAGTTAAAATGCGGCTGCACGCCATCCGTAGCGGAGGGTCGTCTTGGCATTTCGCCCCGGTAGCTCGGCAGGAGGAAGAAAAATGGACCGCAGCCGAAAGGCAATTCGTGAGGGCAGCGAAATCACCTTCCGACACAAGAACCAACGGGAGACGCAGAGGGCCGTCCCGACGTTCACGCCGCTCGCAGTTCAAAGGCGATGAGGTCGCTCAGGGCTTTTCACGCTTGAGAACCAACAGCCATCCGTCCATCCCATCGGCCTTTCCATCAAGAGTCGTGGCTCGCCCGTCGAGGCCGTGTCCGAAGAGGATTCTCAAGTCGTCGCCTTTGAGTTCGTAGGTGCCCATCCTTGTGAAACCACCACCTAGTCCAGTTGTCACCGCCCAATCAACCGCTTTGGTTTTTGGGTCCAAAGTGATGGTTCCCGTCATCGTTTCTTCTTGGCCGGGTCTGGTATCAATATTTGACATCTTATCGCCCTTCACGACGACTTTTATCATCTTGTCTCGCCGCCAAGTGCCTTGCAAGCCCTCCATGTCTTTCTTGGCCTGAGCAATGTTCTCTTTCGAAGAATCAGCGGACACGTCGTACTCGGCGTAAAAGACATACCAAGTCCGTGTGCCTTTGTCGCTGACGAATCGCGGACCTCCGTTCCTCACCTTCTGTAGAGTTACTTGCCCTGTCTCTTTCGCAAGAAGGATTTGGACTTCCATCACGGTCTCATCAGCCAGAGTCATCTTGACAGATGTTCTCACCCACTCTTTGCCCTTCGGCGTGTCCGCTGAATCCAGCAGGATTTCCTTGGCGACGGTCCCTTCGGGGATTTCGATCTGCTTGATTCCCGTGCCTGTGGTTTCCGTCTGTTCGGCGATGCCTTTCGTCTTTGCATCAATCAAGAACATCGTCAGTCGCTTGATGGTTCTCTTCTCCCCCTCCTGCACAGTAGCCAGCCGCTTGAGGACGAGCATCCATACGACATTCTCCTTCCCAATCTCGAATCGTTTTGGCCGTATCAGTCCGTCATTCCCGAAGCCGATCTTCAAGTCATCGCCTTGCAGTTCGTAGATGGCGAGCATTGTCGCCCCGAAATCGGTCAAGGTCCAGTCAAACGCTTTCGTTTTCGGATCTAGCTTGATCGTTCCCACCCGCTTCTCTTTCAGTTCGTTGCCGGGTTCGTAGGTCAGCATGTCTCCCTTCACCGTGAAGGTCCTCTTCTTGACTTCATCTTCCGCCGCCTTCTCATCAGCCACTTGCGATGAAACGATTTGCCAACCTCCTTGCATATTGTCCAAGTCCTGCTTCGCTTCGTCCTCGTCCTGGCCCGCCGCAATGCACAAGATGGTAAGGGCCGCAAACACTCCGCACACGCTCCTTAGCGGCTTCATGAATCGTCTCCTTTTGGGGTAGGTTACGGCCTGGGCCTTCTTCACAATGCACTTCGAGTCGGACTGGCGATCATCGGCGGGCTTATGGACGAGCACTCCCACAATGAAACCGGCGAACGACCCGCCTACCTCGACGCCCGATCTGGACTCCCTTCTCTGCGAGTCGCCGCACTTTCCGTGCCTCATCGTTCCATTCCAGGTGAAGTCGTCGATTTGGTCAATGGCGAGCCGTCTGTTAGGCAGGGACTCCTCGTAAACCAAGCCAGGGAACATTTTCAATGAGATCGATGGACACGTCACTCGTCTCGCCGAGGGATCGATCCACTCCATCTGCGGCAGTTTTCTCCACAACGCTCTCACCCACATGAGTCCCGCCGCCGAGTCGCCCAAGAAAGGCGAAGATCATCAGGGTCGGTTTGGCTGGGATTGTACCGCTCCCGTGGCCGCCGTTCAGCCAGATGAGCGTTCGGCGGCGTCGGGAATCACGACCGTCGCTAGGTCCGTGGGGGCGGCAACTTCACCAACGCTGGCTGGTTTGTGCGTTGCTCATCCTGGGACCATCAGTGTGCCGTTTTTCATGGCCGGTGGCGTGAAGATCCTCTACAACCTGCTGCTCTACCGGGCGTTCGTGTCGCACATGCCGGATAGTGTTCGGGCACCGTGACGGGTACAATCCTTCCAACTCAACCGGCAACTCACTCCAAGGGAAACGCACAAATGGCCGAAGGCACGATCAAGAAGTTGACGGACAAGGGTTTTGGATTCATCAGCACCGGCGGTTCAAAAGACCTGTTTTTCCATTCCGAGTCGCTGCAAGGCGTTCGCTTCGAGGAACTGAGCGAAGGCCAAAAGGTCACCTACACGGAAGGCCAGTCGCCGAAAGGCCCTCGTGCCGAGAACGTCAAGTTGGTATAGCAGGAGGAAGAAGGATGGACCGCAGCCGAAAGGCGACTCGTGAAGGCAACGAAATCACGCTCCAGCACAAGAGCCAACGGGAAGCGTCGCTCACCGAGGAGATGATCGAAGAAAAGCTGGCTCAACTGCAAGCGTCGATTGAACAGTTGAGCGGAACAGCCGAGCTTCAACAGCGGGTCAAACTTTTTGGAGAATGCAAGCGAATCGAAGGCGAAACGTCGGGCCAGTTCTACGAAAAGCTGCGGCGTTGGTTTGACCGGGAATTGCCGAAAGCAAAATCGCCCAGACATCCGCCGAGACAGAGCGACTGTTGAAATGCAAGTTAGTCGCTCTCCATCAGCGGCCACCGATCCTTCTTTTCAAGAACTCGGCCAGGTTCTCGGCGTCGTCGGTGCCAAGTCGCAGAAATCCCTTGGTCATCTGCACGTCCACGCAGTCACGCCCCCACAGATTCCAGACGGAGCCGCCTTGTTTGTCCCCGTGGATGCCCCAGCTTTCGAGGATCAGGATGCGGCCAACTTCGACATGCTCGATTGTGTCGTACCTAATGGATCGGTGAAACAGCGGCATTGGTCCGAAACTGATTTCCAGGCGATCTCCTACGTCAGTCACGGTTAAGTGATGGAAGCACGCCGCCAAGACCGTCAACAACACGCCCGTCACCGCCAGGATGGTTGGCACCCAGAAATCCTCATTGAAGCACATCACCGCTCCCACGAATATCCGGATCGCCCCGCCATAAACGAACAGGCACAAGGGTGCCGACTGAGTGTGGGAGTAGGTCGAGGAATTTCGAGTGGCAGTGGTCATTTCGTCCGCCGAATTGACGAACAATCAACGTCCTTCGGAACTCCCTTCCCCATTCACTACCAGTCGCCGCTTGAAACACACGAGTCTGCTGGTTTCTTCGTAACCAATAGCCAGATGAGCCTGCTGGATTGCGGTGTTTTCAATTCGGGCATCGGAGGCCATCTCGAAGCAGCCCTGTTCAACTGCCCATTGTTCGGCGGCGGCGACCAGTGCTTGGCCAATGCCTTGACGCCGATGTTCCGGTCGCACGAACCAACCTTCGACGTACCCTACCGGTGAAGTCTCACATCCCTCGGCAAATGAGCGAAGTGACGCTTCCACGAAACCAACCACTTGCCCCGATTGCGACTCGGCAACGAAAGCAACGTCGGTCTTTGTCGTGATGGTAACTTCGATCTCCCTGACCTGCTCGCTGTGCGAACAATCCGGCCAAAGTGCCTGCCTCATCTCAAGCCAAGCGTCTCGGTCCTGGATGGTCGGTCGGCGAATGGTGAAGGTTCGTGACATCGGCTTGCCCTTTCTCAACTAGCCGTTGGCTTCTGGGCGGGCATCTTTGCGGCGACGAAACGGTAGCTGCCCATCCACAGTTTGTAAGTCGCCCGGCTCGTTGCGGGTTCGTCGGGGTCCATTGGTTGATCTGCCAGGAGGCGATAGGTGTTGCGGCTGATTGCCAGATGGAGCACGGTCGGAAGCTGCTTTTTCTTCTCCGGCACTTCTTGCCGATGACCGTCGAGTGGTCCGCCGATGAACTGGATAATTTTGGGCATAGTGCGATCCCTCTGTGAAGCAAGACCTGCATTTTACCTTCGAGCGGCTCGACGGCCAGCCCTCGGCCTGAGGTTGCACGCCACGAGGATTGTTCGTAAAATGGTGTGACGGATGACTAAGCGAAGGGTATCTCGGCACAGCCGGGAGGCTCGTTGAAGAGTAAGCCGACCGGGACGACCACTTAAAAAGGGTGTTCGTCCTGGTCGGCTTTTTTGTTTTCCGGGCTCGGGTATGGGACGAAACACGAGTAGAGGAAGGTGTGACGATGCTTACGCAACTGACAGACGTAGTGTTGCATGAACAGCGAGAGTGGCTGCGTGTCACGCTTTCCAGCATTGGCGATGCGGTCATGACCACCGACACCGCGGGGCTGATAACATTTCTGAACCCGGTGGCTGAATCCTTGACCGGCTGGACGCAAGCGGACGCAGCCGGGGAACCGCTGGATATCGTTTTCAAGATCGTCAATGAAAAAACTCGCTGCACGGTCGAGAACCCGGCCATCGAAGCCCTTCGGGAGGGCATCGTGGTTGGGCTGGCCCACCACACGCTGCTCATCGCCAAAGACGGCACGGAACGCCCCATCGACGACAGTGCCGCTCCGATACGCACTGCCGAAGGCGAAGTCGCCGGAGTGGTGCTGGTCTTCCGTGACGTGAGCGAACGCAGGCAGCAAGAACATCAGGTGCAGGACGCCCTCAGCTATGCCGACACCATCATTGCGACCCTGCGAGAGCCGTTCGTCGTCCTCGATAACAACCTGCGGGTCAAGACGGCAAACCGCTCCTTTTATCAGAACTTCCACGTCACGCAGGAAGAGACGCAAGGCCGCTTCATTTTCGACTTGGGCAACGGCCAATGGAACATCCCTCGCTTACGGGCGATGCTGGATGAAGTCTTGACCGAACTCCATCCCGTACACGACTTCGACGTGGAGCACGACTTCCCGACAATTGGCAAGAAGAACATGCTGCTCAACGCTCGCCGTTTCGAGTCGGTGAAAGGTCAAACGGAGTTGATCCTTCTAGCCATCGAAGACATCACCGAGCGTCGGCACGCCGAGCGGTTGGTTCGTGAATCGGAGCAACGGTTCCGCCGCTTTCTGGACAAGCTGCCGGTGGGGGCATACACCTGCGATGCCGAAGGACTCATCACTTATTTCAACCCAAGTGCGGCGGAGTTTTGGGGGCGTGAACCGAAGCTGAACGACCCCGCTGACCATTTCTGTGGCTCATTCAAGCTCTTTTTGATTGACGGAACACCGATCCGCCATGACGAATGCTGGATGGCTCTGGCACTTCGAGAAGGCAAGGAATATACCAGGCAAGAAATCGTCGTCGAACGACCGGACGGAAGCCGCCGTGTCGCATTGACCCATGTTACTCCATTTTTCGATGAGTCGGGTCGTCTTGCCGGGGCGGTGAACGTCACTCTGGACATCACCGAACGCAAACGGACGGAAGACGAGTTGAGACAGAGCGAACAACGCCAGCGGTTCATACTGGACTCGATGCCGCAAAAGATCTTCACCGCCAAGCCCAACGGTGACGTGGACTACTTCAACCCACAGTGGGCCGAGTTCACCGGCCTGCCGTTCGAGCAAATCAGCGGTTGGGGCTGGAAGCGGCTCATCCACCTCGACGACGTGACCGAGAACGTCCGAGCCTGGCAGCACTCAATCGACTCCGGCGAGCCATTCCAGTTCGAACATCGCTTTCGGCGTGCCGATGGCGAGTACCGTTGGCACGTC
>Ga0265314_10001311_pt1 | contig 28162 bp, 25 predicted proteins | sample 4126metaG_FD_203106 | JGI IMG/M metagenome (GOLD analysis project Ga0265314, IMG submission 203106) | Rhizosphere microbial communities from Carex aquatilis grown in University of Washington, Seatle, WA, United States - 4-1-26 metaG | ecosystem: Host-associated > Plants > Roots > Rhizosphere >... | reverse complement strand
CGGCCAGGTCACCTTCACCCTCTCCGCCGAGAAGTGCCCCAACCGCCACGGCGCTGAAAAAATCATTCGCCACTTCGGCGGCAACACGTGCAGCATCGCCGACCTCGCCGCCGGTTCCCGGAAAATCGCCGCCGCGGTCATGTCCACCGATCCGATCCGCCCGCACAACGTCGACGAACGCGTGAAAGCCGGGGCGAATATCCCGACCATCATCCGCCTGGGCACCCGGGCCGCCGGCCTGTACGAACGGGCCAACCTCAGCCTGCCTACCTGCACATGGGCGGAAAAATCCGGCGTCTACGAAAACGCCAAGGGACTCATCCAGCCGTTCGGCCAGGCCATTCCGCCGCTGGAGGACACACGTTCCACCGGCCAGGTTTTCTGGGAATTGCTGGGCCATTCCGGCCGCTATTCCACCGCCGCCGTCCGTTCCATGATGGCCGGCGCCGGCCTGACCGACTACGCAAACATCAAAGATCCCGTCAGCACCGTAAAAGTCGAAGAAATGGAATTCGCAGCCCTGTAACTCCGCGTCTCGCTTAAATTGACTTTTCCATTGCAATCCGGCCCTGGCCAACGGTTATTATGGTTCCAACCGCATAAGAACCGATGCTGGCGCATGGGGCTCATCGCCCTTTTGCCGATGTCCATCAGGTGGGACCCCGTCGGGCCCGATTCTGCCGTTCGCGACCGGAGGCGAAGATGACCCAGACCCTTCAGCAACCGCCTCAGGAAAAATCCCGGAGGCAGCGCCGCCGCCGATTCTTGAATCGCAGGTTTCTGCTGGCGGGGACGGCGGCGCTTCTGGCCGCCCTCGTGGGGACGGAGATATTCCTTCGCGTTTATTTTGGATTTGCCCGCCCGCTGCTCTACCAGGCGGATGCAGCCTGTGGCTTCATCGTGAAGCCAGACCAGGACATCGTCCGTCTGCGGTCACACAATTTCATCAACCATGTGAGCATGCGTTCGCCGGAATTTGCGGAGCAGCCGGCACCCGGAACGCTGCGGTTGCTGTTTGTGGGGGATTCGGTGACTTATGGGACAACCTATGTGACGCAGGATGCGATTTTTCCGACGCGCGTGGCGGCGGAATTGCCCGCGGCGGTGCACCAGCCGGTGGAGGTGCTTAATGCATCGGCCGGAGGATGGGGGCCCGGGAACGAGGTGGCATATCTGATGTCGCGCGGGACGTATCATGCGAACGTGGTGCTGATGGTGTGGAACACTGGAGATTTCGGGCAGCCGTTTGCCGAGTTGCCGAAGGAAGTGTCGTTCCCCACGCAGAATCCTGCCACGGCGATTGGTGAAGTCTGGACACGGTATGCCAAGCCGCGGCTTTTTGGCGGCGGGGTTGCTGATCCCGGCTCGCTTCCCAGCGATTCGCCCCCCGAAGAAGTTGCCATCGCGAAGCAGAACATGGAAAAACTCGCCGAGGCAAAAGCCTTTGCGGATAAATCCGGAGTCCGGTTCGGAATGGTGTTCGTGCCCTCCGGTGCGGCATTTCAAACGCCGGCCCACTCGGCGATGCGGGATCGCTTCATCGCGTGGACCGTTCAAAACCACGTTCCGCTCTTCGATATGACCGGTCCCTTTTCGCACGAGGATGCGAGCGCACTCTGGTTCGACGGCATTCACCTCAAACCCCACGGAAACGAGATCGTGGTGCGAGAAATCGTGACCCACTGGGGCGAGCAATTCGCCGGAACAGGTTCGACCGGAGAGTCCAAACCCTGAGAAAAACGCGAAGCCACCCAGCCCATGCGGCAAATCGAAGAGTGACGCGGGAAAGCATAATGTCCGCGCAGGGTATTGTTGCGGGCTATTCAAGGATGCCGCGGTTTTGCTGTTCGATTTCCACGCGGGCAAGTTCGTGGTCGCTCTCCGCCTTTTTGCGGCCGGCGGATTCGGCATGGATGCGCGCGAATTCCTTGCGTAGCTGATCCAGCTCTTCATCGGTGCAGTCTTCGAGTTCCACCAGCCGATTACGGGCGCCTTTGTGGGCGCGGATCAGTTCATCAAGTTTGAGATGGATGGCCTTGGCGTCGCGGTTCTGGGCGTTCTGAATCAGAAAGACCATGAGAAAGGTGATGATTGTGGTGACGGTGTTGATGACCAGTTGCCACGCGTCAAATGGATCGCGGAAGCCAAGGAAGAACGGGTAGCTGCACATCCAGAGAATCAGAAAGGCGCAGGCTCCGACAAACGTCCAGGGCGAACCCGAGGCGCTCGCGACGGAGGCGGCGAAATGACGAAAGACTTCGCGGGGGTGAAGGGCCTTGCGATGCCTGGGCAAACCGACGGGAGGTGTGGGAGGGAAACTCATGGCTTTCTCCTTGGCAGTGGGGGCCAAGGTTGAGCCACGCAAACGGAGTTCCGCGCCGCTGCTGGCGTGCAGCGGTCCTATAGCTCGGCTCATCAGAGGCAAGTACGACGGCCCAGGCGCCGATTTCCCCGGTCGTGCCGGCGCGTTTCATGGGCGTAAAGACGGCGCGTAAGTTTTTTGGATGAGCGGAGTCTCGAGAAGTTCGGGGAAGCAAGCGGGCGCGTTCAATCGTCTTTCCACGAGCGGCCGCGTTTCTTTTCCCCCTGGCGGCGCTTGGCTTCCACGCGTTTGGCCTTGGCGGCACGGGTGGGTTTGCTTTTCCGGCGGACCTTGGGTTCAACGAGTGCTTTTAGGATCATGCCGCGAAGTTTTTCGAGGCAGGCGCGGCGGTTGGATTCCTGCGTGCGCTCGGTATCGGCGGTCAGGAGGATGTCGCCCTCGGCGGTGAGCTTACGGCCGGCGAGATCGCGGAGACGGGCGAGGGCGCGGTCGTTCATGCCATGAAGGGCCGAGACACTGACACGCAATTCGGTTTTGGTGTTTACCTTGTTGACGTTCTGTCCGCCGGGCCCGCTGGAACGGGAGAACCCGAAGCGCAGCTGCTCGCGGTCGGTCCAGACGCCCGGTCCGAGTTCGATGCCGGGGACAAATGTTGTCGTGGCGATACTCATGGCCAGCTATTGTACCATCGCCGCGTTTGCTTCGACAGCACGGGGGGGTGGCAGGTCACCGGGGCCCGCCGGTGCTCCATTGAATTTCTAGACTTTGCCCAAGGAAGGTACACTTGCTGACACGGCGCGCGCCAAAATGGTTTATTCCGGGGAGAAAGTCATGCATAGCACCCGCGCCGGCAGGATGACGCCCGGGGCATGACCGGCATCACGTCGATTTCGGGCGTGCTCAATTTCGCGGCCAATTCGCACGTCGCGGGTCGGGGGCTTGGTGCGGGCGATCTTGCGGCACTCCGCGCGGCGCCGGTTCCGGAAGCGGCATCTCTGGCGATGCTCGGGATTGCTGCACCGCTGCTGCTGCGGCGGAAGATTCGTTCCCATAAAAAAATCGCAAAGTGACGTTCCTGGAATCGCCGGATCCGCCTGAAAATAAGAAGTACATGGGTCTCACATCGATGGCGCTTGTCACGATTATCTGACGATGCGATTAAATCCATTCCGCTCCTGCCGCACGTAAAATCTGTGGTACACTATGCCGTCTCCCCCGGCCTTAGGAAGGGTCTCAAAATGTGTGGAATCGTCGCTTACGTGGGCAAGAAAAACGCGCAATCCCTGCTTTTGGAGGGACTTAAGCGATTAGAGTATCGCGGGTACGACTCCGCGGGAATCTGCATCGGGCAAAATTCCCAGCTTCACTTGCGGCGTGCGGTCGGAAGAATCAGCGTCCTGGAATCTTCGCTGGAACTGCCGGACCAGCGCCTGCCGGCGGGGAACATCGGCATGGCCCACACGCGCTGGGCAACGCATGGCGCGCCGACCGAATGCAACGCGCACCCGCATACCGATGACAAGGGCAAGATCGCGCTTGTGCACAATGGCATCATTGAAAATTATGCGACGCTTAAGCAGTTTCTGATGGAGAAGGGACACACGTTCTCGAGCCAGACGGATACCGAGGTGCTCGCGGTTTTGATTGCGCATTTTTATCGGGCGGGGACGGGGAACGGGACGGGGTCCGCGCTCGCCAAGGCGGTGCAGGCTGCGTTGCATGAGACCAAGGGAACGTATGGCATTGCGGTGATGTGTGCCGAAGAGCCCGACACGCTGGTGGTGGCGCGGCGCGGGAGCCCGCTGATTGTGGGGATCGGGAGCGGAGAATACATCGTGGCCTCCGATGCGGCGGCGATCGTCGAACACACGACGCAGGTGGTGTACCTGAATGACAACGAGATGGCGGTGCTCAAGCCGACCGGCTTTAAGACCATGACGATTGACGATGTGCCGGTGACGCCGGAGATCAAGGAGGCGGAGTTCAAGCTCGAGCAGATGGAGCTGGGGCAATACGAGCATTTCATGATGAAGGAAATCATGGAGCAGCCGCTGGCCCTGGAGAACTGCATGGCCGGGCGCATGGACCTGCATGAGGGGCGGGTGATTCTGGGCGGGCTGGCGAATTATGCACGCGACCTGGTGCGGGCGCGGCGGGTGATCATCACCGGCTGCGGCACGGCGTGGCATGCGGGCCTTGTGGGCGAATACCTGATGGAAGATCTGGCGAAGATTCCGACGGAAGTCGAATATGCGTCGGAGTTCCGCTACCGCAATCCGATTATTGAAGACGGCACGATTGTGATGGCGATTTCGCAGTCCGGCGAAACGGCCGACACGCTGGCGGCGCTGCGTGAGGCGAAGGATCGCGGCGCGCTGGCACTGGGGATCGTGAACACGGTTGGATCGACGATCGCGCGGGAGACGGATGCGGGGTTGTATCTGCATGTCGGGCCGGAGATCGGCGTGGCATCGACGAAGGCGTTCTCCGGACAGGTGGTGACCGAGACGCTGTTGGCGCTGTTTATCGCGCGGCGGAAATACATGAGCCAGCAGGTGCTCAATGAATTCCTGACCGGCCTTTCGAAGATTCCGGATCAAATTCGGCGCGTGCTCGAGCAATCCGAAGAGATTCGGCGTGTGACCGAGATGTACACGAACCGCGAGAACTGGCTTTTCCTGGGCCGCGGATACAACTATCCGGTGGCGCTGGAAGGGGCCTTAAAGCTTAAGGAAATTTCGTACATTCACGCCGAGGGGTTGCCCGCGGCGGAGATGAAGCACGGGCCGATCGCCCTGATCAATGCCGGGATGCCGGTGGTGTTTATCGCGCCGCGCGGCACGCAGTATGAAAAGATTCTGGGGAACATCCAGGAAGTGAAGGCCCGCGGTGGAAAGATTATCGCCGTGGCCAGTGAAGGGGACGATCACATCCACACCGTGGCGGATCATGTGTTCACGGTGCCCGAGACGATCGAGCCGCTGCAGCCGCTGCTGACGGTGATACCGTTGCAGCTGCTGGCGTATCATGCGGCGCTGGCGCGCGGATGCAACGTGGACAAGCCGCGGAACCTGGCGAAGAGCGTTACGGTGGAGTGATGGGGGAATTGAGCAAGTCGCAGGTGGACAAGCTCGGCGAGCGGCTGAAGAAGGGGCCGCTGATGGACGAAGACCTGCGGTTGCTGGACGAATTCCGCCATTCCTTCGGCGCAGCGTACCAAACAGTCCTTGGGTACCTTAGAACGAAACCGCTTCCATCAAGAGGCAGGCCTGAGAAGTCCACCCAATCAATCGTGGCGAAACTGCGCCGGGAGAAAATGAGACTCAGCAGGATGCAGGACATCGCGGGATGCCGTGTTATTGTTCCGAACCGCTTCATGCAGAACTATTGGGTAAAGTCGATTTCAGCGGATTTCTCTTTAGGGATGGTCAAGGATCGGCGCGAACGACCAAGCTTTGGTTATCGAGCGGTGCACCTGATTGTGCCGATTGACGGCAAGGCTGTTGAGATTCAGGTTAGAACGGAACTGCAGCAGCTCTGGGCGGAACTGTCTGAAAAGGCTTTCGATGTGGTCCACCCGGAAATCAAATATGGTGGAGGCCCTAGTGAATTTCGTAACATGCTATTGGCTTGGAGCGAGATTATCGCCAGTTACGAGATTTGGGAGCTAGCGCGTTTGCGAGAAGCTTCCGGAGGAAGCGAAACGACGTTACCGATGGAAGTTTTCCATACCGCTGCCCTTGGCGTTCAGGACGGTAATTTATCAAAACATCGTGAACTGATAAAAATAGGTCTCATTGCTATCATAGAATCGCTTGGTGGAATGGATGGCTTGAAAGAGAGCAGAGCGTGATTTTCCTACTTGAATATGATCGTGCCCGAGGAAAGCTCTTGTCGCTTCGCGCCTTCGGCAGCGAAGAACGGCCTGTCGCACAAGATGCAAAGCTCGAGCTCGAGCTGCAGCGAAATAAAGATCGGACGGAGGCCGAGGTGGTGCTGCTCGATGCCGACTCAGAAGAGGATCTTCGGAAAGGATATCGACGTTATTTTGAAGATATGCCTACTCTTCTGCAGACGACGGCGCAGTCAATTCGGTTGGACATTCACACGCTTTAACATCAATTGAACGAACTTCTGCCTCTTTATTTCCAAAGCGCTAAATTTTGGTTAAAGCGGGTTGGGCGGGCGGTTGGTTCTTGAATCAGCTGATTGGCTGAGGTACAGAAAGGTGTCCATGTGAATCAACTTTCCCGGAGCCCAGACAGCCATGCCGAACACGCTTCAGGTGCAGATCAGCCATGATGGGGACAAGGTATTTATCAAGTTCATCGGCGAGGCGCGGATTGATATTGAGGATGTGGCGTATCAGCTGGACCGGGTGATCGTGCATCATCCCAAGACGATTTTTGTGGATGCGTCGCAGCTTACGTTTCTGTCGTCGATCGGGATGAGCCTGCTGGTGAACCTGAAACGCACGGCGGGGAAGTCGGGTGGGACGGTGAAGATCAGCGGGCTGCGGCCGGATGTGCGGGAGGCGATGAACCGGGCGCGGTTGCTGGAGCTTTTTGAGATTACCGATTTGCCGGAAGCCAGTGCGCCGGCGGCGTGAGGCCTCGGCGCGGTCCTCACTTCACATCGGAGTCCTGCGGAATCTGTTGCGACTGGACCGCGCGGCGAATCTGCTTGAGCTGGGCGCGGTAATTGAACCAGGAGAGGATCGGGATGAAAGCGGCGCCCGCGGCGAAGAAACCCCACTGTAAATTGAAGGCATGAAGGCGGGCGAGCAGGAATTCGGCAGTATCCGCCGGGAGTTCGGCGCGGTGCTGCTGCTGCGCGACGAACGCGAGGAATCCCCAATACGTGTGGAAGCGGATTTGCACGCGGTGAAGGCTCTTGGTCTCGCGGTGATTGGCCTCGTCGTAGATATCGCGAAGGGCCTGGGGGGCGGCCTTGCGCATCCAGAGGTAGATCGCCGGCCCCCCAAGGATAAGGGCGATCGCAAACAAGCCGATCAGCCTGAATTTCCACTCCATTCGGGTCTCCTTTGGATCATCGCGTGCCGGTGACTTTGGGAGAAGGCATCGGCCGGGGCTGGGTGGCCAGAAGCGGCGGCAACGGAGATACGCCGGCGGAGCGCGGCTGGAACATGCTCTGGAGCGGGTGGCCGATGGCGATGGTCACGCCCGCGCGGAAACGCTCCGCGGTGACCAATAGTGCCAGCAGCCCAAGCAGCGGCCAGACGATGAAGCGGCCATAGATCATGCCGGCATAGAAGGGATAGAGCTTGTCACCGGTATGGTCGACGAAATCCTGAAAGCGGCGAAGCATTTCAAGATAGCTGTAGATCACGCCGGGGATGGGGAAATCGCGGGCGAGATATTGCCACGGGAAGAACATAAAGAGCACGAGCACCGACCAGATAAAGCTTCGCGTGATCTGCGCCACGCCCGGGGCCTGCGCGACGAGCAACACCAGCAGCGTCACAAAAACGATGATGCACTGGCTGGAGATGGCGATCAGGCCCGCGAGCTGCGTTACTGGCACGGCCAGGGTATAGACATTGTCCCATTCCTTGCGGATGCCCAGGTGCCGGCTTTCGTCGGTGACGGGGAAGAAGCTGTCGGGCGGCGGCGCCGGTTTGGAGGCGGCCCCCGGGGCGGTGGTGGACTGGTGGGTGCGCATCCACTCGCGCATGTCGTCGACCTGGGCGGATTTGGGCTGGGGGCTCCAGGGCGGGCGCATGCCGACGAATGGCTGAGGCGTCCACCAGATCAGCGCGAATCCGATAAACTGCGTCAACACGCACACAATCAGCATAAAGGCCAGCCAGCTTCGTGCGGATTTAAGCGTCCGCAGGGCGACCCCATAATCACTGTAGGGATGAACCGGTGAAGGCACACCTTCCTCCTTCCGTTGTCGATATAGTGTAACAGAGCCTCCGCGCCGCGCCAGCCTTTGGGGTGGCGGACTGGCACCTTTTCTCCGCGGTCGGCGTAGAACCCAGTGGAGCCGCGCAACTGCTGCCCGCAATGGCGAAGGAGCCCGCATGCGAACCAGAATTCTCCCTCCCGCTTTGTGCCTGCTTGCGGCGTGTCTCGCGGCGCGGGCTGCCAACGAAGTCTCGGCGGTCGGGCGGCCGCTGGGGCACCTGGCCTTTGGGGATCCGGCCCCGGAAATCGCGGCGACCACGCTTTCCGGCGAGGCGGCGACGCTCGCCTCGCTGCGGGCGGCCAATCCGGACAAGATCATCGTGCTGCAATTCGCGAGCATCACCGATCCGATCTTCCGAACCCATGTCTCGGCGACGGAGTTTCTCGCGGGGCGAAACACCGACAAGGCACTGTTTGTCGTGATGTACCAGAAAGAAGCGCACCCCGCGGACGGCGAGGCGGCGCTCGAGGTCAATAAATCGGACAGCTTTAACCTGGCCGCGCCCGCCAATCTCGAGGAGCGCACCAGACGCGCCGCACTGGCGGCGGATAGGCTGGCGATCAAGAATCAAACTGTGCTGGTGGATTCCTGGGCAAACGCGAGTTCCCTGCACTACGGTTCCTACGCCAACATGACGTTCGTGATCGACGCCAAGGGAAACCTCGCCGCGGCGTATCCCTTTATGGACGTGAGCAAGGTCCGGCTGGTCATCACCGCCCTCTCCACCGGGCAGCAGATCCCGCCGGAACTCCGCGGCTCCACGCTGCGAATGACCACGACGCCCGCGCCTTTTGATTACCAAAGCGCCGCAATGGACATGACCGGCGGCCGCGGACCCGCGACGGTGGCCGCGATCCTCGACCGCGTGCAGATGGCGCCCAATCAACGGCAGTTGCTCCTGCCGACCATCGCTGATTTTCTGGCGGACGTGCAGGCATTCCGAGAGGCCCGCCAGAATCTGCCCGCCGACGCGCGCCGCGGACCCGGGCGCGGCCGGGGCGCCGTTGGAGCCCCTCCGGCCGGCGGAGCCGATGCTCCAAAAACGACAACGCCCGAGGATGTGCAGTTCGCCCTCAGCCGCCTGCACGATGCAGCACAGCGCGTGCAAGCCGCGGCAAAAGAAGCGCTCAGCGACAAGGATGCACGCCAACTGATCGACGTGCTCGCATCCATGGCCCCGGCGCAGCAATTGTTTGGAACTAACTAAACGTGCGACGTCTGGAATGCCGAACCTCGCGGTGTTGCCGCAGAAGGGCATCGCAAGCTTTCGGGAGTTGCCTCAGTTCCCCACAATTTCGATCGGCATGCTGACCATCGAGCGTTTGCTCGCATTCTTGTCGGTGACGCTCATGCGCAGGGTGTATTTTCCCGCGGCGAGGTTTTCCGGGATGGTCAGTTTCTTCACCAGGTAGAAATCGTGCCGCTGGTTCATGGAGCGGTCGGAAATTTCCTCGGCATTGGGGCGCCAGATGAGCAGGCCGTCGTCGGTGATGAGCGTTTCCTGCTGTTCGAGATCTGTGGTGAACCAGCCGTCGTCTCCCTTCTTGGCGGAGAAGTTGGCGACTTCACAGTAGATGATGACGGTGTGGCGTTTGCCTTGTTCAAACTTTGCATCAACGGTCGTGTAGACGCCGAAGGAATCGACGCGGCTGGCCAGCACGAGCCTGGGGAGTGCAAGGTCGGCGTCGGCCTGCCATTTCTTCTGGGCATCCAGCAGTGGCGCGGCGCGGTCGGCGAGGGTCGCGGCGGATTCCGGCGGCTGGGTCTTCATCGCTTCAAAGGCGGTCAGCAGATCGCCCAGGATTTTCTTGTCATTGTCGTTGAGGGCCTGCGCGGGGTCCGCCGAGTTCGCGGATTTGCCGCCGCCGTTGTCGAGGAGCGCCAGCGCCAAAGCGGTGGCCAGCGTCGGATGATCCGCAACATTCTTGCGCACAACTGCCAGGGCCTGGTCGATCGTCGGCTCCGCGGGCACCGCCTGCACCGGAGCGATCGTCGCCACCTGCACCGGCGCCGGCGGGGTCGCCAGCAGGGCCGTCATGCTTCCCATCGCGGAGACCGAAGTGGCGGTGACCGGGGTCATGGGGGTGATCACGGAATTTTCACCGGCGGTCGGCGCGGCGCTCGCCACCGCGGTGCCGGCGACAATGCCCGACGACTTTGCCGGCACGTCCTTGGGGAGCGGCGTCGTGTTGGGCGCGGCATCCGTGGGGATGGCCGCGGTCTTGACGGGAGTGACAACCGGCGTCGAGGCGGGGTCCGCCGGCGGGGTTGTTGTTTTGGCGGGAGTGGCCGGCGCGGCGGCGGGTCCGGCGGCGCTTGAGGCAAGGATCACCGGCGCCTGTCCGGCATCGGCCGGCGGCGTCGCGGTCGGCGTCGCAGGCGCGGTGGCAGGCGTGACGGCGACCGCCGCGGGCGAGGTTGCTGGCGGCGTGGCTGCCGCCTTGGCCTGCTGCTGCGCGGCGAGGCGCAGCCGTTCGCGGTCCACCTTGTCGAGCGCCTGATCAATATCTGTTGTAAACGACTGCACGCGGCGGGCCGCTTCCTGCTGCTCCGGGTTGGGAGGCGGTGCGACGGCCGAGTTCTGGGGAAGCATGCCGCAACCGGCAAGACTCACCGCTGCCGCGGCGGCCGTGGCGACCGGCAGGATCTTCCGCGTCCGGATGCGTGCATTCAATTCTGAGGGGGCTTTTGGGGTCATGTGTGCTCCATCCATGGATGCCTTCGTTGGCCACTCCGGGCCGGCTCACAATTGAGTATATCGCGAAATCGCCCCTAGCCAAGGGAGAGTTCGACGACAAATTTCTCGAGATTCCTCCGCGGCTCACCCAGGCTGGATTTGTTGGCCAAATCCATTTCCAGGATCGCCCTGGACCAGCGGGCAGCGCCATGCAGACCCCAGGTCCGGGCAAGCGCAAGCACTTTTTGCGCTCGATCCGGCGGCCAGAGCTTGAGCTTTTGGCCAATCACCGCGTCGGGCAACCGGCTATCCGCCAGTTCCCGTGCTTTCAACACCTGGCCCAGCCAGAAATAGACCGCGCCAGCCGCCGTGTAACCGATTTTCGAATCAATGGCCCATATTTCATCAATTTTTTTTAACGCGGTTGCGGCGTCGCGCCCCGCGAGGGCGTTGATCATCTCCCAAATCTGCTGTTCGTGCTGGAATCCAACCAGGGTATTGACCGCGGCGAGGGTGATGGTATCGCCGGTCTCAAAGAGGGCCAGCTTCGCGAGTTCGTTGTCGAGGCGCTGGAGTTCCGGGCCGACGAGTTCGACGAGGCGGGAGGCGGCAGCCGGCTCGATCTGCTTCTCGTGGGCCTCAGGGGCGCGGCGGGCGACCCAGTTCGGGGCCAAGTGCGGCTTGATGGCCTCGGCAAGGCGAAATCCGCCCGCTTTTTCGATGGCCTTGTGCAACCGCGTGGTTTTGAGCCAGCTCGTGGCGACAAGGACCAGGGTCGCTTCCACCCCCCCGCCGCCCGCGGTGGTTTCAGCGACGAAGCGTTCGAGTATTTCACGGTTGTCGGCGGTGCCGGGGGTTGCCGCTTCGGATTCTGCATCTTCATCTTCGCCCCCGCCGGCGGCGCGTTTTTTGAAAAGCGGATCGGCCGGGTCGACGACGACCAGTTTTTTCGGGGCGAACATCGAGGCGGTGCGGACTTCATCAAGGATCGTCGCCACGCCCCCGCCATCGCCCGACATGAGCGCCGCCCCATCCAGGCGGATATAGCCCATCCCGGGGTCCTGATCGCCAAAAACCGTCGCCCGGATTTCCGCGAGGAATTGTTCCCGGAGGAACGTCTCTTCACCGGCGACGACGATCACCGCGGGCAGGGTGCCGGCGGGCGATTTCTCGGTTTTTTTGGGGCTTGCCTTGGCCATGGGGGCATTTTAGGGCATACGGCGGATTTCGTCGCCGCATCCGGGGCGGCCTTAATTGTTGACCGGGGGCGGGGCCGGCTGGGTCAGCTGCTTTTTGCCTTCCTCGAGCATGCTGTCGAGCAGACCCGGAATGCCCACGGTCGAATCTTCCTCAATCGAGATCACGCCATCCGGGCCGATGTACGCGGAATAGGTATGCTCGAGGCCCACCGCGTGAACAGCGGGGAGCGTCCATTTGACATCGATGCCGCGGTGGGTGGCCAACCACTTGCCGTCGCCGGCGGGCGGGGGCTCCTTGACGATTCCCCAGACATACGGCCAGAGTTTCTGTTCGTAATAAGTGGGGCGCGGCTCCATGGGTTCGAGGCGGGTGAGAGCGGGCGCCTGCCACTGGTTGAGGAAACTGAACCGCGTATCCGGGGCTTTCTCCGGTGCGAATTCCGCCTCGCCGTAGACTCGGAAAAAATAACCAAGGGTGCGGTTGCGCAGAATCTGGAGGTCCGGGAGTTCCTGCGCGAAGGTGTCGTCGAATCGGAGCACGAGGCCGTCGATGGCCAACTTGTTGCCCGGAATGGTCACCCGCCGCACCGGAAAGGCGTGGGTCTGCTCGCTTCCGGTGGCGGCATATTGGCGGAGCAGCAGCGTGCTCTTGACCGCCACACCCCGGGCATCGACTTCCTGGGATTCCACAACCATATCCGCACGGCGGAGGCGCTGGTCGGCATTTTCCAGAAGTGCGCCGAACGCCGCCTTTTCGTGGGCCATATCGGTGGCCTGTTTCTGGGCGCTCCGGGCATTGGCGGTGAGGACGATGAGCAGGTTGAGCACTGTCCCCGCGGCGATCACCGTAAAAACGAAGCGGATAAAGGAACTCATCGGGTCGGCGCTCCGAGCCGCGGCGCATTGGAGTTCTGGGACGCGAGTTCCTTGAGACGGGCGCCCCATTTGGCATCCATGGCGTCGACGGTGGTCGGGATCATCACCGTCTGGTCGCTGGTGACCAGCATCTGGATGCGGCCGTTCTTATCCACCCAGAGCGTGGTGCTGTTGGGATCGACTTCATCAATGCACTTGTAGCAGCTGACCACCTTGCCATCGATGGTGACATCCTGCTTCTTGCCGGTGACGACAAGGGTCTTGAGGTCAAGCTTGTGCGCCACCGAGTTGTAGGCGACAAAGGCCATCTCCGAAGGCTTGGTCACATCGACAAAACGGGGCCAGGCATATTGGAGCACGCTGGGCAGCGGAACCTCGGCCTCGACGGGAATCCCCGTGGACAAATTGTTCGGCAGGTGCTGATTCGCCGAGCCATCGAAGGTGACGGTGACGTTGAAGGGTGGCGCCGGCCGGCCGGGGACCGGGGCTTCCTGGGTAACCGTACCGGATTCGCGAATCCAGGGGGTCACAACTTCAAAGGTCGGCCCCCCGGGCTTGATCAACTTCGGCGCCAGGAGGACCTTTGCCGTGGTCTTGCTCAGGTTGTCCCATACCGAAAAATTTCCCATCTCACCACCACCCACATCCTTGGAGAAACCCCAGAATGCCTGGTTCTGCACGTCATTGATGCTGCCGCTTGAGTCAAATGATTTAAGCAGCACGTTGAACAAAACGCCCTTGCGCCCGACGCGTTCGGCGTCGATCATGCTGCCTTTGCTGCCCGGCTCCTTGGTGGTGGCGTCGAATTCGACATAGCCCAGGTCCTGCTTGTTCACCAGGATCCGGAAAAGCTGGGCGTCGGGCGCGACTTTCTGCGCGAATTCCTCAGCGCTGCGCTTGGCGAGCCATTCCTTGCCGGTCTTGGTGGCGGCGACAAGTTCGGTGCGCAAGGTCGAAGGATCAATAAGCTCAAAATTCGGGAGCATGGCGTCAAAGGTGTGGGTGGCGGCGGCTTGGTCCCGCAGCGGGGAAAAAAGCGTCATCACGACAAATTTGGAGCCGTTGCCTTTGTCGTCGAGGTACGGCGCGACGATCACTTCCTGGCACAGGAGCGAGATGACTTTATCGGGCGCGTTGTTTTTGACGCCGAGCTTGTCGCGCATCCCGGTGGTGAGGCCCGAGCCGAGTTGCCCCTGCATCTGCAGGGTGATGCGCTCGGCCGGTTTGCCGCTTTGGGTGATGGGGGTCCGGCCCATGACCTGGACGCCCTTGAAACTCTGGCCATCCTGGAGGCTCTTGAGGGTGGTATCGACGAAATCCTTGAGGGACATGGTTCCCTTGGGCAGCGTGACCATCTCCAGCGAGCCGCCCCATTGCTTGGAATCGACGATGTAACTCACAAGGTCGATGCCGCTGCGTTCGACGATCCGCGAGCCGGCCGGCGGGGTGACGGCGAAACCTTCGGTTTTTTTCTGGTAACGTTTGCCGAGGTATTGGGAATCTTCCGTGGGATCAAAGGAGAGCCGCTCTGCGCCGGGGATGTCGCCGGGCTTGTCATCCGCGCGGGCGGTCAGCCGCACCCCCAGGACCAGCGCCGCCATGAGCGCGGCGCATGCCATCGTTTTCCTCTTCATCGGTCAGCCTTTCAGTTTGGGCGGCGCTACCAGCCGCACCGTCACGCCCTTGCGGCAATAATCGTCAAACCACGCCTTATCCGCATCGGTAAGAGCCCCCGCCCCACTCAAGCAAATCGCCACCCCCGAGCCGCCGGATTCGGTTAATCGGACCATCCACCAGGCCTTTCGCTGGCCCGTGGAATCCGTCAGCAGGACGGCGGTTTCAACGGCCGGCCGGGCGCCCAGGAGCACATGTGCGTCGACGGCGATCGGTTCCTCGTCCTCGGGATTGCCGGCGACGGCCTGGACGATCGTGGCAAGATCGATTTTCCAGTCGGACGGGTCGTCGCTGGAATCCGAAGTAAACCGCACCGCCATCAATCCGCGGATCTCATCACCGATTCCCACCGGGATGTTGCGGGCCTTGTGCGCCAGGAGCCACTCCATGCGGTTGACCGGCGGCGGCCAGGAGGTTCCGCTGGGCACGGCGAACGTGGCATCCAGCAACGGCCGGCCCGCCCGGCGAAAGGTGAGATAATCGGCGAAGGCCAGCGACCCGCCCAGAAGCAGCAGCATGGCGATGATCAGGGCCGCCCGCCGCCCCGCCGATAATGGTTGCACATCCAGAGGCATCTCGATCCTCAGCCCAAAAATTGCCCCCCAGCCGCACCGGCTTGAATTGTCGCATCCGTGCCGCAGCCGGGCAAATCCAAGGCCGACCGGTCCGCAAGGGTGAAAACCGCCCGCCCGAGGTCGCCGCACCGCACAAAACCTATTGAGCCACCCCGCCGATACATGCTACATTAGGCTTCATCGGTAACCGCAACGCCTGTCGCCCGGCAGATTTGAAAGACTCACCGAATTTTCGCTGGACCCCTTCCCCGCCCAGACGGCAAGGCTATAGTTGCGTGTTACGGATTTCGAGGGAGTTTCCCATGGGGCGTCGATCTCGTTGGCTCGGGGTGCTTGCGCTGGCCTGCTCGGTGGCGGTGGCGGCGGTTGTGTCGAATTCGGCACTCAGCGCGGATCAATCTCAGGCGGTGCCGGCCACACTCCCCGCGGGCGTGCCCTTTACCACCACCCCCCCACCGGATATCGCCTCCCTCAAGCCGGCCAAAAATACGCCCACTTCCGTCGAAGATTTAAAGGACATTCAGGCCCGCGTCGAGGCGGTCGTGAAGCACATGCTGCCCGCGGTGGTGGCGATTTCCATCCGCTCCAACGATCAGATCGAGCAGGGCTCCGGCGTGATCGTCTCGAAGGACGGATACGTGCTTACGGCGGGCCACGTCTCCGGCACGCCGGGGACAAAGCTGGTCATCATTCTATCCAACGGCACCGCCGTGGGCGGCGTGGCGCTGGGGGCCAATACACAGATTGATTCCGGGATGATCAAGATCGATACGGATCAGTACCCGGCGGATTATCCATTTGTGCCGATGGGCGACAGCACCCGGCTCGCGGCGGGGCAATGGGTGGTGGCGCTGGGGCATCCCGGCGGCTACCAGGGAACCAGGCCGCCAGTAGTACGGATCGGGCGCGTGCTGCGAACGCCCAGCAGCGTCCACGGCGACCGCTCCCGTGGCAACACGCCCTACATTCGCACCGATTGCGAGCTGATCATGGGCGATTCCGGCGGGCCGCTGTTTGATCTTGACGGCCGGCTGGTGGGGATCAATTCGCGGATCGGTGAGGACATCAGCGCCAACATTCACGTGCCCATCGACACGTTCGAGCAATCGTGGAGGCTGCTGGCGGATTCCAAGGTTTCCAAGGGGGATACCGACGGGCTCCTTGGACTGCCCAAGGGCCCGGGCCGGGCGCAGGCCTCTTCGCAGGGAAGCCACGGCTCGCTGGGGGCCATCGTGGCGGCGGACCTGCGGATCACGCAGATCTTCGACGGCGGCGCGGCCGAAAAGGCCCATCTGAATCCCGAGGATGTCATCACCAAGGTCAACGGCAAGCCGATCAAGACACTCGACGAGCTCAAGGACATCCTGGGAGCACTGTCGCCGGGCAAATCGGTGAACCTGGAATATCGCCGCGGCGGGCATGCATCGGAAGCGTCCGTCACGCTGCTGCCTGCGGACAATCAGTAATTCTCCCAGCAAGGGTTTGTGCATGAAGGATTCTCCGTCCGCGACCTTTCCCCGATGGCTGGTGTTCGCCGCCGCGATGCTGGCGGGCGCGGGGTTGATGATCAATTCGCTGGTGCGGGCGCAGTCACCATTCAACCCGGGGGATTCCAAGACGGCCTACGCGGTGCAGGCGTCGTTTGCGTCGGTGGTGAAGCGGGCGAGCTTCTCGACGGTGCGCGTGATGGTTGAGGACAAGGGGGAGGAACGCAAGGCGGCGCTGGGGACGATCATTTCGAGCGATGGTTATATCCTGACCAAGGCCAGCGAGATCCTGCACCTGCCCCGGGTGTTTGTGCGCCTGGCCAAGCCCTCCGGCACCTATGACGCCAAGATCATCGGCGTGTCGGAGTCCATGGATATCGCACTGATCAAAATTGAAGCCAAGGGCCTTACGCCGGTGGAATTCGCGGACACGCGGCCAGCGCCGGCGGCGACGCCAGCCGGGCGCGGCCGGCGCGGACTATTTGGCTTTGGCGGCGTGCCGCGGCCGACGACGCCGGTGGTGGTGCCCAAGGTCATCGAGCCCGCAGAGCCGCCGCAGGGAGCCATCGCCGTAAATGTCGGCGAATGGGTGGCGACAGTGAACGCCGGCGCCTCGGAAGGGACCGATCTGCCGCCGGCCTACGTCGGGGTCGTCAGCACGGTGCGGCGGAAGATATACGCCTCGACTGACAGCCATATCCTGGGCGTGGTGCCTGAGGAACAGAGCAACAAGGTGGCGTCCGTGGTGCCCAAGACCGGCGCCGAGAGCGCAGGCGTAAAGGCCGGGGATGTGATCGTATCGGTGGATGGCAACGAGGTGCATAACCTCGATGACCTGCACCGGGTGCTCGCGGGCTATGAAATCGGCGACGTGGCGACGGTGCAGATTCAGCGCGGCAAGGAGAACCTGAACCTGCGGATCGTGGTGGGGACCGCGCCCGAGGAAGTCGATCCGGAAATGCAGATGCTCTCGGGCGATGTCAGCCGGCGGTCCACGAATTTTGCGGCCGTGTATCAGCACGACAGCCTGCTCCGGCCGGAGGACTGCGGCGGGCCGCTGGTCGATATTGACGGGCATGTGCTGGGGATCAACATCGCGCGGGCGGGCCGGACGGAAAGCTACGCAATTCCGGCGGACCTGATTGTCGCGGATATTGATCTGCTTAAATCCGGACAACTCGCGCCCCCCGCTTCCAAAACAGGCAAGGGTCAGGGAAAATAAGCGAACATTCGCGCCCCCCTCGGAATTTTCATGCCACAGCCTTTGCCGGTTCTTTCCCGTGAGCTCTACCAGAAATTCAATGCGTGCGTGCATTGCGGGCTGTGTCTGCCGGCGTGTCCGACGTATCTCGAAACGCGGAACGAGGCGGACTCGCCACGGGGGCGGATTCATTTAATGAAGGCGGCGGCCGATGGGCGGATTGAGCCGTCGGATATTGTCTTTGAGCATCTCGACCGCTGCCTGGTCTGCCGGGCATGCGAGGTGGCGTGCCCGTCGAGCGTGGACTATCACACGCTGATTGAGGCGGTGCGGCCGCTGGTGGCCGAGGCGGCCCTGGGGGAAGGCAAACGCATGCGCAGCGGCATGCTGCAATGGGCGATCGAGCATGTCATGCCGCACCCCGGAAAGATGCGGGCGTCCATGATGGCGGCGGGCGTGGCGCGGAAGCTGGGAATGGGGAGACTCGTGGAAAAAATGGCCCCGGGAATGCAGGGGCTGCTGGGAGCGGCCAGGGGCGCTGAAAAATTGGACGAGGCGGCGACCTATTATCCCGCCAAGGGAAAGCGGCGCGGGGAGGTACTGTTGCTCCGGGGGTGCGTCGGGAGCGTGGTATCCGGGAGCATCAACGAGGCCTGTGCGGCAGTGCTGACGCGAAATGGGTTTGCGGTGCATGCTTTTGCAGAAAGCCGCGAGCCCTGCTGTGGAGCCCTGGCGGCGCATGGGAATGACCCGCAGGCATCACGGCGCCACGCGCGGGCGCTGGTCGAGGCGCTCGCGGGCAAAGTACCCGATGCGGTCATTTCGCCGATCGCGGGCTGCGGGGCGCAGCTCAAGGCGCTCGGCGAGGTGCTGTCCGGAACGCCACAGGCTGAACTGGCGGCCGGGATTGCCGCGCGCGTGAAGGACATTTCGGAATTTCTGGCGGAAGCGGGGATTGAGCCGCCCGGGCATGCGGTGGAAAAGAAGGTCGCGTATCACGATCCATGCCATCTGGCCCACGCGCAGCGGATCACCGCAGCGCCCCGGCAATTGCTGGGGATGGTGAAGGGACTCACGTTGGTTTCGTTGCCGGAATGCGATGTGTGCTGCGGGGCGGCGGGGACGTATTCGCTGAACCAACCGGAAATGTCCCGCGGATTGGCAAGGCGCAAACTCGCGAACGTGCAGGCAAGCGGGGCCGAGGAACTTGTGACGGCAAACATCGGATGCTCCCTGCATCTGTCGCGATATTTGCGAGAGGCGGGCAAAGAGATGCGCGTCCGCCATGTGGTGGAAGTGCTTGCGGAGGCATATAGGGCGTGACGCGCGAACCGCCGGCGAGCCGGCCGTCATATCACCGGGGGCGGCTGGGGGCGGCTTTGAAGTAGGCGAGAAATTTCTTGTTGAGCTCATCGAGGTCGCCGCCGAAGGCCCTGGTGAAGAGGACCCTCCGCTCATCGGCGCCGATCCGGCGGAACGGGGCGTGGGTTTTGTACGCCAGCAGATACTGTTCCATGCCCTCGCGATGATATTTGTAGAGGAAATGAAACAGGCCCCAGCCCTGGGCATACAGAAGCCCCATGGCCTTGGTGTCCGCGGTGCTCGGTGGTTCGGCCGTGATAAAATCGGCGATCGAGGGGACCGTGCCGGCGTTGATGGCGTCCTTGAGGAAACCGATCCGGCCATAGTTGATGAGCGCCGGCCCACGGTGGCCGAGCGCATCTTCGGTTTCAAACGAACACGCAAGGCCCTCGGAAAACCAGGGGGGATAATCGACGAAGCGCGACTGGATGCCCATGTTGAAGGCGATCTGATGGGCGGTTTCGTGCATCGTGGTGTTCTTGTTGTAAAAGGTCGCCTTGGTGTTGATTTCATTGTTCAAGGCATAAAGCGTCTCTCCGACGCGGTTGCGCTCCACCGTCAGGGTATTCACCATGCCAAGCTGATTCTGCAGGTTGGCGGCGGCGATGTCTTTGTTAAGCGCGTCGATCTTCTGTTTAAGCGTGCCGGCCTGGTCGTTGAGGTCCGCAAGGTTGATGCCGTTGGAATCGTCGAAGAAACAGAAGCGGTTGGTGCGCTTGGAATAGTATCCCGCGGACCAGCCAATATCGGTGCCCTCGGTCTCCTTGCCGTAGGCGACGTAATCATCACGCTTGGCGAGGAAGACGGCGACCAGGCGATGGTCGAGAAAATCCGGGCGAAGCGTGCCGAAATTGAAATAGAAGAGGAATGCGTCGTAGGATTTTTCCATCGCCGTACCCTGTTTGACGGCAAGATCGGCGGGCGTATCGAAGCACATGAGAAAGTGCTTGGTGTTTCGCGTGGCGAAATCATGGCCGAAGCGGTGGGCGAATTCAGCCTTGAGGGCATCGGCGGCCGCGGGATCATCCGGGAGCGCCCGCGCATCATCGACCTGCTGCAGAATCAGGTACGCGGCGCGGTTGCCGGGGTCGCGGTAGAGCACCTGGTCGGCCATCTCCGCGGCCTGGGTCCACATCTCGCGGTCCCGGCACCACCGCGCCAGGGACATTCGGCCGTCGACGTCGTCCTCTTTCAGCTTGCTGGCCCGGTCGAGATAGGTCGCCAGATCACGGGCGGCCGAATCCGCCGGCGTGAGGGTGCGCGGTGCGGCAGCGGTCACAGGCTGCGTGGTGGGGGTGAGGCGAGAGGGGGCAGTCTGGGCGGCTGCATCGCCGGCCGCTAGAGCGAGAACGATAGAAAGACAAGTGGCAAGGGTCCGGGCCATGGCAGTAAGTCTACGATCCCGGCGCGGGAAATTCAGCCCCCAGGCTGTTTGCGATGTGTGAGGCGCTAAAGCAGGCATGGTGCGATCAGATCCTCATCTCCAAACATCAACTGCGGCTATTGCGTCATCACCTTGGAAATGGTCAGAATCGGCATGAGCATCGCGATGGCGACGCCGCCGATCATGATGCCCATGAGGCCGATCATCACCGGTTCGATAAACTGGGTGGCCGTTTTGACCGCCGTGCGCAGGTCTTCTTCCATGTACGCCGCGACCCGGGTGAGCACGTTGGAAAGCTCGCCGGTTTTTTCTCCCGAGAGGATCATCTGGGCGACGGATTTGGGAATCAGCGGGGATTTGAGAAGCGGCTCTGAAAGCTGGGCGCCGTTCTGCACCTTGGCGTGCACCTCATCCCAGAGGAGCTGGTAATAGTGGTTGCCGGCGACGTCCTTCACGATGGCCAGGCAATCAAGGACCTGCACCCCCGAGGAAATCATGGTCCCCATGGTGGAAAGGGACCGCGAGAGATAGACCTTGTGAAACATGCCGCCAAAAATCGGGATGCGCAGCTTGAGAAAATCAGCGCATATGCGGCCGCGCTCGGTGCTGGCGAGAAACAGCCCCGCAAGGCCGACGAGAATCGCCCCCAGCACCCAGAGATACCAGAACGCGATGAGCGAATGAGAAACCATCATGAGCACCTGCGTGGGCATCGGAAGGGCGGCCTTGCGCTGGGCGAAGATGGCGGTGAACTTCGGCAGAATCGCAGTCAGCAGAAAAATGGTGACGCTGATCGACATGATGAACATGAAGGTGGGATAGATCAGGGCGCCTTTGACCTTCTTGGTCATTTCGCGCTGCGAGACCAGATAATCGGCCAGCTTGCGCAGCATGGGCCCCATGGTGCCCGAGACCTCCGAAGCGCGGACCAGTGAGATAAAATATTTGGGGAAGATGCGCGGAAATTTTTCGAGCGTGGAGGAAAAATCCTTGCCGCCGGTGACATCGTGGTCGATGTGCTTGAGCACCGCGACGAATGTCTCGGAAAAGGGCTGTTCGGAGAGGGAATGGAGGGCGTCTGAAAGCGGCACGCCGGTGTCCACCATGACCGAAAGCTGCATGGCGAAGTTGATGAGCTCCTCGCGTTTTACCCGGGTTTTCTTGCCGACGGATTCGGAGGAAACGACCGTCTCGGCGCTGTCGGTTTTTCCGGAGGCGGCGGCGCCCTTGGCAGGCTTGATGTCGACGATGTACTTGCCCTCGGCGCGCAATAACTTGGTGGCGTCGGAAAGCGTGCTGGCGGAAATGAACCCATTGACGACCTGGCCGCGCTGATCGCGCGCCTGGTAGGCAAAGCGCACCGTGGCTGGGGATGCGGGAGCGGCCATGGTCATGAGGTGGCTCCTGAAAGACCATGCTCAATCGAAAACGGAAGATGGCGGATCGACATTGTCACAGCGACGTTGCCCTCAGAATTTCTTCATAAGTGGTGACGCCGGCTTTGACTTTGACCATGCCGTCCGCGCGAAGCGTGCCGATGTTGCGTTCCTTGCACATGTCGCGGAGCTTCTGGATCGAGGCCCCGGCGACCACCGCGTCGAGCATTTCCGGATCCGGCACCAGCAGTTCGTAGATCCCGATGCGTCCCGAGAAGCCGGAGCTCCGGCACTTTTTGCAGCCCTTGGCGCGGTAGAGGTAATCAAACGGCCCCGATGATTTTTCCACGATGTGGCGAATATTCAGCGGCGGCTCATATTGTTCCCGGCAGGCGGGGCAAAGCTTCCGCACCAGCCGCTGGGCAACGACAGCCCGCAGCGACGCGGCGAGCAGGTACGGCTCAATGCCCATGTTGAGCAGCCGGATGATGGAACTCGGCGCGTCGTTCGTGTGCAGCGTGGAAAGCACGAGGTGGCCGGTGAGGGCGGCCTGAATGGCGATGCGGGCGGTGTCGGTGTCGCGGATTTCGCCGACCATGATCACGTCCGGATCCTGCCGCAGCAGCGAGCGCAGCGCGGTGGCGAACGCAAAGCCGATCTTTTCATTCACCTGGAACTGGTTCACGCCCGAAAGGTTGAATTCCACCGGGTCTTCAACGGTGCAGATGTTGATGTCCGGCTTGTGGATATCCGTCAGCGACGCGTAGAGCGTGGTGGATTTTCCGGAGCCCGTGGGACCCGTCACCAGGATGATGCCGTGCGGCTGCTCGAGCACCTTCTTGAAGCTGGTGAGCATCTCATAGGCCAGGCCCAGCTTTTCGAGATTCACCGGGATGTTGCGGTTATCGATGATGCGGACGACGGCCTTTTCGCCCCATTTTTCGGGCATGGTCGACACGCGCAGATCGATGGGTCGGCCTTCCAGGAGCACGTGGATGCCGCCGTCCTGCGGGAGCCGGCGCTCCGAAATATCCAGCCCCGCCATGATCTTGATGCGGCTGATCACCGCGGGATGCATCGAATGCGGCGGGCAGATCTTTTCGTACAGCCGGCCGTCGACGCGATACCGCACGCGGGTCTTCTTCTCGTCCGGCTCAATATGGATATCCGAAGCGCCCTCGCGCACGGCATTATAGATCAGGTAATTGACGAGCTTGATGATCGGCGAATGCCCGGCGACTTCCTGGAGATTGCCGATTTCTTCCAGATGCGATTCAACGAGGGTGAAATCCTCGGGCCGCACTTCCTCAATGATGTCATCGATCACAAACACGTTGGCGGCCGGCAGGTGGGCCTGCATGGTGGCCGTGATGTCGCGCTGCGTGGACGCGACCACCTGCACGGCGTGGCCCGTGATCTGCTGGATTTCCTCGATCAAAAACAGGTTGGAGGGCTCGGCCAGCGCAACCGTCAGGACATTGTTCACGAGGTACATCGGAAGCACGCAATGCTTCTCGATAAACTCCCGCGGCAAAACTTCGATCACCTTCGGATCGCATATCTTCGGCGAGACCTTCGCATACGGCACGCCATAGACTTCGGCGAGCGTTTCGCAAAGCTGCTCCTCGGTGAGCAGGCCCTGTTCGACGAGCATTTCGCCCAGAAGCTGATGCCGGCCGCTGGCTTTCTGATCCGACAACGTGGCGTCGAGCGCCTGCTGGCTGATCAGGCCCCTGGCGACCAGAATCTGGCCGATGGTCTTTCGTTTTGTAGCGGTCGTGATCATGTCGCTATCGTGTCCTGGTAACCCCCGAAACGGGGACAATGTGATATCGGTAGTTTTGCGAGTTCGATTCGCCCGGCTTCCGTTCAATCCCCATGAACAGGGGAATCACCACGCAATCGAATCGCAACCTCAGGCGCCGGCGCCAGGCCGATGCCCCGCGTTATCGCATGGTTTTGACGGCCTCCGTAACGTCCGCAAATACATCGAAGCGCCCATCCAGGCGCGTGATCTGGAGAATCTTTTTACATGTGTCATCCGGATTGCACAGCCGCACCGTGCCCAGGCGCTCATCGCATTGTTCCTGCACCCAGACCAACGACTCGAGGCCCTTGGAATCCAGAAACGTGGCCTGCTGTAGATCGATGACGAAGAACCGCACCTTGCGCTCCAGCCGCTCGCCGATCTGCTTCCGGAATCCCTCGGTGGCATCGGCGTTGAATTCGCCGGTGATGCTGATCACCGTGACGTGGTCGTAATCCTCGCAGCGGATGTTCATGACTTGTCTCCGGTCGATGCCGCCGCGAGCAGGGGCGCCTGTTGTTCCTCGACGGCCTTGAGATAGTGCGTGAAATCGAGCGTCACGAAGAGTTTGGCCAGCGTCGGGTCAAACTGCGCCCCGCCACAGCGCTTAATCTCCTCGAGCACCGTCTGCAGCGGCAGGGCCGGGCGGTACGTGCGCGTGGAGCTCATCGCATCAAAGGAATCGGCAACCGCAATAATCCGCCCCATCAGCGGGACGGTCTCGCCGGCAATCGAATGCGGATACCCCTTGCCGTCCCAGCGTTCGTGGTGATAGAGCACGCCCGGAATAATGTCCTGGAGCTGGCGGATATTGCCCAGGATCTGCGCTCCGATTTCCGGATGCTTCTTGATCGCCGCAAATTCCTCGGCGGTGAGCCGGCCGGGCTTGCATAGGACCGCCTCGGGGACGCCGATTTTTCCCACGTCATGCAGCAGGCCCGAGAGGTACACCCGCTCGCACTGTTCATCCGACAGGCCGATCTTGCGGGCGAGGTCGCGCGAGAGTTCCGCGACCCGCTGCGAATGGCCGCGGGTATAGGCGTCTTTGGCGTCGATGGACCGCGTCAGGGCGTGCAGCACGCCCATGAACAGGTCCTGCATATCGTTATACAGCGCGGCATTTTCCAGGAAGATGCTGCACTGGTTGCCGACATTGTTCAGCAGCTTCAGATCCACGGAATTGAATTCCGTGGTGTCGCTCTTGTCGATCGCCAGCAGGACCCCCAGCGGCCGGCGATCGCGTTCCAGCGGCACGCAGACAAAGCGCCGGATGCGGTCCCGCAGGAGCGCCCAGTCGCAGTCCGCCGAGATTTCGTTATGCACCTGCGTCTCGCCCACCGACAAGGCGTCGTGGATCGGTTCATTCAGGGCCCGGATCAGTTCAGCGGGTTCCGTCCGGCAATCGCCGATCACCACCGAAATATCATCGAGGTTCGCCGCCTGCTCGTCGTTGCGCTTGGCCAAAGCGACGATCACCGCCCTGAAATTGCCGATTTCCTTGACCTCGCGGCAGACGGTCTCGAGGAACGCCTGCGGCTTCTGGCTGAAGCGCATGCCCGAGGAAATCTTGTAGAGAAGCGTGATTTCTTCGTAAACGCTGGAGAGCTGCTCGGTCACCGACGCCAGTTCGCTGCCCGTGGTGAGGCTGACCTGCATATCCTCGTGCATCTGCTCGGCGACCCGCGCCAGCGGGCCAAACATGCTCACCGGCACGAGCGGCGCCTTGTGCGAAAGCGAGGCCAGCGCCTGGGCGTCCATCGCGGCATGCTGCGCGAACCGGGCGAGTTCCTCATTCACCGACAAAACCAGGTCTGTCCGGCCGATGAAGGCGATCCAGCCGTGGACCTTGCGCCTCTTGATGATCGGAACCAGCTGCATCTGTATCCAGGGCAGCTGGGCGTGGATGCGGATGCCGTCCGGGGTGACGGCTTCACCAATGCGCTTTACCTGGTGGGGGATGACCGAATCAACCGTGAGACACAGCGAGAGGATGCGGGGCATCTGAGGATCGTGCCAGAGCAGAAAGCCGTCCCGGTCGAGGCTGGCCAGATAGAGCCCGACGGGCCGCCAGCGTTCCGCGAGGCGCGCCAGGATGGCGGCTCCGGGAGGCGAGGTTCGTGATGCAGATGTCGCAATCATGGTGGGGATTTCCTCAGGCACAAACGAAGGAATTCCGTCTCTCAGGAGGCCGACGCCGGGGCCGTATCCGGGACACGCTGGTCAAGGAGCTGGTGAACTTTTTCCAGAAGATCGCGCGGGGAAAATGGCTTCGAGAGGCACACCGTGATGCCGGCGTGGGCGAGCTCGACCTGTTCGAGCGCCAGGCCATGGGCCGTGAGCAGCATCGCCGGCAGGTTCTTGCGCCCAGGCTCGGCGTGGAGCTTGCGCGCCAGGTCCAGGCCCGACATTCCGGGCATCTGAAAATCGGTGATGAGCATGTCGATCGCATGCGCGGAGGCGACTTCCAGGGCCTCCTCGGCATCGTTGGCGGTCATCACGTTAAAGCCGGCGTTCTTGAGCTTCAGCGAAACCACATGCAGGATGTGGGCTTCGTCATCGACCGTAAGGATGGTCTTGTCGTTCATGTCGCAACGTCTCCTTATGCGGCAAATGGCAGGGCGAATCCGAAGGTCGAACCCTTGCCGACCTCGCTCCTGACGATCATGCGGCCGCGGTGAATCGATTCGATGATCTGCCGCGTCAGGTTCAGCCCCAGGCCGGATCCCTTGGCCATGCCCTTGTTGGCCTCCACGCGGTAGAACTTTTCAAACAGGTGTTTCATCGCCTCGGGCGGAATGCCCACGCCGGTATCGCTGACCAGCACCACCAGCTCGTTCTTCTCTTCATCCGCCGCGAACGAGACCTCCACCGACCCCCCTTCCTTCGTGTACTTGATCGCATTGGAGACGAGGTTGAGCGAGGCCTGGTAAATCATGTCCGGATCGGCATCGGTGGTCGCAAAGACCGGCGCGATGTTTTCGCGGATGCTGATCGACTTTTCGCGCGCCGAGGGCATCGCCACTTCCAGCACCCGCTTGAGGATGCCATCGAGGGCGATGTGCTTCTTGCCGACCTTCATCATCCCCGACTCGATGCGCGAGATGTTCAGGATGTTGTCGATCAGCCGGCTTAACCGCTCAGCTTCATTCTGAATGATGTGATAGAACTCGTTGCGGGTCTTGTCGTCGGTGGCCTCGCCATCCACGAGCAATTCGGCATAGGCCTTGATGCTCGAGAGCGGTGTGCGCAATTCATGCGACACGTGCGAGACGAAGTCCGTCTTCATCTTGGAAATTTCATCCTCGCGCGTCCGGTCATGGAGCACGGTGACCACGCCCGAAAGCTGATCCGAGCTGTCGAGCACGCAGGAGAAGGTGACCGAAAACGTCCGGACCGAGCCGTCAACCTCGATGTGATACTCGGCCGTGCGGCGGTTGGACCGATTGGTGCTCTGCCGCAGATCGGCAATATCCGAAGCAAGCCGCGCCGCGTGCTCGCCCAGGAGCTGCGCGATCGGCCTTCGCCCGGCCTGCTGCAGGTCAAAGCGGAATATTTCCGCCGCCGGCGGATTCGCCAGCAGCAGTTCATCAAAGGCGTCGGTAACCACGACCGCGTCGGAGATTCCGTGAATCATGGCCTCGGCCTGGCGGCGCTGGGCGTCGGCGAGGCGGAGCTGAATCTCAAGATTTTTTTTCTGAACCGCCAGCGAATCCGCGCGGGAACGGAGCTCATCGAGCTTTTCCCGCAGCGGCCGGATGAACGGGCGGATATCCGCATCCCGCGGCTCCGGGAGGGCCGCCGCGCTCGCCGAAAGAATCCACTGCCGGGCGTCTTCCATGACCCGTCGCTGATGCATGCGCAGATCGCGCCGCAGCGCCGTCACGCCCATGAAAAGGCACAGCGCCGTCCCGCAGACCGCCGCGGCGCCGCGCGCCAGCGTCCACTGCGTGAGAGCGGCTTCACCGCCCTGACGCGCCGCGAGCCAGTACGCCGCCGCCATGACGACGCTGATCGCCGCGATAAGCAGAATCGTAATGCGGGTCTGAGCTGCTCTCATGGCACCTGCGCCTGCTAATCCGATTGGAATTCGCGCCGCACACGCAGCGCCGGGATCGGAATCTGGATCGTCCCTCAGCGATACTATCGGCACTTGAGAGGGGCGGGTGAACCGGGGCAAGGGGGTTTCGGGGAGTCCCCAACGCAACGTCGCGGCCGCTCCCTAATAGGAAAAACCCCGGCATCCGGGCCGGGGTTTTTGGGAAGCATTTTCAGTGGCGTGGCAACACGCGT